>Ga0181537_10005147_pt1 | contig 10614 bp, 6 predicted proteins | sample PEATcosm2014_Bin_39_FD_119765 | JGI IMG/M metagenome (GOLD analysis project Ga0181537, IMG submission 119765) | Peatland microbial communities from MTU Mesocosm Facility, Houghton, MI, USA - PEATcosm2014_Bin23_10_metaG | ecosystem: Environmental > Terrestrial > Soil > Wetlands > Peat | place... | reverse complement strand
ATATACGCGCCGTAACCAGCCGCTATCCGTTGCGCGGCACGCTCACGGTCGCCGGGCAACCCTTTGCCACAGGCACCCCGACGACCGACATTCCGGCGGCCGGGGAGGCCTGGGCCGATTCGCGGCTGGCCGCCGCAATCGGCGCGAGCACCGGCGATACGCTGTCGGTCGGTGCGCGCCAACTGCGTCTGGCGCGGATCCTGATTTCCCGCCCCGATCAGGGCTCGGCGTTCGTGGACTTTGCGCCGGCACTGCTGATCAATGATGCGGACCTGGCCAGCACCAAGCTCATCCAGCCCGCCAGTCGCGCGCGCTACGCCTTGCTGCTGGCTGGGAACGATGTGGCTCTGGAGCACTACCGCGACGTCTTTCGCAGCACTCGCGTGGCCGGTGAGCGGCTGATGGATGTGGCCGATGCCAGCCCGCAGATCGGCGATGCCTCGCGGCGCGCCGGACGGTTCCTCGCCTTTGCGAGTCTGGTCGCCGTATTGCTGTGCGCGGTCGCCGTGGCGATCAGCGCCCGCAGCTACGTGCGCTCGCACCTGGATGTGGTCGCGCTGATGAAAACCCTGGGCGCGACGCGACGCTTTGTATTGAGTGTCGCGCTGCTCCAGTTGCTGATGCTGGCGCTCGCGGCAACCGCCATCGGGGCTGGCGCCGGATGGGTCACCGAGGAGTGGCTGTTACACGTGCTGCGCGGACTGTTGCGCGCCGACCTGCCACGCGCCGGCGGCTGGCCGGTACTGGTCGGCCTGATCGTGGCCGTGGCGATGCTGGTCGGCTTCGCGCTGCCCTCGCTGCTGCAGCTGACACGCGTTCCGGCACTGCGCGTACTGCGTCGCGACGCCGGGCCGCCGACGCCCGCGCTCTGGAGCGCTTTCCTGCCGGCGCTGCTGGCAGTGATCGCGGTCATCTACGGGACGCTCGGGGAGCTGCGCCTGAGCCTGTGGTTCGCGCTGGGACTGCTGGCTGCAGTCGCGCTGCTGGCGCTTGCCGGCACGGCCCTGGTGACGCTCGCCGGTCGCGTTCGCGGCGGCATGGCCGTCGCATGGCGTTACGGCATTGCCTCGCTGGCGCGACGCCGCGCCGAGAGCGTCACCCTGATCGTGGCATTCGGTCTGGGTGTGCTGCTGCTGCTGATCCTGACGCTGCTGCGCCGCGATCTGGTGGATCAGTGGCGGACCAGCCTGCCAGCCACAGCGCCCAACTATTTCTTCGTCAACATCCCGACCGATCAGCGTGATGCCTTTGTAACGCAGCTGCGCCTGCAGGGCGCGCAGCTCGAGCGCCTGCTGCCGATGATCCGCGGCCGTCTGACGGCCATTAACGGCCACAAAGTGAGCGAGATGCGCTTCAAGGGCCCGCGCGGTGATGGTTTTGCCGATCGCGAACAGAACCTGACCTGGTCGGATGAACTGGGGGACGACAATCGCATTACTGCGGGACGCTGGTGGACTGGCGCCGACCACGGCGCACACCTGGTCTCGGTGGCGAGCGAATATGAGGAGGCGCTCGGTCTGAAACTCGGCGATACGCTGCACTTCGAGATCGCTGGCGCGCAGCTGGATGTAAGCATTGCCAGCTTCCGCCAGGTCAAATGGGACAGCTTCCGCCCGAATTTCTTCATTGTGTTCCCACCCGGACTGCTGGATGGCACTGCCGGGACTTACATGACCAGTGCCTACTTCCAGCCGCGCACGGCCGGGGCGATGGCGGCGCTGGTCCAGCGTTTTCCAGAAGTCTCGATTTTCAATGTCGGTGACCTGCTGGCACAGGTGCGCGCGGTGATCGACAAGGCGGTGACTGCGGTACAGAGCGTCTTCATCTTCACGGTGCTCGCGGGCCTGACCGTGCTGCTGGCCGCGGTGCAGGCGAGTCGCGATGAGCGCCGCCAGGAGACAGCGGTGCTGCGGGTGCTGGGTGCAGCACGCCGCACGATCCTCATCAGTGTGCTCAGTGAGTTCTCGGCCCTGGGGCTGCTGGCCGGCGTGCTGGCCGCTTCAGGCGCCGCCGTGGGTGGGCTGGCGCTCGCACATCAACTGGGACTCAAGTACCGCTTCGACCTGCTGGTGTGGATTGCCGGCGTGTTCGCGACAGTGCTGATCGTTGGCTATGGCGGCTGGGCTGCGGCCCGCTCGATCATCAATCAGCCGCCGCGTTCGGCGCTAAGCTGATCCCGCTGCGACCAGGCGAACTGCGGCTCAGTGCCGGATGCCGATCGTAGTCCACGCCTGCGGTATGACATCACCATAGGGGGTCAGGCCCTCAAGCGTGATCTGGTAATCACCGGGTCCGAGTGCCGAACTGTTCAGTGCGAATCGCACCATGCCATTGGAATCACGCAGCTGGTTGTGCAACACCTCGACACGTCCCTGATCGATGCGATCGATGCTGACGCGATAGGCGGTGTACTTGGACCAGGACATGTCGATCTTGAAATCGGCCATCTGCGTCTGTGAGCCGCCAACCACGGCCACCGGATTGCGCGAGGGCGCCGTGCGGCTGGGTACGATCGGGAACTGGCCGGTAGAGGTCGCCGGTTCGAGCGGCTGTTCCTGGACGCGCTGCTGGGCCGCGGCCAACGCATGCGAGCGCTGCCCGAGCCGGCCGTCAAGCACCAGCGCGAGGATCCCGAAGCCTGCGGCAACCAGCGCCAGCGCAATGAACAACGGCAGCTTGGCCCACCACGCCGGTGGCTCGGGCTCCCAGGGCAGCGCGATGCCGCCGGCCTCGAGCAACCGCAATCCCTGGTGCACGCGCCCCGCGAGGCCCAGCTCATCGAGCAGGTGCGGGTTCTGGCGGCAAAACACTTCGAAATCCTGGGCGCCCTTGAGCGGCAGGCGGCCTGCCAGATAGCGCTCGACGATCTGGTTGCGTTCGATGAACTCGCGGTCCATCGCGTGCGAGGCCGGCACTGAGGGCAGCAGCGTCGCGCCAGGCCGCGCAGGAGCGGGTGAGGCGGCCGGCTCCGGATTGAGGGTGGCTGTTTGTTGCATGTTAATACCGCGCCCCTATCGTGCCTGCGGGCCTCAGGCAGGCGCGCGGATCAGCTCACAGTTCTGCGGACCACTGCGCAGGAGCGCGAAACAGTTCACATTTTACAATGACTGTCTGTGCTGTTTCTCACCGGATCCGGGCCATACTATGCGCAGAATGTTCGGGCATACCGGCAGCGCAATGGCGCCGGTGGCTCTAGGGAACTGATCCGATCAGCGTTACTCTACATACGACAGGCATATGGGCGATTCAAACGACAAGGACCGGGAATCACGACGCAGGCCCAAGCCATTGGACCGCACGGGCGCGGTTGAGCACGATAAGCGTGGCAACGCCGTGTGGAAGTGGGCCGTGGACTCGAGTCGCGACATGCTCGATTCGACCTCGAGACTGCTCAAGCGACTGGAAGTCCCAGGGCTGTCGATCGATGGTACGGATCCGGTGATCAAGACCGTGAGCGTGGATCGCCACGCCGGCTACGATCCCTATGGCACCAACCGGTCCAAGCGTCCGGCGGCCCCCGGTGCAGTTCCCGCCGCCGACAAGCCGCCGCAGGTAACGCCTGCCGCGAAGCCGAGCGCCGTTAAGACACCTGCTCGAGAGAGTGCCGCGCCACGCCCTTCGGTGCTTGACCGCCTGCTGCGGAAGCCGTAGCCGGGTCGGCATAATCGATGCCGGCGGCTGCGAGCCAGCGCGCGCGCGAGGATGAGATATCACCCTTTGCTATGCAGTGCAGGCCGAGCACCCGTGCACTCTGAGTGATCGCGGCCAGCGCGGCCCGCGCAAAGCGATCGTTCATCGCCATACCGGTGATCTGCGGATCAAGCTTCACCATGCGAATCGCCTTGTGACGCAGGATCTGGAAGCCATCATGGCGCAGGCTGAAGTCATCGAGTGTGACCGGGCACTGCAGCCGCTCGCACTGGGCCAGCAGTGGCCCGGTACCCGGATGACGCCACGCGGTGCTCGGCAGCAGCAGTCCGAGCATGCCCTCGGGGAGTGATCGAAAGTTCAGCGCGCCACCCAGCGCAGCGACGAAGCGTCCATCGAGCGCGGCCGCGGGGCTGATCGGCACCGCGAAACTCGCGTGCTCTTCGGTGTATTGATCGAGGTGGTGGCTCAGCCACCCACTGACCGCCTTGAGAATGCGGATATCCTGGCCTTCGCCCGGTGAGAGGATCGTGATTTCGTAGCGCCGGTTCGAGCCGCGACCGTGCAGACGCACGAACTTGCGCGCGCGGATCGGCAGACTCTCCCCGGTGGATTGCGTGACCAATCCAGCCGCTGCCAGCGCCTCCATCGGCGCAATGGGTGCGAGCATCGTTACCGCATTGGCTTCGGAGATTACGGCAGGTTTCTGGGCCACGGCGGGCTTGGATTCAGGCTTCGGAATCGGCTGCTGGATTGGCTGCGCGATGGGCTGCTTGATCGACTGCTTGATTGGCTGCGCAGCGGGCTGCTTGACTGGCTGGGCAGCTGACTGCTTGATCAGCTGCGCAGCGGGCTGCGCGGTGGGTTGCTTGATCGGCTGGGCAGCTGACTGCTTGATCGGCTGCACAGCGGGCTGCGCGGTGGGTAGCTTGATCGGCTGCACGGTTGGCTCGAGTTCAAGCTCCGTGACTTCAATGGCCGCTGCTCGCGGACTTGCGGCACTAGCGACTGCGGCACTGGGCGCAGGCTTGGCGGCAGGCTTACTGGCTGCGGATTCGGGCTCGAGTTCCAGCTCGATCACATCAAAAGCCGCGGCTCGCGAGCCCGCAATCGCAGCGACAGGCGCCACAGCCGCGCGCGCCTCGGGCGCGGCCGCGATCTTGGCCGCGGTCGGTGCCATCTGCATGCTCAGGCGGCGCATCAACGCCGCAAGGTTGGCCGGCAGTGGCTGATGGTCTTCCGGACCACCGGGACAATCGAGCACGACAAACACCAGGGCAGTGCAATTGCCGGCCGGGTCGCGCGCACCCATGAACAGTGCGCGCCGGTTGTCGGCCAGTCGCCGCTGCATGTGGGTGCGCTCTGTTTCCAACGCCAGCTCATCGAGGGCATCGAGCACGTAGCCATGCTCGTCCGGACCGATCACACCGGCGTTGAGCCACAGCACATCACCCGTCGCGTCGTGCAGCGACAGGCACTGCGGGCGACACGCATCGAGCGCGCTGAGCAGTTCCGATCCGATCTGATCGAAAGCTGAACCGCGCGCCAGCAACGTTGCATCGGCGCTTGACTGGGTCATGGTCAACATGCTCTCACGGAGCACGGCCTGCGCACCGTGACCGCGCTCGCAGCGCCGGCGTGCGGCGCGCTGCTGATGTGAGGCCGGCACTTGTCATATTGCCTGCCAGGTGACTGTAGCATTCGATGGCCCACGGGTGGCCGGGGGTGCTCAGCGTGCCCGCCTGGCGCCGGCAACGGATGCCGCGCAGCGGCAATTTCGGCGATACTTTCGCGGGCCGCAGCACCCCAAATCTCCAAGACCAGTCACCGGATGCCTACGATTTCACCGCCCGCCCGGCACGCCAGTTTGCGCCAAGCGGCGCTCTACACCTGCTTCGCGCTCAGCGGGCTCGCGGCACTCGCTTACCAGACGGCGTGGACCCGGGAATTTGCGCTCGTTTTCGGTACCTCGGAACTGGCGGTCGCCACCGTGCTCGCGGCCTATATGGCCGGCCTCGCCCTGGGCGCCCGGCTGATCGAGGGCCTGCTGCCGCGCATCGGCGCCCCGGTGCGCTTCTATGCCGGCCTGGAAGCGGGCATTGCGCTGGCGGCAGTCGTGCTCGTGCCGCTGTGCCTGCGGCTGGCCGATGCGGGCCTGACGAGCCTGTTCGGGCATCAGGGCGAACTGCCAGCGGCCGCCTCGGGAGCTCACCTGCTTTATTACCTGCTCAGCGCATTCGCGACGCTGCTGATCCCGACGACGCTGATGGGTGCCACGCTGCCGATCCTCGTGCGTGACAGCGTGCACTCGGAACGCGAGATCGGCTCCCGCATCGGCGCGCTCTACGCGTGCAATACCGCAGGGGCCGTCGGCGGCGCGCTGCTGACGGCGCTGGTGCTGTTGCCACAGCTGGGCCTGCGCGCCACGCAATGGAGTGCCGGTGCAGTGAACCTCCTGGTGTGCGCGATTGCACTGCTGCTGATTCCCGAGGAGCGCAGCATGCGCGGCACGCAGGGTGCCTCACAGGCGCCCACGCCGGGCGCCGGCGCAGCCTTCTGGGTGCTGCCACTGATGAGCCTGTCCGGAGCCGTGGCGTTTGTCCATGAAGTGCTGTGGGCGCGCCTGCTGCAACGCTCGGTCGGTAGCAGCGTGATGGCCTTTGGCGTGATGGTGGCAAGCTTCCTGCTGGGCATTGCGCTCGGTGGCGCAATCGGCTCGCGACTGGCGCGCACGCGTGCCGGCGCGACGCGCTGGTGGATCCTCGCGCAGGCGCTGATCGCCGTGGCCGCCGCTGGCGCCTGGTACGCGCTCTTGGCATGGGCTCGTGCCGACGGTCCGTTCTGGGATCGCGCGGCGCTGAGCGCGGTGCTGCTGATGCCGCTCACGTTCGCCATCGGCCTGACCAATCCGCTGGCGGTGCGCGTGCTTGCGGCCGACGCCGCGGATGCAGCGCGCGCCAGCGCGCGGGTCTATGCCTGGAATACCTGCGGCGCGATCCTCGGCGCACTGCTCGGTGGCTTTGTGCTGATTCCGCTGCTGCGCTATGAGGGCACGCTGGCGCTGGTGGCGATCTCAAGTCTCGTGCTGGCCCTGGGCGGCATGGTGCTGCTGGCGCGCAGCTCGTGGCGCTGGTGGGCCGCACCGGCAATTCTGGCCATCGGCGCGGCGCTGCTGTACCGGCCGGCGCCGCCGGAGGCGCTGCTGCATCTCTCGCCGGTGCGCCGGCTCACTGGCCCGCTGCTCTATTACGGCGTCGGTCGCAGTGCCGATGTTGTCGTGATCAGTGAGCTGCAATCACTGGCGCTGCTGAGCAACGGGCTGCCCGAAGCGGCGATATCGCGGGCCGGCGAGGTAACGCCGATCAGCGTCGAGAGCTGGATGAGCGCGGTTGCCGTGCTGGCGCGCCCCGACATCCGCAGCCTGCTGATTGTCGGTTTCGGTGGTGGCAATGCCGTGGCCGCGGTACCCCCGTCGGTCGCGAACATCGATGTCATTGAACTGGAGCCGGAGGTGCTGCGCGCCAATCGCGCCATCGCGACGCTGCGCAATCGGGATCCGCTCGCCGACAGTCGCCTGAATCTGATCCTCAACGATGCGCGCAGCGCGCTCGCGCTCAGCGACCGGCGCTACGATGCGATCGTCTCGCAACCCTCGCACCCCTGGACCGCCGGCGCCTCGCATCTGTACACGCGTGAATTTCTCGAGCAGGCCCACGCGCACCTGCGCTCGGGCGGCGTGTTCGTGCAGTGGATGGGCGCGGAGTTTCTGGATCCGAAGCTGCTGCGCTCGATGCTGGCAACGCTGCATGCGGTGTTCCCGCAGGTGCGGCTGTACCGGGTGACGCCCACTGCGCTGCTGCTGCTGGCTTCGGATCTGCCGCTCGACACGGAGCAACACCCCGATCGCATCCGCGCGGTGCTCGATAGCGCCACGCTGCACTACGCACGCCTGGGACTCGCGGCGCCGGAGAACCTGGTCGCGGCGCTCGCGCTCGACACGGCCGGTGTCGCGCAGCTGGCTGCTGGCGCGCCGCTGATCACCGATGATGACAATCGACTGGCGATGGCCGGTGTACAGGAGCGCCGCCTCGGCCTGAGCGGCCCGCAATTGAGTCGTCTGCTCGCGCCCTACGATCCGCTGACGCAGGCCGCAAGCTTCATCCATACCGATATTGGCGCGCAGCTGGCGTTCGATTACATCGGGCGCAGCGTGCTGAGCTCCGCGCATGCGGACCCTGAAGTGGCGCAACGGCTGCAGCGGCTCATCGAGGCACTGCCCGATTCGGATCAGCGCGAGTACCTGCGCTACGACACTGCGATACGCGCCGAGCATCCGGATGAGGCGGCCCGGGTGCTGCGCGCGGGCCTGCAACGCTGGCCCACGAGCCAGCTGCTCAACTATGCCCTGGTGCAGTCTCATGTCGATGAGTTCGCCGCCGGCCACCCCTCGGCCGAGGCGCTGGCCGCCCTCGGCCGGCTCACTGGCGATGCGGCGCTGGTGCTGCGGGGCGTGCGGCTCGCCGCCACGCAGGACTGGCAGGCGGTGGCGCAGCTCGACGCTGCGCTGGCCGAGGTGCGCATCGCGGCGCCCTGGGGCCTCGAGGCCGCGCAGCTGCGGGTGGAATGGCGCGCGCGCGTCGCCAACCCCGAGCTGCGCCAGCGCTACGGGGACGAGGCGCTCGCGATCATCGATGAGGCACTCCCGCAGCAGCCCACCGTCGTCTGGTACGCGCTGCGCGCGATGAGCGCCGTGGGCACCAACCGGCCGGAGGTCGGGCTCGAATCGATTGCCAGCTTCACCCGGGTCGCTGAAGAAAACCTGCCGCAGATGGGCAGCGGGGAGCGGCGCGTGGTCCTGGAGCGCGCACTCGCTCTGGCCCCGATGCTGGAGCAGCTGGGCAGTGGCGGCCACCTCGATCCCGAGCGCTTCGGGCGCGTGCGCGATGCCCTTGAGGAACTGACGCGCCGGCTGCGTTGATCGGGGCTGCTGCTCCTAGCCCGCGTGGCTCAAGGCCGGCACCATGTTGGCCACCAGAAAATCGACCAGCGCGCGCACCTGCGGCTGCGCGGCACGCCGCAGGTCGGTTACCGCATGGAGCCACAGCAGGTCGGCCACCTGCCATGTGGGCAGCACCCGCGACAGTTTGCCCAGCGCCAGGCCTTGACGGCACAGGAACTCGGGCAGTACGCCAATGCCGGATCCGGCGGCCGTAGCGGCGTGGATCAACGCCGGGTCATTGACCAGCAGCCGCGGTGCTACTCGCAATGCCGCACGCCGCTCGCCACTCTGCAGTCGCAACTCGCCGGCCTCGGCACTGGCGATCAGCAGCGAATGCGCCGTGAGCTCGGCCGGCTGCTGGGGTATTCCGTGCCGGGCCAGGTAGGCCGGCGTCGCACACAGGATCACCGGCGGGGCGCCCAGCGGCGTGCCGACCAGGCCTGCCTGCACCGGTGGCCCGTTCTGGATCAGCACATCCCAGGGTCCGTCCGGATCCGGCGGCATCGCCGAGGCGGTGTCGACCTCGAGCGGGATATCCGGGTAGCGCTCGAGGAATCGGGGTACCAGCGGTCCGAGCAGCAGCCGGCCGTAGGCCGGATCGGCCAGGACGCGCAGTGCCCGGGGCTCGGCCATCAGGGGCGCCAGCGCACGCCGGGCCGCCTCGGTCTGCGTAGCGATTGCCACGCTGTAGGGCAGCAGCGCTCGGCCCGCTGGGGTCAGCGCAATGCGCCGGGTGGTACGTGTCAGCAGCGGTGTGCCGACGCGCCGCTCCAGGGCCTGGATCATGCGGCTGACGGCGACCTTGGGGACCTCGAGGGTGCGTGCCGCAGCGGAAAAGGAGCCCAGGTCGACGACCTTGGCAAACACGGCCAGTTCAGCGGCAAGCCACATGCACTGTACCGTATATGAATCAATAGGGCCTTTGCAAGGCCTATTAACTGCTAGATCGTACTAATAATGACTGCTACTGGTCGAGCCGGTCGAGGCAATTGTTTCGGCAATCCGAAAGCCCAGGCGATTGTCGGCGCTGGAGCGGGCGATGCTCGTGCGGGTCTCGGAAACGCCGCTGGCTGCGGTGGTCCAGGCGCCGACAACGGTGATCTGCTGGTTCTCGTCGCAGTGGCTCAGCCATGCGATACCGCTGAGCGGCGCGTGCTTGTAATCCGGGTGCCAGCAGTCCTCGACCAGCTCACTGCCCGGACCGAGCAGCTCATAGAGGCCGAAGCGGTTGGGTTTGTCCCGGCTGTCGCAGGAGTCCGTCGTGGCGCCACTCGCGCTGGCGGCCGAAGTCTCCTTGGCGCAGGTCTCGGCGGCCGTTTCACTGGCACTGTCAGCGCGCGCTGAAAACTCCCATTCAGCCTCGCTCGGCAGCCGGTAATGATGCGACGAGCGGCCATTGAGCCAGGCCAGGAAAGCGTGGCTGTCGTTGTAGCTGACGCATACGACCGGGTGCGCATCGGTCTGCGCAAAACCCGGATTGCGCCAGCTCAGGCCGGCCTGGAACGTGCCGGGCTGATCCGCGCCGCCGGCGACGCGGCAGCCCGGACCCTCGCCGTGGTTGAGTTCGGCATCGCTCTGGTAGCCGGTCTCGTGCACGAACTGCGCGAACTGGCCGACGGTGATTTCGTAGCGGCTGAGATGGAACGGCTGCACGATCGCCAGGTGCGGCGGCCGCACGTTATCAGGACCGTTGGCATTGCCCATCCGGAACAGGCCGCCCGGGACACGCACCATCTGCAGGTCGGCAAGCACCGGCTCGGTCTGCTGGGATGGTCCGTGCGGTGCGCCGGCCAGCTCGGAGCTGGCACAGCTGGTCAGCGACAGCAGCAGGCCAAGCGCGCTAAGCGCGCGTGCTTCAGGGCTGAGCAGCATCGATCCCATGCAGACCCTCACGGCAAGGCCTGGAGCGCCGCCAGTGCGCCCCGGTACCCCCCATGATGCCAGCCTTGTGGCTCCCGGGCCACGCT
>Ga0181537_10005145_pt1 | contig 10618 bp, 10 predicted proteins | sample PEATcosm2014_Bin_39_FD_119765 | JGI IMG/M metagenome (GOLD analysis project Ga0181537, IMG submission 119765) | Peatland microbial communities from MTU Mesocosm Facility, Houghton, MI, USA - PEATcosm2014_Bin23_10_metaG | ecosystem: Environmental > Terrestrial > Soil > Wetlands > Peat | place... | reverse complement strand
CGGTTGACCGAGGTCGGGTTGATGCGGGTGTCGATCGGCCCGCCCATCAGGGTCATGCTCTTGGGCTGGGCGGGATCGCCGTCCGCCGCCATCAACGCCACCGCCGCCAGCACCGGCACCGCGGGCTGGCATACCGCCAGCACATGCAGATCGGGCCCGAGCTCGCGCATCAGCGCGATCATCAAATCGATATGGTCGTCGAGATCGAAGCGGCCATAAAGCATCGGCACGGCGCGGGCATTGGCCCAATCGGTGATGTAGACGTCGTGATCCTGAAGCAGGGTTTCCACCGTGCCGCGCAGCAACGTGGCGAAATGCCCCGACAGCGGCGCCACCACCAAAAGCCGTGGGCCCGGACGCTTGACGTTTTCCTTCTTGAAATGGAGCAGCGTGCAGAACGGGTGCCGCGCCACCACCGCCTCGCTGATCTCGATGATTTTGCCCTTGATCGAAACGGTTTTGATGCCGAAGGGCGGGCGCTCATGCCCCATGCCGGCGCGCGATACCATCTCGCAGGCGGCCGCGGCGCCGCGCACCAGCGGATGATTGGCAAAGAGCGGCCAGGGCTGCGACAGCATCCCGCGCATCGTCTGCGCCAGGAAGCGGACCGGCGCCAAAGCGTCGCTTTGCGCCTGATAGGTCTCGTAAAGCACGATCCGGGTCTAGTTCCCCCCGCCTTCGCGGTCAAGCACAGAAATGTTGCACTGCAATAAATGCATAATTATTAGCCGATTCCAGGGCATTCACCCCCCATTAACGCAATTAAGTCACGTTGATGCAGGTATTACAGCCACGAGTCGAGTAACCGCCGATGAACGCGACGCCCAAGCGAGCGGAGTTCCCGGTCGGGCCGGCCATTTCTGCCGGCACGTCCGACAGTTTACTCGAAGCCCGGCTCGCCGCAGCCGAGGCGAAGCTCGCCGATGCCGAGGAAATTCTTGGCGACGCGTTGCTCAGCTCCTCGAGCTGGATCTGGGAATCCGACGCGGAGCATTGCTTCTCCCGCATCATCGGCCCGATCGAAACCATCTTCGGCACCAAGCCGGAAAAGCTGATCGGCAAGAAGGTCGAGGATTTCACCCGCGACGGCGACGACCCGAGCACCCGGTATCATTTCGACACCATCCAGCAGCGCAAGCCCTATCGCGACGTCGTCAGCTCGATCAACACGCCCAAGGGCGTGCGTTACGTCAAGGCGAGCGGCAAGCCGCTTTACGACGGCAGCGGAAAATTCCTGGGTTATCGCGGCACCGGCTGCGACGTGACCGATCAGATTCAGACCGAGCGCCGCGCCAGCGAGGCCAATCGCCGCTTCATGGAAGCAATCGAGAACGTGCCGGCCAGCCTGATGCTGTGCGACCGCCAGGATCGCATCGTCTTCTGCAACAGCGCCACGCAACGCTACTTTCCCACCGCCTCCCACCTTCTCATCCCCGGCACCAAATACGAAGATCTGCTGCGTGCCCATGCCGCCAGCGGTTTCGTGGCCGAAATCGGCAAGGATTTCGAGGGCTGGATGCAGGAACGCATGCGGTCGCACCGTTCCGGCAACACCAACATCACCCGCTCCTACAGCGACGGGCGCTGGAGCCAGATCATCGAACGCCGCACCTCCGACGGCGGCGTCATCGGCATCCGCACCGACATCACCGAATTGAAGAAGCGCGAGCAAGAGCTGGAGCGGCTCGGCGAAACCCTGCGCATGAACCAGGAACATCTGGCGCAGGCGCAACGCACCTCGGGCACGGGCAGCGTCGAACGCAATCTCCAGACCGGCGAGGTCAAATGGTCCGACGAGTGCAGCCGCATGTTCGACAGCGATCCTGCCCTGCCGCCGCCCAACCCGGCCGAATTCCTGACGTTGATTCATCCCGATGACCGCGCCGCATACGAGGCGTCCATGATGGCCTCGGAAAACGGCCTGTCGTCGGAGCCGTTCAAATTCCGAACCGTGCACGGCAATGGTTCCGTTCACTGGCTTTATTGCGAATCCTCGGTGAAATTCGACGCCGATGGCAAGCCGTGGAAGCGGATCGTCACCTACCGCGACGTGACCATCGAGCATGAATCCTATCTGTCGCTCAAGGAGCTGGCCGAGAAGCTCCGGGCCAGCCAGGAACATCTCGATCGCGCGCAACGCATTTCCCGCACCGGCAGCGACGAACGCAATCTGATCACCGACGAATGCAAATGGTCGGACACGACCTATGAGATTTTCGGCGTCAACCGCGAGAATTTCGTTCCGAGTTACGACAATTTCCTCGCCATGGTCCATCCCGGCGACCGGCACATCTGCCTGGCCATGCGCCAGGATTTGTATGACGGCAAGATGATCAAGCCTTACGAATACCGGATCATCCGCCCCGACGGTCAAATGCGCACCATCTACCGCGAGACCGTGGTGAACCGCGACGAGAGCGGCAAGCCCGTGAGCTATACCGGCACGTTGCGCGACGTCACCGAATTGCGCGCGGCCGAGGAATCCATCCGGCAGAAGACGCGCGAGATCGAGGCGCATGCCGCCGAGCTGCAACGCTCCAACGCCGAACTCGAGCAATTCGCCTATGTCGCCTCGCATGATTTGCAAGAGCCGCTGCGCATGGTGGCGAGCTATTGCCAGTTGCTGCAACGCCGCTACAAGGACAAGCTCGACGCCGACGCCAACGAATTCATCGGCTTCGCGGTCGAAGGCGCCAACCGCATGCAGCGTCTGATCAACGATCTCCTGGGCTACTCCCGCACCGGCCGCGGCGGCGGCAATCCCGAGAATTTCCGCTCCACCGACGCGTTGAAAGGCGCGATCGCCAATCTTCAGGGCGCCATCTCCGAAAGCGGCGCCAAGATCGAGTTCGGCGAACTTCCCATGGTTCGCGCCGATCGCACCCAGATAACCCAGCTTTTCCAAAATCTGATCGGCAACGCGATCAAATTCCGGCGCGACGGCGTCTCCCCGCTCATCCGCGTCGCCGCGGCCGCCGAGGGAAAATTCTGGCATTTCACGGTCGAGGATAACGGCATCGGCATCGAGAAGGATTATCTCGACCGCGTGTTCCTCATCTTCCAGCGTCTGCACGAACGCAACAAATATCCCGGCACCGGCATCGGTCTCGCCATCGCCAAGAAGGTGATCGAGCACCATGGCGGCCGCATCTGGATCGAATCCACGCCCGGTCAGGGCAGCAAGTTCAACTTCACCCTGCCGGCTTCTGTCAAAACGGAGACATTGTAATGCCCCATTCGCGCCCCATCGAAATTTTGCTGGTCGAAGACAACCCCGGCGACGCGCGCTTGACGCGAGAGGCGTTGCGCGAGGGCAAGATCCGCAACAATCTTCATCACATGAAGGACGGCGTCGAGGCGCTGGCCTTCCTCCGCCGCGAAGGCATTCACGCCAACGCCCCGAAGCCCGATCTGATGCTGCTCGACCTCAACCTGCCGCGCAAGGACGGGCGCCAGGTTCTGACCGAAATGAAAGCCGATGCGCGTCTCTGCACCATTCCGGTGGTGGTGCTCACCACCTCCGAGGCCGAGAACGACATCGTGAAGAGCTACGAACTGCACGCCAATTGCTACATTACCAAGCCGGTCGACCTCGAGAAGTTCATTGAAATCGTGCGCGCCATCGAGGATTTCTGGTTGGCGGTGGTGACGCTGCCGACCCATCAAACTCAACCGGCGACGGTCTAGAAAGGCCCGGGGGAACGCGCCAAGTGCTCACCATGCCGGAAAAGGCTTCCGCGGATGCGCTCCGTATCCTCCTGATCGAGGATAATCCGGGCGATGCGCGGCTGACCATCGAGCTGTTGCGCGAAGCCGGCGTTCTCGCCTTCGAATGCGCGCGCGCGGAAAACCTCGAACGCGGCCTTGGATTGCTGGTCGAACAGGAATTCCAGATCGTGCTGGCCGACCTGTCATTGGGCGACGCCGGCGGCATCGAGATCGTTGAACGGCTGCACGACCGGCACCCCACCCTGCCGATGATTGTGCTCAGCGGCCTCGAGGACGAAAGCGTGGCGATGGCCGCGCTGCAAAAAGGCGCGCAGGATTATCTGGTTAAGGGCCAGGGCGACGGCCATCTCATCAGCCGCTCCATCCTCTATGCGATGGAACGCAAGCGCGTCGAGGCGCAATTGATCGAGGCCAAGAACAGCGCCGAAGCGGCGAGCCGCGCCAAGTCGGAATTCCTCGCCAATATGAGCCACGAGCTGCGCACGCCCTTGAACGCGATCATCGGCTTCTCCGAAATATTACGTCAGGAAAGCCTCGGGCCCCTGGGTCACACTTCCTACCGCGACTATGTGCGCGACGTGCATGAAAGCGGCGTCCATCTGCTCAAGATCATCAACGACATTCTCGATCTGTCGAAGATCGAGGTCGGCCGCCTCACCCTCGACGAAGTGCCCATTGATGTCCGCGACACGATCGAATCCTGTCTGCGCATCGTGCGCGAGCGCGCCGCCAATGCCGGGCTCGATCTCATCGTGGATTTCGCGCCCGATCTGCCGACGCTCAACGCCGACGAACGCATGGTGAAGCAGGTGCTGTTGAACCTGCTTTCCAACGCCATCAAATTCACGCCCAAGGGCTCGGTGCGCGTGATCGCGGGGACGACGAAGGATGACGGCGTCACCATCTCGGTGATCGATACCGGTATCGGCATCGCCCAACACGACATCGAAAAGGCGATGCTGCCCTTCGTCCAGATCGACAGCTCGCTGCAGCGGAAATACGCCGGCACCGGCCTGGGATTGCCGCTGGCGCGTTCGATGACCGAGCATCACGGCGGCAGCTTCTCGATCGAAAGCAAAGTCGGCGAAGGCACCAGCATCACCGTGCGCTTTCCGCCCGAGCGCAGTCTGCGCACCCCCGCCGAACAGGCGCTCCGCGCCGCCGGCTGATAATTCCCGGCTAGAAAGTTCCCGGATAGGCGCCGCCATCGACCAGAAGATTCTGGCCGGTGATGTAGCCCGCCTCGGCACTGCATAAAAAGGCGCAGGCCGAACCGAATTCCTCGGCCGTGCCGAAACGCCCCGCCGGCATTCCCGCCAGACGCTGTTTCTTCGCCTCCTCGACCGGGATTTTGGCGTTCTTGGCCATGGTCTCGATATTCGCCTTGAGCCGGTCGGTATCCATGGCGCCGGGCAGGAGATTGTTGATGGTGACGTTGTGGCGCACGGTCTTGCGCGACAACCCGGCGACGAAGCCGGTCAATCCGGTGCGCGCGCCATTGGACAATCCCAGAATGTCGATCGGCGCCTTCACCGCGCTCGAGGTGATGTTAACGATGCGGCCGAAGCGCCGCGCGATCATGCCGTCGAGCGTCGCGCGGATGAGCTCGATCGGTGTCAGCATGTTGGCGTCGAGCGCCTTGATCCAGATCTCCCGCGTCCAATCGCGGAAATCGCCGGGCGGCGGTCCGCCCGCGTTGTTGACCAGGATGTCGGGCGACGGGCACGCCGCCAGCGCCAGCCTGCGTCCCTCCTCCGTGGTGATGTCGCCCACGACCGCGATCACCTTGACGCCATAGGCGGCGCGCAGCTCGGAAGCGGTATTTTCCAACGCGTCTTTCCCGCGCGCGGTGATGACCAGATCGGCGCCTTCGCGCGCCAATGCCGCGGCGCAACCCTTGCCCAATCCCTTGCTCGCGGCGCAGACCAGCGCCGTCTTGCCCTTGAGGCCGAAATCCATGCCGCTTTCTCCCTGAACCGAAAGCTCTACTTACCCGTGGCGGGCAGCGGCGGCAATGATTTGAGATAGACCGCGATAGCATGGCGGTCCTGCGGGGTGAGCTGGGACGTTCCGCCCACCACCTCGCCCATGCCGCCGACCACGGTATCGAAATCCGGCGTCTGGCCGGAAAGCAGCACGGTCTCGATGTCGCCAAGGCTCCATTTGCCGATGCCGGTGGCGTCGTCGGGGGTGATATTCGGCGCTCTTTGCCCGTCGGGACCTTGCGGATTGCCGGCATAGGCATGGGCATGATCCAGCGCCCCCAGGAGATTGCGCGGCGTGTGGCATTCCTGGCAATGCACCACCGCCTCGGCCAGATAGCGTCCGCGATTCCACGCGTCGCTTTGCGCTGCGTCCGGCTGCAACGGCCCTTCGCGGAAGAACAGCAGCCGCCAGCCAAACAACAAGGGCCGCCAGCCGAAAGGGAATTTGATCTGATGCGGCGTATCGGGACGGGTCACCGGGTCCTGCGCCATGAGATAGGCATAGAGATCGGATATATCGGCGTCGCTCATCCCGGTGAAGGAAGTGAAGGGAAACACCGGAAACATGAAATCGCCGTCGTCGTCGCGGCCCTGGCGCAAGGCGCGATGGAAATCATCGAGCGTCCAGGCGCCGATGCCGGTGGTTTTGTCGGGCGTGATGTTCGGCGTGTAGAAGATTCCGAATTGCGTGGCGAGCGCCCTGCCCCCGGCCAAGGGCGCGCCGCCGTTTTTCTTGTCGGTGTGGCAGGAGACGCAATCGGCGGCGTGAAAAATATAGGCGCCGCGCGCGATGGCGGCTGGATCGGCGGCTTCGGCCGCGTGGCCCGCCAGGGGCGCGGCCAAAAACCATGCCGCGCACAAAACCAACGATACAAAGCGTGCCATCGTCACTCAATCACTCGTCTGGTTATCTCGCGCGGCCCGAGCTTGCTTATGATTTTGGCGCGCGATAATCGGTGTGGCAAGCGCCGCAACCGTTTCTATACATCGAGGCGAGTGCGGTCATCGTGGCGTGGGGGTCGCCGCTTTCGATGGCGGCGCGCAGCTTGTTCTCCTGCGCCTGGAGCATGGGAATGATCGCCTTGAATTTATCGAAACTCTGCCAGATTTCGGGCCGGGCGCTCGACACTTTGGGCATGGCGGTGCTGCTGGTCTCCGGATCGTTCTCGAAATATCCCGTGATCTTCGGGGCCATCGCGATCAGCTCCTTGATCCTTTGCAACGCCGTCGCCTGGTCTCCCTCGCCCTTGCCGTAGGCGGCGATAGCGTTCACGTCCTTTTGCTGCTGGTCCATGAACCCCTGGCGCGCCTTCACGAAGCCGGTCATGTCCTGGGCCAGCGCCGCCGGGGCGGTTGCCAAAACGACGGAAACGGCCAGCGCCGCAGCGCACCCGATTACCGTCCTACGCATCGATTCCCCTCCTCGCCCCGTTTGGGGCCGCGGATGATAAAGGTGGCCCGGCTCCGCGCAAGGATCACGATTACGTGAGATTTTATGGCTGGGCTCAACTCAGCTCACCGGCCCGTCGATATGCGCGACGAATCCGGGCCGCTTGGACACGCGTCCGAACCACGAATCGAAATGCGGGAGTTTTGGCCGGTCGATCGGCAGGCTGTTCCAGCGATGCGCCCAGATGCCCGGACCGATATCGGCCAGGGTGAATTCCGATCCCGCGAGATAATCCTGCTTCGCCACCTGATTATCGAGCATCGTCAACAGCATGATCGCGGTTTCACGGGATTTTCCCAGCGCCGCGGCGTCGCGCTGTTCCGGCGGCGTGCGGTAATAGCCCCAGAGCAGCGCGGCCATCGGCGGGGTCAAGCGCGATAGATTCCAATCCATCCAGCGTTCGACATGACTGCGTTTTCCCGGATCGGCCGGATAGAGTTTGGCGCCGTTGCGCGTCGCGCACAGATAACGCATGACGGTATTGGCTTCCCAGATGATGAGATCGCCGTCCTTGACCGTCGGCACCAAACCGTTGGGATTCATCGCGCGATAGGCCGGATCGTCATTGCCGCCGAATTTGCCGCCCCAATCCACCCGTTCGAATTCAAGGCCCAGCTCGGTACAGCACCACAAAACCTTTTGCACATTGGACGAATTGGTCCGGCCCCAGATCTTCAACATTTCCACCTTCCCCAAGTTTTCGGCACCCAAGTTTCCAACGGCGCCGGAAAGGTTTTCCTGTCCTGGCCGGGCCGCCTTTGCGGGCCGGAATATAGCGGGCTTTCCGGCTGGCGTCTTGCCATCGGGCTGAAGACACAAGGTCTGATCCGGATTCAGCATGATTTATTCTGGGACAATCCGAAATAGAGCCGCGACATGAAAATCCCGAGGCGCGATTCCGAGCGCCGCGACGAGCGTGATATCCGTGAGGCCGAATCTCGATATTATATTGCCGATTATATCGGCGTTTCCGCACATGAATGACCCCCCGAATATGCCGTGCCGATTTATGGAAACCAGACTAGCTTGGGGTAGTGAAAGTCACAAGAATTACAATTTTAGGTTGTGTCATTTTAATCCATCAGCCCGAGTTCGAGCCTGGCTTCCTCGCTCATGCGGGCCTTGGTCCAGGGCGGGGTCCAGACCAGCTTGACCCGCGCCTCTTGCACCCCCGGCACCGACGAGATCGCGTCGCGCACCTGGCCGGGCAGCGAGCCGGCCACCGGGCAAGACGGCGCGGTCAGCGTCATCTCGACATAGATCACGCCGTCCTTGCGCACGATGAGTTCATAGATCAAGCCGAGATCGACCAGATTCACCGGAATCTCGGGATCGCGCACGGTCTTGAGCGCGCTCAAAACTTTCTCTTCGAGCTCGGGATCCTTTTCGCCCGGCTCCGGCCGTTCCACGTCCTCGGTTTCCGGAGGATTGGCGTTGATGAAATCGAACGGGTCTTTGGCGTCGTCCTGCATGGCGTTACTCGGTCTTGACCGTAACGTTGCCGTCCTTCAAGGCCGCCTCGAAGGCATGCCAGGCCAATGTCGCGCATTTGACCCGGGCCGGATAGGCCTTCACCCCGGTCAGCGGGTCGAGCCGCTCGAGATCGTCTTCGAGGCCGTGCGACGGATGCTTCTCGGGATGTTCGTGGCCGGTGACGCGGGCGTGGAAATCCTTGAACAGCTCCTCGGCGGCGGCCACGCTCTTGCCCTTCAGCACTTCGGTCATCAGCGAGGCCGAGGCGGTGGAAATGGCGCAGCCGCGCCCTTCGAAGCTCAAATCCTTGATCGTGTCGCCGTCCAATTCGAGATAAACCGTGACGCGGTCGCCGCAAAGCGGGTTGTGGCCTTGCGCCGTATGGGTCGGATGGGCGAGCGCGCGGAAATTGCGTGGGTGGCGCCCGTGATCGAGGATGATGTCCTGATAAAGTTCACGCGTATCCATGACCGTCCTTACCCGAAGATTTTCCGCGCTTGCACGAGCGCCTCGGCGAGCGCGTCGATGTCGCTCTCGTCGTTGTAGATGCCGAGCGAAGCCCGCGTGGTGCCGGATAGGCCGAGCCTGTCCATCAGCGGCTGGGCGCAATGATGCCCGGCGCGCACCGCCACCTTGTGCTGGTCCAAAATCGTGGCGAGATCGTGGGGATGGATGCCCTGGACATCGAGCGACAAAATCCCCAGCCGGTTTTGTCCGGCATTCACCAAACGCACGCCCGGAATCTTTGACAACCTGTCCACGCCATAGAAGGTGAGATGTTCTTCATGCGCCAAGATCGCGTCGCGGCCCAGATCGTCGATGTAGTCCAGCGCGCGCGCCAGGCCGATCGCGCCCGAAATATCGGGCGTGCCGGCCTCGAAACGATGCGGCGGATGCTGAAAGGTGGTTTTCTCGAAAGTCACCTGTTCGATCATGTCGCCGCCGCCCTGAAAAGGCGGCATGGATTCCAAGATCGCCTTCTTGGCGTAAAGCACGCCGATGCCGGTCGGGCCATAGGTCTTGTGGCCGGAGAAGACGTAGAAATCGCAATCGAGCGCGCGCACGTCCACGGACAAACGCGGTGCCGCCTGGCAACCGTCGATCAGCACCTTGGCCCCGGCTTGATGCGCCAGACGAATGATGGCTTCGATGGGCAACAACGCGCCGGTGGCATTGGCAAGCTGGGTTACCGCGACCAGCTTGGTTTTCTTGGAAAGCATTCTCTCGAAAGCGGCAAGGTCCAATCCTCCCGAGGCATCGATGGGCGCAGCAACCAGCTTCAATCCGGTGCGTTCGCGGATCAATTGCCAGGGCACGATATTGGCGTGGTGTTCCAATTCGGTGACTAGCACCTCGTCGCCCGGCTTCAGAAAATTCATGCCCCAGGAATAGGCCACCAGGTTGATCGCCTCGGTCGCGCCGCGCACGAACACGATTTCGTCCGAACTCGCGGCGTTGAGGAATTTCCGCGCGGTCTCGCGCGCGCCCTCATACAGCTCCGAGGAACGCGCCGAGAGGCGATAAACCCCGCGATGCACATTGGCGTAATCGGTGCGGTAGAAATCCGACACCCGGTCGATGACCGCCGCCGGTTTCTGCGCGCTCGCCGCGCTGTCGAGAAACACCAGCCCGGGATTATTGGCGAAAATCGGGAAATCGCGCTTGATCCGGCGCGGATCGAAACCGGGCTTGGCGGTATTGGCCTGGAGATTTGCCGCGCTCACGACACGCGCCCCGCCAGCCAGCGTTGCAGATGAAGATCAAGAAATGCGCGCAAATCCTTGTTCTCGACGCGATCGAGCGCGTCGGCGGCGAAAGCGGCGATCAGCATCTGCCGCGCCTCTTGCCCCGGAATGCCGCGGCTTTCGAGATAGAACAGCGCTTCGTCGTCGAGATCGCCCACGGTCGCGCCATGGCCGCATTTGACGTCGTCGGCCAAAATATCGAGCTCGGGCTTGGTGTCGATGGAGGCGCGCGGGCT
>Ga0181537_10005144_pt1 | contig 10618 bp, 9 predicted proteins | sample PEATcosm2014_Bin_39_FD_119765 | JGI IMG/M metagenome (GOLD analysis project Ga0181537, IMG submission 119765) | Peatland microbial communities from MTU Mesocosm Facility, Houghton, MI, USA - PEATcosm2014_Bin23_10_metaG | ecosystem: Environmental > Terrestrial > Soil > Wetlands > Peat | place... | reverse complement strand
GACGGCGCCTTGACGGTTCCTTGGCCGGAAGCAGCACCACAAGCAGGAGCATTGTCTTCGGGAGCCACCGCTCCAGCAGAAGCCGCGGCAACCGGTGCAAGCGGAGCCGCCGCTTGCCCATGCGGCGCCGAGCAAGATACCGAAGCACCGCCAAGCCCGCCCTCGCAAGGCCACGTCCAATTACCCTTGGTCGACGAAACCTTGCCCGGCGTGCCGGAAGCGCACAGATTTTCAGTCGGTGTCATTGCGCTCATCACATTCGCCGCCGTGCCGCACAGCCCCTCGCTTGCCGCCAAAGTCGCGCAGGCCGCCGTGTGGCCGGATTCATCCGAGCAACTCCAGCGCCACGGGCCGACGCCGCTCACGGCACTGGGCGTGCCGCCCTTGCAAAGATCATGATCGGGCGTTTGCATGGCGGCTGCTTCCGCCGCCGCACCGCAGGAAACGGGCACGGTGCTCGAAGCCGCCGTCTCATCCGCTGCCATAGGCGCGGTGCAGCTTTGCGTTTCGCCGCCATCCGCGCCGGCACAGTTCCAGTCCCACGGGCCGCTTCCGGTCACGCGTGACGGCTTGCCGGCCGTGCATAGATCGTCGAGCGGCGCTTTCTTGACCGCGACGCCGTTGGCCGCCCCGCAGGTGCCGCTGACGCTCATCGGCGCCACGCAATCGACCGAGGCGCCGTTATTGGTGCCGGCGCAGCTCCAGTTCCACGGACCGTTCCCACTTACGGGCGAAGGCGTGCCGGTGCTGCAAAGACTATCCGAGGGCGCCTCGCGATGACCGTGCAGCGAAGCCGCACCGCAGACGGCATCCTGTTTCGGCGCGGCCGAGCAGGTAACCGCGAGGCCGCCATAAAGGCCCGAGCATGTCCAGTTCCAGGGACCGTTGCCGGTGATGGCGCTCGCAAAACCGGACGAGCATAAATGTTCCGTCGGCATCGTGTCGGTTGCCGTGCTGTCGGCGGCGCCGCAGGCGCCGTCGGTTTTCTTCGGCGCGGTGCACGCGGCCGCCGAGCCGCCATTGGAGCCCGAGCACGCCCATGTCCACGGGCCGCCGCCATTGACGCGGCTCGGAACGCCTTTCATGCAAAGATCGGCGACGGGCGCCTGATCGAGGCCGGTGCCGTTGCCCGCCATACCGCATTTACCGTCTTCGAGTGCGGCGGGAGCGGGTTCAACCGGCGCAGAGACCGCCGCGGCGGGTACCGAGGACGACGTCGCCGACGAAGTCGGCGTCGGCGGCGCGGCGCAGCTGACCGTCATCCCGCCATTCATACCCTGGCAATTCCAGCGCCACGGGCCGTCACCCGAAATATCCGATGGCTGCCCTGAGGTGCACAGACCAGAGACCGGCCGGCTCACGCTGGCAAGGCCGTTGGCCGAACCGCAATTGGCATCCACGGAAGCGGAGGCGAGCATCGTGCCAGAGGATGATGGCGTTTCGACTTCCGTTGGCGGCACGATCATAGGCGGCGAGGATTCCGAAGCACTCGAGGCGACGGGCGGTGGCTCGAGAGCCATGGTCGCGCTCGTCGGTGGCGCGGCGGACGGAACGGGTTCTGTGGCGGCGGATGACGGAGCCGGAACGGGCGCGGGCGCCGAAGCGGTTGCGGCAAAGGCCGGTGCCGGTGAGGCTGGCGGTGCGCTGGCCGTATCCGGCGGCGGCGTACAGGAATTTTCCAACCAGACATCCTGCAAATCGCCAGCCGGGCAAACGGTGCGCGTCTCGCCGGTAATCTTGCCGACGTAGCTCGAAGGATAGCCGGCCTCGGCACAGCTCTTGGTCCAGCTTTCGACATGGGGCGTGCAGTTTGAAGACGCGGCGGCGGGAGCAGCTGAAACCGTCGTCGCCGGTGTTGATCCCGGTGCCGCCGCGCGCATTTCTTGCGCAACATTCGCGCCGCCCGGCGCCGAAGCGACCGGTGTTTCTTCATCCAGCGAAGATGGCGCTTGCTCGAGATCGGTTGCCTTGGGCTCTTGCGAGGTCGAAGATGAAGCGGACGCTGCCTGCATGAGCGGCGCGCCGGTCGCGAGATTTTTCGGCGCTTGGCCCGGCTCGTATTGCGCGCCGGATGATGAAGATGACGGCGGTGATATCGCGGCCGCCTCGGCCGGGACCGAGACCGGCGCAAGGCCGTTCTGCAATTGCGGCGCCTTAAGTTGCGAATGCGTGCCGACGCCGGTGCCGGGAACCTGCAAGGCGCTCTGCATGCCTTGCATAAGCATGATGTTGGCCGAACTCGCGGTGGAGGATGGCGCGAGCAAAGGCGCGGTCGCCGAAACTTGCGAAGGGGGAGGGGTTTGCGGTCCCGGATGTGCCTGCAGCACATCTTTGAGCGTCATCTGCCCGGCTTGCACAGGCGTATTGGGGGCCGTCCATGGCGGTTGGACGGGGGTTGCCGTCTGATCGCTATAAGTCTCGACCGGCGGCGGGGTCTGGGCGGCCGCCGCGGGCATAAAAACGCCCCACGTCAGAGCCGCGAGGACAGCCAAGCCGAGCATGTTTGATCGGATCAGAAAAGACATGATGAGGGCAAAGTCCGTCCGGGGGAGTTTCCTCGAGAATCACAACCTTAACCTTCTACCGGCCCGGACCGGTATAGTCGATAGCGATCAAGGAGATGTAACGGATTCGAACCATTTCCAGCCGCACCCTGCGGCGCGATTGCAACGCAAATTTACAACTTCAAGCGCTGCGCAAGATGCGTACCAATTCATCATGGATCGTTGCGTTACTGGAAATGATTCCAGCGCCCGCTATGGGATCTTCCTTGGGAATAAAAGGACTTACGAAGCCGCCTGATTCTTTTAGAATAAGGACGCCGGCCGCAAGATCCCAGGGCGCGCAGCCGGCTTCCCAATAGCCGTCATAGCGCCCCGCGGCCGTATAAGCGAGATCGAGGGCCGCCGCGCCGAAACGCCGAATACCGGAAACCTTACTGGTCACGGCTTCGAGCCGCGCCAGCCATTTGCCGTCTTCGTCCATCACGCCCTTGAAAGGCAAGCCGGTCGCGATCAGGCATTCGGAGAAATCCTTGCGTACGGAAACGCGCAGGCGATGATTATTCATGTAGGCGCCAAGCCCCTTCTCGGCCCAGAAGCTCTCATCCTTGATCGGATCATAAATAAGCCCGGCGATGATCTCGTTGCCGCGCGCGGCGGCGATCGCGATGCACCAATGCGGAAGCCCGTGCAGGAAATTAGTGGTGCCGTCGAGCGGATCGACGATCCAGCGCTCGGCTTTGCTTGAGGTGTCGGGCGCCTGATCCACCTCCTCCATCAGAAAGCCGAAGGACGGCCGCGCCTTGCCGAGCTCTTCGCGCAGAATTTTCTGTGCGGCCATATCGGCGGTGCTGACGAAATCCGCCGGCCCCTTGCGCGAGACTTGCAAATGCTCGATTTCACCGAAATCGCGTTTGAGGCTTTTGGCCGCCTTTTCGGCGGCTTTGGCCATGACGTTAATGAGGGCGGAACGGGTGGGCATGGCCGCGTCTAGTCGCGCGAACGCTCGACGTAACTCGCGTCCGACGTGTTGACGACCACGCGCGTGCCGGCCTCGATGAAAGGCGGCACCAAAATTTTCACGCCGTTCGAAAGCTTGGCCGGCTTATAGGAAGATGATGCCGTCTGGCCTTTCACCACCGGATCGGCTTCGGTGATTTCCAGCACCACCGTCTGCGGCAACTCGACCGAGAGGGCCGCGCCTTCGTACGTCTGCACGTTGCAGATCATGCCTTCCTGTAAAAACACCACCGGATCGCCGATGATGTCTTTCGGAATCGCGAGCTGCTCGAAATTTTCCTGATTCATAAAAGTATACTGGCCGTCCACCTCGAACAGATACTGCATTTCGTGATCGTGCAATTGCACGCGTTCGATGGTTTCCTGCGTGCGGAAGCGCACGTTGGTTTTGTTGCCCGAGCGCACGTCGCGCATCTCGACCTGCACCACGGCAGCCCCCTTGCCGGGGATCATGATTTCGCTTTTCATGACCACCCAGAGCTTGCCGTTGTAATCGACCACATGGCCTTTACGTAGCGTATTGGCACCGACTTCCATGACTTAATCCTGCGGAATGATCCATTAAATGGTTGAAAAAGGGTCGCTCTTTCGGCTGATTAAAGTAAATTCTTAAGCCGGCGAACGCGCTGTTTTCGACGTTTTATCGGCGTTTGTCAACCGCAACTATGGCGCCAAAAGCGGCGGCAAAATTCTGTCAAGCCCTTGCGCCGTTAACAGCCCATCCTCGGGCGTCAGGCGCGCGCGGACGATTCCGTTTTTATCGATCACATAGGCCACCGGCAAACCGTGCGGTGAACCAAAATCGTTCGTCTGCGCATCCTCCATCATCGTCCCCGGATAACTGAAATTTTTCATCACGCCGATCACCTCATCGCGATGCTTCGCGCGGTCGGCGCTGACGCCGATCATCATCAGCCCCTGCGCATGATATTTTTTATAGGCGGCATCAAGCACCGGCATTTCCTCGCGGCACGGCGCGCACCAAGTCGCCCAAAAGCTGACGATCACGACCTTCCCCTTCTGCGCGGCGAGATCGAAATGTTGCCCGTCAAGTTGCAGTGCAACAAACGCCGGCGCGGGCTGACCGTATTCGATTTCGGCGCGCGCGGATGAAGAGACCGCCACAAACGCTACAAAAATCAGACAAAAAAGCATGCGCATTGTCGTCGTCTTGTTGGTTTTCATCATCACGAATTATGGACCGCCCTCGTTACAATCGATGACGCAATCATAACGTGCATACTTATGCATGATACACTTGTACATCTTTCACAACAACCATATCGTCGCCACGAATGCTTCCGGTGGTTTGATCCAAATCAACCACATGTCTCTCCAAGAGCATTCAAATAATAACAAGACGGGCCTCTCTCAAATCCGCGCGTGAGCGTAGAAAGATTTTTGATCATGGTACAAGTCACCGATGAATTCCTTGCGTCTGTCGAGAAGCAAAAAACCCAATTCGGCCCCCTTCTGATCCGCAACGTGACGGTCAACGGCCACCGCACCAGCATAAGGCTTGAAGCCTCGATGTGGAAAGGTTTGATGGAAATAAGCACGCGCGAAGGCATCACTGTGAATGACATTTGCTCGTGGGTTGCCAATCAAAAAGCCGAAGGATCATCGCTGACGGGCGCCATTCGCGCCTTCGCCATGGATTATTTTCGCACCGCTGCAACCGAGGAAGGCTACGCCAGGGCTCGCCATATCATTGGCACGATTTTACGGGCAGAAAAAACGGGCAATCCTGCCCCCCCTAACACAGACAAGCCGTGGGAAGGAAAATCCTTCGCTTCGTAACTAAAAATTGTAGCCGACGACAAGCTTTGCCAGCACCGGCGCCACCAGCTGATCGCCGTTGGTATGCTGCCAGACCGGCACTTCGACATCACCGTAAAGTCTCACGGCGTTGATGTCGTATTCGAGGCCCGGGGAAACCAGAACGCGCTGATAGCCGCTCTGGTTCATGCCGTCGATCGGCGGATTGGCGTTGCTGCCCAGATCATGCTCGCGGATCGATCCAAGAATTTGCAGGAGCGGCGCAAGCTTGCCGCCGCTACCGAAATCGAAGCCATTGTAATAGCTTCCAATCGCCGCGTCGAACTCGTCGCCCGGACGGTAATTCTGCTGGATGATGAAAGGCTCGTCCCACTGGGCGTTGGCGAACCAGTCGAACGGCATGCCGGTCAGCGCCGACAAATCGCCCAGATGGTAGCCACCGAGCAAAAGATTAGTGCTGCCGGTGCCAATCGAGGTATCGCGATCGAAATTCGGATAGGTGAAATCACCGGTCGCCAGCTTGAGGCCGAACGTAACACCGGTCGACATATCGTCCGAAAAGCCGGAATAGACACCTTTCACCCGCACGTCGCCGATATTGGAATGCTCGAAAATCTGCGTCGGATCACCATTGTTGCCGGATGGCGTGGTCTTGAAAGTGCGATCCGTATAAGGCACTTCGGCCTCAAGGCCCCATTGGCGATCGAACATATATTGCAGGCCCCCTACGAAAAAGTTCGAGCGGATGATCTTGTCGGGATTGTTGGCGCCCGGCGACGGCGAGGCGCCGTTCCAGTTTTGCGTCTGGTTCATAAAATCATATTCCAGCCACGCCGTGTCGCCGGTATCGGTCGGCATCATGGTACCGGTGCCGACATCAAACACGCCGCAACCGCAAGCGCAGGCCAGCGCAAGATCAGGCATCAAACCGACCGCGAGCGCGGCCATGGCCATAAAACGTACGGATAGCTTCATAACTCTCTCCTGAATGTAAAAGTGGATGAGCATCCGACACGCGGCGTTGGAAGCTCGATGCCCCCCAAAGGCCGGATGCTGATTGCCTTATTGGTTCAGGAGATGCGTGGTGGCGCGCGCGGGCTTGCGTTGCCGAAAGGGCGCGTTTGCGCGCGCGCGAAAGCCGCCAGCGTGAGCATGGCGACAAAAAGATAAACCGGCGGAGGGAGGGCCGCCCACCATCCGTTGAAAGCGAAAACCACATTCACGCTGAAGGGACATGCCTCGTGATCCTGCAATTTTTTGCCGTCGTTTTTATCCGGCGCGGTGCCGGCGGAACGCAGAATGCCGCCGGCATCCATCACCATCGGTCCGTGGCCGCCGCAGATCGTCATCGCGAAAGGATGCGCGGCCGTGCGCTCCATATTCGGCATGACGCCGGCCGGAATGAATCCTCGCGCCGCCAGCGCAAGGATAACCGCCCAGGCCAGCACGGCGCGGCGAGTTTTTTGCGAGATCATCGGTCGGGAAAGGGGCATGGCCATAAACCGGTGGCGGTACGATAACCGCTTCGCGCCGATATTCAAGACGGCGTGAAAAAACTCTGGAAATATGGGCCCGTAACGATCAATGCATTCCGGGTGCGCCGACCCCGAAGCCGACCGGTGGACGATAATAAGGCTGAGGAACTTGCATACCGAAAGCGGGAACCGGGGGCGTTGCCACGCCCTCGACGGCAACCGTTGTTTGGGCCATGGCCGGCGGAGTGGATTGGGCTTTCGGCGGCGACGGCGGATCGTCGGCGCAAGCGGCCATCGATAAAAAAAACATGGCCACCAGCAGACTTTTCAGAAGAAAAGACCCGCGCCACAAACGCCATAGACTCGCATGCATCGACATAAAGACGGATTAGGCGAAACGGAAAGCGCTGTCCATAGAATCGCCGTGCCAGAGTCGTACGCGAGTCGGCGCTACTGGCTTTGCTGCTGATCCTGCACTTGCTTGCGCATCAGATCGAGCAGCCCGTCGATCTTGCCGCCATCGCGCTGGATGATGGAGGCGTATTCGTCGCGCTGCGTGACGCTCTGGCTCACGCCTTCCACGACGACGTCGATCACCGCCAGTTTGCCGTCCTTCTGACGCACGCGCCAATCGACCTTGGTCGGCTCGGAGCCGTCGGCGTGCGTGATCTCGCTGCCGACGATAGAATCCATGTCGCTTTCCGGCCGTACGCTTTTCACGCGAAAGCCCTCGCCGGAATAAAGATTGAGCCGGTCGCCGTAGGTCTTGACCACCAATTGCTCGAACAATTTTAGATATTCCTGCTGCTGGTCGGGTGTCGCCGCGTTCCAGGCGCGGCCGATCACGAAATGGCCGATGGTTTTCATGTCGAAAGAGCTCAGCAGGATATCGCGGTACCGAGTGTTGCGTTGCTCGGGCGTGAGGTTCTTGTCGGTGATCTGCGCGATCGCGCGGTCGCCGAGATCCTGCACGAATCTCCCGGCCGGCGCTTTCAGTGCGTCTTCAGGCGTGTTGGCGACGACTGAAGAGTCGACCGCCTGATCGACGGCAAGAGCAGGTGCAGCAAAAAAGATGGCGAGCAACAGGATCGGAAGGACGCGCATGATGCCTCTCGTGAATCAAAAAGCGGGACGCGGAGGATGCTTTTTGCATGAGTCAGACGGCGAAGGCAACTCTTTCCCGCAAAAGACTCGCGGCGAATTGTGCCCGAAATGTGGCGGACATAATACGAAAGAATAAAGGAGGATAGTCTGGCTTAAACCGGGGCGAATTCGTCAAAATCCCGGCGGCGGGACCTTCCGCCAAACGGGGGTGACGAGGGTAGGGGCGCTGGCCTCAAGATTGGCGCTGCGTTTGTGGGGGCGGCGCTTTGTGCTGGAGATTGCATCATCTCGCTTCTTGCATTGGCCAGATTAGCCCTCGCCTGTTCGCGCTGACCTTTAAGCGTGCCTTCAACGGCGCGCAGCTGGCTTAGTTTCGGATTGGGCTTTCCTTGAGCTTTTTGCTCAAGCTGTTGAAGCTTGGGTCTTATGGCATTGAGCTTCAGAGCGATTTGCGCTTTTTCCTGTTCAAGTTGAGCGACCCTACCACTCATGGGGCCTTTCGACGGTTGGGGCTGCGGCGGTTCCGGCTGCGGATTGCTCGACGCGCGCAAGGCATCGTAGCCAAGCCGCCTTCCCGATCGACCGGGCCGAAAACTGGGCGCGGGCCGGGCGCTTGGCGTTATTTTGTCCTGCGGTTCGTTTAGTGGATTGTGCAGTTGATTGAGGATACGGAGATCGGGTCGCATACCGGGCCGGTATGTCCGGCGCAGATCCTTGAGCCGTGCAGGATCGCTTGCCCCTCTTTGCCCTATAAGGGAGCTGATTGAATCATCCGGTGAAGCTGCATAATCAAGCATCGCGCCACCTCGATAAAATCCTTGAATATTAAAAATAGGCTAGCACAGAATCTGCCAAACGAGAAGCCGAATTACTTTCAGGTGAGCGCCGCAAAGGCATTTTCCGCCACCGGCCCGCCTTCGATATGGTGCCGGTGCCAGAGCGCATAGAATAATAAAGTCCAGGCCGCGAAACCTTCGCGTTTATTACCGGCCGCACGGAATAAATTTTCGATCCTTTCAGGATGAGCAATTTCCCGCACGCAGTCCCGTTTGGCGACCAACCGGCCAATTTCGCTTCCGCGCCGCGCAATCCATTCCCCCACCGGCACCGTGAAACCGCGTTTTTTGGAAAAAGGCTTAGCGGCCGCGGCATGTTCGGCCAGCCATTCCCGCAGCAGATATTTGCCGAGGCCGTTATGGATCTTCAGCCGGTCCGGCAAGCGAAAGGAGAACGCGGCCATTTCAGGATCAAGAAACGGTGTGCGGCCTTCGACGCCATGCGCCATCAGGCAACGATCGAGCTTGGTCAGCAGATCATTCGGCAGCCAGTCGGCGCAATCGACGGCCTGCGCGATTTGCAGGCGCGAGCGGCCGGACATTTTTCCCGCGCCTTCGGCTTCTCGCATGCCGCCGCGCCAATCCGGAAGATCGGCGCGCAGAATATCGAGCTGATCGAACGTTCCGTGTCGACGCATCGAACGTCCCCCGAGCCACCACGGGCGCATGAAGGAACGATAGCGGCCATAGCCGCCGAAAAGCTCGTCCCCGCCCTCGCCGCTCAGGATCACTTTCAATCCCGCCTCGTGCGCGGCCGCCGCGAGCTTGAAGGTCGGCAAAATGGCGTAGTCGGCGGCGGGATCATCCATCGCCGCGGCGACCGAGGGCATCAGATTCCAAAAATCCTCCTCGCTGAAATCGATCTCGGTATGTTCGGCGCCGAGCGACGTCGCGACTTTGCGCGCCAGCGCGCGCTCGTCTTTCGCCGCCGTACCGGAAAAGCCAATCGTAAAAGCATGCACCGGCCGCGCATTAAGCCGCGCCATCATCGCGAGCACGGCGGAGGAATCGATGCCGCCCGACAAAAACATGCCGTAAGGGACATCCGCGCGTTGATGAAGATTGACGCTTTCCTGCCAGACGCGGTCCAGCGCCGCGCGTGCCTCCGCATCGCCGATATCCCGAACGCCGTCATCCGGGAGCGCCCTGATGCGCCGGCATTCGGCGATGCGACCTTTTTCGATGGCAAGAATTTCGCCCGGCAAGACGCGTTTGATATTGTCGAAAATTGTCGCGCTGCCGGTGGTGAATTGAAGCTGAAGAAGTTCATTCCGTCCGGCTTCGCGCGGCTTCGCGGGGACAAGTGCGCTGGCAATCAGCGCTTGCGGCGCCGAGGCGAAAATAAAACCCCGCGGTGTCTCGGCATAATAAAGCGGCTTGATGCCGAACGGATCGCGCGCCAGCACAAGGCGTTCTTTGGCCGGATCGTGGATCGCAATCGCATACATGCCGCGCAGATGCCGCGCGAAATCGAGCCCGTGCTCGCAATAAAGATGCAGCGCGGTTTCGCAATCAGATTGCGTGGCGAACGCCACATCCTTCATCGCCGCGCGCAACTCGATGTAATTATAAATCTCGCCATTGGCGACGAGGGCCGCGCCGCGTGGCTCATAGAGAGGCTGATCGCCGGTCTTCAGATCGATGATCGCGAGCCGCGTTTGTGCCAGCGCGGTATCGCCCTTCGCATAGTGCCCCTGCCCGTCTGGCCCGCGATGCCGCAAGGCCTCCGTCATTTTTTGCAGTACGCCCTCAGGCACCGCCGCGCCGTCGAGCGTCATGATTCCCGCGATGCCGCACATCAGCGCACAACCTTCTCGAAGAATTCTTTATACAATCCCACCACCCGTTTCTCCGAAAACTGGTCTTCGTAAGTCTTGCGTCCCGCTTGTTTGAAATGCGCGCG
>Ga0181537_10005143_pt1 | contig 10619 bp, 8 predicted proteins | sample PEATcosm2014_Bin_39_FD_119765 | JGI IMG/M metagenome (GOLD analysis project Ga0181537, IMG submission 119765) | Peatland microbial communities from MTU Mesocosm Facility, Houghton, MI, USA - PEATcosm2014_Bin23_10_metaG | ecosystem: Environmental > Terrestrial > Soil > Wetlands > Peat | place... | reverse complement strand
GCGCCGTTGAGCCGAGACCCGATTCCTGAAAATGAACCGCCAAAACATGACCGGGGACAGGGTGACCGGCAGGTCAAGCGTGGCCATTGTCGGAGCCGGCAGATTAGCGACCTTTCTTGCCCTCGCACTCCATGCGGCCGGCTTCCGGGTTACAGAAATCATCGCCCGCGATTCGCCCCGTTCCCGGCGGCGTGCGCGTGCCCTCGCTGCAAAGGTTGGCGCACGCAGCGCTACCGCAGATTCCGCGATTTTGGACGCCTCATGGTTATGGTTCTGCGTTCCCGATCGTGAAATTCGCGAGGCGGCTTTTTTACTGGCAAAACACATCAATCGCAAAAAAAACAAGGTGCGTGCGGCCTTCCACTCCAGTGGCGCCCTGCTCAGTGGGGAACTCGACCCTCTACGCAAAGCGGGGGTGGCAGTTGCATCTGTGCATCCGCTGATGACATTCGTTGCCGGAGCCGATCCATCCCTGACCGGGGTGCCCTTTGCGCTGGAGGGCGATGCCGCTGCAACTCGTGTGGCTCGGCAGATCGTTCAATCTTTGGGAGCCGACAGTTTTTCATTACCAGGGCAGCGTAAAGCCGCATATCACGCGTGGGCTACTTTGACTTCGCCGCTGCTGCTCGCATTCCTTGTAACCCTCGAGGAGACGGCCGTCGGCGCAGGATTCAGGGCGCGCGATGCTCGACGCAAAAGCTTGCCCATAATCATGCAGACTCTGGCAAATTATGCGCGCCTCGGCCCGGCGCACTCTTTTAGTGGACCCCTGATTCGTGGAGACCTGGGTACGGTGGCCAAGCATTTGGCCGTGCTGAAGAAGCATCCCGGAGCGCGGGAGGTCTATGTGGCACTGGCCAGAGTTGCGCTGCGAGGGCTGCCGGTGAAAAATCGGTCGGGACTCAGGCGATTGTTGGCCGGTTAATGCCGAATCTGTTCCCCCTCGTGCAGCAAGATTTTTTTTACCCGCTTGCCTGAGCAAGGCAAACACTGGAAACTGTGAGTATGAGGATGCTGGCGCGATTCATGTTGTCGGCGAGTGACTTGACGCATTTCCCTGCTCCCGGGGTTCCCGAGATCGCTTTTCTAGGACGATCCAACGTCGGCAAATCCAGTCTGATCAATTCACTCCTGGGTGCGAAACTGGCGCGCACCAGCAACACACCCGGGCGCACGCGAAGCATAAACTTTTATGAAGTCCGACGCGCGGGACAACCGAAGCCTGAAATGCGATTCGCCGATCTCCCCGGTTATGGCTACGCCAAGGTCTCGCGGGAAATTGCCGCTGACTGGGCCCGGTTTGTCGACCCGTATCTTCACCAGCGGCCCAGTCTGGCGCTTTGTCTGGTGCTGGTCGATTCGAACATCGCTCCCCAGGAAAGCGATGGTCAGTTGCTGGAATTTCTCGCCTCCAGAGAAAGGCCGCATGCCATTGTAGCTACCAAGTGTGACCGATTGTCTGGCAATGGGTTGCAACATGCTATGCGCACACTGGGCCAAGCCTACGGGGGAGTACCCATCGTCGCGTTTTCAGCGAAAACCGGATCCGGCAAAGACGAATTGTGGCAGCAGATTCGCGCTTCTTTGTCACAATTTCTCGTGTCATGAGGTTTTTGCATCGCTGTTCCGATAGGACCATGAGCGAGGTTCAGCCAGAGGCGCTCGTGGACCCACGTAGTTACCCCGGAGCGGTTGACCGGCGGCAACCCCAATCCGGAGCCCGCATTCGAACTCGGGAGAACTACCGGAAAAACACCGTGTCCATCGATCCCATAGCATTTCTGGATGAGATCACAGGGGTTTCTCGCAAAAGACAACTGCTCTCCCCGGAAGAGTTTTACCGGATCGCCAAACGGGTTCGTCCGCCCCTGAAACCCTCCCCCAGGAAGATATGGGCCGGCGGGCCCGTTTGGGGGGCTCCGGTACAAAGGTAACCTTGTTGACCGGGTCTCCTATCCCTTTCGACCGAAGCCCTCCGTTATCATTAGAAACATGGCCAAATATCTCGTAACCGGCGCTGCCGGCTTCATCGGGTCATCGCTGGTGCGTGCGTTACTGGAACGGGGCGACGAAGTCCGAGGCATCGATAATTTCGCCACCGGCAGACGTGAGAACCTGAGCGAAGTCATGAACCATGTGGACTTCCGCGAAGCGGATATCCTTGACTTGGATGCCATGCACCGGGCCTGCAAAGGCATCGACTTCGTGCTCCACGAGGCCGCCATTCCCTCCGTCCCAAAATCGGTGGTCGACCCTGTCGGCAGCAATCGCGCCAATGTCGATGGCACGGTTAATGTGCTGGTTGCGGCGCGTGATGCAAAAGTCAAGCGTGTAATCTATGCCGCCTCATCTTCTGCTTACGGCGATACCCCGACACTTCCAAAGCAAGAGACGATGGCTCCGAATCCGATTTCTCCGTACGCTGTGGCCAAACTGGCCAGCGAGCTCTACATGGTGTCGTTTTATCGATGCTATGGCCTCGAAACCGTATCGCTGCGCTACTTCAATATCTTCGGCCCGCGGCAGGATCCTTCATCGCCCTACTCCGGCGTACTCGCAAAGTTCAGTATGGAGATGCTCCGGGGAGAGCAGCCGACCATCTTTGGCGACGGCGAAACCAGCCGCGATTTCACCTACATTGACAATGCCGTCTCCGCCAACCTGCTGGCTTGCTCGGCCCCTGCGGCAAAGTGTGCCGGAGGCGTTTTCAACTGCGCCACAGGTCGTCGAGTCACACTCAATGAAACCTTCCATGCCTTGAAAGCTCTGACCGGCTATAAGGGCGCGGTCAAGTATGCTCCTGCGCGGGAAGGGGATATCAAACATTCGCTGGCCGACATAACGGAAGCAGAAAGGCATCTGGAATACAAAGCTCTGGTAAATTTTGAGGAGGGCCTGCGCCGTACGGTCGACTGGTACAAGCACCAGAGCCAGCCGGTAGTGGCGTGAGCACTACTTCAAGGACGGATCTGGACGCCGGCAACGACGTTTCTACTGTGCGGGCCGGCGGATATTCTCCTTGCCCTGACATTCGAGGCGGCGAGGTTCGGATTTTGCGGATTTTTCCGGAGAGATGAGTTCGTTCCAATCACAGCGAAACCGCCCACACGCGCTGCAAGTTTCCTCATTGGACAGCCGCTTCGAGCCGCAACTGAGGCAAACCTGATAGGGGATATCTTCGGCCGGCTCATGCGGCTGTGCCAGCCTTCCCGGAAGGTTACGGCAACTGCTCCAGCCGGGCTTTTGGCGACGGCTTCGGCGGCCCGCCACCAGGTCGTTTTTTTTTGAGCTTTTGTCAGCTTTTGGCCGCGTTGGCGGCTTTTTACCATCAAACGGGACGTGTACCGACGGACGTTGCGAGGTCGGGAAAAGGCAATTAGGCTCGGAAGTGGTGTGTCTGCGGTATTCGTGTCGAGGGCGGTGAAGCTCGGCCACTTGCATTGGTCGGGCGAGCTCTCCGCCGAGTCCCGGTATTATTGATACAGGTCTTTGTGGTGCCGACGGACGTATGAGTACCGATCCAACCCGTTGTGATTCGAGAGCGACATGCCCTGAGCTTGGTTCTCCGCTGCAGAAGGGTAATCGGGTGCTGGAATCGATTGCCTCGCAGGAGGCTCTTCGCGCCCTGGTAGCCTTCGGAGACCTCCGGGAACAGATACGAAATCGGTGCGCGGCTGGCGAAACGGGTGCCGATCGCGATTGGGTCGAGACCGAACGTTTCATTCTCGACGAAGTGCTGCAATTAATCTGCGACCGGGTGGCGGGCTTTACAGCGGCTGACGTCATCATGGTTGCGCTGGCTGAAGGCTCAGATCTGGTATGCCGCGCCGCCTCCGGGGAGTTCGCAATTGCGCGCGGTCTGCAATTGGCTGCCGAATCCAGGTTCTTGCAGGATTGCCTGAAATCGGGTCGCATTCTGTGTTGCGATGATTGCGAAGCTGATCCTCGCCTCCATTTCGACATCGCGCGCGTCATCAATGCTCGTTCCACCGCGATAGTCCCTTTGCGGGGACGCCATCTGCAACTGGGCGTGTTGCAGGCATTCTCAACCAGGATTGGCGCTTTCTCCGATTACGACATCCGCTGTTTTGATTTGTTCGCTGAGTTGGTCCTGTCTGCGATGAAACCTGAAGATCAGGACCGTCGCGTCAGCTGGCTCTCGGATGTAGCGGACGAAGTTCTACGGCCAAAACCGCCTTCGGCTGTTCCCGAGAACGACACGGCGGACGAGCCTGCACCGACAAGTGCCTCTCCACTCTGTTCAGAACAGGGTCTCGCGGATGAATCTGCGGGGAACGATACACATGATGTCGACGAGCCGACACTCTCTGCCGAGTCATCCCAATCCCAATCCGGACCCGTCGACCCGACCCCGTCCCTTCCCGCAAATTCGCGTCCGGGATTAGGCGTGGTGCTCAGTCTGGTGATCGTCGCCACTCTATTCTCAGCCGGAACGTGGTGGTTCATCCAGGCTAAAGGCGCCCGGCTTCACGGAAAGACAACTCCTGCCAGGCTCGAAGGAACCAAGCTCGCGGAGAAAAAGATCGCGGGAAAGAAGATCGGAGATAAAAAGACTGCCGATACCAAAGGCGCATCTCCGTCGCAACCGGTGAACGCTCCTTTATCGGCCGGCACGGATTCTGCCGCCGGCGCCGACAATCTGTTGTCCGTTTATGTAGGTTCCGGCAATTCCGCCAATGGCGCGATCGATTCCTCCGATGCCGTGCCGGAAAACAAAACGACAGCATCAAAGGTCACTGGAGTTCGTCACTGGTCTTCATCGGTCGGAAGCACCGTGGTCATCGATATGGAGGATCAGGTGCCGTACGAAGTTCATCGTCTGGCATCGCCCGAGCGGATCTACTTCGATCTGCACGACACCGTTCTCGCGCCGGAGTTGGAAAAAAAGACCATGGATGTCGGCGATGCGTCGCTCAGTCGTGTGCGGATCGGTCAGCCCGTCACCGGGATAACCCGGGTCGTGCTCGACACAAAAGCCGCAGCGAACTTCTCCGTGAGCATGGAGTCGAATCCATATCGCTTGGTGGTTGAATTGCGGGAAATTCTGGCGGCGAACAATGCCGCTCCCCACCCAGCCGTTCCGGGTCAGACTCCAGTTCCTAACGTGACCTTACCATCCCCGTCGAGAGACGCGCCGTTGTCGGCGCTGCCCACGAAGGCATCCAGTCAGCCATCGCTCGCTAAAACTGGCAAATTCCGAATCGTGCTCGATGCAGGCCACGGCGGCTGGGATCTCGGCACGGTGGGGCGCCACGGTTTGCTGGAAAAAGATCTGGCGCTCGATGTGACCGAGCGTCTCGGTAAGTTGTTGCAATCTCGCCTCGGATCGGAAGTTCTTTTCACGCGCACCGACGATACTTACCTCCCGCTCGATCAGCGCGCTGACATCGCCAATCAGGTGCAGGCCGATCTGTTCGTCTCGGTTCACGCGAATTACAGCACGTCGGCTTCGGCGCGCGGCATTGAAACGTACTACACGAATATGTTTGCCGCCCCAGGATCAAAGCAGATTGAAAGGCACGAGGATGGTTCATTGACCAAGCCGTCGCCGGTGTCCTTATCGATCGAAGGCTTGCATGAGAAAATCGGGGAGTCGCGCCGTCTCGCCGCGAGTGTCCAGCGCGCTCTCTGCAACACTCTTGCCGCCAACAACCCGGATATCCGCAACCGCGGCATCAAAGACGCCGATTTCGCAGTCCTTACCGGCACAATCATGCCGGCGATTCTCACTGAAATTTCTTTCGTCAGCAGTCCTGCCGACGAGCACAACCTGCAGAGTCCGGCCTACCGGCAGGAAGTCGCAGAAGCGCTTTACCAGGGCATCGCTCGCTACCAGCAATCTTCTGCCGCCCATGCGAAAGTTGCCCAGCTACAACCTAACGCTGCGCAACGGTAAACGCCAGAGGCTCCGGCGGCGAGTGGTGAGGAGCTCTGCCCCAGTCCCGCTTCGAGGACCTACTCCGTACCGGTCACCCCGCCGTACTTCGTCAGCCATTTTATTTCTTCGCGCACCTTGATTTTTCCATGCCACGGATTCTTCTCGAGCGAATGTCCCTCGCCGGGAAAGATCAGCAACTCGCTTGGAACGTTCAGTTCGTGCAAGGCGCGGTCCAGCAGATAATCCTCGAGCACGGAAACGCGAATATCGTCAGCCCCGGCAACCATATGCGTCGGCGTGCGGACTTTATTGATCCGGTAAATCGCAGCTTCGCTACGATAGCGATCAGAAGTTTCCCACGGCAATCCGCCAAGAAAATAAGCGTCGTCGAAGGTCGTGTCATCGTTGCCCCAGTTGGCGACGTGCTCCACCGCCCCGGCACCGGTGACGGCGGCCTTGAAGCGAGTGGTCTGCGTGATCAGCCAGTTCGTCATGTAACCGCCATAACTGTAACCACCGACCGCCAACTGCTTCGGATCCGCAATTCCGTCTTTCACCAGCGCATCGACGCCGGCCAATATATCTTTTCCAGGACGCGAAACAATCTCAGGAACAATCTGCAGCGCAAACTTGTCTCCGTAGCCGGTTGATCCGCGATAGTTTGGCTCAAACACCAGCCATCCCCCGGTAGCGGCCAGGCGATCCCACTGATACCAATCGGCCTCGAAAACATTGCCATCAGCATCCTGCGGGCCGCCGTGAATCAACACAAACATCGGCAGGTTCTTTGCCTCGAATTTTCCTGGCGGGTACATCAGCATGCCTTCGACCGGCGTTCCGTCATCCGAGGTCCAGTGATAGGGTTTCGCGAGCGGAAGATCCCGCTCGCTGAAGAGCTTGTTGAAAGAGGTGATGGGTCGTGCCTGGGCGAGTTTGTCCGGGCCGTTGGCGATGTAGACCTCTGTTGGCCGGGTGGTTGCCGAGTAAGCGAAGGCAATGCACGCGCTGCATGGAGTGCCGGGCGTCTCGGCCGTACCGGTTGCGCCCGATACCACATCGTGTTCCATAACCGAGGGCGACGCCGCAGCCGGCATTTCATAGGTTCCCGCCCATCCTTCACGCTTTACGAGGGCTGCCTTCGGGCTGGCTTGCGATACAAACTGCACCTCAGTCCTTGAGCGGCAGGCACAGAGCACCGAGCCGTCAGGCAAGGTCGTATAACGGACAACTTCGCCCGGGTAGTCGGCAAACCAACGCTCGATACCCTTCTGCTCCGCCGTATCCTCGACGTCCAGCCAATAGAGACGAGGTTGAGGGTCCTCATACTTCCGCTCGACCGAACCGAGGTTGACCTGAAAAAAAAGGTGCCGATTGTCCGGAGCCCATTCCGGATTCAATTCCACGCCTTCGTTGCGGGTCAGCCGCATCGTCTTCGATTCGGGTCCGTTTTCGTTCAAATTGACGAGATAAATCTCAAAGTCTTCGACCTTCTCGCCGCGTTGCGAGACCGACGCCGTCACAAACGCCAGCCGCTTGCCGTCGTGCGAAATGCTGAGATGATCGACACGCAGAGGTGTGCGCGCGATCAGGACGGCGCCCGGCGTGACGCCCGAATCTTTTTCAGCATCGGGAGTCTCTCTGGAACCCATGGCGGCGTGGCGAGCCAGCGCTTCATCGAGGGCGATACGGAAAATCACGTCGCCACGCTCGTCTCCGCGATAACGGATCACATCCTTCCAATCTTTCTTATGATCGTCTGTCTGCTGCTTCGTCCAAGGTTGCCGCATCGCGAAATAGATTGCTTTCGAATCCCCAGCCCAGGCAAAGGAGTGGACTTCTTCCTCACCCGAGGTGACGCGAAACGCCTCGCCCCCGTTCGGCGAAATCAAAAACAGTTGCGCGACGTCCCCTTTGTCCTTGTCATCATCTTTACTGACGATAGGTTGATTCCCGTCCTTGTTCGGGGTGCTCCTTTTTTTGCCATCCCGCGCGTCTCCATCTCTTGCCTCAGACGCCTTGCGTTCCGAAAGAAACGCGATCCACCGGCCATCCGGCGACCACTGCGGCGAGCTGTCGTGCCCCGATTCGGTCAACTGCGTCAGGTTCCCGGACGCCGTCCGATAGAGCCACAGTTCTTTGCGGAAAATCTGTTCGTCCCAGTCAGCCCGTTCCGTTTCGATGACGACGGAATTTCCATCCGGCGAGACCTTCAGGTCGGGAAAACTGACCGAGTTGAAAAATTCATCGAGAGTGAGCTTGGGCTTTGCACTTTGAGCTAAAGCAAAGATAGAACTGGAAACGAGGGACACGAGTAAGGCAGGCAAGATCGATAGTCGCATGGATGTTCGTTGCATAGGGTTTTCTAGAGTCCTGTGAATCAACTTGTAATGATCTCTCCAATGTGTGGACGCCTCACGGCGAGGTCGGTTGTGCGTTTCGCAACGCGTCATCCATCGGCTGGTTGCTGCGAATAGTTTGATCCACCAGGCGCCACCCATCGTCATAGCCACGGAATCCGACAGTCGAGCGATAGTGGACGCCAGGATCGTAAAGTGCCGCCCCCACCTGATTGCTCGGATTCCAATGCCAAATAAACTCGACGTCGGCGAAGGCACCGTTTTTGCTGATCCCGGAAACGTCCACCAGTTCCCGGTGCGCGACCTGGATTGCGATTGGTCCGCTCTCGGGCAGCGCTCCCGAAATCAGCGGCCGAATCGTGTCCACCCCGAGCGGCGTGAGCGCCACATCCCAGCAAGGCGGAGGTTCAATTCCTTCGCGACACCTCTGCTCGGTTCCTATAATCCAGCTGCGGCTTTGTAACACCAGAAATTCGGGCGAACTGAAGTCCTTATTGGAAACAAGGCCGGTCCTGATCCAGTACATTTGCGGCGTTTTGAACGTGTCTGAGGCCGAAATCAAATCCGCGGCGAGCCGGCGCGTCAGAAAATCGCGCGGCGAACAGCCCGGCCCAAGACACAACAAAACCGCCAGCAGCATTGATTTTGCCGTGCGCATGAATGTTGATTATCGTTGCGAGAGGATTTTAACCAATTGCGACCGCCTGCGGGGCACAAAAGGCGCCGATGCAAGCTGCCCATCGAATTTCCTCGACCAGCGCCCAGGAAGCGGGGTGCGACACGCCGGGCAGTTGCCCTCCGGCGTCAGTTTGTATTTCTCGATCAGATATCCAAAGCGCTGGATCAACAATTCACCGCAGCGATGGCAATGAGTATCTTCGAGACCTGCCACCTGCCCGGGAATATTGCCAGCATAAATGTAGCGCAATCCAGCTCGACCACCAATCGCGGCAGCGCGCAGCAAGTCCTCCGGACGCGTATCGGCCGGCGAAGTCATTTTGTAGTCCTGGTGAAAAGCCGTGACATGCCACGGAATATCGGGGGAAACGCCGGCCAGAAATTCTGTAAGCCTCGTCAGTTCATCGTCTCCGTCGTTAAAGCCAGGAATGAGCAAAGTAACGATCTCCAGCCATATACCCATCTTGTGCAAGCTTCGTATGGTGTCGAGAATCGGCGCCAGCCGTCCGCCCAGCTCGCGATAGTGCCGGGCGTCGAAGCTCTTCAAATCGACCTTGTACAGATCAATCCATGGATGAAGATAGTCGAGCGCTTGCGGAGTCCCGTTGCCATTCGAAACAAATGCAGTGAGCAAGCCCGCCGCGCGCGCCTGGCGAAAAACCGCCACCGCCCATTCGCTCGTGATTAACGGCTCGTTATACGTGCTGACCACAACCTTCGCGCCTTGAGCCAGCGCATCCTTGACCAGCAATTCAGGATCGGCTTCGAGAGGCGGCGACACAGCCTCCGGGTCGCGCAGTGCCTGCGACGTCACCCAGTTCTGACAATAAGAACAATGCAGATCGCAGCCCAGCATGCCGAAGCTGTAGGCCAACGCTCCAGGGTAAGCATGAAAAAACGGCTTCTTCTCGATCGGATCACACTGAACTCCTGCCACATATCCCCAGGGAACGTAGAGCGTTCCACCATGGTTGAAGCGAACCTTGCACACACCGGGTTGTCCATCCGGGATAGGGCAGCAGTGGCCGCAGGCGTAGCAGCGCACCCGATTGCGATCCAGTTTTTCCCAAAGAGCGGGGTCGCCCTCGCGGACTCGGGCGTCCGCTGTCAGGATGTCGCGCAATGTGACCACACCTACATTCTACGCGGGCGAATAGGGTCTGTCTGGCCTTGGATGGGATGGATCGAGGTGGAGATTCAGTTCGCAGTCGACTTAAATCGTTCGTTATGGCTGCGGATCCAGGCTTCGGCTTGTTGCTGAGCGGCGAGGACTTGCTCAGGGGTCATTTGCGTTGACAGCCCGTCAAGACGAGGTTTGCTATTTTCGTCGCCCTCGGCGAATGCAACCGCGGACCAGAAGTAAGCTTTCGACAAATCCTGAGGAACTCCGCGTCCCGCCCAATAGTAGGCGCCGAGTGTAGCCTCAGCCGTAACGTGGCCATGCTCGGCGGCACGCTGGAACCATCGCATGGCCTGCACGTCATCCTTCACTACGCCGTCTCCATTGTGGTAGCGCGCCCCTAATTGCCATTCGGCATCTGCATTTCCCTGAGCTGCAAGATCGCGCAGTTGGGTCAGATAGTTTGATAGCACATTAGCGCCACTCTGCCCTGAGGCTGCCGAACCGGAGTCCGTTCTCGGCTCGCTCCGAGAACCCGTCTCCGATGATCGCTGCGAAGCCTGCG
>Ga0181537_10005141_pt1 | contig 10625 bp, 6 predicted proteins | sample PEATcosm2014_Bin_39_FD_119765 | JGI IMG/M metagenome (GOLD analysis project Ga0181537, IMG submission 119765) | Peatland microbial communities from MTU Mesocosm Facility, Houghton, MI, USA - PEATcosm2014_Bin23_10_metaG | ecosystem: Environmental > Terrestrial > Soil > Wetlands > Peat | place... | reverse complement strand
CGGCCGCTTTCTTTACGGCGCGCCGGCAGGCGGCCTCGATCTCGATGGCGACCTGACGATTGCAGCCGCGACGGAGCGTTCCGGCTTTGCCGGCTACCAGTTCGGGCTCGCCGACGACGAAACGGATCCGACCCGGCAGTCGCTCGACGATCTGCCGTCGACCGACGACGGCGGCAGCGCCAAGTTCGAGGTCAGTCTCGACAAGCCGCCGTCAAGCACGCATCCGCTCGAAGCGCAGGTCGCGGTGCGCATGTCCGAACCGGGCGGTCGCGCCGTGGAGCACAAGATCACGCTGCCGGTGACGCCGGCGGGCAACATGATCGGCGTCAAGCCATTGTTCTCCGGCCGCTCGCTCGCCGACGGCGCCAGCGCGAATTTTGACGTCATCGTCGCCGCGCCGGACGGCAAGACGGCGGCGCAAAGCGGGCTGCATTACCAGCTTTTACGCATCGAGACGCATTACCAATATTACAAGCGCGACGGGAACTGGAATTTCGAGCCGGTGAAGACGACCACCCGCGTCGCCGACGGCACCGTCGACACCGCCGCCGACAAAGCCGGGCACATTTCGCTGCCGGTGAAATTCGGCCGCTACCGGCTCGATGTGTCGACCTCCGATCCGAACGGTCCGGAAACCTCGGTGGATTTCGATGCCGGCTGGTATGTCGATGCCAACGCCGACACGCCCGACATGCTCGAGGTTGCCCTCGACAAGCCGGAATACCGCGCCGGCGATACCATGACGGTTGCCGTCACCGCGCATAGCGCCGGCCGCGTCACGCTCAATGTCGTCGGCGATAAGCTTCTCGCCACCCAAACCGCCGACGTCAAAGAAGGCGTCGCCCAATTGAAAGTGCCGGTCGGCCACGATTGGGGCTCCGGCGCCTATCTCGTTGCGACCTTGCGCCGGCCGCTCGATGCGCCGGCGCAACGCATGCCGGGCCGCGCCATCGGCGTGCAATGGTTCGCCATCGATCGCGCGGCAAAGACGCTGACGCTCGATCTGACGACGCCGGCGCTGCTGCGGCCGAATTCGAGCCTGCACATTCCGGTCAAGGTGGCGGGCCTTGCCGCCGGCGAAGACGCGAAAATCGTGGTCGCCGCGGTTGATGTCGGCATCCTCAATCTGACCAACTACAAGCCGCCGTCGCCCGGCGATTACTATCTCGGTCAGCGCGCGCTCTCCGCCGATATCCGCGACCTCTACGGCGAATTGATCGACGGCATGGCCGGCACGCGCGGCCAAATCCGCAGCGGCGGCGACGAAGGCGCGCAGCTGCAGGGCGCTCCGCCGACCGGGCCGCCGGTTGCGCTCTATTCCGGCGTCGTCAGTGTCGGCAAGGACGGCAGCGCGGAGGTCGCCTTCGACGTGCCCGCTTTCGCCGGGACGGTGCGCGTCATGGCGGTGGCATGGAGCAAGGACAAGATCGGCCAGGCCACGGCCGACGTCACCGTGCGCGATCCGGTCGTACTGACCGCGACACTGCCGCGGTTCCTGCTGCCCGGCGATCGCTCCACCGTGCATCTCGATCTCGCCAATGTCGAAGGCCAGCCCGGCGACTACACCATCGCGCTGTCGACCGCGGAGGCGGTCATCGCCGGCGCCGGCGCTACCCAGACGCTGACCTTGCGCGCCGGCGCGCGCGGCGCGATCGACGTGCCGATCACGGCCAATGCCGCTGGCACCGGCACGGTCAAAGTCGGCGTCACCGGACCGCAGGGTTTTGCGCTCGAGCGAAGTTATGAGCTCGCGGTGCGGCCGCCGGCCCAGATCCTGGCGCGCCGCACGGTCAAGCCGATCGCCAAAGGCGACAGCCTGACGCTGTCGAGTGACATGTTCGCCGACCTTGTGCCCGGCACCGGCGCGGTTTCGATCTCGGTCGGCGCCTCGACCGCACTCGACGCGGCCGGGCTGTTGGCAGCGCTCGACCGCTATCCGTACCGTTGCTCGGAACAGATCACGAGCCGCGCTTTGCCGCTGCTCTATGTCAGCGATCTGGCGGCTGAGGCGCATGTGGCGCTCGATGCCACCACGGATCAGCGTATTCGCGACACTATCGACGCTTTGCTGACGCGGCAGGGCGAGAACGGTTCGTTCGGCCTGTGGAGCGCCGGCGGCGAGGACGTTTGGCTCGATTCCTATGTCACCGACTTTCTCACCCGCGCGCGCGAGCACAAATTCGCGGTGCCCGACGACGCGTTCAAGCTCGCGCTCGACCGGCTGCGCAACGCCGCCGCCGATCTCACCGATCCGGGCAAGGACGACGGCAACGATCTGGCTTATGCGCTCTATGTGCTGGCGCGCAACGGCGCGGCGCCGGTCGGCGACCTGCGTTATCTCGCCGATGCCAAGCTCGATACGCTCAAAACGCCGATCGCCAAGGCGCAGGTCGCCGCCGCGCTCGCCATGGTAGGCGACCACGCGCGCGCCGCGCGGGTTTTCTCGGCGGCACTTGCGGCCATCGGCACGCAGCCGCAGCCCGACCTCGGCGGCCGTGAGGATTACGGCTCGACGTTGCGCGACGCGGCGGCGGTGGTCACGCTGGCGGCCGAAGGCGGCGCCGACGGGGCCACGGTGCAGGCCGCGGTGCAACGAGTCGACGCCGCGCGGGCGACGCTGCGTCCGACCTCGACGCAAGAAGATGCTTGGCTCTTGCTTGCGGCAAGCGCGATCGCGAAGGATGCCGGCAAGGTGGCGCTCGACGTCAATGGCCAAGCCGTCACGCAGCCGCTCTATCGCACGATCCAGGCCGGCGACTTGAAAGAGCCGCTGCGGGTCACGAACAACGGCGATGACGTCAAGGCGGTGGTGACGGTCACCGGCGCGCCGATCACGCCGGAACCGGCGGCCGAAAGCGGCTTTAAGATCGAACGCCAGAATTTCACGCTCGACGGCGATCCGATCGACACCGCGCAGGTCAAGCAGAACACCCGCATCGTCGTGGTGTTGAAAATCACCGAGGCGCAGCCGCAATTCGGCCGCGTCATTCTCGCCGACTATCTGCCGGCGGGATTCGAGATCGACAATCCGCATCTCGTCTCGTCCGGCGATACCGGCACGCTGCCGTGGTTCACCGATGCGGCGGACCCGGTCAGCACCGAGTTTCGCGACGATCGCTTTACCGCGGCCTTCGAGCGCAAGAGCGACGATCCTCCCGTCTTCAGCGTCGCCTATGTGGTGCGTGCGGTGGCGCCCGGAAAATATGTCCGGCCGCAGGCAACAGTAGAAGATATGTACCGGCCGGACCGCTTCGGCCGCACCGACAGCGCGAGCGTCGAGGTCGTGACCGGAAAATGACCAGAACGCGCATTGTCGTTATCGCTGTATCGCTCGCCTGCGTCGCGATGCTGGCCGGCGCCGTGCGTTGGATCGGCTCGCTCGGTCCGCCGCTCGGCGCCGACCTCGAATTCTCGACCCGCGTGCTCGATCGCGACGGCCGCTTGCTGCGCGCCTACGCGACCAGCGACGGCCGCTGGCGATTGCCGGCGACGGTTGCCGACGTCGATCCGCGGTTCTTTGATGTGCTGTTCGCTTACGAGGACAAGCGCTTCCGCTCGCATCACGGCGTCGATGTCTTCGCGGTCGGGCGTGCGGCGTTCCAGCTGGCGAGCAGCGGCCACATTCGCTCCGGCGCCTCGACCCTGACCATGCAGGTAGCGCGTTTGCTCGAAGGCCGTCACGGGCGCGATCTGCCCGGGAAACTTCGCCAGATGGTGCGCGCGGTCGAGATCGAGCGCGTCCTGACCAAAGATCAGGTGCTGTCGCTCTACCTCGAGCTCGCGCCCTATGGCGGCAATATCGAGGGTATCCGCGCCGCATCGCTGGCTTATTTCGGCAAGGAGCCGCGGCACCTGTCGCTGGCCGAGGCGGCGCTTCTGGTCGCTTTGCCGCAATCGCCGGAAGCGCGCCGTCCCGACCGTTTCCCGGAAGCCGCGCGCGCCGCGCGTGATCGTGTGCTCGACCGGTTCGCCGAAACGGGCGCGGTGCCGGCCGACGAGATCGCGCTCGCCAAGTCTGCTGCGGTACCTGCGGCACGCCGTCCCATGCCGATGCTGGCGCCGCATGCGGCCGATGAGGCGGTCGCCGCGACGCCGGTCGATCGCGAACTACGGCTCACCATCGACGCCGGCATGCAGAAGGACATGGAAGAACTCGCGCGCCAGCGCAGCCGCACGCTTGCGGCAACGCTCGGGCCCAATATCTCGCTCGCCATTCTCGTTGCCGATAATGCGACCGGTGACGTGCTCGCGCATGTCGGCTCGCCGGCCTATTTCGACGCGCGCCGCGCCGGCGAAGTGGACATGACGCAAGCGCTGCGGTCGCCCGGCTCGACGCTGAAACCCTTCATCTATGGGCTCGGCTTCGAGGACGGCTTCATCCAGCCCGAGACGCTGATCGAGGACCGGCCGGTGAGCTACGGCGCCTACACGCCGAAGGATTTCGATTTCGGCTTCAAGGGTACGGTCACGGTGCGCGAGGCGTTGCAATTTTCACTGAACGTGCCGGCCGTCGCGGTACTCGACCGGGTCGGACCGAGCCGCCTTGCCGCGCGGCTCACGCAGGCCGGCGCGGCGCTTGCGCTGCCGGATGGCGCCGCCCCGGCGCTCGCCATCGGATTGGGCGGGGTCGGTATAAAACTTTCCGATCTGGTGATGCTGTATTCCGGCATTGCGCGCCTCGGCTCGGCGCTGGCGTTGACCGAACGCTTAGACGCGTCAGCCGCGCAGGCGCGACGGCTGATGGAGCCGGTCGCCGCCTGGTATGTGAGCAATGTGCTCTTGGGCTCGCCGCCGCCGGAAAATGGCGTTGCGGGCCGCATCGCGTTCAAGACCGGCACCAGTTACGGCTACCGGGATGCGTGGTCGGTCGGCTTCGACGGCAAACACACGATCGGGGTCTGGGTCGGCCGGCCCGACGGCGCGCCGGTGCCGGGCCTGGTCGGCCGCGACGCAGCGGCGCCGATCCTGTTCGATGCTTTCGCCCGTATCGGCGGACCGGCGGCACAATTGCCGCGCCCGCCCACCGGCGTCGTCGTCGCATCCAATGCAAAATTGCCGCCGCCGCTGCGGCAATTTCAACCGGGCCGGCTTGCCGGCGAGACCGCGCATCCGCCACTGCACATCATCTTTCCGCCCGACGGCGCCAAGCTTGATCTCTCCACCACGGACGGCAAGCCTGATGCGGTGGCGTTGAAGGTCGCGGGCGCGGTCGCGCCGTTGACGGTTCTGGTCAACGGCGTTCCGGTCGCGAATGAGGGGCGGGGCAGCCTGTTCTTCAATCCCGGCGGCCCCGGCTTTTCCCGGGTGACGGTGATGGACGCCACCGGTTCGGCCGACAGTATCGTCATACGGGTCGAAGATAGCGCAGCCGAGGCAACGGCGATTGCGGCTTCGTGCACGCTCCCTGTGTGCGGGGCGGCCTCGCGCCCCGGCCAGGGACCGGCCCGATAATGCACAGTGAGCGGATAGGCGCCTGAGCCGAAATCGCTTTTTCGGACAGCGCCTTGGATTGCCAACCGGTCGCAAGTCAGGACTTCCCAAGAATTGCGAAAACGGCTACCGTTTTTCTCAACTTGGCAGTCGGCTGGAGGCGTGGGTTCCATCAATCGGTCGGAATGAGTTCGCCCGGATACAGGGCATTTCCGGGACGGGACCGCCCTGAACTCCACGCATTGCCGCAATCGGGAAGACAATCAGTGAGTACGGCTACGCTCGTCGAAAGGCCAACGGGCAAAGCGCTCGTTGTCAGAATATTCAAATTCTCCCTGCGGCGGGTGCTGTTCCCGCTGTGTGTGCTTGCGCCGTTCGCCTTCTTCTTTCCGAAGATCGCGCTCCTTTATGTGGTCTGCGGGGCCTACGATGTCAGCCGCAACTCGGGACGGAGCCTTTCGACGCTGCGCCGCTATTTTATCGGCAACGGCTTTCCGACCTGGCTCCTGTCGCCGTTCAACACGCTGCTCGATTTGCTGTCGTTGCCCTATGTCAACAAAGGCGTCTATCGGCTCGAGGATCTGCCGCCCGGCTATCAGGACGAGGTGAAGCAACTGATCCAGGCCACGAAAGAGGCGGACATCGTCGCCCAGTTGGAAGAAGCAGCGAAGGAATTTCCGCGCACCATGGTGTTCTTCCGCTGGTACGGCGTGGACAAGCAAACGTTCCTGGATGTACCGGGCTTTCGCCGGCCTTGGAAATATATCGAGACCATCGGCGTCTCGGTGTTCAATAAGAAAGTCTCGACCTCGCTGCATTTCGGCTTCATGCGGGCATCGTTGCGCATTTTGTACAACCTCAACGACATGAACGACGACTCGGCCTATATCGTCGTCGGCGACAACGTAAACTATTGGCGCGAGAACAAGCTTTTCATATTCGACGACACTTTGCTGCATCAGTCGTTCAACGAGACCGATCAGACGCGCTATTGTCTGTTCGTGGACATGATCCGGCCGACGCCTTTTCCGGGCGTCATGCGCGCCCTGATCTCCGGCGTCCGCCTGCTGACGCAGAGTTTCAAATTCATCTATTACCAGAACTGGAAGCTCATCGAGCGTTAGCGGCGCAATGCCGGATGTCCTAGGCGTGGACGGCAAAACGACATGAGCACGACCAGTAGCCGGGCATCGCGAATCTACCGGCCCGGCAAGGGCGTTGCCGCGCTGTTCGATTACGCCGCGGGTTCGAGCCGCCGCGCCGCCCTGGCGTTGGTATTCGTCTCGCTGATCGCGTTCCTGCCGGGCTTCTTTCAGATTCCACCGGTCGACCGCGACGAGGCCTATTTCGCGCAAGCGACCAAGCAGATGATCGAGACCGGGGATTACGTCGACATCCGGTATCAGGACGATGTGCGCTATCGCAAGCCGGTCGGCATCTATTGGCTGCAGGCAGCCGTGGTGAACACGGCGAGCGCGCTCGGAATGCCCGACGCAACCACGACCATCTGGCTCTATCGCGTGCCGTCGCTGATCGGGGCGATCGGCGCCGTGCTGGCGACTTATTGGTGCGCGCTCGCCTTTGTCAGCCGGCGCGGCGCGGTGCTGGCCGCGCTGATGATGATGGCCTCGGGCATCCTCGGCGTCGAGGCGAGGCTCGCCAAGACCGACGCGGTGCTGCTCTTCACCGTGGTGCTCGCCATGAGCGTGCTGGCGCGCGTCTATCTGGCGCCGCGCCGCAACGATCCGCTGCCGGGATTGGGGTCGCTCGCGGTGTTTTGGACGGCGCTTGCCGTCAGTATTTTGGTCAAAGGTCCGCTGATCCTGATGGTGGTCGGGCTCGCGGCGGCGACTTTGTGCGTGCTTGACCGCTCCGCGCGCTGGCTTTTGGCGTTGCGCCCGCTGCCGGGAATTGCCTGGCTCCTGCTTCTGGCGCTGCCGTGGTTCGTCGCAATCTATCTGCGCGTCGGCAGCAAATTCCTGGTCGGATCCGTCGGTCAGGATATGCTTTCCAAGGTCGCGAATTCCCAAGAGACGCACGGCGCGCCGCCCGGGCTCTACCTCGTCCTGTTCTTCGCGACCTTCTTTCCCGCCTCGTTGCTGGCCGGCTTGGCCGCGCCGGCGGTCTGGGCGGTGCGGCGCGAACCGGCCGCGCGCTTCTTGCTGGCGTGGCTCGTGCCGTCGTGGATCGTGTTCGAACTGGTCGTGACCAAGCTGCCGCATTATGTGATGCCGCTTTACCCGGCGATCGCCATTCTCATCGCCGGAGCGGTCGAAACAAAAGTTCTGTCGCGGCGGCCATGGCTGGTGCGCGGCGTCATGTGGTGGTTCCTGGGCCCCGTCATCATCAGCATTGTCGCGGTGATCGGGGCGATCGTGATCAACCGCGATCTGGCACTGTTGGCGTGGCCGTTTTTCGCCGGTGCGATCGTCAGCGGACTGTTTGCGTGGCAATTGTACGATGACGACGGCGCCGAGCGCGCCTTCATGCGCGCCGCCGTCGCGCAAGTGTTATTGGCGATCGGCATTTATGCCGTGATCGTGCCGTCGTTCACGCCGGCGTTTCCCAGTGTGGCGTTGGCGGGTGCGCTGCACGATTCGGGTTGCGCGCATCCGGTCGCCGCCAGCGTCGGTTATGAAGAGCCGAGCCTGGTGTTTCTGGCCGGCACCACGACCCGCTTTACCGACGCCGCCGGCGCGGCCGATTTTCTGCGCGACGGCAGCTGCCACTTTGCCTTCGTCGACGCCCGGCAGGAGCGGGATTTCGCGTTGCGCGCCGACGCGATTGGTTTGCGCTACGACCGCGGACCGCGCATTGAGGGTTACAACGTCAGCATCGGCAAGCCGATCACCATTGCGGTGTTCCAATCGGCGGGCGCGCCGTGAATGCGCCGTCCGACGAAATCGCAACCGTGGAAACGACCGCTCCGGCGTCCGGTCCGCGCCATCCGGTTCAGGAGTTGGCGCAGAACGCGCTGCGAAATCTCGCGAACTGGAGCTTGACGATCGCCCCGGCGCCGCCGGGAAAATTTCTGTGGCCGCCGGTACCCGCCATCGCCGCGAGCGTCGTCACGCTCTTCGTTGTCGTGGTGTCGATGTTTATGCTCGATTCGGCCGCGACCGATTGGGCGCTGCAACTGCCGCAATGGGTCAGGAACGCCTTTGAGGAAATCACCAATTTCGGCCTGTCCGGCTGGTTTCTCTTTCCGTTCGGCTTTGCCCTGTTAGGTCTCGCGGCCGTCATATCGCCGGCCATGCCGCGCTTTGCGCAAGCCGTGCTGACGGCGCTCGCCGCCCGCTTCGGCTTCCTGTTCCTGGCGATCGCCGTCCCGGGCTTGTTCGTCACCATCGTCAAGCGATTGATCGGACGGGCGCGGCCCTCGGTCGGCAGCCACGACGATCCGTTCAGCTATATGCCGTTCGTCTGGCGGCCGGAATATGCCTCGATGCCGTCGGGTCACGCCACCACCGCGGTGGCGGCCGCAATTGCGATTGGCGCGATCTGGCCGCGCACGCGGTGGGTCATGTGGCTTTATGCGCTGACGATCATGTTGAGCCGGGTCGTCGTCATCGCGCACCATCCGAGCGACGTCATCGCCGGCGCGCTGGTCGGCGCCGCCGGCGCGTTTCTGGTGCGGCGCTGGTTCGCCGCGCGGCGGCTGCTGTTCCGCGCGCGCGACCTGCGGGCCGATCCGGGCCCTTCGCTCCGGCAGATCAGGGCGGCGTTCCGCGAGGTGGTTTTGGGATAGCCGGCTATCCGTTTGAAATCGCTCAAAGGTTGGCCGGATTGAACCCGGACCGGATGCCCTTTAGAAGCTTGCCCATGACGGCAGACAACGGGCGCGATCCGCCTCCCGCAATATCGGTGATCGTCCCGGTGCGAAACGAAGCCGGCAATGTCGCGCCGCTCGTGGCGGAGATTGCCGCGGCCCTGCAAAGCCGCGCCTTCGAGATCGTGTACGTCAATGACGGTTCGAGCGACGCGACCGAAGAGGAGCTGCGCGGCTTGATGGCGCAGCACGTCTGGCTGCGCCAAATCCGGCACGAGAAATCCTGCGGCCAATCGGCGGCCATTCGCAGCGGCGTCGCGGCGGCGCGCGCGCCTGTTGCGGTGACCATCGACGGCGACGGCCAGAACGATCCGGCATTCATCCCGGCCCTGATCGCAGCGCTTGAAGCCGGCGCGCCGCGCATCGGTCTCGTCGCCGGGCAGCGCACCGGCCGCAAGGCGACGGGATTTAAGAAACTGCAATCGCGCATCGCCAATGGCATTCGCTCGGGTGTGCTCAAGGACGGTACGCGCGATACCGGATGCGGTCTCAAGGCGTTCCGCCGCGACGTGTTCCTGGCGCTGCCTTACTTCGACGGGCTGCATCGTTTTATGCCGGCGCTGGTGCGCCGCGAAGGTTTGCAAATCGGCTATGTCGACGTCGTCGACCGGCCGCGCCGTCATGGCGTGTCGAATTACGGTTTTTGGGACCGGTTGTGGATCGGCATTCTCGATCTCGCCGGCGTGTGGTGGCTCGTCCGCCGCAGGAAGCGCGTTGCGCAAGCGCAGGAGGTGACCCTTGCTCGTTGATATGTCGCACGCGGTCGGCGCCTATTTGGTCGACGTTTTCTTCACCAGGCTCGATTGGTGGGTGATCCTCGGCCTCGTGGCGCAACTGTTGTTCACGGCGCGCTTCGTCGTGCAATGGATCGCCTCCGAGCGCGCCGGCCACAGCGTCATTCCGCTGGCGTTCTGGATTTTTTCTATTTTCGGCGGCTTGCTGCTGCTGGTCTATGCGCTTTACCGCAAGGATGCGGTGTTCATCGCCGGCCAGGCGTTCGGCGTGTTCGTCTATGGACGTAATCTTTATTTCGTCATGCGCGATCGCAAGGCCGCTGTGTCGGCGGTTTAGGCGCGCTCCCTCTCCTCGCCCGCGGGGAGAGGTGAGCAAGCGATCTCGTTCTCGCGATGCCTACGCATCTGGGGGCAAAGCTGCCGCGCAAGCAATTGACAGTCGGTGTCCGCTAATGAGCCAAAGCGGACATCGGTGGCGAGATTAAAATTGCGACCGAGACCTTGTCCGCAATGAGAGCGAGTTCACAGGGGCGGGAGCGAGTGTTATCTTAGATTTTGATTTGCATCAGGGTCGGACCTCCGCCCTGATCGAATTGGCCCACATTCCCTAGGAGCAAACTATGGGTGGTCTT
>Ga0181537_10005140_pt1 | contig 10626 bp, 8 predicted proteins | sample PEATcosm2014_Bin_39_FD_119765 | JGI IMG/M metagenome (GOLD analysis project Ga0181537, IMG submission 119765) | Peatland microbial communities from MTU Mesocosm Facility, Houghton, MI, USA - PEATcosm2014_Bin23_10_metaG | ecosystem: Environmental > Terrestrial > Soil > Wetlands > Peat | place... | reverse complement strand
TCAAATCGTTAACTCACCTTCGACCTATACGGTCTGGGGTGTGAACGAGATCATGGCGATGGCGCTCGATGGAAGTGGGACGGTGATTCGGTTCGGGCAGAATCTGAACAGCGGAAAGTCTTCTAACTTCGTCTGTCAGAACGCGATTGGCACGGCCTTCCAATCGGACGGTGCTCCCGCGCCTTACGCTCTGTTCACATCGGACATGGGCGGGACTGGTCAACTTGGGTACGAAGCTGACGGTGCGACTCCTCGATGCGATGTCTTCGCAATTGAAACCACGAAAAATGAGATCACCGTTGCCCGAAAAAGAACGGGCCTTCAGGCGTCGCAATAACACCGCGTTCGAGATGGTAGACGGGTGGGCCAAGAATCCACCGAACACCGTCAGCATCAATCATGTCACTGCTTCCCCGGATTCCGCCAATCCCACGATGATGCGTGCGAACCCGAAAGCAACGAGCCCAACGAGCCCAACTATAGCTTGGTCTTCATCAACATCCTGAGCATCACCTGCCATCCGGTGTGGCATGCCAGCAGCGCCGGAAACTGCGGCCGAAGCCAAAGGCCTGTGACCAGCGGCCGTTTCGCCACCTCTATGCCTTCAGCAACAACGGCCTGATTACCGCTCGTGTAGCGGTGAAAGTCTGTGTCCCTTTCCGGCGAACACCGGCGGCGGCGCGGCCCTTCAGGTCATCGCAGAAGACGGTGAGTTTTTTCACGGTCAGGAAAAAGGAGTTAGTAAGACGGGGTTACCCCTTCTGTGGCACAATAAGCGGACCGCAGCGGACCATAGATGCTGAGTTTTTATGTTTTCCATCCAAAACCAAATCCGCGAACACTACTGGCAATGGAAAAGCCGGCTTCTCTATCAAACTCTTTATCGCATTCTCAATCTTCAACACAAGCTCCCATCCGGTCTTACCGTGAAGGTCGCGAGTATGGGCGAGTGGTGGGCCTACAACGAGATCTTCGTCGACGGCGAATACGATACCGTCATCCGCGCGGCCTCCACGACTCTTCCCTCCGCAAGACCCTTCGTTGTGCTTGATCTCGGAGCAAACGTCGGGTATTTTGCGTTTCGCGTTCTCGATCTACTGGGTGAAAAGGGGGGTCTCGACATCACCATGGTCGAGGGCAGTCCGAAAACCTTCGCCGAACTCCAATCGCGCATGGCAGCAAAAGAACTACAGCCGCTTCGCGAAAAACTGCTCTGTGGATTAGTAGGCCAGGTGCAAGGCAGCGCGTTCATTCGCGAAAGTGCGATCCATGTCAAGAGCGCAGTCACCGATCCGAGAACAGCGCCCGGAACAAAAGCGGCCTATGTCGATCTGAATGAGGCTATGCGCGACCAAGCGGAAATTGATCTTCTAAAGTGTGACATCGAGGGGTCGGAGTTACTATTTATCAGAAATTATCCTGACCTGCTACGAAAGGTCAGATATGCCGTATTTGAACTTCATCACGATCAGTGCGACACGAACGAAGCCATCCAATTACTGCGAAGCGCTGGTTTCGAGAACACCCTCTTGCGCGATAGCGGTACATTTTCCCTGCATCTGTTTTCTCGAACCTGACCGGTCAGTTGATATGACGGATTTCCCGCGGGAGCTGACAAAGGGGCGGGAGAGAGAGGCGCCACCGATTGGCAAGGAAGCCGAAAAGAGCGGGATGCGGACAAAGCCGCGAGGCACGACCTGGAGCAAGAAGCGGCGTAGGAACTCTTGCGAACCGAGCGTCATGATTCTCTTCTTTTTTCCGCGGCTGCGGAGCTTCACTTTTCTCGTCGAATCACATTTCCTCCCGCAATGTCGGCCAATCGAGATTGTGCTATCCTGCACTCAACCAGTGCCTGCGGGAGGAACGTCTTCGCGTAGTGATCAGCGTGGCTTGTGCGGGGCGTGGGATAGACTGAAGGAAAAACTGAAACATGCCTCCTCCGCTCTTTTGGCGATTGTCTCGTTCGGCTACCTTGTTAAAAAACTCGCGGTCCCAAATTTTCGTTTTCTACTCCATCTCGTTCATCTCAGTTTTCCTCGTCTGCTCCGCGCCGAGAGCGCTGGCGGCTGCACCTCCAACGGGTGAAAATGCCTATTGTGGCAAGGGCAACATCGCGCAGTTCGGCAGCAAGGACGGTGTCGCTGAACTCCCGAAAACCTGTTATTACACCGCGCTTGACGGAACGCCGTCGCCCGGAAAGCAGATTCGCGTTGCCCCCAAGTCCGACGTAGCCGCTGCCATCGGCAACGCCAAATGTGGCGATACGCTGCTGCTTCCCGCCGGCGCTTCTTTCGAAGTGAAGGATCTTCCTTCGAAAAAATGCGACGACCAGCACTACATCACCGTGCGCACCGATACGCCGGACTCCAAGCTTCCTCCAGAGGGCACCCGCATATCGCCAGCATGGGCCGGTGTCGCGAGTTTGCCGGGACGACCACCGTTCGCCCAACCCTCTGGTGGGGCAGCGAAGTTACTTGCGACTTTGGTGGTGAGGCGCCCCGAGGGAACTTCTGTCGGTGATCACATTCGCTTCATCGGAATCGAGTGGACGACTCCGCCCGATGCTGATATCGGTCGCATTGTCACCGCTGATCTGTCTAACCACGTCATTTTCGATCGCAACTGGGTTCATCCCGGCGAGGGCGCTGAGGTGGGCCATGGAATCGGTATCATCGACGGTTCGCAGACGATTGCCGTTATCAATTCCTACATTAACGGCCTGAATTGCGTTGCCCGCACCGGAAAATGCACCGATGCAACCGCCCTCGGTGCCGGCAGCGGCGACGAACCCATCTCCACCCTCAAGTTTTACAACAACTTCCTCGAGTCCGCCGGAGAAAACATCCTGTTCGGCGGTAGCGCCGCCACCATCGTTCCATCCGACATAGAAATCCGCCGCAATCATCTCTTCCGCCCCATGCTCTGGAAAGAGGACCAACCCGGCTACACGCCGACCGCTTCGGGAAACCCCTACATCGTCAAGAACAATTTTGAGCTTAAGAATGCGATCCGGGTATTGTTCGAGGCCAATCTGCTCGAGAACACGTGGGGTGGTTTCACCCAGACCGGATATTCCATCCTGCTCACCCCGTTCAATCAGTTAGACCGCTGCCCGGTCTGCCGCGTCAATGACGTCACCATCCGTTTTAACCGGATTCGAAATGTCGCCGGAGTCTTGCAGTTTGCCACCGCCCTCTCCAAGACGGGCGGTGCTACCGCCGACGGCGGACGCTACAGCATTCATGATCTTTTCGCCGACGATCTGCATGACAAAGATTACAAGGGCGGCGGCACTTTTCTGATTCTGGTTTCAGTGCATCCACCAATCCATGACGTCGAGATTGATCACGTAACCGCCTTTGTCACCGGCGTGCTGCTTTCGGTCCAGAATTCCGGAGCAAAGTTGTCAGGCTTCGGTCTGACCAACAGCGTGTTTTCGGTAGGAGATCGGCGGCCGCCGGTGGCCTCGGCCGGCGGAGGTCCCGACAGTTGCGCCGACAAGACCCAGGGGCTAGGCGGTGAAGCAGTCCTGCAAGCCTGCTTTGACCCTTACAAGTTCGATAACAACTTGATCATCACCGGGCGCGGATCCTTTCCCAAAGGAAACATCACCGTCTCGTCCCCCGAAGGGGCCGGCATCCGCGACCTCAAAAACACCATCAGCAAAGATCCCCGGCTCTGCCGCGCAAAAGGGCCGGGTTGCCCAAAGGTCTCTCCCGGGGCCCGCGCCGCTTCCGATGGCCGTGATCTGGGCGCCGATATTGACGCTGTCGAAGCCGCCATTGCTGGGGTTGAATAGGATTGCAAGTCGAAGCCCCATCAAAGGAATCTCCTCTGGGCCTTGTCGGCGGCGTACTCGAAAGCCTGCAGCGGTTCCACAACCAGAACTGCACAGGGATTGCTCCTGCCTTGCTGCGTTAGCGTCCTGATCGATTATTTTCTGCTCCTGGGTTATGGACACATCACGGTGGCATGAATCGCCGTGATACTGCCCATTGTCTTTTCTGTTCGGTTCGGCGTCATCGTATTCCCTATGTGTTCCTCACCCGTGGGTATGCAGTATGTGGATCGCGAAACCTTCCACCACATGGCCACCTCTAGGAGGGCGGAATCAGAATTCGTGGCCATAGTGGCCGCACAACTCCGCTTCCGCATGGACGAAATGGTGTTGGGTAGCATGATCACCACCGTGGCCATACCTATTTCAACGTTCGCGCCCGCATCGTGGACTATGTCCTTGGCAGCCTGCTCGGCCAGCAATCACGGGCGAATCGACAGCGAGGAGGCCCCCACCTCAGAGGTATCATGGCTGACTCGCAAACTATTCTTGACGTGCATGCATTCGGTCCGCTCGAAACAGAACTGGGTGACTTCCGTAACCCCTGTTCTGACAGATCTGACAAGGGTTTCAGACAACCGGTCCGCCTTGCGTGCTAAAATTTTTTGGGGTGCTCATGCCCAGCCGAAGCGATCGTCAGCACTCTCCCGTATTCGTGATGGGCTGCCATCGCTCTGGAACGAACCTGCTCTACGACATGCTGCTGTCCTCCGGCGGGTTTGCCATCTACCGCGGGTTTCTGCCGATTTACAAAATTCTGATTCCCCGGTTCGGTTCCATGGCGAGCCATGCCAACCGCGAACGAATCCTCGAGACCTGGCTCCGTAGCAAGGGTTTTCGTCGCACCGGCCTCGATGCCAGGCAGTTGTCGGCGCGCATCCTGAACGAATGCCGCAACGGGGGAGACTTCATCCGCGTCGTGATGGACGCCGTGGCCGAGAGCCAGCGAGTGCAACGCTGGGCGGTCTACGATCCCGACAATGTGATGCACGTCGAGCGCGTGAAGCGCGACCTACCCAACGCGTTATTTGTGCACATCATCCGTGACGGGCGAGACATTGCGCTCTCGCTCAAAAAAATGGGGGGATTCAGTCCTCTGCCCTGGGACCGTAGCCAAACCGACAGTCTGGTGGCGACTTCGCTGTATTGGGAATGGATGGTCCGCAAGGGCCACGCTCATGGCCAGAAGTTCCCTGCCGACTACATAGAAATCCGCTACGAGGACCTGATCACGAAGCCACACGAAACGCTCGGCAAACTCGGCGACTTCCTCGATCACGATCTGGATTACGACCGGATTCAGCGCGCCGGCCTCGGCCGCCTGTCAGAATCAAACTCTTCGTTCCGCGAAGAAGGCGGGAAAGAAAAAATGAACCCTCTCGGGCGCTGGAAAGAACGACTGGCGCGCGCCGATGTCGCTGCCATCGAAGCGACGGTGGGCGAGTGCCTGGAGGAAAATGGCTACGAACTGTCCCTGCCCGCCGCTGCGCGCCGCCGGAGCTGGCGCCAGTCGTGGATGCGCGGAATGTACCCCGCCTTTCTCGGCGGCAAGCTGTGGCTGAAGTTGCATACACCCGTCGGCCGGCTTGCCAACATGTCCGCGCTCGAACTCGAAGCTCGACCAGCGCCGATGGCGGAGTCGGTCCGGTCCTAAAAAGGCGCCATTTTTGCGACAGGTTGCGATGGTTCGCCTACCCGCTGGAATCGCCGACAAAGGGACGCTTGGTCGCCGCAGAGTCCAATGCCAGGGCAAAGCAAAGCATTTGGGGCGGCACCACGGATGAACTCTAACAGCCCGTGTGCAAGTACGGTTCGTGTCGGGGCAGGTCTTCGGCCATGCCAGAAGTACTTCGTTCTGAGAGCGTCTTCAGGCGCCAAGGCCCGAGTTTCATTACGGGCTCTTGCCGATGAATGCGATTTCCCTAACCTGGCCCCCGAAGCTGCTGTGTCGTCTTCGTCGTGCCTTCGCCGAACCGGATCCATGAAACACCTGGTCATCTCGATTTGCTTACAGCCATTCTCGCGGAGTTCTGCGTTGTGGAGGTCACCTCGATCGGTCCCGAACGATTGCAAACCGGGGCGTTTGGGACGTTCTTGAAAAGCGCTCCCGGAGAGGTGATCCGTTCTGGGCTGGTCGCACCGGGTGACGGACGATCCCCGTCTGTCCGATCGAATGTTAACCCGGCGAAAGAAACAACAAATGCTCACCGGAAAGGACCCCGGCGCGAACGCGCAGAACGGCACCATCTGACGAGACCCTCCTGAAAATTTAGATTTAGACAAGCGCTCGACCACTGCAATGCACAGGGCCAACGGTCGGCAAGAAGCGCATCGTGCCGAAGTTAGAATGCGCCAATGGCGCATTTGAGGCCCAGCAAGACTAAATCATTTCTTTTGTGGAAGATGCAAATGCATTGCAAGTTATAAGTAACTTCGTGCGCGACCTCCTGTCACAGAAGACATCTAGCGCAAAAATTTGCGCGGTTTCGGGTCGGGGATGTGCATCGAGAAGCTCAAGAATCCATCGGACAAAATGCGAACTTGGCGCATCCAACGTTGGGCGAAACGCACCGGCCGCACAAAATCAATTGCCCTTGCACATGGAAAAGCGTCTACAATGGGCGGCGGTGCAGTCGTAAATCAGGAGGCAGTCAGTGAAGCTAACGTTTGCACGGTTTTCAATGGCAGTGGTGTGCGTGACACTTTTCACTTCGGTGCCGAGTATCGTTGCTCAGGAAGCGCGGAGGGGATACCCGCAAGACTGGTCTCAGAACCACATTGTATTCAGCGTCGATGGTCTCGCCAAGCACCCGGACTTGATTTACAGAGAACCGCGTGTTCTGCAGAACGTGTTGCAGCGTTTCCAGATTCCGAATTTCGGCAAGTTCGAAAGTGCTGAGCCGCTATCCGCTCCTGCAAGAACTTCCGGTCCGGAAAATGATTGGAATGTGAGGCTACCGGGCCGTCTCGACTACAATGCGTCTCCCGCCAAGTATTCTTTCTATCCCAACACCGTGCCCAGTTGCACTGCCGACTGGGTTGTGTTCGCGTTGGCGAATAATGCCGTCGCCAATCTCGTCGCCTTCAACAATCTCTATGTAAACACCACTGGCTCAGGAGGATTTTGTAGTGGTACCGCTCCGTCAGTGCTGTTCGCCTACGACGTCACCACTGTAGCCGGGGGTAAGATGTCAACCTCCCCAGTCATCTCCGAGGATGGTACCAAAATCGCCTTTGTCGAGAGCATCCCTTCCCCGGCTGAGACCATTTTCCACGTGATTACCTGGGCCGCTGGCGGCACGATCACGGCTCCAATAACACCGACCGTGACGACCATGGTTTCCGTGCCGCTCTCTTCTACCGCGAATGATATCGCTTCGTCGCCGTGGGTAGATTACGCCAGTGATACAGCCTACATCGGCACGGACGACGGCGTCCTTCACGAAGTGACAGGTGTCTTTAAAGGAACGCCTGCGGCCGATCCCGCGGGGTCTCCCTTTCCGGTTACTCTGAGTTCGCCCTCGCACCTGAGCCCTCCGACTTTCGATGCTTTGGATGGCCTGGTCCTTATCGGGAGCGCCAACGGCAATCTTTATCAGGTGAACGCCACTTCGGGCGCCGTGAAAACATTGCCGATCGGGGTGAGCCCCAGTCCGGGGATCGTGGCCGCACCGATTGTCGATGTCACCAATGGAACAACCTTCGTAGTCACCGCTAACGATGGGATTTCTGCGGCTCTCGTCCAGGTCAGCACCGTGCCCTTGGTAGTGTTGTCGGTCGGCGAACTGGGCGAAGGCTCGAATGAGTCGCCGACAACCCCGATTACCCTCTACGAACCTACTTTAAGTAATGATTACTACACAGATCCAATGACCGGAGTGATCACGACCTGCGGCACCGGGGCTTCCGATCTAACCCCATGGCAGTATGTATTCGGTTTTACCAGCCCCAGCCACATGAACGAGGCGGCGGTGTTCAAACAACAACTTACGAATTCCACCGCTGCCCGCTGTACGGGATGGACAGAGTTCTTTAATGCCAGTCTCAATGGGGGAACCGATTTCTTTTTCTTTGGATTGACTGAGAACTGCGGAAACACGACGGGCGGCATAAACGACGGCTGCATAGCTGAGGAGGAAAACCTCAGCCCGGCGACGACAATGGCGAATCTCGGGCCCGTCACAACAGCGACAGTTCGCGGTGGACCGAGCGGAGTTACCGTCGATAACTATGCCAATACTGCGACTTATCCGGAAGCATCCAGCATCTATTTCACCGCCTTTGATAGGGAAACCGCGTACAAGCTGCTTCAGAACGGACTAGGGAACAACTGAGAATAATCCCACTCGCGACGCGTTACGAGAAAAGTCTCGCGGAGCGAGTGGGAGTCATTATCCTGAAAATCCGCAACCCCCCGGCAACTCCAGTGACTCCACAACCAGCGGATAACACTTTCGCTTGGAGGTGCGACCGTTGCTCATTTGTCTTCGATTAACAAAGTTTGCATTTCTGGCTGGTCTCTTTGGTTGGCTGCCGTCCGCTCGGAGTTCATACCATCGGTACTCCCAAGCTTTCCGGCCACCGGCGCGCCTCACGATCTGAAGGCTGCCTTGCTGAAATCTCGTCCGTCTCATCACCATTTCTCCGTTTGGTTAAGGACGGTACGGATAGCTGGCTAACTTTAACCTCAAAATGCGCCCACGCGTCGAGATCGGATGTGCGGAAGCGCCACAATTTCCCGATCCGGATGGCGCGTATCTCGCCCTTGCGGGCGAGCCGTTGAAGTGTTCTCGGGTGGATCTGCAGCAAGGCTGCCGCCTCGCGCGAATCGGGGAACCTCTCGAAATGAGGGAACGGCGGGCTCGACCCGTGAGGAAGTCGATGACAAGCTGCACAATATCATGATCTCCATCCACCGCAACTGCTACGAAACGGCGCTGAGAAATACGGCGCGCCCGGGAACCTCGTGAACGGCGGCAACATTGCCGGCTTCCTGAAGGTCCTGAAGCTTCCTGAAGGTTTCCTGAAGGTAGCCAATGCGAAGTTGGATCAGGGCCTGGTGTAGACTAAGGGTTCTTCAACGATTCGGCGACTGGTGCGTCGCCGTTGTTGAATCCAAGTAAGGGGATTCGGGTCAACGTCGACGTGCGCAGACCACCTTTCAGAAAGAGGCTCGTCCTCACTTTTCGCCGCTGCTTTTTGCTGCTATGTGCGCCAGTCTATCTTGGGCCTTATTTTGCCGGCGAGGCCGGGGCTGAGTATGGTATTGGCTTTTTCCGCAAGGCGCGTTTGCTCTGGTCGATGTTCCGAAACCGTTTCCGCATCGTGACCGCTTCAGGTTTCCTAGACCAGCTGGTGATGGTCACCGAGATCCTCAGGATCCCGAAGGACGTGAGAGGGGTGGCGGTCGAGTGCGGTAGTTACCAGGGTGGTAGCACGGCCAACTTTTCGCTGGTGTGCGCGATGGTTGGCCGCGAGCTGCACGTCTTCGACTCTTTTGCCGGTCTACCCGAGCCCTCCGATGCAGACAAACTCCACAAGGTGCCCTCTCTAGGCGAAATCCGGACATTCCGTGAAGGCGACTGGTGTGGGACCCTTGAAATCGTGAAGGAAAACGTTCGGCGCTACGGGGACTTATCGGTTTGCCATTTTCACCAGGGGTATTTCGACCAGACTTTGCCTCACTTCCGGGAGCCGGTCGTTTTCAGCTTCTGCGACGTGGACTTGCGTGCGTCACTCGAGCCTTGTGTCGAAAACCTGTGGCCGCTTTTACAGGATCGCCGTGTGCTCTTCACTCATGAGGCCAATCACATGGAAATTGCCGGCCTGTTCTTCGAGCCGAACTGGTGGCAGTCACGAGGTCTGGAGCAGGTCCCGCCCGGACTGGTCGGTGGTGGTTCGGGGATTGGCTTGTACGTTTCCGACAAAGGCTTCTTCCGGAGCACACTTGGCTTTGCCGTTAAGAATCTTAAAGTGGAAGATTTGTCAGCCTAAGAGCCGGGTGTCAAGAATTTGCAGCGGGGCGAAATCGCATTTGGCGCAAGAAGGTGATGGACGGCATCCGTGACGATTCCGATTGGAAAAACGTGATTACACCGCCGAGCCTCGGGCCGGGTTGGTAGCCGCTGCGGATACGTTTAATATCACCGCGGGGTCGGCTCTACAAATGCAAAAGAACTTCCCCGCCCGGGAAGCGACCGATGACTGATGCAGCGGATGACGAATACTTGGAGCGCTTCATTACCGGCCATGACGCCACCGATCTCCTCTAGGCGCTAAATGCCTCGCGAAATTATGATCCCTCGTCACAGCTGGATAAAATCACGGTGCCGGTGCTGTTTGTAAATTCGGCAGTTCATCAATCCTCCAGAGCTGGGGATTGCGGAGCGCGAAATCAAAAGAGTGAAGGAAGTTCGATTCGTGCTGATTCCGATCTCTGAGCAAATCCATGGCCACGGCACTCACACCTCGGCAGCTATATGGCAGCAGTATCTGAGAGAGTTATTAAGAGCTTCGCAACGCTGAGGCTTGGCCGCCGCCGATCACGCGCTTTCAGGCACTCTTCTTCTGAACCTTCGGCTTCTGTTGCTTCGCCTCCTGTCTCTTCGTCGAGATAGCCGGAGGTGCCTGAGCCTCGCCGGACCTGGAATCGACCTTGTCTGTTCCATGATCTCCATGATTCGCCGAACGCGGCAGTATCCGCCAGTTCAGCTCTTCCAACCGCTGTCGTATTTCAATTCCATGCCTTTCGCGAGCCATACAAAGTTCACAGTCCGAATCGTGAATTC
>Ga0181537_10005139_pt1 | contig 10629 bp, 9 predicted proteins | sample PEATcosm2014_Bin_39_FD_119765 | JGI IMG/M metagenome (GOLD analysis project Ga0181537, IMG submission 119765) | Peatland microbial communities from MTU Mesocosm Facility, Houghton, MI, USA - PEATcosm2014_Bin23_10_metaG | ecosystem: Environmental > Terrestrial > Soil > Wetlands > Peat | place... | reverse complement strand
GGGTGACCCGCGAGAGCGATGCGCTCGATCTGCGGCAGGGAGTCTTCAAACTCGAAGATCCAAAGAAGATCGCCAGGTCTCTGAAACGTTCGGCGGAGAAAAGCCATCGGCGCAAGGCCGATCCTTACCGTTCGGCGCTCTCGATGCTGACTTTCTATATCAATCGCGCCGGCAAGAACCTCCCGGCCCGCCGCAAGCAGATCCTCCAGCGCGCAAAGGTCCAGCTGAAGGAATTGTTCGGCAAGGAATAGGTTCGGGCGGCGACGGCGCGGTTGACAAACCGCCGCTCCGCTTCAATACTTTCCGCCATGGTAAACTATAACGAACGTCTCGACCGCACCTTTGCCGCGCTGGTCGATCCGACAAGACGGGCAATCCTGACGAAGCTCGAGCGCAAGGGTGCTTTGTCGGTGAGCGAACTGGCGGCGCCTTTTGCGATCAAATTGCCGGCCGTGATGAAGCATCTGGATGTGCTGGCGGATGCGGGGCTTATCACGCGCGCCAAAGCCGGCCGCACGGTGACGGTGCGTCTGAGGCCTCAGCCCATGCGCGAGGCGATGGAATGGCTGCGCCGTTACGAGCGCTTCTGGTCGATCGGCCTCGACCGGCTCGCGGTTTATGCTGAAGCCCGCGAAGCGGAAGCCAAGGAGAAAGAGCGATGACGAGCCTCACTTTGGTCAGGCGCGTCCGCGCGCGGCCTTCCATCGTCTTCGAGGCAATGACGACCGCTGAAGGGATTTCGCATTGGTGGGGACCGGACGCCGGCGAGCCGGTGCTGGCCGCGGAATCCGATCCGCGTCCCGGCGGCCGTTATCGCGTACGCTTTCGCACGACGGACGGCCTCGAGCATGAAGCAAGCGGCGAATATCTCGAAGTGACACCGCCTGCGCGCATCGTGATGAGCTGGCGCTGGACGGCCGGCGGTGCAGATCCCGGCGAGTCGCGTGTCGAGATCGCACTGCGAGCGGTCGCCGAAGGCACCGAAATCACCTTCACGCATGCCCGGCTACACGATGAAGAGAGCCGGCTGAGTCACGAAGGCGGCTGGGTCGGCGCGTTCGATAAGCTCGAAGCCTATCTCGCAGAGAAAGCGTAATTCGGCCTCGACGTTTGCGGCTCTACTTCATGTCCATCGTCTGCGCCGTGCCGTCGGACCATTTCATGACAGGGACGAAGAGGGTCGTGACGGGCTCGGGGGGACTGTCGCCGCCGACGACGGGAGAGCCTGGAAGGTTCGCGCCCCACGTCGTAGCGGCCGCGTTCGGGATGTAAAACATGAGATGCGGGTGCCAATGGCCGCCGGTGTCGGACAGATATTGTCCCTTCGACATCATGAACGACATCGCGCCGATTTCCGGCATCGCGTAGGTCTTGGCGGCGATCTGCGCTTTGGTCCGCTCCAGCATTGCTGTCCTGGAAACGCCTGCGAGCACCCATTGCGTCCGTTCGAGAATACGCGGCAGCTCGCTCCGCACGGCGATGGAATTCAGGCAGACGGGCCCGCGGATCTTGGGATTCCAGAACGCGGCATCGTCGAAGCCTGCCGTCCAGGATCGCAGCACGAGGCAGACGAAACCGTTCTTGCCTTTTACAGGCGTCTCATAGCCGTGCGCGCCAAGGACGAGTATCTCTGCATCGCCGGAAATCGACGGCGGTGCGGCGCTGCGTGCCAGTGCAATTTCTTCGTCGGCGCTCGCCATATGGTATTGCGCGATTGGCGCCATCGCCGGGTATGGCGAAGGCGTATCGGCCGCGAAAGCCGATCCGATCATGCAAGTGAATGCTGCACCGCTCATCAGTTGCAGCAAAGTCCGTTTCCGCGCGCCCATTCCGATCCCCGCCTGATAGTTTCCAATGTAGTGAAGTATTGAGCCCCGCCCAGGCGCTGTCAAGTAGGGCCGCCATGCGGACGGCGGTCTCAAAGGACACTCACACTTATTTAGTGAATTCAGTACGTTGCACCCACCAACCCAATTTTAAGGGCCGGTGACTAGCGTATCGCCGCGGCGATCGCCTAAGGCGCGCCGGTCTCGGACGGGTCTGTCATGCGCTCGCTAATGCAGGATTTGAACCGACTTGGCATTGCGGCTGCGTTGCTCACGTCCGACCGGCGCGTAACCTGCGCGAACACTCTGCTTGCCGATCTGCTCGGATCATCGCCGCACGAACTTCTCGGCATCGATATTGCCAACAGTCTCGCGGCGCGGTCGTGTGCGCGCACCGACGAAGGGTTGTCGACGGTTTATCAGCTCGAACGAGACGGCACGATGTCGTGGTTCCGGCTCGATCTGAAACCCGCGGAAGATGGCTTCGTTGCGCTGGTGACGGACGTCAGCCGGGATCATCAGCCGCGCGGGGAAATCCACGCCTATCAAACGACCCGCGATCAACTTCTGCTCGACGGCAAAATCGGCACCTGGCGTTTCGATCCCGATGCCGAGCTTTATCATTTTTCGCTGGAGCTCTCGCTCGGGCATGAAGGTGCCGGCGCGCCCGTGCCCGTGCAGTTGCTGCAGCTTCTCCAGCATCCCGACGATCGCGCCAGGGACACGAGCATCCGCGAACGGATTACCCGCGAAGGCGGTGTCGCCGATGCGGAGATGCGCTACATGGGCGCCGATGGAACGTGGACTCATCTCCATGTTCACTATCGCTCGGGGCGGCAAATGCCGTCGGGCCGTTTCGAGATGTTCGGCATCAGCCAGGATATCACCGCGGTGGCGCTGGCGCGTGACGAAGCTAACAATTTGTCCGAGCAGTTGACGACGGCGCTGCGCGAAGCCGACTACGCCAACCGCACCAAGACCGAGTTCCTGGCCAATATGAGCCACGAATTGCGCACGCCGCTCAACGCGATCCTCGGCTTCTCGGAAATGATCGAATGCCAGATGCTGGGCCCGATCGATGTCAAATATGTGGGCTATGCCCACGATATCCATCGCAGCGGTGAACACCTGCTGGATCTCGTCAATGACGTCCTCGATCTCGCGAAGCTCGAAGCCGGAAAGCTGGAGCTTCGGGAAACCGAACTTTCGCTGCCGGATCTGATCGAAGAATGTTTCGTCTATGTGCAGGGCCGCGCCGACGCCGGGCATGTGCGTCTTGTGCACGAAGCGGGCAACGCCACGGCGGCCTTGCGTGCCGATGGGCGGGCGGTCAAACAGGTGTTGCTGAATTTCCTCTCCAACGCGATCAAGTTCACCCCGGAAGGCGGCTGCGTGACCGCGCGCGTCCTCACCGACGACGATGGGGGCCTTTGTCTTTCCGTTTCCGACACGGGCATCGGCATGACCGCCAAGGAGATAGACGTAGCACTTGCGCCGTTCGGCCAGGTCGATTCCCTGATCGCGCGCAAGCACAAAGGAACGGGGTTAGGCCTTCCGATCTGCAGATCCTTGTTGGAGCTGCATGGCGGCAAGCTGCTCGTCACCAGCGAACCGAATGTCGGCACGACGCTGATCGCGCGATTTCCCCGCTCCCGCAGCTGCGAGCCTGCGCAGCTCGACCGCGCCATATAGGCCGGAAAAAAGCCAAGCCGCTCGGCCCGACCTTATAAAGACGTGAGCATCCGCGACATCCTCACTTTTTAGTTCGCTTCGGTTTGGCCGGGCCTTGCCCTATCCTCATTGGGGGAGGGGCTTCTCGTGAGCACAAGGCCGAAGCAGGAGGGGGCACAGCGCTGGACGGAACTCGACGCGCGCTTTCGCGCCGCTCTGTTCGCCTATTTCATGCGCCGGGTGCGGGACCGGAGCGAGGCCGAAGACCTGACCCAGGAGGTGTTCGTCCGGCTGGCGCGCCAAAGCGAACAGCCCCAGGTCGTGCAGGCCTATGTGTTCGTGACTGCCGCCAATCTTCTGAAGGACCGCGCGCGGCAGCGCCTCTCTCATCGTGTGCAGGCCCACGGGAGCATCGACGATATTGCCGCAGACGCAAATTCCGCACCCGGGCTGGTTGAGGATCGCGATCCCGAGCGCGTCTTAGCGGGGAAGGACACGCTGCGCGAATTCGTCGGCGCGCTGGAGGCGCTCAGTGAGCGGACACGGGATATCTTCATTCTCAGCCGGATCGAGCATATGCATCAGCGCGATATCGCCAAGCTGTTCGGCATTTCGGTGAGCGCGGTGGAAAAGCACGTCATGAAGGCGCTCAGTCATCTGGGCGCGAGGCTTGCGCCGCCATGACGGATTTCGCGCGGTTGCCTGACGGCGCACAGCGGCGCGTCCACGAGGCCAGCGTCTGGCAGTTGCGGCTGGCCGACGATCCGGCACTGGAAGTTTCCGAGGAATTCCAGGCGTGGATCGCCGATCCCGCGAACCACAAGGCCTTCAAGGGCGTGAACACGGCGTGGAATGCGGCCGAAGATTTTGCCGTCGAACCTGCACTCCTCGACATGCGCCAGGCGGCGCTCCGCCGCGCGCGAATGGCCAACACACAGCGCTGGCGGCCGCAGACGATGATGCAGCGCGCGGCGGCGGCGGCGATCGTCCTGAGCGTACTGGGCGGCGGCGCGGCCTATTATTTTGCGACGGCGCCGGATCGTTATGTCACCGCGATCGGCGAGCGCCGCACGGTGGCGCTGGCGGACGGCTCGCGCGTGGCACTGGACTCCGACAGCGAAATCGAGGTGCGTTATTTCAAGAACGCCCGCAAACTGGTGCTCGATCGGGGACGGGCGCGCTTCGACGTCGCCCACGATATCGCCCGGCCCTTCAGCGTCACCGCCGGCAACGAGACGGTGGTCGCCGTGGGGACATCTTTCGATGTCGAGAAGATCGGTACGAAAGTGCTGGTCACGTTGATTCACGGTCGCATTGTGGTGAAGGATGCAAACGTCGAAGCCGCTCCGCCCAGCGAGAAGGCGCGTCCGGCCGTCTCTCTCAAAGCCGGGCAGGAACTGGTCGCAACGGCGGACGTTCGGCCGATCGTCAAACCGGCCAATCTCGATGTGGCGAATGCCTGGGAAGGCGGGCGATTGGTGTTCAACGGCGACACGCTGGGCGAGGCCGTCGCACGGGTCAACCGCTACACCGCTCAGCCGATCCAGGTCGATCCCGCGATTGCTTCCATCCGGATCATCGGGGCCTTCAATGCGGGCGACGTATCCTCTTTCGTCAGCGCCGTGACGAGCTATTTTCCCGTGCAGGCGACGACAACGGCGGACAACGCGATCCTTTTGCAATCGCGTTCGTGACCACCGGTCGACTCTTTTGCGAAATATTTTCGAAACCGTTGCTGAGGATTCTTTTCACGAATCGTCTTTCCTTCTTACGGGGCGTGCGTAGCCCATTTCGGGGCGCCATCCGTCTATGGGGGCATAGATGATCAAGCGACGCCGCAGCGTTCTGCTGCTGACCACGGCACTGATGGGGTTGGGCACGCTCGCATGCGCGCAAAGCGCTGCCGCGCAAGAAAAGACCTATCAGTTCGACATTGCGGCGGAGCCGCTCGGTCAGGCGTTGACGGACTTTTCGGCCGTCTCCTCGCAACAGATCATCATGTCGGAAGACGTGACCAGGGGACACACGACCAAAGGGCTCCACGGCCGTTTCACGGCGCAGCAGGCGCTGAATGTGCTGCTTGCGGGAACGGATCTCGAGGTCGAAACGAATGCGAGCGGCGTGCTGATGGTGCGATCAAAAAACGCACAGGCCGCCCAGGTCGATAGGGCGGCAGAACCCGAAGCCTCCACCGTCGAAACCGTCACCGTCACCGCAGAAAAACGCGCCGAGTCCGCGCTGAACGTCCCAATGGGATTGACCGCTCTGTCGGGCGACGAACTCCAGCGGACGCAATCGCTGCGGTTCGAAGACTATGCCGGCAAAGTTCCGGGCCTTACGCTCATCGATAACGGCGCCATGGGCAGCCAGCTCGTCATCCGCGGCATCACGAGCGCAGCCATTTCGATCAACAGCTCGGTCGCGACTTATATCGACGAAACGCCTTACTCCGCCGAAGGCCCGTTCTCCGGCTCGTTCCTGAACGCGCCCAATCTCGACACGTTCGACATGCAGCGCATCGAGGTACTCAAAGGTCCGCAAGGTACGCTCTACGGCGCCAACGCGCTGGGCGGCTTGTTGAAATACGTGACCAATGCGCCGGATCCGACGGCATTTGCGGGCGCCGTGGCAGCGGGTGGAAGCGTCGTCGCCAACGGCGGAGACGGTTTCGATCTTCACGCCATGCTGAACGTGCCGCTGACGGACGACCTGGCATTCCGCGTTGTCGGCTATGACGACTATTACCCGGGTTACACCGACGATCCGTCACGCGGATTGAAAGACGACAACGGCTCGCATTTCCAGGGTGGGCGTGCGTCGTTGCTCTATCAGCCCAACGCGGACTTCTCGATCCGCTTCAACGTGCTCTATCAGGATCGCAATTGGACGAATGCCGGAGACGTGGACGTCAATCCCGGCACCTTCACGCCGATCTACGGAAAATATGTGCAGGAACATCTCATCGATCAGCCGGGCAGAACGGAAAACCAGGTCTACAACGTCACGATCAATTGGAATGCCGGCTTCGCCAATCTCATTTCAACGACGAGCTATACGAAAGCGCAGGCCGACAGCCGCACGGATGATTCCGATGAGCTGGGCGGCGAGATCAGTTCGATATTTGGCGGCAATTACGGGCTGGCATTTGATGCCGATTATTCGGTGCGGAACTTCACACAGGAAATCCGCCTCTCGTCGGCGGACGAAGGACCGCTCCGCTGGCAGGTTGGCGGCTATCTGAACAGCGAGGTCGGCAGGGAATTCGAACCGACTTATGTGATCGATGCGACGACGAAAACGATACTGACGAATTTCCCGGTCAACTTGGGCCTGTTCCAGGCGCCGCTGCGCTACAACGAATATGCCGGGTTTGCCAACGTGGATTACTACGTCTTGCCGGATCTCGACGTCGCTTTGGGCGGTCGTTACAGCGAGAATGATCAGTCATTCCATGAAACCACAAACGGGGCGCTTTTCGGCCCCAACGATTTCGGACAGGTATCGTCGCAGGGCGTGTTCACCTATTCCGGTGACGTGCGCTGGCATTTCACGCCGGAGGATATGCTCTACGGCCGGATAGCGACGGGTTTCGTGCCCGGTGGCCCGAACGATGTGGTTCCGACCGCGCATTTGCCGCCGTCCTATTCGTCTTCGACCACCAACAATTACGAAATCGGCCTCAAAGGTAGCTGGCTCGACGGTGCGCTCACGAGCAACATTTCCGCCTTTCTCATCGACTGGCATAAGATTCAGCTCGATGCCGTGATCGGCGGCTTCGGTTCAGTCGTGAACGGCGGAACGGCCGAGAGCAAAGGCATCGAGTGGGATCTCGGATATGTGCCGCTTCCGGGCCTGACGCTCAATTTCAACGGCGCCTATACCGACGCGTATCTGACGCAGGCGACGCCTCCGAGCGTCGGCGGCCAGGTCGGCGATCGCTTGCCGAGTTCGCCGCTTTGGGAAACATCGGCGAGCGCCGAATATGAGCATCCCCTCTTCGCCGATTATTCGGGCTTCGTGGGACTGGATTGGCGCTTCTCCGGAAGCCGCTACGCCGATTTCGTCGCGATTGGCTCTGGCCCGCGTCCGGATATGCCGAGCTACAATCTCGTGAATCTGCGCGTCGGCGTGGAGCAGGATTTCTGGACGCTCACATTCTACGTCAAGAACGTCGGCAACGCGTTCGCCATCAATTACGTCAAGCCGGAGACGTTGGCCGGCGGCACGGGTCCCCAAGACGCCACGATCTATACGCCCCGCACGATCGGTCTCGAACTGACGGCGCGGTTTTAACGGTACATCCCTTTGCCAGATGCGGTAGTCGCCCGGGTCCGAAAGGTTCTTCGAGAGCCACGATCCGGGGGCTGGAAGGCGCGTGGCGGAGCGTGGACGAACCAGGCTATTCTTGCCATGGTCCCGACGGCGATTGAATCGACCGTGTCGATCGTCCAATGAACTTGCCGCCGCTTATTCTGCAATCCGGAGTCACCCATGTCATCGCCTCAGCCTCCCGCACCCGCCCTGCCGCTGTTCTATGAACGGCCCGAACCGTTGCGGGCGGACCAGCACCACGCCTATCGGCTGGTCATCAAGCCCGATTTCAGCTTCGCGGCCGGGACCAACGCGGTGCCGATCATGTCGAGCGAGTTTGTGGCCGCTGCCCGTCACTATCCGATCGTGTTCGCGGGCACGCCTGTGATGCCCGCCGCTGTGCTCGGCTTTGAGAAGCTCAATCTCTTCGTCGACGACGCAGGTCTCTGGCAGGACACCCGCACCTATATACCGGCCTATGTCCGGCGTTATCCCTTCACCTTCATCACCCCGCCGGACCAGAACACGTTTATCCTGGGTCTCGACATGGCGTGTGACCGCGTGGTGTCGGACCCGGCCGACGACAAACCTGCCCAGCCTCTGTTCGTGGACGGCAAGCCTTCGGCCCTGACAGCGGATGCGTTGCGCTTCTGCGGCGCGTTGCAGATGGATCATGCCGCGACGCTGACGTTCACGGCCGCTCTGGAAGAACAGAATCTTCTGGTCGACAACCAGGCTAGGGCGCAGCTGCCGAGCGGGCGCAACTACGACCTGCGAGGGTTTCGAGTCGTCGACGCCAAACGGTTTCAAGCACTCCCCGACGCGATCGTCACGGACTGGCATCGCAAGGGTTGGCTCGGGCTCGTCTACGCCCATCTCGCCTCGCAAGCCGGCTGGCAGGACCTGCTCGATCGCATGCGGACGAAAGACGAGCGCGCCACGTCGGCCTCATAACGCCGGATCATCGCGTCATTTGAATCCACAGACCGGACGCCGTTGGACTTTTGTCCAATAGGCGAACGCGTGCGACCGCGCTTGGCTGCGCGCGACGACGGCACAGCGTGCCGGTGAGCGCGGTAGGTCTGGGATGCAAATGGCCGAGATGTCAGCCTGGTTCAACCACGCGCCGCTCCTCGTCATCTGGCCGACGCTGGCGCTTGGGTTTCTCGCGGCGCTCGCTGTCGGCTTTGTCGGCAAATGGTTCATCATGCGGCGGCGGAAGACCGCGCCGGAAGCGGAGATGGGCGACGAAGCGGCGGGCTTCATTCTGTCTTCGGCGCTAGCGCTGCTCGGGCTTCTGATCGCTTTTACGTTTTCAATGGCGGCGGAACGTTTCGAAGCGCGACGGCATCTGATGATGGAACAAGCCAATGCCATCGGCACGACGTATCTTCGCTTCCAGCTTTTCGACGAGCCGGATCGCACAAGACTGAGCGACCTGCTGATAGCCTATGCCGAGGCCCGACAGACGTTTTTCGGCGCCCGTGCGGATTCCACCAGGATCGAGCGCGCCGACGCACATACGGGCGACGTCGAAACGCAAATGTGGAATGTTCTGTCCGCTGCGATCAGGGCTCATCCGGCAGCGACATCCAATCCATCGATCCTGCAAACGACGAATGACATGTTCGATCTCGCCGCCTCGGATCGCGTGGCGCGCGAAGTGCATGTGCCGGTGACGATCATTCGGGCGCTTACGATCTACGCCCTGATCGCCGCTTTGTTACTTGGCCAGAATCTGGCGTCCTTGCGCGACCGGCACCTGATCGGGGCCGGCGCACTCCTCGTTCTGGTCGCACTCGCAATGGCGCTCATTCTCGATCTCGACCGCCCGGCAACCGGCAGCATCACAGTCTCGACCGTCGCGTTCGACCGCGCTACCGGCGCGATAAAGACAATGGAGACAGCGCATATCCATGCGGCGTCAACACGGCCTTGACGCGGACTGCGTGCTAAGGCGTGCTTTTCGAGCCGTTGACGAATCCCCGAACGGCATCCGTGAATCGCGCGAGATTTTCGTCGCCCTCATAGACCATATGGCCCGTAGGAAAGCGTGCGACGGTCAGCCTGTCGGCGGGAATGCCGGAATGGTCGAGCGTGTAGATGCCGCCATATATCGGCGTCGCGAAATCGTAGAGGCCGCCCGACCAGAAGACGCGGGTGTTTAGCCGTGTCTGAAGGCTTTCGCCGATCACGCGTGCGGGCGAACCGAACGCATCCGCGTCGAATTTCCATTTCGCGTTGATGTCGAGATTGAGGCTGCGATAGGTTTCTGCGGTCGCAAAGCCGAGATCCTTGGTGAGATAATCCTGGATTAACTCCGAATCCGAGCGGCCTTTCTTCGAGCCTGCCATCGAAGGATCGTCATGCGGCGGCTTCTGGCCGACGAACTCCGCGATCGAACCCGTCACGCGCGTATCGATCTGGCCGATCGTCAGGCCGCGAGACTTCAGGAGGGCAAGCACGAAATCGTATTTGGTGACGCGCAAATTGTGGGCAGCGATGAAATCGGCCGGCAGCCCCATCATGGTCGACATGCGCGCGGCCATCTTCTGTTTTTCCTCCGGCGGCAGCGCGTCGCCCTGGATGAGCGCCGACACATAATCAGTTCGCGCAAAATGCACCGCGTCTTCGAATATCTGCTGTGGCGTCCGGCCGGCGGCATCGACAACGCCGTGGAAGGCCGCGGTGGTTGCGAAGCTCGGAAACATCAGGACGAAGGGCAGGTCCGAATCGCCCGGGGTGCCGACCATCGAGAGCAGCAGAACGCCGTCCAACTTGACGTCGGGTGCGGCATGTACGATCTGCGCGGCGCGGCTGG
>Ga0181537_10005136_pt1 | contig 10632 bp, 7 predicted proteins | sample PEATcosm2014_Bin_39_FD_119765 | JGI IMG/M metagenome (GOLD analysis project Ga0181537, IMG submission 119765) | Peatland microbial communities from MTU Mesocosm Facility, Houghton, MI, USA - PEATcosm2014_Bin23_10_metaG | ecosystem: Environmental > Terrestrial > Soil > Wetlands > Peat | place... | reverse complement strand
GAGCCGGCAATGGTGAGCGCCACCGGACGATGCATGGTTCTCGGCATGCCATTGAACCTAGCGGCATCCGCGGGGATCGGCACGGAAAAACAACAGGCCCTGGAGAAAGAGAGTGGATGAGGCCACTGACGAATGGCGGATTGGGTCGAACCATCCAGAGCGGGGACCGGCTTATCGCTGCGCCGCCAGTTGCAGAAGCAGGTTGTTCAACTCCTGGATGCGCGGCGGTTTACCAACCACGGCATCCACTTCCGAAGCAGTTTCCCCTTCCTCCTTCATCATGGTGCCCCAACCGGTCATCATGATGACTGGCGTGGCAGGTGATTCCGCCTTGATGGTTCTGGCCACCTGGTGTCCGTCAATGTCCGGCATGCCCAGGTCCGTTATCACCATCTCATACGGCTGTTTCTCAAGCATGGCCGCGCGAAACATTTCCACTCCCTGTTTCCCTCCCGAGGCCGTCGTCACCCGGTGGTCCAGCGTCGTAAGACAATGCTTCAGCAATTCCTGTATTTGCAATTCATCATCAATGCAGAGGATGCGCAGGGAACGATTGGCGCCGGCGCGCAACACGGAGGTTGAGGGAGATGTTTGGAACGCCTTGACGCGAACCGGAAAAGTGAGCCGGATAGAGGTTCCCTGACCGGGCGCACTCTCAATTTCGATATTGCCGTCGTGGCGTCGCATCATTCCGTAAACCATGGCCAATCCCAGGCCGGTGCCTCCCCGTTTGGCCTTGGTGGAGAAGAAAGGTTCCAAGCAATGCTGGCGGGTTTTTTCATCCATGCCAACACCATTGTCCCGCACCTCGATCTGGATTTGACGGTCCGGCGGATTGTCTCCGTGGGCCGGACGGCTGACAAAACGCGAAAACAGGGTGATGATGCCGCCCTGGGGGAGCGCGTCCACGGCATTGAAAATCAAGTTGATCAACGCCTCCCGCAAATCGCTGGGGTCACTGAGCAGGAGGGGCAACTGAGTATCCAATTCCCGCTGGACCTGTATCGAAACCGCCTGCCGCTGAGACAGGTCGCGCCAGCGCGGACGGGTCAGTTCTATCACTTCTTCAACAATGTGATTGATGTCCACCTCGGTGAGTTCCTCCGTGTCGGTGCGGCGGCGATAGAACTCCCGCATGCGGGCGACGATATGAGAGATGTCCTCACCCGACCGGCGGATAATTTGCAAATACTGGCGCGCGGTTTCGGGCAAATTGGTTTGCGTGGCGAGCAGCAATTCGGAATAAGCGACGACGGGCGACAAGGCGTTATTGACGTCATGCGCCACCCCGCTGGCCATCTGGCCCAGGGCGCGCAAGCGTTCCTGTTGGACCACCACTTGCTGGGTGCGCCGAAGCTCATCGTAGGCCTTTTGGACTCCTTCGGTCAGGCGCACCTGATCATAAAGGTTGCGATATTGTTCCTCGGTGGTGAGGATTTTGACCTGCAAGGCCTCCTTCTCGGATCGGACCTCGGCAATTTCCGCGCGCATCTGTTCGGCATTGTAGCGGACCTCTTCCATCACCAGCACGACCATGCTGACGGCAATAAAAAGCTGCAACACCGCGGCGATGAGAAAGCCCGCGTTGTAAAGTTCCTGATACTCTTGGGAAAACGGATAGCTTCCCAGGTAAAGTCCCCAAAGCAGAAAGCCCATGGACAACATGCCGGCCCCGACAAACGGCATCTTTTTTCTGACCCGAAAGAAGCAGACCCCGGCAAACACACTGCTCAAGCCGATCAAGATAAACACCGGCAACTGGATTTGCAGGCTGCTGGAAAGCACCTCCGGACTGACAAAGGTCCAGGCCAGCAGAAACAGCATGAACAGACCAAAGGAGGACTGTCGAATCGGCAAACTTAAAAAGCGGGCGCTGCCCCACAAAAGAAACACCGCCGAAATGGCCACGCAACATTGCCGAAGCATGAAAATTGTGGTGTTGGACACCACATCGTGCATCGTCAAACCCAGGGTCAACCACAGCGCGTAGAACAACCACGCGGTCGTCCAGACGGTGAAGTACTCCCGCTTGGTATACCGATTCAAATAATAGAAGAGCCCGACCAGCAGCCATACACTCAGCAGGGACACAAACAGCGTCGCCTGCAGGTATTGCTCTGAAAAATTCAGGTGTTCGCTAGCGAACTTCATCGTTCCATTTCTTAATGCGCCCATAATCCACTGATTTCGCAATTTATAGCAAACTGCGGGCCATTTTTTCGAAGAATCCCGCTCTACCAGATGAAAAGCGCTGAAAAGGCCGTTTTGACCCCGTTTCGGGCGGTCCACAAGGACAATCCCTCCGAACCAGGCCAGGTTTACTTTCTGTTTTGAACCCGCCCCGCCGGAGATATAATCATGCCCATGGACAAAGATCAGGTCGCCGAAATTCTGCTGGAAATCGGAACGTTGCTGGAATTGAAGGGGGAAAACCCCTTTAAAACGCGCGCCTACCAAAACGCCGCGCGGACAATCGAAAATTTGAGTGAGCCGCTGGCTAAAATCGTCGCCGAAAAACGACTGGGTCAAATCAAGGGCATTGGCGAAGCACTCGAACAAAAAATCACCGAGCTGGTGGAAACCGGCCAGCTGGCCTACTTCAACGAGTTGAAAGCGTCGATTCCGCCGGGTTTGATCGAAATGCTGGAAATTCCCGGACTTGGCCCCAAAAAAATTCAGGCGCTCAGCCAAAAGCTTGGCGTGGATTCGGTCGCGCAGTTGGAGAAGGCTTGCCGGGCCGGCAAAGTCGCACAGCTCGACGGCTTCGGCGAAAAGACGCAGACCAATTTGCTCGAAGGCATCGAACGCCGTCGCACCTATGCTTCAAAACATTTGTTGAGCGACGCGTTGCGGGTGGCCGAACCGTTGCTGGAAGGTTTGCGCACGCATCCCGGAGTCATCCGTTGCAGTGCGGCCGGCAGCCTGCGGCGTTTCCGGGAAATCATCGGCGACATTGATCTGCTCGCGTCGTCGAAAAAGCCGGCGGAGGTGATTGAATGCTTTGTCGCGCAACCGGACGTCATCAAAGTCACGGCCCAGGGTGAAACCAAGGCGAGTGTCATCCTTCAAGGCGGCATTCAATGCGACCTGCGGGTGGTCAGCGACCGGGAATTCCCATTTGCCCTGGCCTATTTCACCGGCAGCAAGGAGCACAACATTGTGATGCGCCAGCGCGCGATCCAGCGCGGTCTGCGGCTGAATGAGTACGGCCTGTTCAAGTCCAAAACCGAAACGCGTGACCCCCACTTGCTCGTGCCGTGCCGGGACGAAGCGGAAATTTTCTCAAAACTGGGTCTGCCGTTTGTGCCGCCGGAATTGCGTGAAGACCACGGTGAGTTTGCCGCCGCTGAAAAAAACGATCTGCCGAAGCTCATCCAATGGACGGACTTGAGGGGCGCCCTGCACAATCATTCGGTCTGGAGCGACGGACACGATCGCCTGGAGGAAATTGCCGATTACATGGAAGGGCTCGGACTGGAATACTGGGCCATCACCGACCACTCAAAATCATCGTTCCAGGCCAACGGTCTCGACGCAAAACGCCTGCGAGAGCAGATAAAGGAAATCAAAAAAATCAATGCGCGGCTCGCCGAACGGGGCGTCGAATTCCGGCTGCTTACAGGTTGCGAGGTGGACATTTTGCGTGACCGGCTGGATTTCGACGACGGGTTGCTGTCCGAGTTGGAAGTGGTCGTGGCGAGCCTGCATGTGCCGTCGAACAACGAAGCGGAAAACACGAAACGCCTGATTCACGCGGCGCAAAATCCATTCGTTCACATGCTTGGCCATCCGACGGGGCGGCTCTTGCTGGAGCGCGAGCCGTACCCGGTAAATATTCAGGCCGTGATTGATGCCTGTGCGGAAACCGGCACGTGGATTGAGCTGAATTGCAACCCTCATCGGCTCGATCTGGACTGGCGCCTTTGGCCGTATGCGAAAAAAAACGGTGTAAAATGCGCCATCAACCCCGACGCCCACCGAAACGAACATAGCGGATTTCTTCGTTTTGGCACCGGGATTGCGAACAAAGGCTGGCTCGAAAAGCGGGATGTAGTAAACACACTCCCGCTGAAAGTGTTATTGAAAGAGCTGAATCGCAAGCGTTTGAACAGTAATAACTTTTAATTGAAATGCAGAAAAAACAATGGTTTTTAATGCGTGCATGTTTACATAAAAAAACGAAAATGATGTTTGACAGGGTTCTTGATTTCCGGATAATCCAAATTTAGCTGATTGCTTTTCCTTGAACATCAAGAAGATGTCAAGTATTGTGTGTGGAACATAGCCCTATGAGAAAATTCTTTGTCTGTGCAGGATTGGCGGTGGCGGGGACGGCCAGTCTTCAAGCCGCTTACGCGCCGGATTTAAATCCGATGGAAACGGCCAAACTCTGGACAGTATCAGGCACCTTGCGCGGTTTCTATGATGACAACTACAATACGCAGCCGACGGGGCCGGGCAAACGCAGCAGTTTCGGTTTTGAGGTCAGCCCCTCTGTTGGCCTGAATGTGCCGTTGCAACAAACCGAATTGGGTCTGCGGTACACTTACGGTTTGTATTACTATCAGGACCGGGAAAGCCTCGGTCAAAACGCAATTGATCAGACACACCAGCTTGATTTGTGGGTGGATCATGCGTTTACCGAACGCTGGTCGGGGAAGGTGCAGGATACGCTCGCCGTGGGACAGGAACCTCAGTTACTTAATGGCGGCACCCTGTTGCGCGCACAGGGAGACAATTTCCACAACGACGGAACCATCACGCTGGACACACAATGGACCCGGCTCCTGGGCACGGAAATCAGTTACGAAAACAATTTGTACGATTACCAGAACAGCGGCGGGAATGCAATCAACCCCAGTCTGGCCGGATTGTTGAACCGGCTTCAGCACGATATCTCATTGAATGTAAACTGGCGGTTGCAGCCGACGTTATTGGCATTTGTCGGTTACCAGTTTGAGCAAGTCAACTATGACGGAGGTGAGACTATTGCCCTTAATCCCTTAAACCCTACGCCGGTGCAGAGTGACAACCGCGACAGCCGGTCGCAATATGTGTATGTCGGTGGGCAATATACTCCGCTGGATAACCTGAGCCTTTCAGCCCAGGCGGGCATTCAGTACGCAGACTATTATAACCCCGCTCCCGGAGATCCCTCAACCAGTCAGCTTTCCCCTTACGCGAAATTGTCAGGAACCTACACCTATTTGCCGGGAAGCTATGTGCAGTTGGGCTTCACCCAGTCGCGGAATGCGACGGACGTCGTTGCGCCAGCGGCAAGCGGTAAAATCACTGAAGATCAGGAGAGCTCGGTAATATACGGCTCCCTGAACCACCAGATAACCCCGCGATTGATCGCCAGCCTTGTGGGCCAGATTCAATACTCGACTTTCAACGGTGGCACGTACGATGGTCAGTCACAGACCTGGTACAGCATGGGGCTTAACCTCGCCTACGCCATTACCCCGCATGTCTCCACGGAAATCGGCTACAATTACGACGATCTCACCTCGGATGTGCCCGGCGAGAAGTATAGCCGTAACCGGGTTTACCTGGGCGTCACAGGCACTTATTAAGCTGAAAGTATTGCGTGAGCCGTTTTTGAACGTTTGAACAGGAGCAGGAGTCTTTACTCTGGCTCCTATTTTTTTGAATTATGGATTCAGTAAAACCCGATTCGATGCAGGAAGCCAAACTGCATTTTCTGGATTATTTGCGCATTCTGCGCATACGCAAGGCAATCATCATCACGGTTTTTTTGATCACCTTCACCATTGCCACAGTGGTGACGTTCATTTTGCCGGAATCGTACTCCAGCACGGCCCGAATCAAGATCGAACCTGACATCATTTCGGACATCCAGGGAGTCACCGGCGGCGGGGGTGATGTCACCTACGCCCCGTACGATCCCTATTTTATCCAAACCGCATTTGAGATTCTTCAGGACCAGGTGGTGCTGAGCAAGGTGATTGACAAGCTGAATTTAAATGTCGAGTGGGGCAAACGCTACAACGGCGGGGTGCCGTTGGACACCCCCGTCACCATGAAGATGCTCACGCAGCGGCTGTCCCTCGACCCCGTCCGGAACACCAAATTGATCGAAATTACGGTCTATGATGAAGACAAAAACATGGCGGCGAACATTGCCAATGCCGTCGTGGATGCCTATCGCGATTACCGGCTCGGCATGCGGGACGAACAAACCAAGGGCGGCATCAAGGCGTTGGAAGACCAGTATGCGGAGGATCAAGCGAAAATTGATGACGTTCAGAAGCAGGTTGATCAGTTGCGCGATCAACTTCACATCCATGATTACGACCCCAACGCCACCAGCCCCAGCCCCACGCTCACTTCCAGTCAATTGCAATATTACAACAACCTGATGATTGACCATGAGGCGCTCTACATGAAGTTGGACAAACAGGTGACGGAATTGCAACCGCTAAGTCCTGAAAAACTAAGAGAAGTCCTGCCCACGGTGGTTCCCGATATGACATTGTCCGACTTGTTGAGCAAGTTGAATGACGCCCAGCAGAAATTCGTCACCTTGACCAATGATTATTCGCCCGCCAATCCGGACGTCATCCGCATGCAAGCCTTGATTGACGAGTTGAACAATGAAGTCAATGACCGGGTCAGTGGCATCATGGCCGGCTTGAGCAGCGAGGCAAATTCCGAAAAAGCCGCGCTGGACGCACTGACCGAGGCGGTCAATGATGCTAAGCAAAAAGACACGGACGAAGCCTCGAGAGGCCAGCCCTACTGGGAAGCAAAACTCAAACTCGAAAATATGCGGGAGTTCCACAACCTGCTGGGCACCAAGATTGCAGCTGAACAAAGCGATTTGGAAATTCCGCACACCGGCATGGTGGAGGTCGTTCGCCGGGCTGAACCGGGTAAATACCCCGTCCGCCCGAACAAGACACTGAACATCATTCTTGGCGTGGTCGTCGGTTTGGTGGTTGGCATTGGTCTGGCCTTCTTTATCGAATATCTGGATACCAGCGTAAAAACCATCGACGAAGTTGAACGCGCATTCCAGACGCCTGTGCTTGGTGTCATCCCCCAAAATGTCGGTTACTTGCTGGACGAAGGCCCGGACAGCCAGCATGCCGAGGCTTATCGCGTCTTGCGGACTCATTTTCTGTTTTCCCGGAAGGACGACAAGCTCAACAGCATTGTCATCATTAGCGCCGGCATGGGAGAAGGTAAATCCACCACCGCCCTGAATCTGGCCACGGTCTTCGCCCAGGCCGGTCAGCGCGTGGTGATTGTGGATTCGGATCTGCGCCGGCCGACCCTTCATAAGATATTGCGCGTCAGCAACAATCTTGGTCTGACCAACTATTTGCTGAAACAGAACACCCTTGAAGAAGTCATCCAAACCACTGCGGTGCCCATGCTTGATTTCATGGCCAGCGGTAAACTGCCCAGCAGCTCCATGAGCATCCTCAATTCACCGCAGATGAAAGACCTGATCGCAGAATTAAAACAGCGTTACGATTTTGTGTTTTTCGACTCGCCGCCCATTCTGGGCGTGAGCGATGCCGCGGTGCTGGCCAGCGAAGTGGACATGGCCGTCCAGGTCATCCAATACCGCCGTTATCCGCAACCGATGAATATTCGCGCCAAACAGTTGATCGAAAAAGCCGGCGGCAACCTGGTCGGCATCGTCCTCAATAACATTACCATGTCACAGGACGAGGGCTATTATTACTACTATTCGCGCAACGAAGACGAGCCGGAAGCCCCGGCCGGGGGCACCCCGGACGATCCCGGCAAGGTCGGGATCAAACAAAAGTATTGATTGCGCGCCCAATTTCGCGAGCATTACTGTTAATGAAACTGTTTTGGAAACTGTCGCGCCTCAAATGGCAGGCTTTAGGGTTTTTGCTGGCTGCATTTGTTTTCAGCGGCTGCTCGTCGTCATCCAATGACATCCTCTTTTCAGACAACCCTCAGGCACCCTCGGCCCTGACCGGAACCGGAACCCCATCGACCGACACGACGTCAACTGACACGACGTCAACCGATTTGACAGCCGCCCGCTTTCATGTCGGCGACACGGTCACCGTGGATTTCTCGGGCACCGCCGATTTGATTCCTGAACATGTCGAACCCATCAAGGAAGACGGAACCATTACGCTTCCCTACATCGGCCCCGTGCGGGCGCTCGGCAGGACGGCGGGTGAATTGCAAAACGACATTCATGATCTCTACGTCCCCAAATATTATGTCCGGCTGACCATCACCGTCAGTTCTCCCCAGCGCGTTTTTTACGTTGGCGGTGAAGTGAAACAGCCCGGCCGCCAACTCTACGTCGGTGAAACCACCGTCACCAAGGCCATTCAAGCCGCCGGCGACTTCACTGACTTTGCCAATCGGAGCAAGGTCTGGCTTATTCGCAGCACCGGAGACCGCATCAAGGTTAACTGTAACAAGGCTCTCCAAGATCCATCACTGGACCCGCCGGTCTATCCGGGCGATCAGATTCAGGTCCCGCGCCGGATTTTCTGATGATCGAACTCCACATCCTGGCAGGAAAAAAGGCGGGCAGCCAATCGGCGGTCCGCCGTTTTCCTTTTCGGATCGGCCGTGACCGTGGAAACGATCTGCAGTTGGACGATGACGGTGCCTGGGGTCAACATTTGACACTTGAATTTCAGCGACGGGAGGGATTCAGGCTTACAGCGGCGCCGGATGCCCTGGTCATGGTCAACCATCAACCCGTCCAAACCATACTGCTCCGCAACGGCGATGTGATCACGCTCGGCTCCGTCAAACTTCGGTTCTGGCTGGCGGCAGCCCGACAACGCAGCCTGCGGCTCCGTGAATGGTTCGTCTGGGTGCTCTTGCTGGTCGTCGTGCTCTGCCAGTTTGTTTTGATTTACCGGCTGATTCGTTAGTGCCGGAAATGCCGTGTGCCGGTAAAGGCCATCGTCAGGTTCCGCTCATCCGCCGCCGCAATCACTTCCGCGTCGCGCACCGAACCGCCCGGTTGGATCGCCGCCGTGGCGCCGGCTTCCGCCGCGGCCACCAATCCGTCCGGAAACGGAAAAAAGGCGTCGCTGCAAACCACGCAGCCTTTGAGGGATAGCTTCGCTTCGCCCGCCTTCCAGACCGCAATCCGGCTCGCATCCACGCGGCTCATTTGCCCCGCGCCGATGCCCAACGTTCGATCGGCCCCCGCATACACAATCGCATTCGACTTCACGTGCTTGACGACCCGCCAGCCGAAAAGCATGGCGTTTAGTTCCAATCCGCCCGGTTGGCGGCGGGTGACAATTTTCAAGTCCGTGGCCGCCGCGGTTTTTAAATCACGTTCCTGCAACAAAAATGAATCAGCCCCAACGCTGCGAACCTCCCAGGATTGCCCCGTTGACGGTGATTTCAACGATTTGAGCAGCCGCAAATTTTTCTTCTTTTGCAGGATGGCCAGCGCTTCCGCCGAAAAATCCGGGGCGATGATGACTTCACTGAAAATTTCCGCGATCGCGTCCGCACACGCGCCATCCAACGTGCGGTTCACGGCAATGATACCGCCAAAAGGCGCCTGTTTGTCCGTCGCAAATGCCTTGTCCCAGGCCGCGCGCAGATCGGTGCCTTGACCGACGCCGCACGGATTCATGTGTTTGAGAATCGCGAGGGTCGGAGGACTTGCCGCGCCGGAGCCGTGCGAAGGCGGGTCGCCCGCGAATTCGGCGATTAAATTTGCCGCCGCCGTCAAATCCAGGATGTTGTTGTAAGAAAGTTCCTTGCCGTGAAGCTGCCGGAAAAAATCGTGGAATCTGCCGAAGAGCGCCGCCTTTTGATGGGGGTTTTCGCCGTAACGCAACGGCTGCACCAGCGGGGCGGAAATCGAAAGTAGAGCGGGCAGGCCGGAGTCCGGCGCGGTCTTGAATTCCTTCTGCAAATGCGCCGCAATCGCGCCGTCGTAGGCCGCGGTTCGTGCAAAAACCTTGGCCGCCAGTTTGCGGCGCAGTTCGAGCGTGGTGTTGCCATCCCCTTTGATTTGGCCGGAGACTTCCGCGTAATCCTGCGGGTCCACCACCACGGTCACGCTGGCGTGGTTTTTGGCCGCGCTCCGGAGCATGGAAGGCCCGCCAATGTCGATGTTTTCAATCGCGTCGTGCAACGACACGTCCGGTTTGGCGACGGTTTGTTCGAACGGATAAAGATTCACCACGACTAGATCAATCGCCGCAATCCCATGTTCACGGACGGTGGCTTCGTGGTTTGCATCACCGCGAATGAACAGCAGCCCGCCGTGCACCTTCGGGTGCAGCGTCTTGACACGGCCGTCGAGCATTTCGGGAAAACCGGTGTGTTCGCTGATGTCTTTTACCGCCAGTCCGGCCTCGCGCAGTGCCCGGGCCGTGCCGCCGGTGGAAATCAATTCGACGCCCGCCGCGGCCAGAATTTGCGCAAACGGCACCAGGCCGGTCTTGTCGGAAACGGAGAGCAATGCCCTTTGAATTTTTGCCATAGCGCCACAAAAATCCCCCAAAGCTGCCGATGCCGTCAATCGACAAATCAAGATTTCGGATTTTCCGTCTGTACCCGGTCCGCGCCAATCGCCCGCTCCAGTTTGGCGCGGGCGGTGGCATAGTCGTGCAAGGCCTGAATCTCCGT
>Ga0181537_10005135_pt1 | contig 10634 bp, 12 predicted proteins | sample PEATcosm2014_Bin_39_FD_119765 | JGI IMG/M metagenome (GOLD analysis project Ga0181537, IMG submission 119765) | Peatland microbial communities from MTU Mesocosm Facility, Houghton, MI, USA - PEATcosm2014_Bin23_10_metaG | ecosystem: Environmental > Terrestrial > Soil > Wetlands > Peat | place... | reverse complement strand
CTTCATCCGCGCCGAAATCATCGCCTATAGCGACTATGTTGCCTGCGGCGGCGAAGCCGGCGCGCGCGACGCCGGCAAGATGCGGCTCGAAGGCAAGGAGTACGTGGTGCAGGACGGCGACGTGGTACACTTCCGGTTCGCTACCTAATCGTCGGCAATGACAAACTATTGACCGCCGAGCGTTCCCTGATTCCTGATCGCACCGAGATGCTCGTTGATGCGGAACACGATGAGCACGAATTCGGCGATGATGCGCGAGGCCACCACGCCCATGCAGGCGCCGAGCAGGCTCGCGATCAGGAAAATCATGCCGACAAAGGGATTATACGCCATAGCGGCGAGCGATGAGACCGCGCCGGCGAGCCCGACCAGCACCGAAATGACCACTGCCAGCCAATAGAACACCTTGATAACCGTGGGGGTGACGAAACGCTCCCACTGGAACAAATCGCTGATGCCGAACATGCCGGTATCTCCCGCGCCAACCAGGTGCCCGCGACCGCGCGACCGAAACGCCGAATCTGCACTGCGTGAAAGACGCAGACTGCACTTCGCCATTGCCGTGGTCAATCGAAGCACGGCCGCGCCTCGGAAGCCGGGCGGCTGCGGTAAAGTATGGCCGGGAGATGGTCTGGCGTCGTCAACTTTGCGGCGTGGGAACTTGGTTCCAAGCCCGTACGAAGCCGGCTTCGACAGCCGACACTCAGAGGAACGCAAGGCGGCGGCGGGCGTTGGGCCTGCATGCTCGGATCGTTCGTCCGAAACGCACATGCATGGAGTTTGCAATGAGACATCCCATCTCCTACCTCGCCCTTGGTGTAGCGCTGGCGGCGGGGACATCGGTCGCGCAGGCGCAGACCATGATCGAGCAACCCGGCGCGACGGTCGTCGCGCAGCAGCCGGTAGTGACCGCGCCGGTCCAGACGGTGGAGACCATACGCACGGTCGAGTCGACCACCACGCCGCGGCGGCGGGTGGCGAGAAGCACGCGCGATCGCGTGACGACGACGCGGACCACTGTCAGCGAACGCGTGGTGCCCGCGCCAGTCACGCCGGCGGTCGCGGCGATCACCGAACCGACTTACACGGAAGTGGTGCAGGCGCCTCCAGCCGTCGTTCCGGCTTATCCGCGGCTTTACGACGTCGTCACGCCGGCACCTGTCACCGCATCGCCCGGCGTCGGGTCGGCGGCGATGCCGGCTTACCGCTATGTCTACGAGAGCGACCGGATCCTGGTGATCGATCGCTATACCAACATCGCGGTGCAGGCGATCCCGCGCTAAGTCGCCGCCACGATGGAAGGAATGCGACCCACGCGCTGCCTTAAGCAGCGTGTGGGTCATAAATGGAGGTGTCGATGAAGAGCTATCTCATTCATCGTATGACGGCAGTGGCACTGTTCGGCGCGGCGACGGCGCTCAGCGCAGCAGCGGTCGCCCGCGCACAGACCGCCGGCATTGATGAGACTGTGAACACCGAAGGCGTGGCGCCGAAGCTCGAGCTCACCACTGCGCAGCGCAGCGCTATCTACCAGGAAGTCCACAAGGACCGGAGCAAAGTGGCGCCCAGCCGGTTCGCCACCGTCGTCGGCGCAGAGGTGCCGCCGATGATCGAGCTTTACATGCTCCCCGACGACATTCTCGCCAACAATCCCGTAGCGAAGCTCTATAAATTCACGCGCGTCGACGATGAAATCGTCCTCGTCGACCCGATTCACATGCGCGTGGTCGCAACGATCGGGCCGAAGCCGTGAAAAAACGCGCCGCCTATTGCGCGGCCGCGGCGTTCTTCGATCCGGCGACGACGGCCCTCGGCAGCACGTCGAGATACGGCCCCATGAAGAACGCTTCGCCGGTGCCCTCGCCGTAATAACGGTCATAGGCGTCGATCATGGCGCGCACGGACGTTCGGCACGACGGCATCGAAGCGACGATCAAATCGCCGAGCGTGTCGCCCGCTTTGTTGCCGTACCGTGGGTCGGTCATGACGGCATGCACGATGCATTCTGTCGCCGTGCGGACCAGAGGTTCTGTCGCGGCGATTTTCTCCTGGGCGGACAGGCTGGCTTGCCCCGTCAAATCGAGCGCAGGCCCGGTGGCCACGGCGACGAGGAGAGCCGTGCCGACTAGCGGTGCGAATATCATGCTAACTCCCTCACCCGGCACGGTAGGCATAGCGGGCGGAATCACCGCCGGTCAATATTTTTTGCCGCTACGGGGAGCGGTTGTCGGGTTCCACGCCGCGGCGGCGGTGTTATAATCACGTAAGGATTGACGGAGCAGAGTTATGATGTTGCCCACTGCGTTGGCGCTCGGCGCACAATTGTTGCTGATGCCCGTTGCCGCCGTCGACAGCGTTCCGGAACTCAATGTAGAGCAGGTTTGCGAGGGAATAGCCCAGCAGGGCGGCGTCACCTTCCACGATCCGGCCATCGCGGTAGAGAAGAAGAATTGCCTGGAAAGCGAGCAAGCGACCCGGGAAGAGCTGGCCAAGCAATGGTCGAGCTTTTCACCCGCCGATAGAACGTCGTGCGTGAACGAGTCGCGGATGGGCGGTGAATCGAGCTACACCGAGCTGATCACGTGCCTGGAAATGGCGCGTGACGTGCGTGTTCTGCGCGACGAGTACGAACACGGCCCGAAGGCCGGGACTACGGCCCCGGCGAACGGGGCGAAACCGCCGCGATAGCGCAACCGGCTAAGATGCGATTGGCGCGCCGCGGCGGTGAAATTTTACCAGCGATGACGCCAGCCCCAGCCGCGACGCCAGTAAGGGCCGGGTCCGCCATAAGCCCAATAGCGGCCGGGAGCCCACCAGCATCGATAGGGTCCGCAGACCCAGCGCACGTCCCGGATGCCGTCGGCGAGATGGCTGGCCGCCGGCGCTAGTCCGTTCGCCGGCATGGCCGATGCCTGCCCAGCCGCCATTCCCGAGGCGAGCAGGCGGCGAGCGCCAAACCGGTCATTCTCAAGCTGGACATAACAGGTCTCCTCTTTCGTACTGCTGCGAAATCGCCACCCGCGCTGAAGGTTCCGACACCAGTCATGAAAAGACTCTGAAGGCGACGGTTCGCTTTTGTTCGACTTGATGGCTGCTTCCGCGCGTGGCTGTGGCGGAAATCGGCCGCGGTCGCGGCGACAGAAAGCTCAATACGCCACGAGGATTTCGCTGACCGTCGGGTTGGCGGCGCGTAAGGCTGCGTCGGCGGAGCTGAAGCCGCGGTCGGCCGGTGCGGCGCTGACGTCGGATGAAGCGGCCTTCGGGTCGGCGCGCAGGCTGATGCCGATCTTGCAGCCGCCGGGCAGTGCCGAAAGCTGGCCGCCATTCCAGTCGCTCAACGTCGCGATGTTGTCCTTGTTGAAACCCAAAAGCTTGAACGGCTTGCCGTTGAGCCGTTCAAGCTCGGCGAGCGTCAGTCCGAGCCGGAGCTCACCCGGCGCGATCCAATCCGACTGGCCGTTGATCACGATGAGATGCGTGTCGGTGCGGGTGGCTGGCTTCGACCACCATACTTCCAATCGCCGTTTCGGATCTTTCGCGAACAGGACGCTCGCCATCACCTTGGCGCCCGAAGCGGCGTCCACTTGCGTGAAGGCGACGTTGCGCGACTGGTACGCCATGGCGAGCATGGCGTGGCTTGAATCTCTGCCGAACACACCATCGCAAGCGATGACATATTGCTTCACCGCGCGCGCCGGCCGGGCCGGCGCGCCGGGCTCGGCATTGCCTTCCGTCGCCCGCGATGCCGCGCGCGTACGCTTCTCGCCGCCCGTCGGTGCCGCCACAGCTGCCGGAATCGGCTGTTTGACCTGCGAGGGCGCAAGTTGATCGTCCGCGTCAAGGTCGGGGTCGCGTTCGAGCGCCGGCGGGGCTTGCTGCCCGCGCGCACGCGGCGGCTTCGCCGGCTGCTGCAGCGGCGGCGGCTGCGCGTCCTCTTCGTCGTTCATGATCGACGGCTGGCCGGCGGGAAACGGCTGCTTCTGTTGCGCTGAAACCGCGCCGGCGGTCGCCAGCGCGAGGCCGCAAAGCAACGCGGCCTCGACCCAAAATCGATGCATACTCAATGCGCCCCCGTGCCGCGCGGCGCCACGATAACATAGCGCGCTGCTCGATGCGATGAAGGCGAAATATTCCGGGCAAAATTACGACGCGAGCGCCTACGAGAAATTACGACACGAGCGTGTACCGGAAGACGTTAGGCGCCGCCGTCGCCGACGCTGTGCGCGCCCGGAGGGGCAATTGCCGCGGAGGTTGGTGGAGCCAGGCGGAGTCGAACCGCCGACCTCTTGAATGCCATTCAAGCGCTCTCCCAACTGAGCTATGGCCCCTCCAGACGACAGAACACCGGATGACGGACACTCATTTCAGACGAACGAAGTCTCGCCGTTGTCGTCCGTCGTCTTTTTCTCCGACGTCCGTCTAGCGTTCCTCCTCGGTTTCGATGTCGCCGCCGATAATGTCGGTGACATCGGCGTCCTCTTCCTCTTGCTCCTCGATGAAGGCGGCATCGTCGAGCGTTTCGTCCAGCTCAACCTCTTCTTCGATGTCCGGCTCGGCGGTCTCGACCGGCCCTTTCGCCCCTTGCACCTCGGCTTCGGCTTCTTCCAGCGAAACCGTTTCGGCTTCCTGCGGCTCCGGCACGAGCACTTCTTCTTCCACGGGGGCGGGCACGACCGCCGCCGGCCGCGGCGTCGGTGCCGCCACGGGCTGCGCCTGCTCCGGCCGCGAGCGCGACACTGGCGTCTCTACCGGCACGATCTTGCCCGTATAGGGCGAGATCACCGGATTTTTGTTGAGATCGTAGAATTTCCGTCCAGTCTCGGGACAGATGCGCTTGGTGCCGAGTTCCGCTTTCGCCACGGGGGAATCCTTCAATTCGGGTGTTTCACTTGGCTAGTCGTGGTGCGCGTGTCAATAGCCATGATAGAGCAGGCGGAATCAGGACTTTAGGCCATTATGCACAGCGACCCCGCCCCGCTCACCGCCCGCCGCCACGGCCCGCTCAAGGGCCGCATCCGGGTGCCAGGCGATAAATCGATCTCGCACCGGGCCTTGATCCTCGGCGCGCTTGCCGTAGGCGAGACGAAGATTTCGGGGCTGCTCGAAGGCGAGGACGTGCTCAACACCGCCAACGCCGCGCGGGCATTAGGCGCGCGAGTCGAACGTCGCGACGAGGGGGAGTGGCGCGTCCGCGGCGTCGGCGTCGGCGGTTTCGCCCAACCCGCGGCCCCGCTCGATTTCGGCAATTCCGGCACCGGTTGCCGACTCATGCTGGGCGCTGTCGCCGGCTGTCCGGTCACGGTGACGTTCAATGGTGATGCCTCGCTCCGCAAGCGCCCGATGCGGCGCGTGCTCGAACCGCTGGAGCGGATCGGCGCCCACACACTCACGTCGAGCGACGGACGACTGCCGCTGACGCTGGCCGGAGCGCGCGATCCGATCCCCATCGTATTCGAGCCGCAGGTGCCGTCGGCGCAGCTGAAGTCGGCAGTGCTACTGGCCGGGCTTGCGGCGCCCGGCGAAACCGTCGTCATCGAGGCGGAAGCGACCCGCGATCACACCGAAAAGATGCTCGCGCATTTCGGCGCCAAGCTGCGCGTTGACGTTTTGCCGGCCGGCCGCCGCATCGCGCTTTCCGGCCAGCCTGAGCTGACGCCGCGACCGATCGTGGTCCCGGCCGATCCGTCGTCGGCCGCGTTTCCGCTGGTCGCGGCGCTGATCACGCCGGGCTCGGAGTTGATCATCGAGGGCGTGATGCTCAATCCGTTGCGCGCGGGCCTGTTCGCGACGCTTGCCGAGATGGGCGCTTCGATCGAGCGATTGGCGACGCGCAGTGAAGGCGGCGAGGAGATCGCCGATCTGCGCATACGCGCCGGCGCGCTGCGCGGCGTCGAGGTGCCAGCCGCGCGCGCGCCCGCCATGATCGATGAATATCCGGTGCTGGCGGTCGCAGCTGCTTTCGCCGAGGGCATGACGGTGATGCGCGGACTGAAAGAGCTTCGCGTCAAGGAATCCGACCGCCTCGCCGCCACCGCTGCCCTGCTGCGCGTCAACGGCGTCGACGTGGACATCGAAGGCGACGATCTCATCGTCCACGGCAAGGGCCGCGTCCCGGGCGGCGGCGTTGTCGCTACCCACATGGATCACCGCATCGCCATGTCGGCGCTGGTCATGGGGCTTGCGAGCGAAAAACCCGTTCAGGCGGACGACACGGCGTTCATTGCCACGAGCTTTCCAGGCTTCGCCGGACTGATGCGCGCGCTGGGCGCCGACCTGACTTGACGCCGCGCGATCAGGCGCGGCCGAGCACGAGCACCGCGTTCAAACCGCCGAACGCAAAAGAGCTCGACATCGCATTCCGGAGCGGCGCGTTGCGCGCCGTATTGGGCACGTAATCAAGATCGCAGTCCGGGTCGCGCTCTTCGAAATTGGCGGTCGGCGGAATGGTCTGGTGGTGGAGCGCGAGCGCCGTCGCCGCGAACTCCAGTGCGCCGGCCGCGCCGAGGCTGTGGCCGAGCACGCCCTTGCTCGACGACACTGCCAATCGCTCGGCGCTCGGCCCGAACGCGATGTGCAAAGCCGCGGTCTCGCCCTTGTCGTTGAGTGCCGTGCCGGTCCCGTGCGCGTTGACGTAATCGACGTCCTCCGGATTGATCTTGGCGTCGGTAAGGGCCGAGCGCATGGCGCGGGCGGCGCCCTCGGTGTTGATGGCGGTGATGTCGTCGGCGTCGGCGCTCATGCCGAAGCCGAGAAGCTCGGCGTAGATCGGCGCGCTGCGAGCCATGGCGTGTTCGCGTGTCTCCAGTACGAACATCGCCGCGCCTTCGCCGAGCACCAGCCCCGTTCGAGTTTTCGAGAACGGCCGGCAGGTGTCGGCGCTCAACACCCGCAGCGCCTCCCAGCCTTTGATCGTGCCGACGGTCAGGCAGGCCTCGGTGCCGCCGGTGACCGCGATCGGGACCTGCCCGGTGCGCACCATCTGAAATGCCTGGCCGATCGCGTGCGTACCTGACGAACACGCCGACGCGACCGTGAAGGTCGGCCCCTTGATGCCGAGGTCCATGGAAACCTGGCTGACCGCGGCGCTGGACATCAGGCGCGGGATGGTGAGCGGGTGCAGGCGCGGCGATTTTAGTGCGTAGACCTTGTAATAGCCTTCATCGAGCGAGGTCTGTCCGCCGGCGGCGTTGCCGACGATGGCGGCCGTTTGCAACGCCGCTTCCTCGGTCAGAGCGAGTTGCGCGTCTGCCACCGCCGCCCGCGCCGCCACCATCGCGAATTGCGAGAAGCGATCGAGCAGGGTCAGCCGCTTCGCGTCGAAGTGCTGCAACGGATCGAAATCGCGGACCTGTGCTGCGATCCGCGTGGTGAAGAGGTTGGTCGAAATGCCTTCGATCGGTCCGATGCCGGACCGTGCCGCGACCAGTTCCGACCAGAATGCATCACGGGTGTTGCCAATCGGAGAAACGACTCCGATGCCGGTGACGACGACGCGATTCATCAGGAGGCCTTCGCCCTCTCCTTTGCCGCCACGAGCTTCTGCACGATATTGGCGACGTCGCGCACCGTGGAAAACTCCATCTGCTCGCCGCCGATCGTCACGCGCGTTCCTTCGTCCGCCTTGAACGGAATGCTGATGTCGAATTTCTCCTCGAGACCGAAGACGATCTCGATCACGTCGAGGGATTCGGCGCCCAGTTCGTCGAGGCGCGTATCCGGCGTCAGCCGCTCGACCGGAATCTTGAGCGATTGCGCGATAATGGCCCTTACGTCGTCGGTGACGTCCAAGTCGCCCTCATATTCTGAGTTGATTGTCCGGTTGAACCGGTCGTTGTTTGCCCGAACAAACGTCGATTTACCAGCGCATTATTCGATACCCGGCAGTCAATCTCAAGCCGCCCTCTTTTAAGCCTACTGACGGTCATGGCCGCCGGTCGGCGATAGCATGCGCGCGCTCGGTCACGGCGTTCAGCGCCTGTTCCAGCGCGGCGCGCGCGGCTTCCAGCGCGTCTGCGTCCGCATCGGCGGGAACGCGGATCGGCTCGCTGACGGCAACGGCACCGTAGCTGAATGGCAGATTGATTTCCGAGCGGTCCCAATTGTCGAGCACGATGCGGCGGCTCGTCGCCAGCGCAACCGGAAAGATCGGACGGCCGGATTCACTCGCAAGCTTGACGATGCCGAGGCCGGCGACGCGCGAAACCTTCGGCACGTCGGCGGTCAGGGCCATATTCCAGCCCTGCGACAGCGATTCCAGCATGCTTTTGAACGCGCTGACCCCGCCTTTGGTATGGAAGCGGCGGGCGTGATCGCCGGAACCGCGAATCGTGCCGATGCCGAGCCGTTCGGCGGCGACGGCGTTGATTTCGCCGTCGCGATGCCGGGAAATCAGCACTTTGACGCGATAATGCCGACGCAGGAACGGCATCATGAAATGCTGGCCGTGCCACATCGCGATGATTACCGGCTGTTCGAGCTCGTAGAGCTGATAATAGTTGTCGGGCTCGAGCGTGAAGCGGCTGGTCTTCCAAACCAGACGCAAATACTCGGAGGCGGCGATGCCGATCGTCTTCTGTACCCACGGTCTGCTGGTGAGCCGTCTTGCCAATGTCACGGGCGCGGGTTCCTCGATCAGCGCGATATTGACGTGAAGGCCGTCCGTGAAATCGAGCGCACGGCCGGACTTTTGCAAAAGCGCAGGATTATGTCTCGATAATCGGTGCCGATGAAGTCTTGTCCGCAAAGCCACTTTCGTGCTTGCGGAATCGCGCGGCCCGCCGTTTGATCTAGCCGTTTCACGGCTAGGGTACAATGGCGGCATCGCGGTCAACAGAAGAAGCCCATAAGAAACCGATATGACGATGATCATCGCCATCGACGGACCGGCCGCCTCGGGCAAGGGAACGATCGCCCGGCAGATCGCTTCGGTCTACGGGCTGCATCATCTCGATACCGGAATTCTCTATCGGGCCGTCGCCAAAGCGGTGCTCGACGCCGGGCACTCGCCGGACGACGCCGCGCAGGCGATCGCCGCCGCAATCGCGCTCGATCCGGCGACTTTCGATGAAGCCGCGCTCAAGGCGCAGAGGATTACGGAAGCCGCCTCGGTTGTCGCCGCCATCCCGGAAGTGCGCGAGGCGCTGATGAACTATCAGCGGCAATTCGCCACCCGGCCGCCGGGAGCGGTGCTCGACGGCCGCGATATCGGTACCGTTATCGCGCCCGGCGCCGACGTGAAATTGTTCGTGGTGGCGAGCGCGGAGGTGCGCGCCGCCCGCCGGGCCCTCGAGCTTGCTGCGCGCGACGAGCCGGTGGACGAGAAGGAGGTGCTGGCCGACCTCCTGCGCCGCGACGAGCGCGATTCCAGGCGCACCGCCGCCCCGCTCAAGGCGGCCCCAGATGCGCACTTGCTCGACACCACGCATTTGAGTATAGACGCGGCATTCCGGGCTGCCGTCGATATCATCGAAGCCGTCCGAACGGGCCGGGAGCGCCGCTAACCGCGCTTTCGTCATTGGAGGAACTGCCCGTTCACGCCTCGCATGAGGCCCCGGTCAAAGCTTTGTCCCGCTCGTCTGGCCTTGGCCCCAACCGCCGGCATCCCCGGCGGCTGCCGTGCGTTCGGGATTGATCCATTGCAAGGGGCCCTAGTGTGGTGGATTTGAAGTTCCTAAGACTTTCCGGCACGCTCGGATAGGAACTTCAAATCCAAGAACCACACTAGAATCATAAACTTGCTAGTGTCCCTTTGATTTCGAAGTTCGCATCAAAGGCGCCGCAAACTCTTGCGAACTTCGGAATCGGGACACTAGGAGTGCTCATGGCTCAAGTTTCCGCCGCTCAAGTTTCCACCGCCGCGCCGTCGCGCGAAGACTTCGCCAGCATGATCGAAGAATCCTTCGGTGCTGGTCAGCTGCAGGAAGGGTCCGTCGTCAAAGGCACCGTGGTCGGCATCGAAAAGGATGTCGCCGTCATTGACGTCGGACTAAAGACCGAAGGCCGCGTGGCGTTGCGCGAGTTCGCCGGTCCCGGCCGCAATACCGAGATCAAGATCGGCGATACCGTCGAGGTCTATCTCGAACGGGTCGAGAATGCGCTCGGCGAAGCCGTGCTATCGCGCGACAAGGCGCGCCGCGAGGAAAGCTGGGGCAAGCTGGAGAAGGCGTTCCAGAACAACGAAAAGGTGCATGGCGTCATCTTCAACCAGGTCAAGGGCGGCTTCACCGTCGATCTCGACGGCGCGGTGGCGTTCCTGCCGCGCTCGCAAGTCGACATCCGGCCGATCCGCGACGTGTCGCCGCTGATGAACAATCAGCAGCCGTTCCAGATCCTCAAAATGGATCGCCGGCGCGGCAACATCGTCGTCTCCCGCCGCACCGTGCTGGAAGAGACCCGCGCGGAGCAGCGCCAGGAGCTGGTCCAGAATCTCGAAGAGGGCCAGGTCATCGACGGAGCGGTCAAGAACATCACCGACTACGGCGCCTTCGTCGATCTCGGCGGCATCGACGGTCTGCTGCATGTGACCGACATCGCCTGGCGGCGTGTCAATCATCCGTCCGAGGTTCTCAACATCGGCCAGCAGGTCAAGGTCAAGATCATCAAGATCAACCACGAGACCCACCGCATCTCGCTCG
>Ga0181537_10005134_pt1 | contig 10635 bp, 9 predicted proteins | sample PEATcosm2014_Bin_39_FD_119765 | JGI IMG/M metagenome (GOLD analysis project Ga0181537, IMG submission 119765) | Peatland microbial communities from MTU Mesocosm Facility, Houghton, MI, USA - PEATcosm2014_Bin23_10_metaG | ecosystem: Environmental > Terrestrial > Soil > Wetlands > Peat | place... | reverse complement strand
TGAACACATCCGGGTGCGCCTTCTCGATTTCGTCGAGCAGGATGACGGAATAGGGTTTGCGCCGCACAGCCTCCGTGAGGTGCCCGCCTTCCTCGTAGCCCACGTACCCGGGCGGCGCGCCGATCAGGCGTGCCACCGAATGCTTCTCCATGAATTCCGACATGTCGATGCGGATCATGTGATCCTCGGCGTCGAACAGAAACGCCGCCAGCGCCTTGCACAGTTCGGTTTTGCCGACCCCCGTCGGCCCCAGGAACAGGAACGAACCGTAGGGCTTGTTGGGATCCGACAATCCGGCACGCGAACGCCGAATCGCGTCCGCCACCAGGCGCACCGCTTCATCCTGCCCGATCACGCGCTCGTGCAGCTTCTCTTCGATATGGATCAGCTTGTGACGTTCGCCTTCGAGCATCTTCGACACCGGGATGCCGGTCGCGCGCGACACCACCTCGGCGATTTCCTCGGCGCCGACCTGGGTGCGCAGCAGCTTGTGCTTGACGCCCGTCGAACCGTCCTTGGCTTCGCTGGCGGATGCCTGTTTCAACTGTTTTTCGAGTTCTGGCAGGCGTCCATATTGCAGTTCCGACATTTTCTGCCAGTCGCCGCGGCGCCGCGCGTCTTCCATCTCGAGCTTGACCCGCTCCATCTCCTCTTTCAGATGCTGGGTGCCCTGCACCGCCGCTTTTTCGGCGCGCCAGACCTCTTCCAGGTCGGCGTATTCGCGCTCGAGCTTTTTGATTTCCTCGTCGATCAGCGCCAGGCGCTTTTTCGAGGCATCGTCTTTTTCCTTCTTCACCGCCTCGCGCTCGATCTTGAGCTGGATCAGGCGCCGGTCGAGCCGGTCCATGACTTCCGGCTTGGAGTCGATTTCCATTTTGATGCGCGCCGCCGCCTCGTCGATGAGATCGATCGCCTTGTCGGGCAGGAAGCGGTCGGTGATATAACGATTCGACAACTCGGCCGCGGCCACGATGGCCGGGTCGGTGATGTCGACACCGTGGTGCACTTCGTATTTTTCCTGCAGGCCGCGCAGGATGGCGATGGTGTCCTCTACCGAGGGCTCGCCCACAATGACTTTCTGGAAACGGCGCTCCAGAGCCGCGTCTTTCTCGATGTACTTGCGGTATTCGTCGAGCGTGGTCGCGCCCACGCAATGCAATTCGCCCCGCGCCAGCGCGGGTTTCAGCATATTGCCGGCATCCATCGCGCCTTCGGCCTTGCCGGCGCCGACCATGGTATGCAGCTCGTCGATGAAAACGATGGTCTGGCCCTCGTCCTGCGCCAGTTCCTTCAACACGCTTTTCAGCCGTTCCTCGAATTCGCCGCGGTACTTGGCGCCCGCCACCAGCGACGCCATGTCGAGCGACAGCACCCGCTTGTTGCGCAGGCTCTCGGGCACCTCCCCGTTGACAATGCGTTGCGCGAGACCTTCGACGATGGCGGTCTTGCCGACGCCAGGCTCGCCGATAAGGACCGGATTGTTCTTGGTGCGCCGCTGCAGGATCTGGATCACGCGCCGGATCTCCTCGTCGCGGCCGATCACCGGGTCGAGCTTGCCGCTCTGCGCGCGCTCGGTGAGGTCAAGCGTGTATTTTTTCAGCGCTTCGCGGCTGCTCTCGCCTTCCTGCGAATTCACGTTCTCGCCGCCACGCACCGCCGCGATGGCCTGGTCAAGATCGGCGCGCGTGGCGCCGGCTTCGCGCAGCAGACGGCCGGTTTCGCCCTTGCTTTCGAGCGCGGCGACGACAAACGCTTCCGACGGGATGAACTGATCGCCGCGCTTCTGCGCGTCCTTGTCGGCGAGGTTGAGCAGGTTCGTGAGCTCGCGCGAAATCTGTACCTCGCCGCCGTGACCCTCAACCTTTGGCAGGCGTTCGATACTCTGTTTCAGTGCGTCTCTAAGCGCCACGACCTTGACGCCGGCATGGGCGAGCAAGGCCGGCACGCCGCCGTCTTCCTGCGCCAGCAGCGCGGAAAGCAGATGTTGGGGCTCGATAAACTGGTTATCGTTGCCCACGGCCAGGCTCTGGGCTTCGCCCACGGCCTGCTGCAGCTTGGTAGTGAATTTGTCGTATCGCATGCGCTATCCGAATTCTCGAATAGAGCTTAAATAGGCCTGAAATGGTAGATTTCAAGCATGAAATCGGGGGTTTTTTGCCCCTTTTGATCCAGCTTGCGGCCCGTGACTCAGGCCAGCGCCCTGAAACTGGCGATGCCCAGCGCTGTCATGGCAAACGAGCCGAACAGATGCAGACTGGTATGCAGCAGGGCCGCCCCATAATTCCCACTGCTTATCATCGTCACAGCCTCGGCGGAAAAAGACGAGAACGTGGTGAGGCCGCCCATGCAGCCGGTAATAATAAACAATCGCCATTCCTGCGAAACGGCGGGGTTCGCCGCAAAGAAGGCTACCGCGACACCGACGAAGTAACCGCCGACCAGGTTCGACGCCAGCGTTCCCAACGGAAGGCTCGGTTGAATGGGATTCCAGGCGTAGGAAAAGCACCAGCGCAACAGGCTTCCAAGCGCGCCACCGACGGCGACTGCCACAAGAGCCAGGGGATTCATGTCACTCCTTTCCAACGGTCTGCCGCTTTGTCGTCGCTGTCCCGGGCCTCGACCCAGTGGACGCCTTCCCCGCCGGCCTCCTTTTTCCAGAATGGCGCCTGCGTCTTGAGATAATCCATGATGAATTCGCATGCGGCAAAAGCCTCGCCGCGATGCGCGCTGGCGACCGCCACCAGCACGATCTGGTCCTGCGGCTTGAGTTCCCCCACGCGATGTACGATGGTGAGGTCGATGAGATCCCAGCGACCTTTCGCTTCAACGGCAATCGCGTTCAACGCCTTTTCCGTCATGCCGGGATAGTGCTCGAGCGTCATGCCGGCCACGGACTTGCCGTCGTTGGCGTCGCGCACCAGCCCGACGAAGCTCGCAACGGCGCCGATTTTCGCGTTGCCTTCGGTCAGTCGTTTGACTTCAGTCGAGAGGTCGAAGTCTTCGTGCTGCACGCGGATCATTGGAACCTAGCCTCCCGTCACCGGCGGAAAAAAAGCGACTTCGTCGCCGGCTTTGAGCGGCGTAGAGGCGCTGGCCATATCCTGGTTGACCGCGACCCGCAGCCTGCGCTCGTCGGCCAGCGCCCGCCATTTGCCGCCGCGCGCAGCCAGCGCAGACGCCAGCGCAGCGACATTGGCGGCCTCGCCCGCAAATTCCTCGGCTGCAACCCCGAGTTCTTCGCGCAGCCTTGCGAAATACAGGATCTTCAATTGCATGCTCAGTTCAGTAAAGCGCTAAACGGCAGGTAACGCACCAGGTCGCCCTGGCGGATGACATGGCGTTCCGGGTTGTCGACCAGGCCGTCTGACCATACGGTCGAGGTCAGCACGGCGGAAGCCTGGTTCGGAAACAGGTCCAGGCCGCCTTCGCCGTTCAATTTTACGCGCAGGAACTCGCGCCGCGCATCGGGCTTGGGCCAGTCGAAGTCGGCGCGCAGGGTATATGCATGCGTGTCATTCTGGCTTGCTCCCTGGCATTTGAGAATGAAGGGACGCACGAAGACCAGGAAGGTGACGAAACTGGAAACCGGATTTCCCGGCAGACCGATGAAGGCCGCGACGTGCCCGCCACCCCCGGCTTTGCCGACGTGGCCGAAAGACAGGGGCCGCCCCGGTTTCATCGCGATGCGCCACAGCGACAATGCGCCCTCTGCTTCGAGCGCGGGGCGGATGTGATCCTCCTCGCCAACCGAGACGCCGCCCGAGGTGAGTATGAGGTCGCAACCGGCGGCCGCATTGCGAAGGGCCGCCCTGGTTGCGTCCAGCCGGTCGGGAACGATACCCAGGTCGCGCACTTCGCAGCCCAGTTTCACGAGCAGTCCATGCAATACATAACGATTCGAGTTGTAAATCGCGCCAGGCGGAAGCGGCTCGCCGGGCATCACCAACTCGTCACCGGTCGAAAACAGCGCAACCCGCAGCCGGCGAAATACCCGGACCCGTGCATTGCCAATCGTCGCGGCGAGCCCGGCATCCTGCGGCCTTATCCTCATTCCCACTTGCAGTATGCGCGCGCCCTTTCTGATGTCTGCACCCAGCGGAGTGATCCAATCGCCCGCCTTCGGCGGCTGATGGATCAGGACGCTGTTACCCGCGGCTTCGCAGGCTTCCTGCATGACCACCGCGTCGGCATGCTCAGGAATCCTGGCGCCGGTAAAAATTCTCGCCGCGGTGCCCGGACCTAGCGGCGCCCCAACCTGGCCGGCCGGAATGCGCTGGGTCACTTCGAGTTTCACCTCCCCGCCGGCGGCGAAATCACCGCTGCGCACGGCGTAACCGTCCATCATGCTGGTGTCCATTGCGGGAACGTCGAGCGCGGATACCAGGTTCTCTGCCAGCACCCGGCCCACGCTGTCGAAGGTGTCGACTTCCTCCACTTCCATAACGCTGCGTGCGCCGGCGAGGAGGTGCGCCAGCGCGGCATCGACGCTTAGCAGGTCCGGTTTCATGCGAGCCCCGGCTTCATGCCAGATCCAGGTGGCGAATCAGGAATTTCACGATGGCATCGTAATCGTTGAGATCGACTACCGGCAAGCGCGATTCGATAACTTCATCGGTGGCAACGGCGAAAATATTGGCGTCCTGCGGGTGCAGCAAGCCGTAACCGCGCCGGTGCACTTCCAGCTTGGGAATCGGTTCGCGCTTGTAGCCTTCGACGATAATCAGGTCGCAAGGCGCAAACAGCTTGAGCTGTTCCTGCAGCGTGGGCTCGGGCTCGCCTTTCAGCTCGTGCATCAGGGCCCAGCGCGTGTCCGAGCTGATCATTACCTCGCTGGCGCCGGCTTCGCGATGGCGGTAGGAATCCTTGCCTGGATGGTCGATGTCGAAATCGTGATGCGCGTGCTTGATCAGCGATACCCGCAAGCCCGTTACGATCAGGCGCGGGATCATTTGCTCGATCAGCGTGGTCTTGCCGCTTCCCGAATACCCGGCGATGCCGAGGACTTTCATCCCGGATTCGTTGCGGAACCAGGACAGGATGCCTGTCTCACGGCTCCTCCCCTGGCTCGCAAATCCTGTACAGCCGGCCGCCGGCGATTTCCGGCTGCAGGGTCGCATGCTCGATGCGGTAACGCTCGCCCAGCATCGCGTGCATGCGGTCGAGCACGCCGTTCCAGCCGCCCAGGTCGTTGACCACCACGTGCGCCGACAGCACGGTGCGGTTTGACGACAAGGTCCAGATATGCAGGTCATGCACCGAATTCACGCCGGCGACCGCGGCCATGTCCCGTCCCACGCCTTCCAGGCTCATGCCTAGCGGCACCCCTTCCATCAGGGCATGAATGCCGTCGCGCAAAAGCCGCAGGCTTGACGCCAGCACCAGGGCGCAGATGAAGAGCGAAAGGATGGGATCGATCAGGGTGAACCCTGTATAACTGATGATCACGCCGGAAGCCAGCGCCGCGACCGAGCCCAGCAAATCGCCCATTACGTGCAACAGTGCGGCGCGCGTATTGAGATTTTTTTCACCGCGCGACAGCAGCCAAACCATCGCGAGATTGAGCACGATCGCGAAGCCCGCCACCACGGTCACCACTTCACCGTCGACGTTATGTGGAGAAAACATGCGCACAATTGCGGCGCCCGCGATCACCGCGACCAGGGCCAGCATGAAACCGGCGTTGAGCACGGCGGCAATGATCTCGGCGCGCATGAAACCGAAGCTCAGCCGCGCCGAGGGCGGCCGGCGTGAAATCCAGGCTGCGAATGCGGCAATGCCGAGCGCCACCGCGTCGGTCACCATGTGACCGGCATCGCTGACCAGTGCCAGCGACCCCGACATCAGGCCGGCCACGGCCTCGACGACCGCGTAAACCAGCGTCAGCCCAAGCGCTGCGTACATCATCGAACTGCTGGAAGGCGCGTGCGGGTGGCCGAAAGAGGATCCGTGCGCGTGGCCGTGGGTATGATCGTGCCCATGCTCGTGCGCATGATCATGCCCGGCGTGCGATTCTCCGGCGTGCGTATCGTGCCGCTGGGGGTAACTGGTCATGGAGCGAATTCTAGCGCAGGGCCGCTTGCGCGGCGGCCGGAACAGGTGCCGCAGTTTCGAAAAAGCTGATCGCGTCGGCGAGTTCCCGGGTGCGGCGCATCGGCGGCAGGCTCTGCCAGATGCGGCGGCCGTAGGGCTTGTCGACCAGCCTCGGATCGCAAATCATCAGAACGCCGCGATCGGTTTCGTCGCGTATCAGGCGGCCGGCGCCCTGCTTGAGATTGATTACCGCCTGTGGCACCTGGTATTCCATGAAAGCGTTGCGGCCGCTGCGGGTCAGGCTCTCGATGCGTGCGGCCAGCACCGGGTCGTCCGGCGGTGCAAACGGCAGCTTGTCGATCACCACCAGCGACAGGGCTTCGCCGCGAACGTCCACACCTTCCCAAAAACTCTGGCTCGCGACCAGCACGGCGTTGCCGAGGCGGCGGAAACGCTCCAGCAATTCGCTTCGCGACCCTTCGCCCTGGGTGAGGATGGGATAGTCGATCCCGTGCTCGGCGAACCTCGCCTTCAGCAACGTCTGCGCGCGCTGCATCGCGCGCAAGGTGGTGAACAGCAGGAAGGCGCGGCCGCGGCTGGCCTTGATGACGGGCAGCGCCGCGTCGATCACGGCCTCGGTGTGTTCGAGCGCGCCGGGCAGCGGCATCGCCTGTGGCAGATAGAGCAAAGCCTGGCTCGCGTAATTGAAGGGGCTCTCCCAATACCCGGTGACTGCGGACTCGAGCCCCATTTCGCTCTGATAATGCGCAAAATTCCCCTGCACCGCCAAAGTCGCCGAAGTGAGAATCCAGGCCCGCGGATGCCCTTCAAGCTGCTTGCGGAAAATATTCGCGACCGACAACGGGGTCAGGTGCAGTTGCACGGTTTGACTGAACACTTCCACCCAGCGCACGTTTTCCGCATTCTCCGGCGTGGCCCAGCGCCGCAGGCGCTCGCCCATCTCGGTGGCGCGGCGCCAGCAGTTTTCGATTCCTTCCGCACGGTCTGCCTGAAATTCAAGCAATGCCGCCAGTTGGTCCAGTCGCAGCCGCAGCTCTTCCAGCGCTTTCCAGAATTCCGCGTTTTCCTGCAACGCGCCCACCGCGAACCGCGTCGCTTCCCGGCTGCCTGGCGCGGTGCTTGCGCTGCCAATCGCGAGCCGCAGGTCGCGCCCGGCTTTTTCCAGCGCACGCGCGGCATCGACGGGTTCCTTCAGTTCGGGCGCGTTACCCACCATTTCAGCGACTGTATCGCGCGCGAGTTCCAGTATCTGCGCTGTCGAAACTTCCTCGCCGAAGAACAGCGTCGCGGTCTCCGGCAACTGGTGGGCTTCGTCGAGGATCACGGTATTGCAGGCTGGCAACAGCTCGCTCATGCCTTCGTCGCGCAGCACCACGTCGGCGAAAAACAAGTGGTGGTTGACCACCACCACGTCGGCGGCGAGCGCTTCGCGGCGTGCCGCCATCACGAAGCACTCCTTGTAATTGGGACACTGCTGGCCGAGGCAATTCTCGCGCGTCGACGTGACCTGGCCCCAGATCGCCGCGCCCTCAGGCACGTCGGCGAGCTCGGCCTTGTCGCCGCTGCGCGTGAGCTTGGCAAACTTGGCGACAATCTGCAGGTCGCGCACGTCTTCGCGATGCGCGAGGCGGCCTTCCTTCATGGTGCGCTCGAGATGATACTGGCACAGATAATTCGCCCGCCCCTTGAGGAGGGCAACAGTGACCGGAACGTTGAGCGCGTGCCTCACGGTCGGCAGGTCGCGATGGAACAACTGATCCTGCAGAGTCTTGGTGCCGGTCGAAATAATGACTTTGCCGCCGGAAATCAGCGCCGGCGCCAGGTAGGCGAAGGTCTTGCCGGTGCCGGTGCCGGCTTCCGCAATCAGCACCCGGTGATGCTCGATCGCGTCGGCGACGGCTTCCGCCATCTCGATTTGCTGGGTTCTTACCTTGAATGCGGGGATTTCGCGCGCAAGCGCGCCGTCCCGGCCGAACAGCATTGCCATTTCCGATGGCGACCCATGGTTCGCTTCGATTGCGGTCAATGGAGCTCTTCGAATCTGACGAGGACATGCCGCTCGCCGCCCGAAGTACTGGTCGAGCGCGTCGAAACGCTGCGGCCGGGCTGCTCGCGCGCGCCCACGCTGCCGATTTCGATCCATTCGCCGAGCTTGCCCGAGACCGTGGTAATGACGCTAAGCAGGCTGGCGCTGCCCGGCCCGGTGCCGACATTGGAGGGCGAGTCGCGGCTCACCGACACCTCCGCCGTCACCACCTCGCCGGAAAGCCGCGGCGCAACGTAAAACCCGTTGGTCAGGTCACGAAACCTGACTTCCTGCGAGACGACGGCACCCGCCGCCGTCGCCGCCACGCTGAAATTGGAAATCGGCACCGATTGCCCGGTACGGAAAAATGCCTTTCCGCCGTCCACTACCTGCACCTGCTGCAGGCCACGCTCAGTGTCGACGCTTGCGGTGGAATAGATCTGCCCGCCTTCGGCCTGCGCCGCGCCTGTTTCCTTCAGCGTGACCCGCAATCGGCGTGCCGGGCGCTCGCTAACATGTTTGGCGGGGGGCGGGCTCGAGGTGGTGGACTTCGTGGCCGATTGCGCGAAAACCGGCGCCGCGAGCAATTGCAGGACACAGGCCGCCAGCATGACGGCGAAGCTCGGACGGGATGCTAAAATCATCGCAGGAATATAGCCCAAATCGGCCGCGTTTGTTGCCTTGGCGACGCGCGTCCGGCTGAAAGATGGCCACTGAAGCCCAGTTTCGCAGGATTGCGCTATCGATGCCCGGAGCCGAGGAAAACGCGCACATGGGACACCCGGATTTCCGCGTGCACAACAGGATTTTCGCGACGCTTTGGCCCGGCAAGAAACGCGGCGTGGTCAAGCTTTCCTTGCCTGATCAATCGGCCTTGCTGCGAATGCATCCCAAGGCATTCGGGTTGAACGCCTGGTCGAAAAACGGCGCGACCGACGTCAATCTCGCGCACATAGAAATCGGTTTGCTGAAAAGCGTGATTGAAACGGCGTGGCGCAACATCGCGCCGAAGAAACTGTCGGCGGAGCACGGCGAACCGCAGCCGGTGGACCAACCCCTGGCTCGAGCGCCGCGGGCACGGCGCTGAGTCCAGGGTTACAACCCATCGATTACCAGATGATCACGCGCTGATCCGGCGGCAGGTACATCTTGTCGCCGGGCTTCAAGCCAAACGCCGAATAGAATCCAGGCTGGTTAGGCAGCGTGCCGAGCACGCGAAATTTCGGGATCGAATGCGGATCGGACTTGACGAGTTCGATCATACGGCCGTCGCGCATCTTGTTGCGCCAGACTTCGCCGTAGCCGAGATAAAAGCGCTGGTCGCCGGTGAGACCGCCGATCACCGGCGCCGGCTTGCCGCCGAGCGACAGGTGATACGCCTTATAGGCTATTGCGAGGCCGGAGTTGTCGCCGATGTTCTCGCCGAGCGTGAGTTCGCCATTGATGTTGAACCCCGGCAACGGGCTGAACGCGTTGTATTGTTTCACCAGAGCCGCGGTCTTGGCCTTGAACTTGGCATGGTCTTCAGGCGTCCACCAGTCCCGCAGGTTGCCGGCGCCGTCGTATTGGCTGCCCTGGTCATCGAAACCATGGCTGATTTCGTGGCCGATCACCGCACCGATGCTGCCGTAGTTCAGGGCATCGTCCATCTTCACGTCAAAATACGGCGGCTGCAGGATCGCCGCCGGAAACACGATCTCGTTGAGTTCGGGGTTGTAGTACGCGTTCACGGTCTGCGGTGTCAACAGCCATTCGGTGCGGTCGACCGGCGCGCCAAGCTTCTTCGCGTTGCGCTCGTACTCGAATTCGTTGGCGTGGATCACGTCGCCGACGAGATCGCCCCTGGCGACGGTGAGCGAGGAATAGTCGCGCCAGTTGTCCGGGTAACCGATTTTCAGCATGAAGGTCGATAGCTTGGCGTGGGCTTCCTTCTTGGTCGCCGGTCCCATCCAGTCGAGGGTATCGATGTCCTGATTCATCGCGGCGAGCAGGTTGCGCACAAGCTTCTCCATGCTTGCCTTGTTCTCCGGCGGGAAATACTTGGCGACGTAAAGCTTGCCGAGACCTTCCCCCATCGCGCCGTTGATCAGGCGCACGCCGCGCTTCCAGCGCGCCTCCTGCTCCGGAATGCCGCGCAGCGCCGTGCCATAGAACGCGAAATTCTGGTCGGCATAGGGCTTGCTGAGATCGGCCGCGTAAGCGCTAAGCACGTGCCAGCGGAAATACGTCTTCCAGGTGGCGAGCGGTGTGTTCTTAAGGATCTGGTTGAAACCTGTGATGTAAGTCGGCTGGCTGACGATGACGTAGGTCAGCTTGCCCTTAAGACCGCCGGCGGCAAGCCAGCTGTCCCAGCCGAAACCGGGGGCCAGGGTCTCGAGCGCCGGCAGCTCGACCTTGTTATAGGTCTTGACCGGGTCGCGGTTCTCGACCTTGGTCCACTGCACTCTCGCGAGTTCGGTCTCTAACGCGACGATGGTTTTGGCATCCTCGGCCGCGCTCTTGTCGCCGGCCATGCTCATCATTTTCTCGACATGCGCCTGGTACTTGGTGCGGGCTTC
>Ga0181537_10005133_pt1 | contig 10636 bp, 6 predicted proteins | sample PEATcosm2014_Bin_39_FD_119765 | JGI IMG/M metagenome (GOLD analysis project Ga0181537, IMG submission 119765) | Peatland microbial communities from MTU Mesocosm Facility, Houghton, MI, USA - PEATcosm2014_Bin23_10_metaG | ecosystem: Environmental > Terrestrial > Soil > Wetlands > Peat | place... | reverse complement strand
TCATGTTCCTGTTCATGCCGCTGACTTGCGTCTACTACCCGGTCACCACGTTGCCGGTCTGGCTGCAGCCGGCAGCCTGGGTGCTGCCGCCGACCTACGTGTTCGAGGGGATGCGCGCGCTGTTGATCGATCATACCTTCCGTGCCGACCTGATGCTCGATGCGTTGGGACTCAACGTCATATTTTTTGGCGGCGGCGTGTTCGGCTTTCTCAAACTCTTGCAGAGCGCCCGCCGCCACGGCTCGCTGATGCAGACCGGCGAATAGGCGCAATGCATCGCCGGGATGTCGGGGATAGCGTTGACCTGCCAGGGAACGAATGCGGGAAAAATTGCCTTTACGGTACGGTCATGACATATCGCGCTAAATGATACCGCCATGACATATCGCTCGACAATTGCTGCCGCGAAGCGGGCTGAGCAAGGAACATCCATGGCTATCGGCCAGTTCGGCGCCGCACCCGCCGTGCCGGGCGGGATATTGGCGTCGACGCCGCTGTATTGGCTCTACGAGACGAGCCAGGCGGCGCTCAATCCCGCCAGAGCTTTTGCCGACGCGACGCGGCTGGCTTTCAAGAATCCTCTCAACCCGCTTTATTTCACCACCTTCGGAAAATCGATCGCCGCAGCCGCCGAGTTGTTCGAGCGCTCGACGCGCCGCTACGGCCGTCCGGAATGGCGCATCTCATCGACACTGGTCGGCGGCGAGCGCGTGCCCGTACAGATGACTCCGGTCTGGGAGCGAACATTCTGCCGCGTCGTCCACTTCGAACGCACCCTCGAGCATCGTCCGCGCCGGCCGCAGCCGCGGCTGTTGATTGTTGCGCCGCTATCGGGCCACTACGCGACATTGCTGCGCGGAACCGTCGAGGCGTTCCTGCCCAATCACGAGGTCTACATCACCGAGTGGCGCGATGCGCGCTCGATCCCGTTGTCCGAGGGAAAGTTCGATCTCGACGATTACATCGACTACGTGATCTCGATGCTGCACGCCTTGGGCGGCGATATTCACGTGTTGGCGGTGTGCCAGCCGGCGGTACCGGTCATCGCGGCCGTCTCGGTCATGGAAGCGGATGACGATCCCTACGTGCCGATCTCGATGACGTTGATGGGCGGGCCGATCGACACGCGGGTCAATCCGACCGTCGTTAACACGCTGGCCGAACGGCGCGGCATTCAGTGGTTCCGCCATAACGTCATCACCAAAGTGCCGTTCCCCAATCCCGGCTTCATGCGCGACGTCTATCCGGGATTTCTGCAACTGCAGGGCTTTGTCACCATGAACTTCGAGCGCCACATCGAGGCGCACCGCGATCTGTTTCTGAATCTCGTCCGCGGCGACGGCGACTCCGCCCACAAGCACAAAGAGTTTTACGACGAATATCTGGCAGTCATGGACCTTGCCGCCGAATATTATCTGCAGACCGTCGACACCGTGTTCGTGCGCCATGCGCTGCCGAAAGGCGAAATGCGGCATCGCGACCGGCCGGTCGACCCAAGCCGGATCAAGCGCGTCGCGCTACTCACGGTCGAAGGCGAGCATGACGACATTTCCGGCGTCGGCCAGACCGAGGCCGCGCACCGGTTGTGCGTGAATATTCCCGCCGATCGGCAGGCGCACTGGCTACAGCCGGGCGTCGGGCATTACGGCGTGTTCAACGGCTCGCGTTTCCGCTCCGAGATCGCTCCTCGCATCTCCGATTTCATTTTGACGATGAATCAGAGCACGCCCCGCCGCGGCGTCCCCGCGCGGCATGGGAGAAACGGCGCGGCGCGTATTCCGGCGGATACCTGACGGCAGCGGCGGGCCCGCACCATTCCACTGCCGTTGGCCGGGCGAATCTGGCACAATGCGAATCGGATTTGGGTTCGGGATCGCCGGCCATGCTGCTCCGTGCACTGCTCTATCGCCGGCCGAGTGAGCCGCGGACGATCGAAATCGTCTTCGACGCATCGGTCTATCTCGTGCGGCTGCGGCGGCATCGCCAGGCACGGCGTTACACATTGCGCATTCAGGCGTCGACCCGCGACGTCATTCTCACCATCCCGCCGCGCGGTACCTTGAAGGAAGGGCGCGACTTCGCACAGAAGCATGGCGGCTGGATCGCGGCGCGGCTCGGCCGGTTGCCCGAGGCGGTGCCTTTCGCTCACGGCACGATCGTGCCGCTGCGCGGGATGCCGCATCGGATCGCGCATCGCGGCGGCGCCCGCGGCACGGTCTGGATCGAGGCGGATGGCAACGGCGCGCCGCTTCTATGCGTTGCCGGGGAAGCACCGCACATCGATCGGCGCATCGGCGATTTCCTGCGGCGCGAAGCGAGACGCGAACTCGAAGCGGCCAGCCATCGCTATGCCGCCGCTCTTACCGTCGGCGTCAGGCGGGTATCGGTGCGCGATCAGGCGAGCCGCTGGGGTTCTTGCTCGACGACCGGGGTGCTGTCGTTTTCGTGGCGGCTCATCCTCGCACCCGGCTTTGTGCTCGACTATCTCGCCGCGCACGAGGTCGCCCACCTCCTCGAAATGAATCACTCGGCGCGGTTCTGGCGACTGGTCCAGCGCATCTGCCCGGATCATAAGCGGGCTAAAGTGTGGCTCGACGTTCACGGCAGCGATTTGCATCGCTACGGCGCGGCGGGCGGCGCTCGCGCGTCCTGACAGTCCTTTAATGCGGCGACTTTGTTTGCACCGCGACGACGTCCGTCGAAGCTGGCATCAGGCCGAACGACAGCTTCGTCGCTACCACGATCAGCGTTGCCGCCAGAACGAGACGAAGCGCCCGATCCGGCAGCCGGATGGCGACATAGCTGCCGAGCAGAATTCCCGGGATCGATCCAAGGATCAGCGAAGCAAATATTTGCCAGTCGATCGTGCCGAGCAGCCAATGTCCGATTCCGGCGGCAAGCGCCAGCGGAACGGCATGAGCGATGTCGGTTCCGACGATTCGCGCTGTCGGCATTTTCGGATAGAGCAGCACAAGAGCGGTCACGCCGATCGCGCCGGCGCCGACCGACGATATCGACACCATCAATCCGAGGATAGCGCCGACCGCGACGGTGAAGCTCGCGATTTGCTTTGCTGTGAGGGCTTCGAGCCGCGGGGCGTATCGTGCGACGATCCGGTCGCGAAAGATCAGGCATATTGCGGTTACGAAAAGGGCGACGGTCAGAACGGCATTGATGAGGGTGCGGGCAAGCGCGCCGTTGACGTCAAGCGCTCCCAAGGCGGCGATCGTGACCACGGTTACCGGCAGGCTGCCGGCAGCCAGGAGCCCCACGACGCGCCAATCGATCGTGCGGTTGTGCCCGTGCACCACGCTGCCGGCGCTTTTGGTCGCTGCGGCGTACAGCAGGTCGGTACCGACCGCGGTCGCCGGATAGACTCCGAACAGCAGGATGAGCAAGGGTGTCATCAGCGAACCGCCGCCGACACCGGTTAGCCCCACCAGAAGCCCAACGGCAAATCCAGCGACGGTGTACAAATATTGGATCGAGTGAATCACGCTCATTCCGGAACTCGCCGCCACCTAAATCGGCTCGCGATGGCTCGACGCCGCGCATACCGTCAAACCAAGTCTAGAGGATTTCTGGCCATCGCGCATGATCGGCACGGAACACGGCATGAAATAAAACTGTCGCATGGATAGCAGCGGCTAAAGCGCGAAATTGTTGCAATCGCAGATGGAATTTCGACTGTCCAAATTCGTACCGCGTGGGGTTTTTTGCACCGCAGCAACGTCATTGCGTTTCAGCACAAATCGGCGCCTGGGATTTTATAGCCCTGACAAGCCGGGCGTTTTGCCGCAGCGGGACACACTAACGCGTGATCCCGCATTGCATTGGCTAGGCGCGCACTTAGTTGTTGGTCACAAGGCGGGCCGAGCGGCTCCCCATCCCCCGACACCCCCCGCCGCTCGGTTCAAATAAGCCTAAGTTGAGGCAACGACTTTCAGACCCCAAGCGGGTACTCTGCTTGGGGTTCTTTTTTGTGGCGGGTCGGTGTCCCTCGCCAAGGTGCGCACTCAAAGGCGCTTCAAGCCTGGCATCCGGTCCGCCGACCGGCTCGGCCCCGGCATCGCTAGCTATTGGAACGCCACGGCCGCGAGGGCGCGGGTGACTTTGTCCGCCGGCCACAGAGTAACGGGCCCAGGCGCTGCACCCGGCGTGGCGATATTGGTCCCTTGGCCGGGCCGGCTCAGGATCTGCTCGCCAGCCGCGTTCGACACGCTTACGGCACCTTCAATAAGGAACACGCCAAGCGCCTGATTATCGATTGGCCCGGCCCAGAATTCCGTGCCGCGGATGCCGATGTTCGCGACACCTGTCGTCACGCTGACGTCGGAGATCGCGAGCTTCGACACTTGGCCGGAGAGAAACCGGAAGGCGCCGACCACCCCGAGCCTGATCGTTCCACGACGCGCGGCCGGGTTGAAGACGTAGCTCTCGAGCGTCAGCTTCGCCTTCTCGCCGAGCGTCAGCCGCGTGTTGTCCGCAAAGGTGACTTCGAGCCTCGCCGCTTCACCGGTCGATATAACCTCGTTGAGAAAGACGGACGTAGTGAGGCCGAGTACTCGTGTTGCGGTGCCACGCGTTCCGCTCGCCTCTCCTTGTATGCGGGTGACCGCGCCGACCACCTCCTGCGCCATGGCCGGCCTGCCAACGAGGCCAGCAAGAAGCATCACTGCAATGACGATCAGCCGATGCGACATGCCATCGCCCTTCGGAATGTCATTGAGCTATTTTGACATGAGGGCGAGCGCACGCCAAATATCCCTACGACGAAACCACCGCACGCTTTCCGGGCCGCTTCGGGATTATTGGCAAGACCGTCACGACAGTTTGCTGCGCTGCGCGTCCTAATTCTTCACCAAATCGCCCAGAAGGCTCGCCGCAACGGCAAGTTTCGACAATGTGAGGCCGGAATTGGCGATTTCGTGGATCGCTCCGCGGATCCGCTCGACCTCGCTTTTGCGCGGCGCCACCCAGGCCTCGACGGCGCCGGCGCCGGCCGCGCCGTTGCCGACCATGGCCGCGGTCAGCCGGCGTTCCGCATCACCGATAGAGTCGCGCGCGCGGTCGAGCGCCAGCCGGTCGAAGTAATCCGATATCGGGATGCTGCGGGTGGCATTGGCGATGTGGTCGAGGCGGAAGAACGCGCCGGTGGCGAAATAAGTGGCTGCGACTTCGCCGACGGCTTTGCCGGTGCGGTCGGCGACCAGAATAATATCAGGCGCCGCGGTCAGCGGCGCGAGGTTGGCAATGTGGCCGGCCAGCTTCTCGGGCACGCCGGCTGCGGTCAAATCCTTCAGCCGTGCCGTGCGCGCGCTCAGCGCGTCCTCCGACAACGCGCCGTCGAGCGCGTCGGCAACCGCGGCGATGCCCGCACGATAATGTTCGATCACGTCCGCCAAACCCTTGGTGAGATCGGCATTGCGCAGGAACCAGATAATGCGGTCGAGCAGCAGGTCCTCCACCGCCGCATAAAGATCGAGCTGCACCTTGCCCGCAACCCGGTTGTCGAGACCGTCGATGGCGCGATTGAGGGCGCTCATGCCGTAACTCTCGCGTACGACGGCGAAGGCCGAGGCGATGGCGGCCGGCGTGGCCCCGGTCTGATCGGCGATGCGCACCATGAGCGAGGGGCCGCCGCGGTTGATCATTGAGTTGGCGAGCTGGGTGGCGATGATCTCGCGGCGCAGCCGGTGATGTTCGAGTGCGTCGGGGAAGCGTTCGGCGATCGCTTTGGGGAAATAACGGTCGAGCTCGCGGGCGAGATACGGATCGTCGGGCACCGCGGATTCGAGCAGGTCCTCGTAGAGCGTGAGCTTGGCGTAAGCGAGCAGCACGGACAGTTCCGGCCGTGTGAACGGCTGCAGGCGGCGGCGGCGTTCGGCGAGCTGCAGATCGTCGGGGAGAAACTCGACCGCGCGGTCGAGCAAGCCGCGCGCTTCCAGCGTCTGGATGAGCCGCTGCAGGAAGCCAAAATCCTCCATGCCACGCCGCTGGGACAGCGACAGCGCCAGCGTTTGCAGATAATTGTTGCGCAGCACGAGTGCGGCGACGTCGTCGGTCATTTCCGCCAGCAGCACGTTGCGGGCCTCCATCGTCAGGCGTCCATCGCGCACCGGGATGCTCGCCGCGATCTTGATATTAACTTCCATGTCCGAGGTGTTGACGCCGGCCGAGTTGTCGATAGCGTCGGTGTTGAGCCGCACGCCGTTCAATGCCGCCTCGATGCGGCTGCGCTGGGTCATGCCGAGATTGGCGCCTTCGCCGATCACCTTGCAGTGCAAATCCTTGCCGGTGATGCGTATGGGGTCGTTGGCCCGATCGCCGGCGGCCTCGTCGCCCTCATCCGTGGCGCGGATGTAGGTGCCGATGCCGCCGAAGAACAATAAATCCGCCGGCGCCTTGAGGATGGCGCGGATCAGCTCGGCAGGCGTGAGCCGTTCGCCGACGCCAAGCAGCTTTTGCGCCTCGGGGGAAAGCTTGATCTCCTTGGCGCTACGCGCAAACACGCCGCCGCCCTTAGAAATGACCGCCTTGTCGAAATCCTGCCAGCTCGATCGCGGCAAATCGAACAGCCTTTTGCGCTCGGCGAAAGTGCGCTCCGGATCGGGATCGGGATCGATGAAAATGTCGCGATGGTCGAAAGCGGCGACGAGCTTTGTCGTCGTCTCGCGCAGCATGCCGTTGCCGAACACATCGCCCGACATGTCGCCGACGCCGATCGTGGTGAACGAGGTCCGGCCGATATCGACGTCCATCTCGCGGAAATGGCGCTTGACCGATTCCCAGGCGCCACGGGCGGTGATGCCCATTTTCTTGTGGTCGTAGCCCGCCGAGCCGCCGGAGGCGAAAGCGTCGCCGAGCCAGAAGTTGTGCGCGATGGCGAGTTCGTTGGCGATGTCCGAGAACGTCGCCGTACCCTTGTCGGCGGCGACGACAAGATAAGGATCGTCGCCGTCGTGGCGTTCGACGTAAGGCGGCGGCACGACGCCCGTCGTGCCCAGCCCGATATTGTCGGTGATGTCGAGCAGCGTCGAAATGAAGAGCTTGTAGGTCGCCATGCCCTCGGCCTGGATGGCTTCGCGCGGGCCCCCGCGCGGCAGAAGCTTCGGCACAAAGCCGCCCTTGGCGCCGACCGGCACGATCACGGCATTCTTGACGTTCTGTGCTTTCACCAGGCCGAGGATCTCGGTGCGGAAATCCTGCGGCCGGTCCGACCAGCGGATGCCGCCGCGCGCCACCTTGCCGAAGCGCAGATGCACGCCCTCGACGCGCGGCGAGTAGACGAAAATCTCATAGAGCGGCCGCGGCAGCGGCATATCGTCGAGCTTGCGGCTGGCGAATTTCACCGCAATGAGGTCTCGCGGCTGGCCGTCGCCGCCGTGCTGATGGAAATTGGTGCGGATCGCGGCCTGCACCGCGTTGACGAAGCGGCGAAGGATGCGATCCTCATCCAGGCTGTCGACCGCCTGCAAGGCGGTTTCGATCGACGCGGCGATGAATGTCTCGCGCGCCGCGCGCTCGTCCGCCGGTATGCCGAGCAGCGGGTCGAACCGCGTATGGAACAAGTCCACGATCTGCGCGGCGACGCCGGCATGCTTGCGCAACGTCGTCCACATATAATCCTGCGAGTACGCGACCCGCACTTGACGCAGGAAGCGCGACAGCGTGCGGATCAGCGCGACGTCGCGCCACACCAGGCCGGTTGCCAGCACCAGCGCGTTATAGCCGTCGCTCTCGGCGCGCCCGCCCATGACCGCGAGGAAGCATGCGTCGAGCTTGTCCTTGAGCGCCGGGAGCTCGAACGGCTGGCCCAGCGCGCTTTCCAGCGTCATGTCGTGAAACCAGACGTCGGCGCCGTTCTGCGGGTCGATGTGGTAGGTGCGCTCGTCGACGACGCGAAAGCCCATATTCTCCAGCACCGGCACCCGCTCGGAGAGCGGAATCGGCCGGCTGTGACTGAACACCTTGAGGCCGGCGCTGGTCGATGCCCCGCCGGCGTCGCGGTAAAGCTCTACGCCGAGCGGGTGCTCGGCGGTCAGCGCTTCGACCGCTGTGATATCGGCGATAGCGGTCTCCGGCGGATAAATCTCGCGGTAATCGACCGGGAACGCTTCGCGATAGCGCCCCTGCAGCGCGCGTGCTCTTGCCGACGGGTGTCCGGCGGCGAGCGCCTCGTCGAGACCGTCGGTCCAGCTGCGCACAATGCCTTCGACCGCCTGATCGAGCACGGCGCGGTCGACGACCGGCGTTTCGCCCTCGTAACGGCCGATGATGAAATGCACCCGCACCAGCGGGCCTTCCGGGAAGAAGGGATAGAAGGCGCGCATGCGGCCTTTGAAGACCGTGGCCAGATATTCGCCGATCCGCATCCTGATCTGGCTGTCGTAGCGGTCGCGCGGAATGTAGACGAGCACCGACACGAAGCGGTCGAAGCGGTCGCGGCGCGGCAGGACGCGCACGCGCGGCCGCTCGTCGAGCTGAAGAATGGCCAGCGCGAACTGAAAAAGCGTGTCCTCGTCGATCTGGAACAATTCGTCGCGCGGATAATGCTCCAGAACGTTCACCAGCGCTTTGCCGGAATGGCTCGATGGATCGAAGCCGGCGCGGCTGATGATGTGATCGACCTTGCGGCGCAGATAGGGAATGGCGCGCACCGAGCGCGTATAGGCTGTCGAAGTCAGCAAGCCGCAGAACACGCACTCACCGACGAGCTTGCCGGTCGCATCGAAGCGCTTGATCCCGATGTAATCCAGGTGCACGCGGCGGTGCACTCGCGACCGCGCCGCGGCCTTGGTCATGATCAGCAGCTTCGGTTCTTTGAGGAACTCGCGGATTTCGGGCGTAATGGTGACAAGCTGGTCGCCACGGCGCAGGAGCCGCATTTCGGGCGAGCGCAATATGCCCAGCCCAGTCTCAAATTTCGGCTCGAGCGCATGCTCGCTGTCGGTGAAGGCGTAATCGCGCGCGCCGAGCAGGGTGAAATTATCCGCCATGATCCATTGCAGAAAATGGATTGCTTCGGCGATCTCGTCGGCGGGCAGAGGCGGTGGGTTGGCCTTCAATTCCGCCGCGACTTCGCTGGCGCGCGCCAGCATCGCTCGCCAGTCCTGCACGCTAACGCGCACGTCGGCGAGGACCTCTTCGAGCGCGCGCACGACTTCGGCGCGGCCCTCGGCGTCGTCCATGCCGGCGACGTGAATGTGAATGAGGCTTTCGCGGTGACCGTCGCCTTTGCGCGTTCCCTTGAATGCGGTGAGCCGTCCCGCCTCGTCGCGTTCGACGGTGAAAACCGGATGCACCACGAGCCGGATGTCGAGGCCGCGTTCGCTCAGTTCGCCGAGCACCGAATCGACGAGGAAGGGCATATCGTCGTTGAGGATGTCGAGCACCGCCATGCCGGGCGTCAGCCGCGCGGGCGCAAAACTGATCTTGGGCTCGCCGAGCTTGCGCTCCAGCAGAAACGACCACGCTTGCTCGGTAATGGCCGCAAGTTCCTCCGCACGATAGTGCGCGATATCGTCGGCGACGTTGTATCCGTAGAGCGCGGTCAGGAAATCGGGTGAGAGCTCGCGCCAACGGCCGGCAAGCAGCGATGCGGTTTCATCGACCAGTGTCTGACTGAAGGATTCGTCCCTGGACCGGGGTGTGTTTTGCGCGTCCATGATTCCCCCCTTGCGGGCTCACGAGCGGATACCCCGGCGACACCGCCCGCGCAGCGCGCACATCCTACCGCAACAATCTATAGTCTGTAACGTCATTCTATTGGCTCCCGCCTGACAGCGACGTGACAGAGAGCGGGCCGGAAAGGACCAAAAATGGCCAAACGCACCGACAAAACTGCCTCGCGCCGCGCGCCAACACCGCGCGCGCCGGCAAATGCGGCCGACGATACCGTCATCACCGCGCTCAAGCTGACGCCGGCTCAGCTTTCTCCGGAAATGGCCGCCTACTTCGCCAAGTGCCAGGACAAGCTCGGCTTTGTGCCCAATGTGCTCAAAGCCTACGCTTTCGATATGCCAAAGCTTGCGGCCTTCGTCGCCATGTACAACGACCTGATGCTGGCGCCGTCGGGCCTGAGCAAGCTCGAGCGCGAGATGATCGCCGTCGCCGTCTCCGCGCATAATCGCTGCTATTACTGCCTCGTCGCCCACGGCGCCGCGGTGCGCCAGCTTTCCGGCGATCCCGTGCTCGGCGAGCTGATGGCGATGAATTTTCGCGCGGCACGCTTGTCGAAGCGCGAACGCGCCGTGCTCGACTTTGCCGTCAAGCTCACCGCCGAGTCATGGACGATCGAGGAAGCTGATCGGGAGGGCTTGCGCCGCGCAGGCTTTACCGACCGCGATATCTGGGACATCGCCGCAGTCGCCGCCTTCTTCAATATGACGAACCGCGTTGCCTCGGCGACCGACATGCGGCCGAACAGCGTCTATCATCGGCAGGCGCGGGGCCCCCCCGGTTAGGGCGCCAGCTCCCATTTGCGCGCGATTTAGTGTAGAATGCAGTTATGACCAAAGAGCAGGTAAATGGAATCCTCGACCGCGTGCTGACGTGGCCGCCAAAGCGGCAGGAAGACGCCGCACGCGTGTTGGCTGAGATGGAAGAGCAAGATCATAGCGACCTGCGATTGACG
>Ga0181537_10005132_pt1 | contig 10638 bp, 10 predicted proteins | sample PEATcosm2014_Bin_39_FD_119765 | JGI IMG/M metagenome (GOLD analysis project Ga0181537, IMG submission 119765) | Peatland microbial communities from MTU Mesocosm Facility, Houghton, MI, USA - PEATcosm2014_Bin23_10_metaG | ecosystem: Environmental > Terrestrial > Soil > Wetlands > Peat | place... | reverse complement strand
TCTCCATCGCGCCAAAACCCACCGTGACCGGCACCACCAGGCTGTCGAGCTTGGGATACGGAAAGGGAATGCCGAAGTAGCGTTCGAGCGCTTCGACCACGGCCGGGGTGGCGGCGGCGGCGTAGCGGGCGTCGCCTGCGCGTCCACGCGGCGTGATGTAGCGCAAATGGGTTGGCTTGTTGCCTGCGACCCCGCCGTCGAGCACGTCGAACGGCCCGACGCCGAATGCCACCAGGTAACTCGGCAACGGCGCGGTTTCGGCAAATTCCACGCGCTTCATGCCGTGGCCGACGCGCCGTTCCGCCACCGCGGGCGTGTTGGCGAACGCAAGATCGGCGCCCTTCACCGTGAGCGCGAGCCGCCACGGCGTTTTCCAGTGCGGCTCGTCGAAACAGGGAAAGGCGCGGCGCGCGCTGATTGCCTCGAACTGGGTGAGCGCGTACCAGTCGCCGCCTTCGCGCTGGCGGAAGATGCCTTCCGTTTCCGCCAGCGGCATGCTGCCGCTGAACGTCAGCGTGACGCTGGCGGCGCCGGCGGGAATGGCGGCGGCGGGCTCGAGCGCGATCAGGTCCTTGCCCACCTGGCGCGCGCGCGCCGGGTGCTCGACGCCGCCGTAGGCGATGCTGGCGCGGGCGATCTTGAGGTTTTCGCCGTTTAACCACAGCACCGGCGCGCTTTCGCGCAGCGTGATTTCGATTTCCACTTTTCCGGCGAAGCCCTCGCGCCGCGGATCGACCGTGAGTTCGAGGGTGTAGTGCGTCGGCGCCACCGTGTCAGGCAGGCGCATGCCCGGCGTGGCGTCGCCGCCGGCAGCCAGCGCGGGCGCGGCGACGGGCGCCAATATGCAAAGCGCGCAAAGCACGCGCCAGCTTCGGCGCAGGCTTACGAGGGCAGGAGCGGGACGGCGTGAGTTCATGGTTAAGTCCGTGGATGGGTGCGCAGGCACGCGGCGAGAGGCTGACCGTGGGAGATTAGCGGATTTCGGCGCGCGGTGGAATCCAAACCGGCGGCTCGCGCGTATAGCATAAGTTGGTTGTTCACCAAACGCCTGAGTGAGAGAGCAAGTGTATAATTCCTGCACCAAAAAAGAACGCGGCAGTGCGCAACCCATGGGCCATCGGCTATCCAGGATTTACACGCGCACCGGCGACACCGGCACCACCGGGCTCGGTGACGGCTCGCGCACCGGCAAGGACAGTCGGCGCATCGAGGCGATCGGTGAAGTCGACGAGGTCAACTCGGTGCTTGGGCTGTTGCTGACTGAAGACCTCCCCGGCGCAGTGCGCGCGGCGCTCACCGATATCCAGCATGACCTGTTCGACCTCGGCGGCGAATTGTGCATCCCAGGCCACAGCGCGGTGACCGAGCAGCAGGTGGCGCGGCTTGAAACACTGCTCGACGGTTTCAACGCCGGGTTGCCGCCGCTCAAGGAATTCATCCTTCCGGGCGGCTCGCGCGCCGCCAGCCTCGCCCATGTGGCCCGCACCGTATGCCGGCGCGCCGAACGCCGCGTGGTGGCGCTGGGGCACGAAGCAACGGTCAGCGACAGCGTGCGCAAATATCTGAACCGCCTGTCAGACCTGCTGTTCGTCATGGCGCGCGTGCTCAACCGCGCGGGCGGCGGCACCGACGTGCTGTGGCAGCAGGGCAAGAACAAGTCAGAGGGTTGATGAACACAGAGCACACAGGGAAAGCCAGGCGGGTCTTCTCTCTCTGTCTTCTGTGCCCTCTGTGATCTCTGTGCTTCGAGATTCTCTGGTTTGACCACGTCAGGAGCTGCCCATAGTCACCCCAGCACAAAACGAAGTGCTCAAAAACCTGCTTGGCGCCTGCGGTCAGGGCGACCGCGAGGCGTTTCATCGCCTGTATCGCGAAACTTCGCCGAAACTGTTTGGCGTTGCGCTACGTATAGTCAGGCGTGAGGACTGGGCCGAGGACATCGTGCAGGAAAGTTACGTGAGCATCTGGAAACACGCGGGCGACTATCGCACCCAGTTGTCGGCGCCGCTCACCTGGATGACCAGCATCGTGCGCAACCGCTGCCTGGATTGGCTGCGGCGGCCCAACCTGGAGCTCGCCGAGGACGACGAACATCCGCTGGACGCAATGGCCGGCGACCTGGCGGGCCCGCTCGAACAACTGCAGGCGAGCACCGAGGCGCAGGCGCTCGCCAACTGCCTGGGCCGGCTCGAAGCCAGGATGCGCCAGGCGATAGCGCTCGCCTTCTTCGACGGCCTGTCGCATTCCGAACTCGCGGACCACATGCGCGAGCCTTTGGGCACCGTCAAGACCTGGGTGCGCCGCGGCCTGGAACGGCTGAAGACCTGCCTGGGCACATGATGCGATGGATTATCTGAAGCACCGCGAAGTCTGCGAAAAACTCGCCGCCGAATACGTGCTGGGGACGCTGCGCGGGCCGGCAGCGCGGCGCTTTGCGAGGCTGGCCAGGGACCATGCCACCATTCGCCTGATGATCCAGGAATGGGAGGCGCGCCTGGGCCCGCTTGCCGCTCCGATACCCGAACGCGCGCCGCCGGCTTCGCTGTGGAACAGGATTGCGGCCAGCATCGGCGCCTCCGCCGGGGCGCCCGCGCGGAACCCTGGCTTGTGGGCGAGCCTCGCATTCTGGCGTTCTCTGGGCATGCTCGGCAGCGCCGTTGCAGTCGCGCTGCTGGCGGTATTGGTATTGCGGCCGCCCGAAAAAGTCGAGATACAGGTCCCGGTCGAGGTGGTGCGCTTGCTGCCGCCGAAGAACGAGATTCCCCCTTCGTATCTTGCCGTGCTCGAAGATCCGAAGACGCACCAGCCCGTGATGCTGGCGATCGCGGGCCGCAATTCGGACCAGCTCTTCATCAAAACGGTGTACGAACGGCCGATCCCGAGCAACCGCGATCTCGAACTGTGGGCGTTGCCGGATGGTGCGAAACCGCGTTCGCTTGGCGTCATCGGTGCGGGCGACCGGCCGAAACTCAAGCTCGCGGGCAATGCCGATGCCGATCTTGGCAACATCCCGATGCTGGCGGTGAGCCTGGAACCAAAAGGCGGCTCCCCGACAGGCGGCCCGACCGGGCCGGTGCTCTATACCGGCCGTTGTCTGAAACTCTGGTAACCGGGCTTACGATTCGAGCAGGTTCACCAGTTTTTCGCCGGTCTGCCGCAAGCGCTGCGACAGCATTACCACCAGCTCCATCAGGATTTTAGCGCCCAGCATCGGCTGCTCGGCGATGATGCGCGTAAGGTTGTCGCGCGTAATCACGCCGAACGTAACTTCGGTCGCGGCAATGCAAGTCGAGAAGCGCGGCTCGCCGTCGATCATCGACATTTCGCCGAGGGTCTTGCCGGGACCCACAATCGCGATGCGCTTGCGCAAGCCGTCGCGGTCATTCCTGAAAATATCGACTTCGCCCTCGAGGATGAGCAGCATGTAGTCGCCGTCTTCGCCCTCGCGGATGATGGCGGCGCCGGACCTGACCCGGTACACCCGCATGAAATGCGCGAGCAGGCGGATTTCGGCGCGCTCGAAATCCTCGAATAACTCGATGTCGTCGAGCATTTCGTAGATGCGATCGACGAACCCGGTGGCGTCACCCAGAACTTCGGCTTCCGGCGGCAGCGGCGTGGCGGCAGGCAGGGGCATGATGGGACCCGGTGCGTATACGGCTGGACCCATTATCCGGTCGCCCACCCGGCTTTGCAATGCGAACCAGGAATTCAGTACGCCGCGACGCGGACGATCAGCGCCACACCGGACAGCAGGAGCACGCCGTAGACCAGGCGCAGCACACTGGCGCCGGGCAAGGCGTGGTGCAGGCGGTTGCCGAGCCACAGGCCGACCACGCCGACCGGCAGCAGCAGCGCCCATGCCGTCAGCATGCCGTTCTGAGTCAGCAGACCGGTGAATCCGAACAGCAGGAGCCTGGGCGCGGCGCTCAGCAGAACCAGGGTGGCGACGGAGGCGCGCAGCTCGGACTTATCGTGGATGCGGCCGGCAAGATAAACGATGTAGAGCACGCCGCCGGTGCCGAACATGGCGCTGAAGGTGCCGCCCGCGAGGCCCAGCGGAACCGCCCAGCCGCGCGCGATGCGTCCGGCGGTGCGTGGGCGCGACAGGCAATAGATCGCGTAACCCAGAACGAACACGCCGAGGGCGCCGAGGAGAATGCGTTCCGGCACGCTCACCAGCAACGTCACCCCGACCACCATGCCGATGAGGATGAAGGGCAGCAGGATGCCGATTTCGCGGTATTGCGCCTGCCGCCGGTAGCGCCAGCCGGTCCACAGGCCGAAGCCGACGTCGAGCAGCAGCATCAGCGGCACCGCGAACTTGAGCGGCACCAGCTGCGCGAGCAGCGGCACCGCGATCACGGTGGAACCGAAACCGGTCAATCCATAGGCGACATAGGCGAGCAGCGCGACCATCGGCGCCAGCACCAGGAATGCCGGATCGAGACTGCTCACGCGCGGCGGCGCCGTTTCACCGCGCCCGCGAGTTCCGCGAGCAATTGGATGCTGTCGTCCCAGCCGAGGCAGGCGTCGGTAATGCTTTTTCCGTATTCGAGCTTGCCCGGATCATCCTTGCCCGGCGTGAAACCCTGCGACCCCGCCTTGAGGTGCGACTCTGCCATGACGCCGATGATATCGCGGTTGCCGCCGGCGATTTGCGCCGCCACGTCAGCGCATACCTCGCGCTGGCGGCCGGCCTGCTTGCCGCTGTTGGCGTGCGAAAAATCGATCATCAGGTGCGGCGGCATCTTGGCGCGGACGAGCTCGGCCGAGGCGGCGGCGACTCCCTTGGCGTCATAATTCGGCTCGCGTCCGCCGCGCAGGATCAGATGGCAGTCCGGGTTGCCGCGCGTCTCCACCGTTGCGACCTGCCCGTTCTTGTGGATCGACAGGAAATGATGCTTCTGGCGCGCCGCCAGGATGGCGTCGATCGCGATTTTCACGTTGCCGTCGGTGCCGTTCTTGAAGCCGATCGGCGCCGACAGTCCGCTCGCCAGCTCCCGGTGTACCTGCGATTCGGTGGTGCGCGCGCCGATTGCGCCCCAGCTGATGAAATCGCCGATGTACTGCGGCGAAATGGTGTCGAGGAATTCGGAGCCCGCCGGCATGCCGAGGCGGTTGATGCGCAACAACACGTCGCGCGCGATGCGCAGGCCCTCGTTGATGCGGTAGCTCTCGTCGAGATAGGGATCGTTGATCAGGCCCTTCCAGCCTACCGTGGTGCGCGGCTTCTCGAAATACACGCGCATCACGATTTCCAGCTCCGCGGAATACCGTTCCCTTTCCTTGAGCAGGCGGCCGGCGTACTCGACCGCGGCCTCGGTGTCGTGGATCGAGCAGGGACCGATCACCACCAGCAGGCGCTCGGACTTGCCGGCGAGAATGTCGTGAATGGCCTTGCGCGTATCGCGCACCAGGTGCTCGGCCGGCGTACCCTGGATCGGGAAGAAACGGATCAGGTGCTCAGGCGGCGGCAGCGGGGTTACGTCCTTGATGCGCAGGTCGTCGATGCTGGAGGTTTTTTCGGCGCTGATGTTTTCGGCTGCTGTCATGATGGTGGTCCTTGCTGCGTTGCTTTGGCCTGGCGAAAAAAAACCGCCAGGGACACTGGCGGTTTGTTTTGGAATTCAGGGGCCCTACCCGAGTTCCGCCGCCGGCTGCCGGGGGAAGCCGTAAAAGAAAAACCAAAAAGAACGGAGAACGAAGGTCATTTGGCTGCTGTAACTGTTATTTGGCTGCTGCGAGTCGATGCAATCAAACGTAATCAGACACGATTTCTGGCAAAAACACAACATTCAGCCATTGCGCCGGCCTTGCGCGAAACACCGCCAGCGTCACGACGCCGCTTGCGCCGTCCGGCCGGCAACTCGGGGTGTTTCGCCGCGAGCGCACTCGGCGCAGCGGCCGAACAGCGACAGCGTGTGCTCGCGAATGGTGAAACCGCGCGCTTTTGCCACTGCGGACTGGCGGCGCTCGATTTCAGCGTCGACAAATTCCTCCACTTTGCCGCAGGTGGTGCACACCATGTGGTCGTGGTGGTGGGACTCGTTCAGCTCGAACACCGCGCGCCCGGAATCGAAGTGGTGGCGGATCAGGATGCCCGCCTCGGAAAATTGCAGCAGCACCCGGTACACGGTCGCCAGGCCGACGTCGTGTTTCTCGTCGAGCAGGCGGCGATACACGTGTTCCGCGGTCAGGTGCTTGGCCGCGCCCTCGTGAAACAGCTGGAGGATTCGCAGCCTGGGTGCGGTGGCCTTGAGGCCGGAATCGCGCAGTTCCTGGGGAAGGTTCATGGGGTTACGCGCCCTGCGGGTGCGCGAGCCTGGCGCTGCGGTCCTTCAGCCAGGCGACCACCAGCCACGCGGTCGGTATGATGACCATGCTGTAAGACAGCCAGGTTCCGTAAATGCCTTCGGGGCCGTAGGGTTCGGTGGCGGCGTGCCAGTATTCGTTGTCGACGCCGGGGAAAACGCCGGCCTCGAAGAACTCGTGGAAGGCATAAATGACGAGCTGGATCACGAACAGCACCAGGAACACCGCCGTCACCTGCAGGAAGCGCGCGATGTTGATGCGGTGGCCGTAACGGCCCCAGGCCCAGGCAATCAGCGCCGCGCCCGATACGCCGATCAGCGCGCCGGCAAACATGTCGCCGGAATTGCTGCTGAAAGCGAGCGCGGTCAGCACCAGCGCGGTTTCCATGCCTTCGCGCACGATCATCAGTAGCACAAAGGCGAATACGCCCCACCACGCCGCGGTGCTGCTCTTGTTCGCCGCGGCCTCCACTCTTGCCGCGATTTCGCCGCGAATCTTTTTCGCATTCCTGAACATGTAAATGGTGAGCGACAGCACCATGACGGAGGCGATGGCGGCGAGGATGCCCTCCCACAACGGCTTGTTGTCCGCCTCGCGGAAGAACAGCATCGCGATGAAACTCGCCACCGCGGCGACCCCGGTCCCCCAGAACACGGCCGACACCAGTGGCTGGCGCCCGGTCTTGCGCAGGTAGGCGAGCGTCATGGCGACAATAAGGAAGGCTTCGATGCCTTCGCGCAGGCTGATCATGAAAGTGGGAAACATGGGAACTCCGAAGACCGTAATTGATAATAAGAACGATTATTATTAAGATAATAACTGTAATGGGAATGACTTGCAATGACAATGATCCCAACCTGCCGGTTCCTGGTCACCGTGATCATAGGATATTGATTTTGTTATTGATTATTAACCGCCAGGAGAGGCCTAGAATGTCGGGCCGCCCCTGTGCCAGCCACCACCCAGCCTGGGCACCAAAAAACTCGGCTCCCGGTTTTGAATCAGCGGCTTAGTGCTTCCAGAACCTGTCAGCCATCATCAGCCCTTTGGCGGCGCCCGGCAGCTCGCGCAGGGCTTCATGCTGGGTCGCCGCCAGCCATGCTTCCACCGGCACGCGCGCCGCGGGCTCGGGCCCGAGCATGTCCAGCAGCACATGCGCGGTGGCGGCGTCGTTCAGGCGGCCTAGCAGCTCCTGCAGTTCGGCCAGCTTTCGCGCATAGCGTGCCGACGCCTTGGCGTCGAACAGGCCGCTGAAAAATTCGGCGGCGTAACGCAGCTTCTTGGCGTCGATGCGCAGTCCGTGGCGTTGCCCGCCATCGGCGTCCACCAGCATCGCAGCGTCGCGCGCCAGGCGTTTGTGGCGCTTGGCCAGCGCGGTACGGGCCAGCGCGCGCAGCGCGACGGCGGATTCCGCCGCGGAATCGGTGCCTGCACCCGCACCGGCTTGCGCAGCGTCAGCGATCGGCGCCGCTCCGCTCTGCAAAGACTGCAGCGCGGCGGACAGGCGCAGCAGTAATCGCGCGTAGGACGGTGCGCCGAGCACCTGCTGCAGGCGTCGATAGGCGGCATCGGCCCGTTGGGCCGCCTGCTGCTGCAGGCGCTTCAGGGCCGGCTGTTCGGGAAAGGCCATGCATAAAGGCTGCAGGGTCTGCTCCTGGAACACATCCCAGTCGCGCGCGGCGCCAAGTTCGGCCGCCAACGCGCGCAACTGCGTCACCAGATCGCCCTCGATCGCCTGCACCCCGGGGATGACGGCCTTGGTGAATATTCCCAGCGCCGCACGCAGGCGGCGCAATGCAACGCGCATCTGATGCACGTATTCGGGGTCGAGCTTACCCTGAGCCCCTGCAACGTTTGCCTGCAGATGCGCGATGCAGGATGATGCGATGACGCCCAGCGCCTGGGCCGGCGACATCTGCGGCAGGAGCGCAATGGGCGCAGCCCGCTCCGGCGCGGGTTCTTCGTTGCCGAACAGACGGTAACCGCGCTCCGCCTTGCTGAGATTTTCCGGGCACAGCGGCAGCGCCTCCTGCAGCGCGAGGGCCGCGCGATACAGCGCCGCGGGGTCGCCCGCCAGCAGTTCGAGCTCGACTTCGCAAATTGCCGCGCTGCGGCCGGCGCTCCAGATCTCGCCTTGGTCGAGGGCGACTTCGATGCGTGAACCGTCCGCGGTATCGAGTTCCCAGGTGGTACGGGCGAATACGGTTTCGAACACCTGGATCAGGCGGCTGGCGATGCGCTTGCGCGAAAGCGGGCCGGCCCCCGCCACTTCCTGCAGCGCCGCCAGGTCGACCGCGGGACCACGCACCATGCATTCGGCTTCGACGCGGCGGTGCAGGCCGGCGTCCGCAGTCCCGCCCTGTTTGAAAGTCTGCACCCATGTGCGTCCCACCCGCCGCACGCGCAGCGACGCGCCGTGCTCGCGCAACGCGAACTCGGGCGTATCGAAGTAGATGCTGCGCAGACGCACCCGCTTGGGCGGTCCCGCGGCGACCAGCAGCGGGTGCGTTTTAACTGCCTTTACCGCGCTTTTCGGCAGCGCGAGCTTGAGCTCGATCTCGTCGGCAACGCTTGCAACGCCCGTGTCGTTCGCTTCGAGCGCCTGGGACTGTCTGACTGCGGCACCGGTTTTCACGTTCAGGGGTGGCGGAAACGCAGTACGAACTCCGCGATCTCCCGGCTGGCGTCGATTTGCCGCGAGGTCCTGCCGATGACGAGCTCAGGCAGGTACTGCGCGCCGCCCGGCCAGGTATGGCCGCCGCCCTCGACTTCGTACAGCACCACTTCCGGCCCCGAGCCGAGCTTCCAGCGATGGCGCTTGACGCGGGTAGGGTCGGCGTTGGCGAAACTCGGCAACGGCTCGACGGTTTCGATCGGGCTGCCGATGCGGTTCGCGAACAGCGCCGCGGTGGCGGGCGCCGACAGCACCGCGCCGCGGCCCCCGATGATCTCGCCGCCCGCCCAGGGCATGAGCTTATCCTCGGTGCCGCGGATCATCATGACCGGCAACGCGGGACCGTCGCGGCAGTGTTCCTCGAGCGCGCGCGACAGGTTGGCGGCGATAACGCCGATGGCGGCGATGCGCTGCGGCAGTTCGCACGCCAGCCGGAAACTCATCATGCCGCCGTTCGAAATGCCGGTGGCGTAGATGCGGCGCTGATCGACCCGGTAACGCGTGCTGAAACGGTCGATCAGCGCGCTCAGGAAACCCATGTCATCGGCGTCGGAGAACCCGGCGCGGCCGTCGTTCCAGCGGCGCTCGAGGCCGTCGGGGAACACCGCGATGAAGCCCAGGTCGTCGGCCAATATCGCGAACTTGCTGAGCTGGGCCATGCCGCGGCCCTGCCCGGTGCCGCCGTGCAGCGCGATCAGCAGCGGCGCCGCGCCCTTCAGGTTTTTCGGCACCTGGTAGACGTAACTGCGCTCGACGCCGCCGACCATGATGGTGCCGGACTCGAGCGCCAGTGCGAACCGCGCCGTCAGCATCAAAACCAGGGCGAATGAGAATTTCGTCATCATGAGCGGCTGCCCCATGCTGCGGCGAGACTGTCTCGGTCCAGTCTCTGGTCTCGAGTTTCTAGCTACTAGCCACGTAAGCGCGGCCGCTTTTCAGCCGGTGCCGCCGACCGTGAGGCCGTCGATGCGCAGCGTCGGCTGCCCCACCCCGACCGGCACGCTCTGCCCTTCCTTGCCGCAGGTGCCGACGCCGGAGTCGAGCTTCATGTCGTTGCCGATCATGCTCACCCGGGTCAGCGCATCGGGCCCGTTGCCGATCAGCGTCGCGCCGCGCACCGGGTGCGTGACCTTGCCGTCTTCGATCATGTAAGCCTCAGCCGCGGAGAACACGAATTTGCCGCTGGTGATGTCGACCTGGCCGCCGCCGAAGTTCACCGCGTAGAGCCCGCGCTTCACCGAGCGCACGATTTCCTGCGGATCGCGCTCGCCGTTCAGCATGTAGGTATTGGTCATGCGCGGCATCGGGATATGCGCGAACGACTCGCGCCGGCCGTTGCCGGTGACCGCGGTCTTCATCAGCCGCGCGTTCAGCGTGTCCTGCAAGTAACCTTTCAGCACGCCGTTCTCGATCAGCACCGTGCGCTGCGTGGCGTTGCCCTCGTCGTCGACATTGAGCGAGCCGCGACGGTCCGGGATAGTGCCGTCGTCGACCACGGTGACGCCCGGCGCGGCGACCCGCTCGCCGATGCGGCCGGCGAAGGCCGAGCTGCCTTTGCGGTTGAAGTCGCCTTCGAGGCCGTGCCCGATCGCCTCGTGCAGAAGGATGCCGGGCCAGCCCGGTCCCCGCACCACGGTCATGCTGCCGGC
>Ga0181537_10005131_pt1 | contig 10638 bp, 10 predicted proteins | sample PEATcosm2014_Bin_39_FD_119765 | JGI IMG/M metagenome (GOLD analysis project Ga0181537, IMG submission 119765) | Peatland microbial communities from MTU Mesocosm Facility, Houghton, MI, USA - PEATcosm2014_Bin23_10_metaG | ecosystem: Environmental > Terrestrial > Soil > Wetlands > Peat | place... | reverse complement strand
TTTTCGATGCCGGGATTAAACGGAGGCCGTCGCCACAGGTCGAGGGGATCGACCGGCTGCACATCGTAATGGCCGTAAATCAGGACGGTCGGCCGCCCCTCCTTCCTGAGGCCGCGCGCAACAATGATGGGATGCCCCGGCGTCTCGTGTTGCACGGCTTCCAAGCCAATGGCGGTGAGTTTGTTTTTGAGCCATTCGGCGCAAGCGAGAACCTGCTCCTTGTATTTCGAATCGGTTGAGATGCTGCCGAAGCGAAGAAAATCGAGGAACTGATTCAGCGCAACGTCGGTGGGCATAGCTTATTTCGGCAAAGCATCGGAATCATGCATCGGGTTGGTCTGAACCTCGCCCGCCGTCTGGCCGCCGGAGCCAATGAAATTCTGGCAATTCCAGAGATCCCACGATTTATCAAAATCAGGCAACGGCGGGTCGTCAATGGGCGTCACGCTCGCAAAGTTCTTGAAGATATCAGCTGAGGGAGGATCGGCCGGATGTTCCGGGTTCGTCGTGTGGCTGATGAAGAGGGCGGAATCGTTCGGCGAAGCGGATTGGGCGTACCCAGGCCAGAAATCGAAGTGGGTAATCATGTTGGGTTTGTCCTCCACATAAACGAACGGGTTATGCGGCAGGTAAAAACTCAGGGCGCTTGCGGTTTCCGGCGTGTCGGCAATGATTAACGTCGCGCCCAAGTCCCGCTGGAGGCTCTGTACCGCGTCAGCCAGGTTTCGCCACGAAATCTGCCGCTTGCTGGCATAAAAGCCGGTCACGTTTTCACCGCTTTGCGTGCGCCGAATCTCGAAGCCATGCCCGTCCGATTTAGCTGCGAAGTAAAAGGGATTTAATCCCGCCAGCGATTGCGTGGCAGCTACGGCCAAAGCGACCCCGGAAATCCATCCGACCGTCCGATCGACCGACGCCAGACGGGCCATGTAGCAGCCGGCCAAAAGAACCAGGGGCAGAAAAAGCGCCGGGACAAGTTCCAGTCGGCCCTCATGAAAAAAGGCCGCGAAGTTCTGCCAGATCAGACCGGGCGCCGCCAGGCAGACCAGCAAGCCGTACCGGGGATCCTCCCAGAGCTGACGCCCCAAACGCTCCAACACCACGACGAGAACGATAAACAGGAGTGGGCAGAGATAGAAAATCTCCAGGCCGATAAAGTGAAATCCCTGATTCAGCGAAAAGCCCTGAGTTAAGGGCCACGCATTGAGAATACGCGTGTGCGCGACATCGGCCACCTGCGGTCCCCTCCACCACCAGACCAGCGGCGCCAGAAACAGGCTGGTAAAAAGGATCGATCCCCAGAGCCAGCTTTCGTGCAGCCGCGCCCGGCGATCTGGACTGGCCGCAAAATAGAGCAGCAGTCCCGCGATCCACCATGCATTAGGCATGGCGACGAGCAGCGCCAAACCGCAAGCCGCGCCGCCCAGAAACCACCACCAGCCCCGATCCCTTTCAATCGCCAGGCTGAAGGCAACCATCGCCAGGGCCATCAGGCCAATGCTGGCCGCCGCCTCGGTCATGAAAGAAAACTTCCACGCGTACATCGGAATAATGATAAAAAGCACAACCGTCCAGAAAGCGGCGCGGGCGTTAAACCAGTGGCGCGCCAGGTAAAAAAGAATAAAGCCTGTCGTACAGCAGATGACTGCCGCCGGCCATCGCACCCCGAGTTCGGTATCACCAAAAAAGGCGGTACCCACCCGGATCAGAAAGGGCACAACCGGGCCGCGCTCCCAGTAGGCGGGGCTGAGATTGGTGCCGTGGCCCTGGAGCCAGAGGTAGGCCTCCTGACCCGATAATTCAAAGGTCTGACCGAACCAGAACCGCACGAGTAACAAGGCAACAAGAAGAAAAATTGTCCGCTTGCGATAACCGGGATGCACCATAAATAAATTAAGAGGAAGCTAAACTAATATCCCATGGCGGCGCTGAATGGCCATGCATTTAACTTGGCGCGCCATCCCACGAAAGCTAAAACCTTAACAGATAACGAACAAGCGAAATGCTGAATGGCCTCCTCCCCGGCTTACGCGCGTTCTTCCGATTGCTCTCCGCACCTCTTATGAAACCTCGTCCCCTCCTCCGTCTCCTGGCTCTCTGCACCACGCTCGGTTCCCTCTCCGCACCCGTCCTGGGCGACACCGTACCCGATCCTGCCACGAAAATAAACGTGCCCCCCATCACGTTTGTCCAGGCTCGAATCTTTACGCAGCTTAATCTCGCCGATTTCACGCTTACCGGTGTCGTGAAGTCGGGAAAAAAAGAATATCCCATCAAGCTTCTCACCAAGGGCCACGAGATGATTTACGAATTTCAGGACCAGCCTCTGCAAATTCGGGTCCAACTCGACCCGGGGGCTTTTATCCTGGAAAAACGAACGTCTCCCACCGGCGCGTGGACCTCCGTACCCACCGCCGACATGGGCAAATCGATTCTCGATACCGACCTCACCTACGGAGATCTGGGCCTCGATTTTATCAATTGGGACGACATCGAACCGCTTGGCACCGACAACATCAAAACCATGGACGCCTACGTCTTCGAAGCCAAACCCGGCCCCAACGACTATAGTCCCTGCACCTCGATTCGTTTTTGGGTCAGCAAACTCTATTGGGCCTTCCTCCGCATCGACGGACTCAACGCCAAGGGACAAACCGTCAAGCGCGTCGAGGTTCAGAACGTGATGCAGATCGGCAAATATTACGTCTTCAAGGAAATGAAGGTCGCCAACATGGAGCCCGATAAAGACGACATCGCCAAGTCAACGACCTACATCGACATCCAGGACGGCAAGGAAGGTTCCGGGCTTACGCAATAATTTTCCTGCCGCCGTGGACGACCCTTCCAAAAGCATTCCGACCAACCCTACCCCGGCGCCTGCGCCCGAGCCGCAGCCCGCGTCCGGGGCGCCCGATCCCAACCAGAAACGCCGCGTCGCCCTGGCTGCGGGCCTTGCCCTGCTCTGGGGAATTTTCACGCTGCTGGCCCAGCTCTCCGGCGCGCTCGACGCCTTCGAAGAACCGCTCCTCGACTGGCGTATCTCCCTCAATTCCTCTCCCGCCCCGCCCAGCGACGAGCTTGCCCTCATCGCCATCGACAACATTCCTCCCGACCGGCCCTGGCCCTGGTCGCGTCTCGATTATTCCCTGGCGCTGCGCAGCCTGATCGATTACGCGCCTCAAAGCGTCGTCTTCGAAATGAACCTCAATGATCGCGACACCGAGTACACCTCGTTCGACGACACCTTCTCGCATATCGTCCAGCGTGCCAACACGGTCGTCTTTGCCGCCACGGTTCTGACCTCGCCTGACATCATTCCCAAGGGTGCACCCATGCCGGCGAAACTCGGCTCACTCCCCTTTCGCGGCAATATGCGCCAGGTGCCGCGCTTCGCTTCGGCGATCTGGCCCCTCGATACGTTTGCCGGAGATTCTCCCGTCGGCGTCAATAACCTCGAATCCGAAGCGGGCCTGCGCCTGCGCCGCCTGCCGCTCGTCTTCATGCTCGACGGGAAAATGATCCCCTCGCTCGTGTTGCAGGCCGCCGCCCAATTTCTTGGGGCCGATCTTCCCTCCTCGGAGGTCCAGGTCGGACGCGCCATTTTTCTCCGCAGCAAAGATGGCAAGCTCCTCCGCACCGTGCCCATCGATGACGAGGGCCGGATGCGCATCCGTTACCACCAGGGCCCCACCGCGTCGTGGCAGGCCAGCTTCGATAACATCATGCTTTACGACGACCAGCTTCAGAATGGCATCGTCCCGGACCACGATCTTCGCAGCCTGGTTCGACGGCAGGTCTGGATCGGGCGCACCGATCCCGGCGAGCGGGAACGCTTCAAGACCGCCGTGGGCCAGCTCAGCCGCGTCGAGGTCCAGCTTCAGGCGGTGCGTACCATCCTCGACCAGGATTATGTCCGGCCGCTTCCGCCGATGATCCTGGCCGCCCTTTACCTGCTCATCGCCATCGGCGGCGCGGTTGCCGTCATCCGATTTGGACCCATCCATGCCGCAGCCATGCTGGTCGTCCTGGCCGCGTTCTGGTTCGAGTCGTCGATCCTTGCGTTCCGGGTCTACAACGTCATCCTGCCGCTTCCAAGCTTTGCCATGCTTGTTTTGGGCGCCTACGCCGTGGGGATTCTCGCCTCGTATTGGGACCTCGAGCCCGACGAGGATTCGCGGCCAACTTCCGCTTGATATTTATGGATTCTGCGGCGCAGGCCCCGGAGCCGGAGGCGCGGCATTCGTTGGCGCGGCTGGAGGCGGAGGAGGCGCATTCTCATCCGGCCCATCGTGATGAAACATACCGCCCGGAGGTCCCCACGGATGCATGTGGCCCGAGAACATCTTCTCCCGTTCACTTTCCATTTGCTGCAATTCCGCCTGCTGCTGAGGCGTCAGAAGAACCGAAATCTGGTCATCCATCGCCTTGAAGATTTGGGAACCGCGCTCCAGTTCTTCATGATGCAAAGAGTGAAGCTTCGCCTCGGCATCAGTCGTGATCGGCTGCACCTTGGCCTGCTGATCTGCGGTCAGATTCAACCGCCGGGTCAGAAAGTCGAACAGATGATCCTTCGATCCGTGCTGCTCAGGCGGTCGCTTGAAGTGAGGCCCCAGACCGATGGTCAGGCCTACTCCCGTCAGGATTCCCGCGATGAAAATAACGGCCAGCACCAGCCATGGCTTAAGCTTGGAACTCATGGAGCTTCGTCCGAGGGGACGGTGGAATCGGTCAGTTGCAGATATTCGGCGAACGGATTGGATGTACTCTCACTGCTAGTCAACGCGGGCCAAAAGCTGACGGCCATGATCAGGCTGGCCAAAATCAATCCCCGCACCAACAGCGTCATGTCCCAGAAACCGGTCTCGACCGACTGCGCCGAGCGCCACGCCGCCAGGACACGGGTCTCGAGCCCGAATGGCGCGACGGAAACCGCGTCAGGCTGGGCTTGCGCAACAGCCCGGAAAAGCCGGTTCAGTTGGTCATCGACGGAATTCATGAGATCTCCTTCATTAGCAAATTATAGCGCCGACGCAATTGCGCTCGCGCCCGATAGGCGCGCACCTTGATCAGGGAGCGGTTCCAGCCCGTGATACCCGCAATCTCATCGATCTGATGTCCCTCCAGGTACATGAGGCGCATGAGCAGCCGGTCAGCCGGGCGTAATGCGCCCAAGAGCTTATCGACCAGTTCCTTCGAGGCGACATGGTCGGAGGCATCGAGTTCTCCCGGTGTTGCGGCGAGATGCTCGACCACGGACGCCTCATCTTCGCTCAAGTCGGCCACGCGGACTTCCGGGCGGCGCTTTTCATGCCGAATCTGGTTCAGGCAGGTATTGACCGCGATCCGCGAGACCCAATGCAAAAACGGTACTTTCCCGGAAAACTGCTGGAGATGGCTCATCACCTTGATGCAGACCTGCTGCACGAGATCCTCGGCGCTTTCCCGGTGGGGAAGATTCGCCTGCACCAGTTTGGTTACATGTGGATACATATAATGAAATAGTTCAAGGATCGCCTTTTCATCCCCCTCCCGCCCACGCGCCAGGCATTCCGTCACCTCCGCGTCTGTCATATCGAGGCAAACCTCTTCATAAGTTGTTGACTCCTAACTTCTCCATTCGGTTACAAAATTGTTTTAATCTGATATAGTAGGCTGTCCGATGAAATTTCCCGCTCTTAACTTTGGCAGCCTGCAACTGCCCACGCCTCTTTTATTATCGCCGCTGGCGGGATATACCAATCTCCCTTTTCGTCGCGTCATCCGTGAACTCGGCAGCGTGGGACTCTGCACCACCGACCTGGTCAATGCCCGTTCGCTTCTGGAAAAAAATCGCAAGGCGCTCAAGCTGATCGAAAGCTGCGCGGAGGACACACCCCTGGCCGTGCAGCTTTTCGGCTCCGTCCCCGAAGAAATGGCCGACGCCGCGCAAGTCCTCGAATCGCTCGGCGTTGCCTCCGTCGACGTCAACATGGGTTGTCCTGTGCGCAAGGTCTGCCAGGTCGGCGGCGGCTCGGCGATGATGACGGAACTCGATCGCACCTCGGCCCTCGTCCGCAGGATGGTCAACGCCGTCCGCATCCCGGTCACCTGCAAGATGCGCCTCGGCTGGGACGACGACAACCTGACCGCACCCGATCTCGCCCGCGCGTTGGAAGACACTGGCGTCGCCGCGATCATGGTTCATGGCCGCACCCGCCAGCAGGGCTTCGACGGCTCCGTCAACCTGGCCGGAATCCGCCGCGTGGTGGCCGCGGTGCACCGCATTCCCGTCATCGGCAACGGCGACATCACCAGCCCTCAAGCCGCGAAGATGATGCTCGATTCGACCGGTTGTGCGGGGGTGAGCATCGGACGCGGCGCGTTTTACAATCCGTGGATTTTCGCCCACACGATGCATTATCTCGAAACGGGTGAGCCGTTGCCCGAACCGGCCTTTGCCGAGCGCATCCGCGTCATGAACCGCCACTTCGATTTGATGATCGAGGTTTTTGGCGAAAGCCTCGGCTGCACCATGTTTCGCAAGGTCGGCCCCTGGTACGCCAAGCGTTTCGGCCCAGCCTCGCTCTTCAACAAAGGCATCGTCCGCATCTCCACCCGCGCCGATTATCACGCGCTTCTGGCGCAATACATCTCCTGGCGCGCCCAATTCCTTGACGAAAACGGCCAGCTCATGCGCAAATATTCCCCGGCGCCGCATGCGCTGAATTTTCGTGATGAGGAAAGCGATGCGCCCGCCGTTACGCGCCGCGAAGCCATCCCCGTTCCAGCCGGCCCGAACGAGCTTTGGTGAGCATGGTGGCCCGGGCTACTTGTTGCCCGGGTGCGCGAGCGCGGCATCGCGAGCGCACAGGAGGTCACCGGAATTTGGGCGTCACCTGTCGACCTCCTGTTCGCGTGGAATGTCTCCACGCGAACCCGGACAACGAGTTGTCCGGGCCACCATTAAATCAAGGCCTGGCTCTTGTATTAGGCGTCGTGAGCATTCCAAACGTCGTGATAACCGATGGCATCGGATCAGCCTCGGTTTCTTCCGCTGGCGTCCGAATTTTCACGAAGATCTGGGTAAAGTAGATCGCGCCATTCTTATTCTGCCAGACGCCTAAGCCCGAATAGTTGAAGTCCCCGCGGATATTCTCGAGATGATGCGGGCTGCGGAGCCAGAGCGCCACCGCCCTCTGCGCCACCTGATCGGGCTCACTGGTCATGAGCACATTTTCACCGGCGCCCCAAAGTCCGGTCATGACGGTTTTCAAATAGCTGATCCGGTCGCTGAAGCCTTCGTGACCGAAATCGACCTCGCCCGTCGCCATGTCTTTGCTGTGGGCACGAGCGACTTTGGCAATCGAGTCATCCCAGGCCAGGAGAGGCAGTTCATGGGATTTGCGGTATTGATTGATTAGAGAAAAGGTTTTCTGCTCCAATCCGCTGCGATAGACGGCGCCGCTCATCTTCGACGTGGAATCAGGCGTCTGCTGGGCCTCGACACGGGAGAAAGCGGCGAGGGCCAGAATAACAAGGATCGGCAGAAATCGCGGGGCTACCTGGTTTCCGGGCATAAAATGATGCCTCGATTGAAGCGCACCCGCCACGAAAAATCACGTCAATTGAGAGGACTTTATGTGGTGACCGGAGTCGTCTGCTTCGTCGGGATCGGCCCGGTTTTCGGTTCCAGAGCGACGCCCGCGCCCGACGGATCGGCGGCAGCTTGGCTAAGCGCATCGACCTTGTTAAATGCCACGCGCGCTTCGTCATCCCGTCCCAGTTTTTCCAGCGTCACGCCCAAATCATACCAGGCGCGAATGTTGTCCGGAACCCAGGTGACCTCGCGGCGGAAGGCGTTCATGGCGGCCAGATGATCACCCTTTTCCGCGCAGACGATACCGAGATTGTGCCAGGCTCCCGGGAACGATTCCTTCAAATCGACGGCTTGCTGATAAGAGTCGCGTGCGGCGTCCAGGTCGCCGAGCTTGTGAAAACTCACTCCAAGATTGAACCAGGCCTGGGGTTCCTCCGGCACGATGATCGTCGCCTCGCCATATGCGGTGGCGGCACGCGAATAATTTCCCGCCGCGTACCAGGAAAGACCAATCTCGTTCCAGGCCATCCAGAGCAGATCGCATTTGGGATCGGCTTTGACCGCGCGCTGCACCGCCGCTTCCGCCGCATCGGTCTGTTCGAGCCGGGCATGAATGATGGCCTGGAACGAATCGCAATAAGCGGAAATGGCCGGGTGAAGCGCGGCGCGCTGGAACTCGACAGCCGCGAGGGAGAAATTATTTCGGGTGAAATAGATCACGCCCATTTTGAAAAAGGCCTCCGGGTATTCGGGGCGGAGTTCAACCGCGCGCTTGCAGGCAATGAGGGCCTCATCCAGCTTGTCCTGGGCTCCCAGGGCGGCGGCCAGGTTATCCCAAGCGCGGGCATATTCGGGACTGGCCATCGTGGCAAAGCGCAGGGCCGACTCTGCCTGCGGATACTGATCGGTTTGAAAATAGAGCACGCCAAGATTGCACCAGACCTTGGGATGTTTCGGGTCAATCTTATTGGCTTTCAGGTAGGTCGCGAGCGCCAGATCATACTTGTTGTTAAGTTGATACCCGAGCGCGGCGTTGAACTGGGAGGCCAGCTCGTCCGGGTCATATTTAAGCGCTTCAAGAAAAGCCTCCTCAACCTCGGGAGATTGGCCGGCTTCGAAACAAGCCTGCCCCAGATCGGTCCAGGACTGCCACATTTCCGTTTTGCCGGCGGGCGCCGCATTGGCTTTTTTAAGGAGTGCCAGGGCCCGCTGTAATTGCCCCTGCTTGATCGCAGTCTTCGCCTCCGCGAGACATTCCTTCGTCGTCCCAGGCAGTGACTCGACCACATCGGGAGACACCGCGGCCTTCATCTTCGTGGTGGCTACCTTGTTGGGTCGGGAAGGCATGAGTATCTTCCCGGTTTTGCGAATGATTTCCGTCGCGACCGGCTGGGTGTGCTGAGCCGCGGTGATGCCCGAATGTCCCGCCAGCATCCCGGTGGTTTTCGATATTTGTCTTTGCACCGCAACCGCCGCCGCTTCGCTCAACGGCCGCAATTCCTTCTCCGGACCGCCCAGGCGCAGGGAACGCTCGAAATGCTGGAGCGCCACATTGGGCAGGCCCAGGTCGCGTAGATAAATCAGTCCCACTTCCTTCAGGAGAGTCGGACTGTTATAGGCCCGGGCCAGCCGCGTAAACATCGATTGAGATAACTGCGAGATTCGGATCGGGGCCTTATCCTGTTCCTTGGCGCGGACATTCATTTCCTCGATCCGCTTCAAGCCGTCGATGATGACTTCGAGGCTTTTAATGCTAAGAGGATCATTTTGCCCACGAATCTTTTCCGCCAACGCTTCCCATGTCGCCGGGCTTAGCGGGTCCGACTCAATCAGCTTCAAATTGAGAGTGGACCGCCCGGAGTTGAGAGATGGCTCAGTCATGGAAGGCACGTGCGATAAGCGGTTTATTCAAGGCAAAGGGCGAATATATGGGCATAAACGAAACGAGGCAACCCTTCTCGGCAGAAAATACCCGGCACGTTTGTCCTCTCTTATTTAACCCAGCGCGCGCGATAAGTTGCACGTCCTTCGGCATCAAAGGTCTGCTGAAAATCGGTCTTGGGATCGTCGGCCCAGTTCCATTCCGACGCTGGCTTCAATACGCAGGCGTCGCGAATGGCCTGTTGCGCGGTCTCGAAGTAGTGGGCGTGATCGGTTGTGAACCGGAGTTCACCGCCCGGCTTGAGCGCCACGGCCAGATCGCGCACGAAATCGGGTTGGATGAGCCGGCGCGGCCAATGGCGGCGTTTCGGCCACGGATCGGGGAAAAGGATATGCGCAAGGGTAACGCTCTCCGGCGGCAACAGGTAGCGCACGGTGTACCCGAACTCCAACCGCAAGACGCGAAGATTATCCAGCCCGGCCCGCACCGCGCGCTTCTCGATTTTGCGCACACGACCGAGCAGCCGTTCCACCGCGAGAAGATTGATCTCCGGATGCTGCTTCGCATAAGCCAAAGCAAAGCCTCCATCGCCTGCACCTAGATCAAGCTCAACCGGATGGTCGTTGCCGAAAAGCTTACGCCAATCGAAACGCGCACAGATGTCGGTGAGAACGACCGATGGCGAAAAAACTTCCATGAAGGCAGATTAGCCACAAAAGAACACAGAGAACGCAGAAAGAAACGGAAAATCAGTTCGTTTTCCTTGTTCCCAAATTTCGGAACAAGGTAAATAAGGCTTGCCTGGGGACTTTTCCCAACTTAAATCGCATTACAATCAAAGCGTTACCCCCATTGAAAATGAGCAATGGGGGTAACGCTTGTGTGAGTTTTTCCTCATTTAAAACTTGGTAGCGAGAGACCATCCAACTTTTCCTTCAACCTCTTTGCGTTCTCTGCGTTCTTTTGCGGCTAATGAATCATCCCACCGGCAATTCCGTCAGCCAATGCAGAATCCCCTTCTGCGCGTGGAGCCGGTTCTCCGCCTGGTCGAAGATTTCCTTCTCCCGTTCCTCGAAGATTTTTTCCGTGATTTCCTGCTCGCGATAAGCGGGCAGGCAGTGCTGCACCAGCACGTGCTTTTTGGCGAGCGCCAGCAATTCGTGATTGATCTGGTAGCCCT
>Ga0181537_10005129_pt1 | contig 10643 bp, 5 predicted proteins | sample PEATcosm2014_Bin_39_FD_119765 | JGI IMG/M metagenome (GOLD analysis project Ga0181537, IMG submission 119765) | Peatland microbial communities from MTU Mesocosm Facility, Houghton, MI, USA - PEATcosm2014_Bin23_10_metaG | ecosystem: Environmental > Terrestrial > Soil > Wetlands > Peat | place... | reverse complement strand
GCGGCTCGCCGTTGCCGACACGCCCGGCGCGGCTTGGGCGCTGTCGCGCTTTCATCGCGCGCCCTTGTTTGTTTTGCCCGCCGGCCGGCAAGCGGCGGCACTGGCCGACATGTCCATCGAAGCCTTGCGGCTGTCCGGCGAAACCCGCACCGCGCTGCGCCGGCTTGGTTTCAAAACCGTGGGCGCGCTCCTCGACAAGCCGCGCGCGCCCTTTGCCGCACGCTTTGCCGCCGAGCTGTTGCGCCGTCTCGACCAGGCGCTCGGCCGCATCGACGAACCGCTCGTGCCTATCGTGGCGCCGCCGGTCTATCACAGCCTGCATTATTTGCTCGAGCCGATCGTCACGCAGCAAGCCATCGTCGCGCGGGCAAGCCGTCTCATGCAAAACCTTGTCCATGTGCTGGTTCGCGACGATGTCGGCGCCCGCGCGTTGCGGCTTTGCCTCTATCGCGTTGACGGCGCCGTGGAGACGATCGCGATCGGACTCACGGCGCCGACGCGCAGCACTGCCCATGTGGCGCGGCTTCTCGATCTCAAGCTTGAGGCCCTGGCGACGCTGGACGATGCCGGCTTCGGCTTCGAGGCCATCGGCCTTGCCGTCACCCGCGCCGAACCGATGCCGGCGCGGCAAATCGAATTCACTTCCGCCGACCCTGCTTTCGTCGTGGACGGTGACCGCGCGGAACGTTGCGCCGCCTTGATCGATGCGCTGCGCCAGCGCCTCGGCCCGCATCGCGTCAAGCGGTTCGAGCCGGTCGCCAGTCATCTGCCCGAGCGCGCGGAAGCGCTCCCGCCGGTCGACCGCGAAGTATGTTCGTCCTCTTGGCCCGCGCCGAAGCAAGTGCAGCCGCTTCTGCTATTGCCCCAGGCCGAGCCGGCGCAGGATGTCACCGCGCTTGTTCCCGACGGGCCGCCGCGGCGGTTTTCCTGGCGCGGTACAACCTACGACGTCGCCGGCGCGCAAGGACCGCAACGCATTGCCGGCGAATGGTGGCGCAACCATAAGTCTCACTGCGACGCCGCGCCGACGCGCGACTACTACCTGGTCGAGGATTTGGGCGGCCGCCGCTTCTGGCTTTTTCGCGAAGGACTTTATGAGCGCGAAACCGTAGCGGCGCGCTGGTTCGTGCATGGGCTGTTTGCGTGAGTTTCTACGGTGAAAAATAAGATGAGCGCCTATGCCGAACTGGCCGTGACCACTAATTTTTCCTTCCTGCGCGGGGCCTCACATCCGCAGGAAATGGTCATACGCGCCGCCGAGCTTGGGCTGGCCGCCATCGGCATCGCCGACCGCAATAGTTTTGCCGGCGTGGTGCGTGCTTACGGCGAAGCGCGAAAGCAAAACATCAAGCTCCTCGTCGGTACGCGGCTTGCCACTACCGACGGTTTCGACGTGCTGGCCTATCCGATCGATCGCGCCGCCTATGGCCGGCTTTGCCGCCTTCTCACCGCCGGAAATCTCAAGGCCAAGAAAGGCGAATGCCACCTGACCTTCGAGCAGATTGTGAACGCGAGCGAAGGCCAGATGCTGATTGCGGTTCCTCCGCTCGACCTGATTCCCGTTCCTCCCCGCGAAAGCGGGGAGCCAGTTCTGGATTCCCGCGTACGCGGGAATGAGGGAAGTAATGACTTCACCGAGCACCTCGCCGCCTTGGCGCGAGCGGCACCGGGACGCACGTTCCTTGCCGGCGTGCATTATCATCGCGGCGACGAGCCGCACCGGCTCGGGCTCTTGGCCGAACTCGGCGACCGCATGGGCGCGCCGCTCGTCGCCGTCAATGATGTTTCCTATCACGCGCCGAAGCGCCGGCCGCTCGCCGACGTGCTCACCTGCGTGCACGAGAAATGCACTCTTGCCGAAGCGGGGCTGCGCCTCTCCGTCAATGCCGAACGGCATCTCAAACCGCCCGCCGAAATGGCGCGGCTGTTCGCAAAATTTCCCGGCGCCATCGCCCGCACCGCCGCGATCGCCGACGCCTGCCGCTTTTCGCTCGGCGAACTCAAATACGAATATCCCGACGAACCGGTGCCTGAAGGCAAAACCGCGCAGCAGCATCTTGAAGATTTGACGTGGGCCGGAGCAGCGGAACGCTATCCCGCGGATTTATTTCCGAACGGCATCCCGGCGGACGTCAAAAGGCGGCTGAACGAGGAATTGGGGCTAATCGGCAAGCTCGACTACGCCCGCTATTTCCTCACCGTGCACGACGTCGTCGCTTACGCGCGCAGGGAGAAAAACATTCTGTGCCAGGGCCGCGGCTCGGCGGCCAACAGCGCGGTGTGCTTTTGCCTCGGCATCACCTCGGTTAATCCGGACAAGATCGATCTTCTGTTCGCGCGCTTTATTTCCGAGAACCGCGGCGAGCCGCCCGATATCGACGTCGATTTCGAGCACGAGCGGCGCGAGGAAGTGATCCAATACATCTACCAGCGCTACGGCCGCCATCGCGCGGCGATCTGCTCGACCGTCGTGCATTACCGCTCGCGGCGCGCCATCCGCGAAGTCGGTAAGGTTTTGGGCTTGACCGAAGACGTCACCTCGGCGCTTGCCAAGACGGTGTGGGGCTATGGCGACGGCCTGCCGGACGATCACATCCGCCAAGCCGGCCTCGATCCGGCAAATCCGGCAATCCGGCAAGCGGTCGCGCTCGCCGACGAATTGATCGGCTTCCCGCGCCACCTCTCGCAGCATGTCGGCGGCTTCGTGCTCACCCGCGAACCGCTCGACGAGACGGTGCCGATCGGCAATGCCGCGATGGCAGACCGCACTTTCATCGAATGGGACAAGGACGACATCGACACGCTCGGCCTGATGAAAGTCGACGTGCTCGCGCTCGGCATGCTGAGCTGCCTGCGGCGCGGCTTCGATCTCCTAAAAGATCATTACGGAGCCAATTTCTCGCTGGCGACGCTGCCGCAGGACGACCGCACCGTCTACGACATGCTGTCGCGCGCCGACTCGATCGGCGTATTCCAGGTCGAAAGCCGCGCGCAGATGTCTATGCTGCCGCGATTGAAGCCGCAATGCTTCTACGATCTCGTCATCGAGGTCGCGATCGTGCGCCCGGGCCCGATCCAGGGCGACATGGTGCATCCCTATCTGCGCCGGCGCGATGGCATCGAGCAGGAGCATTACCCTTCGCCTGCTCCCAACCAAGGCCCGGCCGACGAATTGAAAGACGTTCTCAAGCGAACGCTCGGCGTGCCGCTATTTCAGGAACAGGCCATGCAGATTGCCATCACGGCGGCGAAATTCACGCCCGACGAGGCCGACGGGTTGCGCCGCGCCATGGCCACCTTCCGTCACACCGGTAATGTCCATCTGTTTCGCGACAAGTTCATAGGCGGCATGGTCGGCCGCGGCTATGACCGCGATTTCGCCGATCATTGCTTCGGCCAGATCGAAGGTTTCGGCGAATACGGCTTTCCGGAAAGCCACGCCGCGAGTTTTGCGCTTTTGGTCTATGCCTCGGCCTGGATCAAATGCCATTACCCGGACGTATTTTGCGCCGCCATCCTCAACAGCCAGCCGATGGGCTTTTATCAGCCGGCGCAGCTGGTGCGCGATGCGCGCGCGCACGGCGTTGAGATCCGCGGCGCCGATGTGAACTTCAGCGCCTGGGATTGCACGCTGGAATCCGGCGCGGTGCGTCTCGGCTTTCGCCTCATCCACGGCCTTGCCGAAGCCGAACTGGGAAAACTGATCGCGGCGCGCGGCAACGGCTTTTCCTCGATCGAGCGGCTTGCCGCCATCGCCGGCATTTCACGCTTCACCATCGAACGGCTGGCCGAAGCCGACGCGTTCCGCTCGTTGGGCCTCGACCGGCGCGCCGCATTATGGGCGGCGCGCCGCCTCGACATGATCGGCATTCGCCCGCCGCGCGGCGCTCAAGCCGATGAAGCGCTGCCGTTGCTGACGCCGCATTTAAGCGACGAGCTTTTCCAGGAAGAAAGCGTGGCCCTCCCGGCCATGGGGTTGAGCGAGCATGTCGTGGAAGATTACGTGGCGACCGGGCTTTCCTTGAAAGAGCATCCGGTACGCTTCTTTCGTGACCGCCTCGTCGCACGCGGCGCTATCTGCAACAGCGCGCTGCGCGGGGAGGACTTAAGGCAGGACTGCCTCGTCACCGTCGCCGGGCTGGTGCTGATCCGGCAACGGCCGGGCACGTCCAAAGGCGTCGTGTTCATGACGCTCGAAGACGAAACCGACATCGCCAATATCATTGTCTGGCCGAAAGTCTTTGCCGAAAACCGCCGCACGGTGATGACCGCGCGCTTTCTCGCCGTGCGCGGCCGCCTGCAGCGTGCAGGCCTCGTCATCCATGTGGTCGCGGAGCGATTCATCGACCTTTCGTCAGAGCTACCGTGGCTGCGCGAAGGTGGCGACCTGTTTTCGCCGAAATTTTCCGGCGGCCCGATTGCGTTTGCGGACGACACCGAGCTGCCGCTCAAGAGCCGGGATTTTCACTGATCGATCCGAACCAGCCGACGGAGTCCCATCATGTGCGGCCGTGCCAAGCTTCCCGACGATGTTTCCGAAATCAAGCTCGATCTGAAAATCGATTGGGACGAGATTGCCGACTACCGGCCGCGCTGGAACGCCGCGCCGACATCGAAACTGCCGGTCGTGGTCTCGAACAATGGCGAACGCACCCTCACCGCGATGCGCTGGGGCCTCATCCCGTCATGGGCCAGGGATATCAAGATCGGCGCCTCGACCTTCAATGCCCGCGCCGAAGGCATCGATACACGTCCGGCCTTCCGCAGCGCATGGCAGGCAGGCCGCCGCTGCCTGGTAATTGCCGACGGCTACTACGAATGGCGCGATACCGATAAACAACCCTTCGCTGTAGGCTTGAGTAATCGCGGGCCGATGACTTTTGCCGGTTTGTGGGACGCCTCGCGCGAAGGCAATGGCGAGACGATCAAATCCTTCGCCATCATCACCACGGCCGCCAACGACCTGCTCGCGCCTTTGCACAACCGCATGCCGGTGCTCTTGCCGCCGGGTTGCTGGGCGTCTTGGCTCGGCGAACAGGCCGCAACAGCCGCCAAACTCAAGACAATGCTCAAACCCTATCCCGGCGCAGCCATGGCGTTTTGGCCGGTCGACCGGCGCGTCGGCAATGTCCACAACGACACCCCGGATCTGTTCGCGCCCATCGCCGAACCGGATCGCGCCGCTTTGGGGAATAACCGCCGTCTGGATTTGTTCAGCTAGATGCCTAAATGTCGGCAAAGCCGGCGGAATGAGGTGAGGGCAGCCACTCTAGGCGGTTATGGAGGGGGAGTTGCACCCCTCTGCCCTGCCCTATATCGTTGTCAACCTGCCGAAAGCAGGGTCTCCTCGCGCGAGGTCGCGCCGCGCGGTGGGGAGCGACAGGAGACCCGCGACACCGCGTCGCTGCGGAACATAGCGGTATATACGGTAGTTCATTGTTTCGGCGCAGATCGGGGCAAAGAACAATAATGGCCCCGAAGACGGCCGGGAGGAAATATTGCGGCCTTCCACCAGCCATCTCCGCGAGCTGACGGGCAAGCGTGACTTCTACGCTGGCGGCCTGATGGTATTGATCGGGCTCTTCATTGCCGTGAAGGGCACGACGTACCGCGCCGGAACGCTCATGCATATGGGACCCGGCTTCCTGCCGACCGCGCTCGGCGTTCTCCTCGTGATCCTCGGTATCACCATTGCGGCGGCGGCTCTCGCGCCGGCAGAAGTTGGGCCGGACGGCGAGGAGCACACGGATGACCAGCGCATCCTGCCGGAAAATCCGCAATGGTGGGCTTGGTTTTGCATTCTCATGAGCCCGGTGCTGTTCATCGTGTTCGGACGTTTCTTCGGCATGATCCCCGGAACCTTTGCCTGCGTTTTCATCGCCGCGCTCGGTGACAAAAACGCAACGTGGCGCGGTACGTTCGTTCTCGCGACTGTCGTGACAGCGTTCGGTGTCGGATTGTTCTCGTATTTCCTGCAGGTGCCGATGCCGATCCTGACCTGGTGGGGCGCGCAATGATCGGCACGTCGCTTGAAAGCCTATACTACGGCTTCGGCGTCGCGCTCGAGCCGCACAATCTGATGTTCTGCTTTATCGGCGTGCTGGTCGGCAACATGGTCGGCGTGCTGCCCGGCATGGGTCCGCTTGCCACGATTTCAATTTTGCTGCCGCTGACGTTCGGCATGAAGCCGGTTGCCGCCATTCTGATGCTGGGCGGTGTTATGTACGGCGCGCAATATGGCGGCGCGATCTGCTCGATCCTGCTCAATCTGCCATGCCATCCACCGCATGCGGTGACCTGTCTCGACGGTTTTCCAATGACCAAGCAGGGGCGCGGCGGCGTGGCGCTCGGGCTCACTGTGTTCGCGTCCTTCGTCGGCGCGTCCTGGGGCATCACCGAAATGATTTTCTTGTCGCCGCTCCTCGTACGCGCGGCGTTGCAATTCGGGCCTGCCGAAGTCTGCTCGCTGATGCTATTGGGCTTGCTCGCCGGCTCTACCCTGGCGCGCGGCTCGCCGGTCAAGGGCGTGGCGATGACGGTGCTGGGGCTGTTCCTCGGTTCGGTCGGCACCGATCTGGAAACCGGCTCGGAGCGCTACACATTCGGCATGACGGAGCTCGACGATGGGATCGAGCTGATCGCGCTGGCGCTTGGCCTGTTCGGCATCGCCGAATTCATGAACAGCGTCAATCAAGTCGCGCCGATCAATACCAAGTATACCCGGGTCAGCTTCAAGGACATGCGCCCGACCAAGGCGGATCTGAAACAGGCCTTCTTCCCGATGTGGCGCGGCACCATCATCGGCAGCCTCTGCGCGCTTATTCCCGGCACGGGGCCGACCATCGCATCCTTCGTCGCCTATGCGACGGAGAAGAAAATCTCCAAGCACCCTGAGAAATTCGGCACCGGCCTGATCGAAGGCGTGGTCTGTCCGGAGGCCGCCACCCACTCCTCGGTTCAGGGCGACTTCATTCCAACGATGAGCCTTGGCATTCCCGGCGATGCTGTGATGGCGCTCCTCCTCGGCGCGCTGATGATTCAGGGTATCGTCCCCGGGCCGCAGCTGATCTCGCAGCACCCGGATATCTTCTGGGGCTTGGTTGCCAGTTTCTGGATCGGCAACATCATGCTGGTCCTGCTCAACGTGCCGCTCATCGGCATCTGGGTGAAGATGCTGGCGATCCCCTACAAGTACCTTTACCCAAGCGCGATGTTCTTTGTGTGCATCGGCGTCTACGCCGCCAACAACGACTTTTTTCAGGTCGGCGAAGTGGCGGCCATCGGATTGTTCGGCTACATCCTGCTCCGCCTCGGCTTCCATCCCGCGCCGATCTTGCTCGGCTTCGTGCTCGGGCCGCGCTTCGAGGAAAACTTCCGTCGCGCCATGCTGATTTCGCGCGGCGATATCGGCGTGTTCGTCGAGCGGCCGATCAGCGCCGTTTTTATCGCACTGTGCGCTATCCTGATCGGCTCGCAGATTTATTTCCGCCTGCGCGGCACCAAACCGCCGATCGAGCCTTCGCTGCGCCCGCACGATACCGGCGCTCCACCGGTGACGGCAGAGATGCGCACGCCGGCCGAATAAGCATTACACGACTGATCAGGACGAAGCCCGGCGCAAGCCGCGTTCGAGTACGCGCGCCAGGCGATCGGAAAATAATTTCGCGTCACTCGGCTTGTCGCCATCGAGCAGCCGCGCCTCATCGAACAACAGATGCGCCGCGTCTTCCTTGAACGCGCTGTCATCGTCGCCGAGACCGGCGAGCGCGACCACGAGCGCGTGCTGCGGGTTGACTTCGAGGATCGGCTTTGACGCGGTTTTAAGGCGTCCGGCGCCGGCCAGTATCCGTTCGAGCGCGCGGTCGGGACCGGAATCCGCCGCGACCAGGCACACAGCGCTGTCGGTGAGCCGGTCCGAGGCGCGCACTTCCGCGACCGCCTCGCCAAGGGTCGCTTGCACGAAAGCGAGAAACGCCTTCACCTGCTCGGCCGCGGCGGGCGCCGTCTCCTTCTTGTCGTCGACGCGCGCAATAAGCGCCAAATCCGCCGCGCCCTGCGTCACCGATTTGAACGGCTTGCCGTCAAAGCCGAAGCCCGGTGTGACCCAGAATGTATCGACCGGATCGGACAGCAACAGCACCTCGATGCCGCGGGCGCGGAAGCCTTCGAGATGCGGGGAGGATTTGAGCCGCGCAATATCGTCGCCCGCAAGATAATAGATCGCGGTCTGATTGGTCTTTAATGCCGCAACGTAGTCTTTCAAGCTACGCCAGTCGTCGGACGCCGTGGTCTTGAACCGCGCCAGCTTGAGGAGCAGGTCGCGCCGCTCGAAGTCCTCATAAAGCCCTTCCTTGAGCACGGGGCCGAACGCTTCCCAGATTTTGGCGTAACCCTGCGGATCCTTCTCGGCGAGCCGCTCCAATTCCGACAGCACGCGGCTGGTCGCGCCCTTTCTGATCGCGGCCAGCAACGGGCTTTCCTGGATCTTCTCGCGCGACACGTTGAGCGGCAGGTCGGCTGAGTCGACCAGTCCGCGAACAAAACGTAAGTAACGCGGCAGTATCTCCGCGTCGTCGGTGATGAAGACGCGCCGGACGTAGAGCTTGATGCGACCGGTGCGGTCCGGATCGAACAGATCGAATGGCCGCGAACCGGGCACGAAGAACAGCGTCGTGTAATCCTGACGCCCTTCGGCGCGGAAGTGGATGGTCAGCGCCGGCTCGTCGAACAAACCGCCGAGACTGCGGTAGAAATCGGTGTAATCGGCCGCCGTGATGTCGGCTTTCGGCTTAGTCCACAGCGCCGCCCCATCGGTAAGTTCGGCCGGCTCCGCGCCTGGTTTATCGGCAATCGCGATCGGCACGGGCACGTGGCCGGATTGCGCTTTGACCAGGCGCTCGATGGTCGAGCGCTCCGCATACGCCTTGGCGTCGGCCATGAGATGAAGCAGGACACGAGTGCCGCGGCGCGGCGCCTCAGGCTCGGCGACCGGCGATACCTCAAAGGTGCCCTTGCCCTCGGATGACCACCGCCAAGCCGCATCGGTCCCGGCGCGGCGCGAAATCACCTCGACCCTGTCCGCAACCATGAAGGCTGAATAGAAACCGACGCCGAAGCGGCCTATGAGCGCGCTCTCTTCGGTACCGCCGCTGGCCTGCGCCGCCTCGAGCTTGGCCGCCTCGATTCTGGCCAGGAACGCCTTGGTGCCGGAACGCGCGATGGTGCCGAGCGCCTCGATCATCTCGTCCCGGCTCATGCCTATGCCGTTGTCTTCGACCGACAGGCGGTTTGCCTCGGCATCGAGCGCCACCACAATCCGCGGCTTGGCGTCGTCGCCGAGCAGCGCCGGATCGGCAAGCGCCTCGTAGCGTAGCCGCTCGCAGGCGTCGGCGGCGTTGGCAATCAGTTCACGCAGGAAAACCGATTTATCGGAATAGACCGAGTGCACCATCAGCTGCAAAAGCGTGGCGACATCAGCCTCGAATGGACGGCTTTCCGGTTTGTTGTCCTCGGCAATAGTCATGGCGGCGTCCCCCGGAGAATTAACGGCCCGGAAATGGCGAGAGAGCGCCGAAGATTCAAGGCCAAACAGCACCTTGTCCGGCGCGCGAAAGAGCCTCTATATCGGCCCGACCGGACATAAGACACCGGTGCCGGTCCGGGAGGCCACGATGAGGAAGATCGCATTAGCCGTGCTGGCGGCCGCCGCCTTGTCGATGGCGCTTACTGCCGCTGCTGCAGCCAAAAACAAGGTCATCGGCGTGTCGTGGTCAAACTTCCAGGAAGAGCGGTGGAAGACCGACGAGGCCGCGATAAAGGCCGCCATCGCAGCTGACGGTGACAAGTATATTTCCGCCGACGCCCAATCCTCGGCCCAGAAGCAATTGACCGATATCGAAAGCCTGATCGCCCAAGGCGCCAATGCGCTGATCGTGCTGGCGCAGGACGCCTCCGCGATCGGCCCCGCCATTGGCAGGGCGATCGACGAGGGCATCCCGGTGATCGGTTACGACCGCCTGATCGAAAACCCGAACGTCTTTTACGTCACGTTCGACAACAAGGAGGTCGGGCGGATGCAGGCCCGCGCCGTCTTCGCGGTCAAGCCGGCCGGTAATTACGCCTTCATCAAGGGCTCGTCGGCCGATCCCAATGCCGATCTCTTGTTCGCCGGCCAGATGGAGGTGCTCAAAGACGCCATCGCAGCCGGTACGATCAATAATGTCGGCGAGGCCTATACTGACGGCTGGCTGCCGGCCAATGCCCAGAAGAACATGGAGCAGATTCTGACCAAGAATAACAACACGGTCGATGCGGTCGTGGCGTCGAACGATGGAACCGCCGGCGGCGCCATCGCCGCGCTCTCGGCGCAGGGCCTTGCCGGCGCCGTGCCGGTCTCCGGTCAGGACGGCGATCATGCAGCGCTCAACCGGGTCGCGCTTGGCACCCAGACGGTCTCGGTGTGGAAGGACGCCCGTGCACTCGGCAAGAAGGCGGCGGACATCGCCTTGATGCTCGTCGGCGGCAAGGCGATGAAGGGCATTCCCGGTGCCGTGAAGTTTTCCGGCGGCCCGCGGCATGTCGTGATGAATTCGCTGTTCCTCGCACCCGTTCCGATCACAAAGGACAATCTCGACGTCGTTATC
>Ga0181537_10005128_pt1 | contig 10644 bp, 6 predicted proteins | sample PEATcosm2014_Bin_39_FD_119765 | JGI IMG/M metagenome (GOLD analysis project Ga0181537, IMG submission 119765) | Peatland microbial communities from MTU Mesocosm Facility, Houghton, MI, USA - PEATcosm2014_Bin23_10_metaG | ecosystem: Environmental > Terrestrial > Soil > Wetlands > Peat | place... | reverse complement strand
GCGATTTCGCTGGTCACGCATGCGTCAGCGTCTTTAACCGGGGCGCCCGGCTCCTTCGCGGCAACAACGGAAACGCGATCAGGCGCCGCTGTCACAGTGGAGCTGCTGTCTCCCGTCTCTTCCGCCAAGCCCGTCGCCCAAGGCACAAACGCGATCCCAAACACGATATAAATCAGTTTCCTAAATTTCATCTCATGCCTCGCCTGCGGCATTGGAGCCGTCTCATTCTGGTCATCGGCGTTGATGAGGATTTCTTGACTAAACCGACCGAAGAGATCGGCCAATATGAATGACGCAGGTAATGAAGCGCCCCGGTTCCAGGGGCCCCGGTTGGCATTTAGAAATGTCTTGAGCTTTCGCGCTTCAAGGTTCTGGGCTTAGTGCCGATGATTGGGATGTCAGGAGACTGGCGGCAGCGGCAGGCCAGACGGCGCATTGAATCTGCCTTGTCAAATGGAAGAGCCGGCTCTGCTTCAGGAAAGGAATCTCCGCAATGTCAGCAATTCGCAACATCCCTATCGCCCGTAAATTCACATTCGCCTTTGGACTGGTCTGTGCCATGTGCATTGGGTTAGGCGTCTATACCTACTTCACACTGGGGGATGTGAACGTGAAGTCGACGGAATTGAGTCAAGATAGTCTGCCGTCACTAATTCTTCTGATGGACATGCGGGGGGCGATGAACACACTCCGTATTCAGGATCTCGATATATTGCTTGGCCAGAAACCGGAATGGATCAGACAACATTCTGAATTGCGGCAAAAGGCGCTCGAAGAATTTCAGTTGAACGATCAGGCGTACGCCAAACTCGTCGATCCCGGGGAGGAGCATGATCTCTACGAAAAGACCAAGTTGACGTTTGCACAATACAAGGATCTCAGCGATCGAGGTTCGGCTCTGTTGGTCGCGGGCAAAACCAGAGATGCATTGGATCTGATGAGTTCCGACTCCGCCGACGAGTTATTTAACAAGACCACAACCGCGTTGCAGGCTCTTGTTGATTACAACGTGAAAGAAGGCGAAGTCGGCGCGGGTCTCGCCGCTGCAAGCAGCACACGTGCCATCTGGATCAACTTTATATTCACCATCGTGATCGTTGGGCTCAGCGGATTAATAGGCGTCACTCTTACCCGCCTCATCGCCCCCCGCATCGGCGTCGCCAGCGCGGCCCTGCAGCGTCTGGCCGACAAAGACCTCACGACCCACGTCAACGTCACCGGCACCGACGAGATTGGCCAGATGGGCAACGCCCTCAACACCTGCGTCGCCGCGATTCGAGAGGTCATCCAATCTGTCGCTCAGAGCGCCGAGACCCTCTCCGCGGCTACCACCCAGATCAGTGCGCGTGCCGTTCAATCCGCCGGCAATGCCAACACCCAATCCAGCAAAACCAACCAGATCGCCGCCGCTGCCCAGGAGATGACCGCGACCATCGGGGAAATCAGCCACAACGCCGAGAGCGCTGCTCACGCCAGCCGCGTCTCCGCCGAGACCGCCAATCAGGGTGGCGCCGTCATGCAGGCCGCCTCGTCCACAATGGAAAAGATAGCCGCCGCTACCGGTACCGTCTCTGAAAAGATGGGCTCGCTGGCCCAGCGTTCTGAAGAAATCGGCAAAGTCGTCAGCGTGATTCAGGAGATCAGCGAACAGACCAATTTGCTTGCCCTCAATGCCGCCATCGAGGCTGCCCGCGCCGGCGAGCACGGCCGCGGATTCGCGGTAGTCGCAGGCGAGGTTCGCCGTCTGGCTGAGCGCACCAAAGGCGCCACCGAAGAGATCGCGGTCACCATTCGCAGCATCCAGGAGGAAACCCGCAACACCCTCCAGGTCATGCACGAGAGCCGCTCCGCCGTTGAAACCGGGATGGAAGAGACCGCGCGGGCTCGCAAGAGTCTCGAGTCCATCATCGCGTCTTCAAATGAAGTCGAGCACCAGATCCAGCTCATCGCCACCGCCGCCACCGAGCAAACGGCCGCTTCCGGCGAAATCTCCGAGTCCGCCGGCCACATTTCGCAACTCTCCACCGAAAACACACAAGGCGCCGAAGAAGCCGTGGAGGCCCTCAAAAATCTCGCCACGCTGGCCAGCGACCTCGACGGCATGATCCGCCAATTCAATCTTGAAGAGTCCCGCCAATCCGGCGAAACGCAGTTCGGACAGGTCAAACCCGCCCCCCGATTTGGCGCTCGTCCCATTCACGCGTAGGCTTTTCTAAATCTCGCAAACCCTCAGCCTCGACGGCCTTTCTGACCGTCGAGGCCTTTCTTTTCTCCCCTTTCAGGCGCACTAAATGTGCCCCCCGCCACTCCGACGAGATCGCTTCGAATTCACCAAATCCGGCTGTTTCCTGAGCGGCGCGCTATGGTAGCCTCCGTGTGTGGGCGACACCGCCCCGACGCCGTGCTGCTCACCTCAATCCGTTTCGCGACCAATTCCCTGGAGACTTCCGCATGAGCGCCGTCAAGTACGATCTGGCCGTTATTGGATCCGGTCCTTCCGGTCAGCGCGCTGCCGTCGCCGCTTCTAAAATGAAGAAGCGCGTCGTCGTCGTTGAGTCCCGCTCCGTGGTCGGCGGCGTCTGCATCAATACCGGCACCATTCCCTCCAAAACCATGCGCGAAGCGGTCCTGCATCTGTCCGGCTACAACTACCGCTCCATTTACGGCATGAACTACAGGGTCAAGGAAAAGATCACCATGGCCGACCTTGCTTTTCGTGTGCAGGGGGTCATCAAAACGGAGGTCGATGTAACCGAAGCCCAGCTCTCACGCAATGGCATCGATATCGTCCACGGCATCGCACGATTCGTTGATCCCAACCAAATCCGGGTCGAGGGGCCGCAGGGAGACAGCACCGTCGAGGCGGGCAGCATTATTATTGCCGTCGGCACCAAACCTGCCTCATCCGCCAAGGTTCCCATCAACGGCCGCACCATCGTCAACAGTGATCAGATCCTCGACCTTCCCACGCTTCCCCGCACTCTCATCGTGGTCGGCGGGGGCGTCATCGGCGTCGAATACGCCTGCATGTTCGCCATCCTTGGGGTGCGCGTCACTATCATCGAAAAGCGCAACAAGCTCCTCGAGTTTGCCGATCAGGAGATCGTCGAGTCGCTCAGCTACCATCTCCGCGATAGCCGCGTGACCATGCGACTCGGCGAAGAAGTGGAAAGCGTCGAAGAGCTGCCCGATGGAACCGTTGTCGCAAACCTGCAAAGCAAGAAGAAGGTCTCAGGCGATGCTCTGCTCTACGCCATCGGCCGCCAGGGAGCAATCGAGGATCTCAATCTCGCTGCCGCCGGACTCGAAGCTGACAATCGCGGCCGCATTCCCGTCGACGAAAACTACCAGACCAAGGTCGAGCACATCTACGCGGTTGGCGATGTGGTCGGCTTCCCCTCCCTTGCCTCCGTCTCAATGGAGCAGGGGCGCATTGCAGCGGCGCGCGCTTTCAACGACACCTCAACCACGTCCAACCCCAGCTTTTATCCCTATGGCATCTATACGATCCCCGAGATTAGTTTCATCGGCAAAACCGAGGAACAACTCACCGACGAAGACGTGCCTTATGAAGTCGGCATGGCCTACTATCGCGAAGTCGCGCGCGGCCAGATTCGTGGCGACACAACGGGGCGGCTTAAGCTCATCTTTCATCGCGACACCCGCAAGGTGCTGGGCGTCCATATCATCGGCGAAGGAGCCAGTGAACTGGTTCACATCGGTCAGGCTGTGATGACCCTCGAAGGCACCGTGGATTACTTCGTCGAAACCGTCTTCAATTACCCCACCCTCGCCGAGTGCTACAAGGTCGCCGCTTTCAATGGACTAGGCCGTCTGAATCGCTATCAGGGGCAATAAAGGAGTACTCATGACCACCGCAATCGGCGTGGTAGTGACCGAACACATCGTCGCTGGAAGTCTTGAGGATCAAAAGCTCGTCGGCAAACCTGTACGATTTCCGGCCGATTCCGATGAGCTCGACGCGTTGATCTCGATCCCCGGCGGAGAAATTGTCGAGAAGATCGCCGAGCAGATCGTCGCAGTTGCGAGCGACATCAAATCACCGATCAACGCCATCGGGGTCGCCGTGCCCGGCGTCGTGCGCCATGGAATCGTCGAAGACTCACCCAACCTGGGCCAGATCAAAGGCATGCACCTTGCCGAAGAATTGAACCGGGTCCTCTCGGGGCGTGGCGTTTCGGCGCCCGTCTACATCGCCAACGATGCCGACGCCATCGCAGCCGGCGTCGCTGCCACCCGTGGCCAGCTGAATAGGCTCACGCGTGTCTGGACTCTCGGCAACGGCATCGGCTACGGTCGCTGGCCCTACGTGGAAGGCGTGTGGGAGGGCGGCCACATCACCGTTACTCTCGATCCCAAGGAGCGCTACTGCGGCTGCGGCGGCATCGGCCACCTCGAAGGCATCATGGGCTACCGCGCCATGCGCATGCGCTTTCTCGACCTTGAGCCGGAAGAAGTCTTTGCTCATGCCAAAGAGGGGGACGCGCGTTGCCTGGAATTCGTCGATCTGTGGCACCGGGCTCTGGCCGCGGGAACGGCTTCTTTTATCCACCTTGCAGGCCCAGGCCGCTTCTACTTCACTGGCCACAACGTCGGCTTCCTCGACCTTGCAACTCTCCGCACTCACCTTGAAACCATGGTGAAGATGAGCCCGCTGCTCAGTTTTTCTCTTGAAATCCTTCCGCCCGACGACGAGACTGGGCTCATCGGCGCTGGAGTCAGCGCATTGCGCGCGTTGACCTGGTAAGACCGTCGCTACCGCATCCGCAAATACGTCCTCGACAGCCGGTCGTGCCAGCTCAGATGATCCTCGTCAAAGATGCACCATGCAAGGCCCAGCCCCATCGGAATCAGCGACACCAGCAGCGCACCAAGGCGGTCGCGCAGTTGGGTGCGGGTTGGCTGTTCGTCATCAAATGTGCACAGAGCGATGCCCGCGTACATCATCCCCGGCGTAGATGCCGCCGCCATCAGGAAGAATGCCTGATACAGAATCCCCGTGAGGATCACCGCGGTGAATCCCAGCATCTCGGCCGATTTCAGCGCGGGCGGATGCTGTAGGTGCCCCGCCATGCCCGCCGCGGCCGCGCAAACCAGCCCCACGATCAAGGCAACATCGACTGCGACAGCCATCATGCGCAGCTCCAGCGGAGCCAGTTGTGGTCCGCTCGTTATCGCCGGTGGGCCGCCATCAAATTCCGTTTCTTCGTCCAGTCGCGTGCTCAGCTCGATCTCCGCCCACTCCGGGCCGCTCCATGACGGAGCCGGTGCCGAAGTCTGGGCCACTGACGCCTGAGGCTCGATAGAGATCGTGCTGGGGTCAACCTCGAAGATGCTGAGCTGTCCAAACAGCTCTCCGGTCGACGCCCCCGGAGAGTCCGCCAACCGCGGTCGCATCCGACGCGTCGCCACCAACTCGCGCGGAAACTGAATTAGATTTGCCTGGATCGGCTCAGCCGCGTCAACAGTTTCTACCGGCGGCGCGCTCAGCGCCGGGCGCGATTCCTCATTGCTATCTCGATCTGCCGACATCCGCAGGCCTTCTTGTGCCGCCAACTGCGGCATATCCGGTTCCCAGCGAATTTCCAACCCTTCGGTTTGCGCGGCTTTGGCCGCCCGCGCTTCCGGCTTTCGGACCGCGTCCCGCACCGCCGCTTGCACCATCGGCTCGTCTTGAAACTCGGCCTGCGTCTCATCAACTTGATCCAGATGATCTAGCGCGGCCTGGGCCATCGCCTGCGCTTCCAGTGCGGCGCGTGTGGCTGCCTCTGCCGTACGCAAAGCAGCGCGCGCCTCTGCAGCCTGCATTTCGCTAAAGCTGGGAGCTTTGGCATAGCGCGCGGCCACCCGCGCGGCTGCCCGGGCAGCCCGGTCGCTCACGTTGCCCTGCTCCTCGGCCGGCAAATTCTGATCGACTACAGACAGCCCCTTGCGGCTCTTATGAGCTTCCAGACGCCGGTTCACTTCTTCTTTCCACGATGGCTTTGGTACGGGCTGGCTTACCAGTGTGCTCAATTGCTCCAGTTTCCCTTCTGACATGGTCCGCGAGCTCTGGGTTGGCCCCAAAACCGCTGTTCAGGTCTGCTTTCGCTGTGCGCAAGCTTAAGCAGACGTTGCTCTCAACAAGAGCCAAAGGGTTGCGCGAGAATTCAGCAAGCATCCCGAATCGTGCGTTTCTTCTTTATGACACGTTCCGGATTGCGATTTGCTGCCAGAGCCTCGCGATACACGTCCCAATAACGTGGCCCCCATTTGCTATGCTGGCCTTGGTTACGGGATGCACCCTCGCAATTTCGTGTTTATCACGCTGCTGGCCCTCTGTCACTTGCAACTTGGTGCACAGGTGTTGACCAACGCGTTACCCCCGGCGGCGCAGCAAACTGCCGGCACTGCTTCGCAGAATTCCGACTCCTCGCTCCCCGATGACCCCGAGCAGGATGCCTTGCCCATTGCGAAGCCGGAACCCCAGCCTCCCACCGGCGTTCCCATTCGCTGGGAGGCGCAGAGTCAATCGCGCCTCGGCGACACGTGGACGCTCAACGGCGAAGTAGTTGTCCACTATCGCGACTACGTGATGCGGGCAGACAAAGTCATCTACCATCAATCAACCTCCGAGCTCGAGGCCGAAGGCCATCTCCAGGTCGTCGGCGGTCCTGAAGACGTCGTCATCGAAGCTACACATGGTGACATGCGCCTCGACATGCACACAGCGCGTTTTTACGACGTCACCGGTTCTCTCGGCGTGCGCCGCAGCGGCACCGCCCTCGTCTACTCCACCGCAAATCCATTCCTCTTTTCCGTCCGTGTACTCCTGCAAACAGGCGAGGGCGCCTACCGCATCGTCGACGGCAACATGACCAACTGCCGTCTGCCCCACCCCGATTGGCAGCTTTTCTCCCGCGCCATCCGTCTCGACAATCGCGAAGCTTCCACCGCCAACACTTTCTTCAAACTCTTCGGAGTGCCGATCTTTTATCTGCCCTATCTTCGCCATCCCGTCGACGCGACAGGCCGCGAGAGCGGATTGCTCATTCCCGTCATCAGCAACTCATCGATCAAAGGACTCGTATTGGGCGAGCAGGTTTACTGGGTCATCAACCGCAGTATGGACATGGTGGTCGGCTCTGAATACTACAGCCGGCGCGGTTGGGCGCCCAACGGAGATTTTCGCTACAAAGGTGCCGGGCTCAATCACCTGACGGTGCGCTGGAATGCACTTCTCGATCGCGGCGTCGCCGCAACGCCTCCGGCAACGGGGCTCGTCAATCAGGGCGGCGTCGACATAGTCGCGCAGGGCCGCAGAGACATTTCGCCCGATACCCGCCTCGCCGGCAACATTGAATATCTGTCCAGTTACGTCTACAGGCTTGTCTTCGACGACAATTATTCGCAGGCGGTCAATTCCGAGGTTCTCAGTTCGCTTTCACTTACTCATCAGCACGACGGCTTTATTCCCTCCGGCTACTTCGGCCGCTTGCAGACCTTTGCCAGCAGCACGCCGGGAGACGAAGCGCGGATCCTCCATCTTCCCAGCCTGCGTTTTGATTCGCTTGACCGACCCCTCGGCGATTCGCCCGTCTACTGGGGTTTCGGGTCCTCCATCGGCTACCTCAGCCGTGCCGAGCCCGATTTCCACGCGCGAAACGTAGGTCGCGTCGATCTCTATCCTCACCTGTCGTTGCCGATCGTCGCGGATGGCTGGAGCATTGTGCCTGAATTGGCCTTGCGCGAAACGCTCTATTCCGGAAGCCAGATGCCTGACCTCACCGGCATCAACGGCGGCACGCCCGCCGTCAGCCACGATCCTCTCAATCGCGGAGATGTCGAAGTCTCAGTCGATCTGCGTCCGCCAGCCATCGAACGAGACTTCACCCTCACTCACTGGAATCGCGTGCTGCGCCACGTCATCGAACCGGAAATCACATATCAGTATTTGACCGGAATTGGCTCTCATGCGCGCAACGTCTTACTCGTCGACACCACCGACATCGCCACTGACACCAACGAGGCTGGCTACTCCCTCACGCAGCGCTTCTATATGAGGCCGATCCAGCAAGCGCCATGCCCTGACCCCGATTCCGCCCAGAACAAATGCGCAGATCGACCCCGCGAATGGGCCAGTTGGCAGATTGCGCAGAAGTATTTCATCGACCCGACTTTCGGCGGCGCTCTCATCCCCGATCAGAGAAATGTATTCTCTTCAACCCTCGATTTGAGCGGCATCGCCTTCCTCACTGTGCCTAGAAACCTCTCGCCCATCATTTCCCGCCTGCGCTTTGAAGCGATTGACAATCTGCGCGTCGAGTGGGACATGGATTACGACCCGCGGCTGGGACATCTCGGCGCTAACAACCTCTACGCAGGATATAGTTGGGGCCGCACCACCGTGGGCATCGGCCATGCCCTTCTCAACGCAGTTGACGAGCAGGGCAGCTCTGCCACAACCATTCAGAGCCAGCAGGTGCAGCCCTATATTCAAATCGGAAAGCTGAATGGTGCAGGCTTTAACTTCGCCGCCAATGGCGGATACGATTTCGTTCACGGACAGATCCAATATGCCGGGGTGCAGGCTAACTACAACTGGGATTGCTGCGGCCTCACGCTCGGCTATAGGCGCTTCGAGCTAGGCTCCGTCGGCACCGTAAGCCGTGACGAGACAGAATGGCTCTACAGCTTCACTCTCGCCAACTTCGGCTCCGTCGGCGATATCCGCCATTCCAACTCCGTCTTCCGCGATCCCAATCTCCCACCGCCATACTAATCATCCCTCGCAGCCTGTTGACCGTCATTTGCCATCTATTGGGGACCGTACGAAGAAGGCTGGCGAACTCGGTCGCATGTTCTGCCTGGAGTATCCTTTTCAAAGGGGACTTTCAATTGTCACGTTGTCTTTTTCTTGCCGGCTTGCTCGCTCTTGGCCTCGCCGTTGGATGCAAAGCCCAACCTGCTCAACAGAGCTCCGCCGATCTCGATGTCAATCGGCATATCGAGGTGCTGGTCCGCTCCCAATTCAGCGTGCCGCAGGACTACGCCGTGACCATTGGCGCGCGCAAACCAAGCGACATCCCCGGATACGACGCCATCACCATTACTTTTTCACGCGGCACAAAGACGACACCCTTCGATTTCCTCATCTCCAAAGACAGCAAGACGTTGGCCCGCCTTGAGACATTTGACCTGGAAAAGGACCCTGTCTTCACTATCGACACCACCGGCCGGCCAATTCGCGGCAACCCGGCCGCGAAGGTTACCGTCGTCAACTTCGATGATCTCGAGTGCCCTTATTGCGCGCGTATGCACGAGTATCTCTTCCCGACAACGATGCAGCGCTACAAAGATAAAGTCCGCTTCATTTACAAAGATGACCCGCTCATCGATCTGCATCCCTGGGCCATGCACGCCGCTGTCGACGCCAACTGTCTCGCCGCCCAAAACGGAGACGTGTACTGGACCTATGTGGACTACTTGCATGCTCACGGGCAGGAAATCACCGGATCGGACCGCGACCTTGCCAAAAGCGATGCCGCGCTCGATCGCATCGCGCGCCAGGAAGCTACGCTCGGCAAGCTCGACTCGCCCAAGCTCGATGCATGTCTTGCCAAGCAGGATGAATCAGGGGTGCGCGCTTCGCTGAAAGAAGCCGAAGCTCTTCATATTGAGGGAACACCGGCCCTGTTTGTCGACGGCGAACGCATCGACGGGGCCATTCCGCAAGATCAGGTCTGGTTGGTTATCGACCGAGCTCTTCGTGCGACGGGCCAGGAACCGCCGCCCCCTCCGCCTCCTGCCGCGCCTGAGCCCAATCCGGCCCAGGGTTCCAAAGGCGCAGGCAAATAGCGCCCAAACGCACCGCCTTGCGCCATATCCCGGGCTCGCTTGTTACCCTCGCGGCTCCAACCTGTCGCCGGTCCCCTATCGCATGCCCAGCCGATGGATTTATCCTGTAATGCCGGGAGCCCTCCGGGTTCCCGAGGAGAATCAAGGTTGCAAGTCGAAGCTCTTTATTTCCAGCGCCGGTTGCTAGTGCCCGCTCTTTTGAGCGGCATGTTGATCGCCTCCTTCAGCGGTTGCCACAGGCCGCCTTCCCCTGACGTCATGGCCACGGTCAACGGCAAAGACATCCTGAGCGCCGAGTTGGAGCGCGCTTATAAGTTGAGCCTCGGCGACAATCCCCAGGCGCCCAGCCCTGAACAGGCCAAGATCGTCCGCCTGAACATTCTTCACCAATTGATTGATGACGAAATCCTGCAGCAGCGCGCAGCAAAGCTCAATCTCGCCGCCTCTGACGAAGACGTCAACGCCAAGCTGACTGAGATGAAGGCACCCTATACGCAGGAGGAATTTGATAATCAGCTCAAGCAGCGAAGCCTCACTTTGGACGATCTCAAACGCGACCTCCGCCGTTCGCTCACTCAGGAGAAGCTTCTCAATAAGGAAATCGAATCGAAGATCAATATCACCGATTCCGACATCAGCAACTACTACGCCGCCCACAAGGCTGAGTTCAACCTGATCGAGCCTCAATATCATCTGGCCCAGATTGTGGCCAGCGCCGGTGGTGCGCAACAGAATGGAAACATGCAGGGCAAGCCCGAGAGCGATGTCGACGCGAAGAAGAAGATT
>Ga0181537_10005126_pt1 | contig 10651 bp, 8 predicted proteins | sample PEATcosm2014_Bin_39_FD_119765 | JGI IMG/M metagenome (GOLD analysis project Ga0181537, IMG submission 119765) | Peatland microbial communities from MTU Mesocosm Facility, Houghton, MI, USA - PEATcosm2014_Bin23_10_metaG | ecosystem: Environmental > Terrestrial > Soil > Wetlands > Peat | place... | reverse complement strand
TCCCACGCTGGGCACCATGATTATGGGACTACTCGCCGGAGAGTGGCTCAAGGCCAAAGGATCGAAAGAACAGAAACTGCGCGGACTTTTGCTCGCCGGAGCAGGCTTAGTGCTGCTCGGACTAGTGTGTCAGTGGGCTGGCATTTGCCCCATCGTCAAGCGCGTCTGGACCTCGTCCTACACGCTGTATAGCGGGGGCCTGGTAGTACTGATCCTGGCCGGCTTTTACGCGTTGCTTGACTGGAAAGGATGGCGGCGTTGGGCGTTTCCGCTGGTCGTGGTCGGCATGAACTCGATTGCCATTTACTTGATGAGTTGGACGATGGAATCTTTCGTGAGCGGCGCGTTAGACCGCCACTTTGGCACGGCCATATCGGTAATTGCAGGACCGACTTTTCAGCCCGTGCTTCACGGCTTTCTGGTAATGCTGATCTTTTGGCTCATCCTATATTGGATGTACCGCCGGAAGATTTTCCTGAGGATCTGAGCGGATCCACAAATCGCTACCCACAGTCACGCTACTTTGGCTTTGTATTTCATAGCCACGAGGCGGCAGCACCATTCCGGCTGAGCGCTAATCCAGTTCCCTCACCCAAATATTCCGGAAGCTGATGGACGGACTCGGATCGCCGTGGGCCTGCAGCTTGATGGGTGCGCGGTCGAACTTTTTGTAGAAGGGCTGGCCGATGTAGCGGGTTTCGCCCTTTAACTCGAAGTGATTGTCGACCAGCACGCCATTCAGCAAGACCGTTACGTAGGCGGGACTCTTGAGTGAGCCGTCGGCATTGAACACAGGGGCCGTCCACATCACGTCGTAGGCCTGCCACTCGCCGGGCTTGCGCATGGGGTTCGCCAGCGGAATGCTCTGCTTGTAAATGCTTCCGGCCATGCCGTTGACGTAGGTCTTGTTGTTGTAGGAGTCGAGGACCTGCAATTCATATCCGGCGTCCTCGGGGCCGGTCGAGGCCAGGAACAACCCACTGTTGCCACGCGCCTGGCCAGAGCCGGTAACGTTTTCGGGAATTCTCCACTCCATATGGAACTGATAGTTCCTGAAGGTGCGCTTGGTCTCAATATTGCCGGCGGTCTTACTTACTGTGATCACATTATTGGCGACGATCCATTTCGCCGGGACGGAGCGGTCCTGCGCCGACACCCACTCGTCAAGATTCTTGCCGTCGAACAGGATGATTGCGTCCGAGGGAGGTGCTCCGCAGGTAGCGCCCGGCGTTATCGCCCGCGGCTCCGGTTGCCAGACTTCGGTGTCTTCCGGTTTGGCCGTGGACTGTTGGGCGCAGACAGAGACGGCCGCGAAGCTGAGAATCACGATGGCGAAAAACTTCCACATTTGTGTGCGCATGATGTCCAAGAGCATACACCTAAAGTTGAATCCAAGGCGGTGGGAATATTGCTTCGCTTTCTGATGGCGTCAGTCGGCGAAAATCAGGGCGATATGCTCATTGAGTCTTAGTCGCCCCGCACTTCGATCTGCACTACGACTTGCGCATATCCGTGATGTGCCACCGAACCCCGGTAGGATCGCTCAGATAGAGCACCCGAATTCCCCACGGCTGCATTTCCGGGGGCTTGCGCAGCCGGGATACTTCTTCGTGAACTCCTGGCGCTGGATGTGCTCTCACCATGCGTCCGGCTCCTCGACAGCCAGACTCATCATGAACTTTCCCGCATGCTCAGCGACGTAGAAGGTCTGTAGCAGGAACCGGTATGCACACGTTTTGCCCGACTATTGAGCTTTGGGCTTTGCCTTCTTCCGGGCCGCGGGCCGAGCGGTTTTCTTGGTTCCTTCCTCTTGCAGCAGAGTCAGCGAATCCGCCGCATTGAAGGGGTATTCGCGGACGGACTCCTGAGAGGCTTGGCCGGTATTACTCAAAGTGATATCCACCCGCCGGTTGCTGGCCAGGATGATCGTCCTCATATTATTGAGTACTCTTTGCCGGTCTTCCGGACTCAACTCGGGATTCCGTTCAACGGCTTGCCTTACCTGGGCAATGGTCAGGTTCCGCTGCACGCCGAATGCCTTGGTCTGGATGTTAGCGGCAGGAACGCCCTGTTCGACGAGGAACCGTTTGACGCGGTCGACACGCCGTTCGGAGAGCGTCTGATTGTATTCCACCGATCCACGCGGGTCAGCATGGCCTTCCAGAGTCAGATTGGCATCCGGCTTGGACTGAAGATAGATCTGGAAATCACTGGCGAGCGCCTTCAGGGTTTTCTCCTGGCTGGGAAGCAGGCCGGCATCGGGATTCTCGAGCGAAGGTTTCGCCGTGGCAAAGTAAACGCTATGCAGAGCGAGCCGCTTCTCGATGGCAACGATATCGGGCGGTGGAGGTGGCGGCGGCGGTGGAGCCTGCACGGTTACCGTGGTCACGGACGACGCCATGAGCGACGGATTGCGGTCATCGCCAACATTGCAGGTTACGGTGATTGTCCCAGGCGGCGCACTCTGTGTGTCGAGAATAGCGGTGGGAGTGTTGCTGGTGATATTTCCAGCGCTGGTGGTGTAGCTATAGGTCAACCTGCGGCCATCGGGGCTGCTGGCGCTCGCACTGATAGTTGAGGTCGTACCCACCGGCACGCTTGTCGGATTGGACGAGCACGAAATCACCGGCGGACGCGCCGCTTTCACGATGAACCCGGCGCTGCAGGTGGCAACACCCTGCTTGGTGCCATCGCTCAGAGTGGCGGTGATCTGATAGGAGCCGGGCCTCAGGCTGGTAGTGTCAATCTGCGTGGAAGCACCGGTCGCGCCCGGCGGCAGGCCGGAACCGCTCCAGCTATACGCAACGGTATGCTTGGGATTGAAATTGGATCCAGCCGCGGTCGCGGTCACCGGCTCGGCGGCAAAGACCTCGTGGGGCTCTACTGAGCATACCGCCGCGGGTCGGGTTACTATCGCTTTACCGCCCCACATAAATACCAGGCCAGTCTGCAGCCTTGCGCCTCGGACATCGGTAGCGGGAACGACCGACGACGGGCCAAACTGATGATTCGAAAACACGTAATCGGCGCGGAACAGACGCCACGCAAAGTGCCGGGTGAAGTCCAGGTCGAGACCGCCGCCGGCCATAAACCCGATTTCCCTATCACTGCCAAAGACTTCGGATGCCAGGCGATGCTCGCCTACGAGAGCTTCGAGAAAAGGAGAAAAATGGCGGCTACGAAAAGTTATTTTCGGTCCAGCGGAAAGGTTAAAGAATTCTACGCGGTCGATACGGGCAGCCAGTCCGCTCGCGCCGCTACCCCACTGCCCACTGCTGTCGGCCGACAATCCAAACCAGCGGTTGAAGTCGTAGGTAACGCTGGCGCCCGCGCCCCGCGGATTCCATTTCAAGCAACTGCTCAATGGGCTCACTGCGCCCGGAAGCAAACCGTGGATGTCGCAACCGGGATAGAAAGCGGAGTATCCGCCGTAGATCTCCCACTTGGGAGGAGGTGGCTGCTGCGCTGCGGCGAGGGTGCCCACGCTGCACAGGACAGCAACCATTGCCAACCGCATCACTGCAACCCGGCCACAAGGCTTATGAGAGTGAGATGACATGTGCCGATTCCTCCGAGCTTCTACAGCGCGAAATCTTGCGTTTCCTGCCTGTCCGTAGTGGAGCAGCCTCAAGCTGCAGGCCAACACAGGACACCTCATTGACAGGGAGGTACATTCACCAGGTTCTGGTCCATTGAAACTGCGCCCGTCCTGGCCAGCGCGCTGCCATCCAGCGTGGCGCCGGTGGTAAGCGTGACGGACGCCTGAGCCATGATGATTCCTTGGAATATTGTGTTGGTTCCAAGCGTCGCTGAGCTACCGACCTGCCAGAACACGTTTTCAGACGTGGCGCCGCCCGCCAGGATGATCTCGCTATTGCCAGCTGCTGTAGTCAGGGTCGACACAATCTGGAAGATGTAGACGCCACTGCCGCTGAGGGTGAGGTTCCCGGTTATTCCCAGTGCGGGCTGGGCGCTCGTCGTCTTATAAACGCCAGGAGCGAGTGTTTCCCCGCCTATATCTGCAGCCATGACTGCCCCTCCTGGTGCTGCCGCGGCGTAGTTATACGCTGTGGTCAAGTCACCCTGGGCCGTCTGGGAAACCGAATCGTCCACATATTCCGTCCCCGTATATGTTCCTGGCGGAAATCCAGTGATCGCAGGTCCTGGCCACACGCCGATGTCCCCCGTAACTGCAGTCCCCGCGGTGGGGGTACTGGTGACGGTCGAGCCGCCCAGAATTCCGAAACTGCAGGCTGTTCCCAACGGTACGCCGGCGTTACATGCTGTTGGAGATGTGGTGAAGGTCCATACATAATTGCTGGCTAATGACTCACCGGTAACACCCTGGGCCCCAGTGGTAACGGTGGCTGTGTAGACAGTGTTCAATGCAAGAGGATCGGTTGGGGTAAAAGTGGCGGCGTAGATTGCCGCGTTGTACGTAACTACTCCAGTTACGGCCACGGGAGGCGTGCCCGGCGATGTCAAAGTAAAGGTTGTTGTATTGATCGTGGCGGGATTCATCGCCACGTTGAAGGTGGCAACCAGAAGCGTGTTGGGGCAGATGCCAACGGCGAGATTAGGAGGGGCTACGGAAATTACGAGGGGCGGAACACATACGCTGGCGGTTGTGAAGGTCCATGAAAAGTCACTTGCCAGCGTCACACCAAACAAGTCCGCGGCACCGGTGGTAATCGTAGCGGTGTAGGTCGTGTTCACCGCGAGAGCGCTGGACGGTGTAAAGGTCGCGGTTGACCCAGTATAGGCCACTACTCCTGTGACCGCGACGGGTGGGGTGCCTGGCGTCGTTAAGGTAAATGTTGTTGTATTGATCGTGGCAGGATTCATCGCGGTGCTGAAGGTAGCGGTCAGCCCAGTGGCACAAATGCCGGTCGCACCACTAATTGGCGCTTCGGAAATGATCGTAGGCGCGACTAAGTCCGGATTGACGCCGGGATTACAGCATCCCGTGGTGAAAACAATGCTGAAGATGAGAAGGAGTAGAAACGCGATAAGCGAGAACTTCGGATTGCTGCAAGTATGCATGACCGTCATCCTTCTTCTTCTCCGGCTTCAATGCTGCCGCGCACCAGGAATTACGAAACCCTTGCAATGTCGGAATAGTCTAAGCAACGAGTTTTTAGCTAATCTGTTCACAATTGCTCAGATCAGCGGAAAATTGTCAGGGTTTCCCACTGCGGAACCGGCGAAGCGAGCTAGTCTGGGTGGTGTTTCCTATGGGGCGTTAATGGCGGCGAGAAACAGATTCGGGGTAGCTGTCCTGCACACTACCTTAGGTACTGGCCTATGCTGACTGTAGGTATCTTCATTCTCGGCGCGGTGGGGAGCCGGCTAGGCGTCCTACTGCAACAGACGGTCCCGTGCAAACTTACTCAGGGAGGTTGAGGCGGCGCATCAGGTCTTTGTAGCGGGGATCAGAGCGGAGGGGGTCGAGCGCGGGATAGCGGATGCCAATCAGGAGTTCGTTGTCTCCATCTGCGTAGGCTTTCTCCAAATACTCAAACGCCTGGTCGCGGTCTCCGAGAAGCGCCGCGGCGACGGCTGCAGCAGTCGTAACATCCGTGCCATGCATCCGCAGGATTAGCTGAAGATAGCCTCTCGCATCTGAACTAACCGGAATGGGCTTGGGAAAGTCGCCCTGAAGTTCATTTACCGCATCGGCAAAGCGGCCAGTCGTGGCATATAGCTGGGACAGCTTGTAGTGAGCAGGCGCAAATGCACTATCTCGCTCCAGCACTTTTTGGAACTGAGCAAGCGATTCCGGGTAGCGATGGGTTTGCATCAACAGGACGGCGTAATTGGTGTTGACGATGGAAGATAGCGGATCGAGCGATAACGCAGTCCGCATCTGGTCGATCGCTTCAGTCTGGCGATTCTGACTTGCGAGAAAACCAAAAGCATAGAAATAGTGCGCGGGCGCATTGTTGGGGTTCAACGCCAGGCTGCGGCGAAATTCGGACTCCGCCTCAGGCCAGCGGTGAAGGTTTGACAACGCGAAGGCACGAGCGGCATGGGCCGCGGACAGAGAATCGTCCAACTCGACAGCCTTGCGAGAGGCTTCGTCGGCCAGCAGCTCGCCCTGCCTGGAAGTGAGCCCAATGCCGTAGCTGGGAGCGACGTTATAAGTATCGGCGAGGCCAGTATAGGCGAGCGCGTAGTTGGGATCGGCGGCGATGGCCTGCTGAAACAAGTCAATGCTCTTCTTCAGGCCGTCCGGAGTGCGGCCGTACCAGAGCTGGCGGCCTTCGAGATAGAGACGGTAGGCTTCCGGATTCGTGGTTCCGGCCTGACCGAGTTGCTGCGGAGGCCTGCCGGCCTCGGCGCGATTAAGACGCCCAGAAAGGTCGTGGGTAATGTCGCTTTGCACCTGGGTGATATCAGTCAGCCTGCGCTCGTAGTGTGCCCCCCAAAGTTCGCTGCCATCGACTGCGTTGACCAGATCGGCCTGAATGCCCAATGTGTCGCCGTGTTGAGTAATGCGTCCTATTAACAGCGCGCTTACCTCGAGTGCCCGGCCGATTTTCTGCGGGTCATCTTCCTTACCCTTGAATTTGTAGACCGTGCTGCGCGCCATCACTTTGAGATCAGGAAATTGCGAGAGCGTGCTGATCAGGCTTTCGGTGAGACCATCGCTGAGATATTCGTTGTTGGGGTCCGCAGTAGCGTTCACGAACGGGAGTACAGCAATGGAACTAATCTTTTTATTGTTTTCGGAGCGGCCGCGCAGCACGTAGGCAGCAGATGCGGCAGCGATCAGAACAAGGGCAACGATGACTGCTCCGGTGACGAGATATTTGCGGTTGGTGGCGATGGGGGCGGCGACAGCTGCGCCGGAGATCGAAGCGGAACTTGCGGACTGGGGAGCGTCCGAGGATGCGGCGACGCTCGACGAACGGCCAGAATCGTAATCGCGTTTCAGGCGCGCGAGGTCAGTGCGAAGATCAGCCGCAGTCTGATAGCGGAGGTTGCGATCTTTTTCGATGGCTTTATTGATGATGCGTTCAAGATCGGGAGGAACATCAGGATTCAGGCGCAAGGCTGCGGGCGGAGAGGAATCCAGGATGGATTTGAAAGTTTCGGCGGAGCTGCCCCCGCGAAATGGAAGCGTGCCCGTGGACATCTCGTAGAGGACGGCGCCGAAGGAAAACAAATCGCTGCGAGCGTCGAGTTCCTTGGCGCGAGCCTGTTCGGGCGACATGTAGGCAATGGTGCCGAGAGTCGAGCCGGGGCTGGTGAGGTGTTGGTCGTCAAGCGCAGTCATGGTATTGGCCGATGCGACCTGGCTGGACGAAGTGGACATTGTCGTGACCTTGGCGAGGCCGAAATCCAGAATCTTGGCGTGGCCCCGCTTGGTGACGAAGATGTTGGCCGGTTTGATGTCGCGATGGACAATGCCCTGGGAGTGTGCGGCGTCAAGGCCGTCGGCAATTTCGATGGCAAGGGAGAGGATGGTCTCGTTATCCAAGGGCTTGCCGGCGATGAGATGTTTCAGGGTGACGCCATCGAGATACTCCATGGCGATAAACGACTGGTCATCGTGCTTTCCGATGTCGTAAATGGTGCAGATGTTGGGATGGTTGAGAGCAGAGGCGGCACGAGCTTCGCGCCGGAAACGTTCCAGTGCCTGCGGGTCCTGGGACACGTCATCGGGAAGAAACTTAAGCGCAACGAAACGGCCCAGCTCGGTGTCCTCGGCCTTGTAAACCACGCCCATACCGCCGCCGCCAAGCTTTTCGACGATGCGATAACGCGCGATGGTCTGCCCGATCATGCCTTGCCCGATCACTGGCGCGAATCTTACGTGGGTGAAAACAAGCAAGTCAACGAATGCAGAGCGGTTTCACCCCCATTGCTTTCAAAGTAAGGAAATATCTAAACTGAACGCGATATGGCAGCCCTCGGCAACTGTTCCACTGGTAGTGCGACTCGCCGGGAAGAGAACCTTCAGTATGAAGACGGCTATATCCGGACCACCGTACGCCGCCAATGATCCCCATGATAATGACGAAGATCAAAGTGGCGGAGTCGCGGCAATCGCGAGCGATGCAGAGACCGGGGGAATATGCGTAGCGCTCGAACCGATAGAGACGTTGCCGATCTACTAGAGCCTTCGCCGGAAGTGCAGAAACTCGCTCTCGCGACGTGAGCGTTTGTCTTGCGACTTATCCCGAACGCGATCGAGATGGTCGATACGAAATCGAAGCTCATCGGTTTTGGTTTCGGCTCCGGATACAAGGATATGATCTGTAGCCTTATGCCGGCAAAAAGCTGGGTGACGCTGGGAATCAGCTGGGGTGCAGAATTGCCCGATCCCCAAAAGTTGCTCGAGGGCAGCGGCAAAGTCCACCGTCACGTGAAGCTGAAAGCTGAGTCGGACTTGAAAACTCCCGCGCTGCAAGCGATCCTTAAAGCTGGCCTTGAGCGATGGGAGAGCAAGCAGGAGCCCGCGAAAGCCAAGCGATGAGAGTTCCGAGCCTCCGCAACAACACGGAGGCTCGTCAAATTACAAGTCGCAGGTCATCGAAAGTTTTGAACCCCGAGCGAATCCGTCGCCAATTCTTAGAAACGCAACCAGCTTGCAACCGCAGAGTTGTGCGCATCTTCCGGCGCGAGTTATTGAATGATGACCATGTTCATGCTCCAGGGACTGAGGGTCAGGGTCAGAGGCAGGGTCTGCGCGCCCATGCTGGTAGTAATTGGTGGCGCCCAGGTGCTCGTCCCTACCGGATCCGGGGGAGTGCCGGTGGGCGAACCTGACAGGTCGTAGATCGCCTTGTCGTAAGTGGTGACTGTCACGCTGGAAGATGAGCTTTTGCCCGAAAGCGTGATCGACACTGGCTGCGCGAGGTTTTCGTTGGCGTTGAACAACCACAGGGCCGTAGCGTTATTGGGGTTAGTTGCCGCGTAGGCACGCACGTCGGTGGTGTCGCCGGCCACGGTCGCCGTCAGCACCGTCTGGCCATTGACGTCCATCTGGCTGAATAGCTGAAACGCGCGCGCCGTCGGAGACATCGTTCCCGTCGCCCCCGCGCCCGGACAGTCGGCCCCGTCGTCAGGTCCGTCGGAGAATATGTTGTAGCCTCCGAAATTCTGCCATCCATACAGCGACGGGCTCAGGTTTCCGCTGGTGCTGCATCCGCCAAAGCCAATCCACCAGGTCAGCCGCGAGACTCCATCGTTCATCATCTCGCCCAGCACCTGTCCGGCATACAAGCCCTGCGTAATGGACCAGCTCTGCTTGCCCGGCATGGTGTAAGGTCCACCAATCTCGCCCACATAAATGGGCGTGTTTGGAGTTCCCCATTCGGCCAGTTCCGACTTCAGAGTGTTGATGTTCGTGGTCAGCTCCTGCGCGGCCTTCTGCACGATGAAGGTGTCGTTTTCCGAGCCGGGCGCCTCCGGATAATAGTGATATTCGACGAAGTCATAGGACCCTTTGGCATTGGACATGACGATGTTGTCCCATCCGCCGGCTGTGTTATCCGCGTCCACATCGATGCCGACCAGCGTGTTCGGGCTGGCCGTCTTGATCGCGTTGTAGAAACCGTCAGTTCCCACTACGAAGGAGGCGTACTGGGTCGGGTCGGGCGTATCGATAGGGGTGGTGTAGAGGTCTTCTTCCCAACTCCCATACTGCTCGTTGCCCACTGTCATATGGCTTGGAGTAACCCCGGCGGCCACCGCTGCCGCGACCCAGGCAGCCGCCTCGCTCGGTTCGCCGCCTCCATTGCAGCTTGAGTTCGAGCCGTAATTCGCCGTCAACGCCACATCGAGCTTAGCGGGGAGGGCCATGTCGCTGACGAAATTCGAAAACGTGTCATGCGAATCCGCATAGCCATTATCGCATTCTGTATTGGTCGCCCAGTGGTAGAGGTCGGAGTCCGATCCTCCCGGCCAGCGCACCTGCGTGATTCCGGCGGACTGGAATGCATTCAAAATTCCGCTTTGGTTGCCGACCAGGTCATACCAGACGGCCATGTTGACTCCGAGCAGCTTGTCAGTCACGGCGGGACCGCTGCTCGTCAGATCCACCGTCACGGTGCTCACAACGACCGACGCCATCGTTACCGTGGCCGTCGCGGTGACCGCTGCCCCACTCGTGGCAGTAACGGTCAGCGTATACGTGGTAGTCGCTGTAGGAGTTACGGTTACTGCAACGCCGCTGGTGGCTGCAAGATTGCCGGGCGTGATTATGCCTGTACCGTTCGCGAAGACTCCGGTCAGAGCAGCGCTTGATCCAGCCGCAATGGAGGTAGGGTTCGCGGTGAAGCTGGTAATTGAGGGTGGCGTCGTTTGGCTGCTCGACGATCCGCCGTCGCAACCCGTCAACGCTGCCAATCCCAGAATGAGAATCATGGCCAGCGGAGCGAGAAAAAAAAGACGCTTCATGAGTTCCCCTGTCCAGCGTAGAAGCCAGCATCCGCACGAGTGGCGCGCGCCTTAGACTTGCTGCACGGCAACGGCGGCAAAAGCTAAGCATTATTAGCACACTTTTCAAACGAGACGACCGGGGGTCCTTCCGGCCAAGTAGTTTTCAGCTCAGCGGGATCTTTTCAGTTCGACCCGGATGGCTCTCAGAGGCGTCGTGGCCTCCATGTTCTCCATTTGATGCGGGGGGCCGACGGGCAGGAAT
>Ga0181537_10005125_pt1 | contig 10651 bp, 8 predicted proteins | sample PEATcosm2014_Bin_39_FD_119765 | JGI IMG/M metagenome (GOLD analysis project Ga0181537, IMG submission 119765) | Peatland microbial communities from MTU Mesocosm Facility, Houghton, MI, USA - PEATcosm2014_Bin23_10_metaG | ecosystem: Environmental > Terrestrial > Soil > Wetlands > Peat | place... | reverse complement strand
TTCGCCGGGAGCACCTTTGTGATCGAGAAGGTGCGGGCCTTCGCGTCGACGTGGAAGAGGCTCGTGGGCTGCAGGAAGCCCGCGACGTTGAGGAATGCGCCGTCGCCGTGCAGGTCCGTGTCCGCGACACCGATGGTCTCGTTGTCCGGGAGGTCGAGCCTCTCGTGCGTCCATGTGCCGTCGGCACCCGGGCGGTAGACGAAGGCCCGCCCCCTCACGTTGTTGAAGGTCGTGACGATGAGGCTGTCGCGGGTCGCACCCACCTCGCCGAGCGACTCGCGCGGCCCGGGAGCATAGAGCGACACAGGGGCGAGATGGGCCGGGTCGGCGGTCAGCTTCTCGAGGTCGAGGGCGATGAGCGAACCCTCCTGGAACGTGGACCCGTTCACCTTCCATGCTTCCTCGATGCTCAAAACCAGCTTCCCCCCAACGAGCGCTGTGACCTGGGTCTTCAGGGGCAGCCCCAGCTTGGCGACCGTGTCGCCTGTCACGAGGTAGAGCTCGGACTCGAAGGTCGAAAGGGGCCTGTGGATCAGGACCACGCGATGGCCGGCACCGTCAAAGAGGACGATCGGAACAACGCCGTAGCCGCCGTCGGCAGCGGTGCCCCGGTAAATCTCCTTGCCGTCGGCAAGGGCCTGTCCGCGGTGTAGGCGTCTTACGATGAAGGGATAGCCCGAGGTCGTCACCTCTCCGGGATTCCATTCGCGGGAGACGAGGAGGGTGTCGGCGTCCTCCCAGGCGGTCCGCTGCTTTCCCTTGGGAAGCACGAATCCGTCCGCGATGAACTTCGCGGAGGGAATGTCGAACTCGCGCATCGTCACCGCGTCCTCGCCGCCGTCGGAAAGGCCGAGCATGCAGCGCTTCTCGTCAGGTTCGGCGGCGTCTACGCTCCTTAGGAACCAATTTGCGCCCTCGGCCTTCGCCAGTGCGTCCATGTCCAGCAAGGTGGTCCAATCCGGCGAGGGCGTTGCGTAGCTTTCCATGGAGGTGCGCCGCCAGATGCCTCGCACGTGGTCCGCGTCCTGCCATAAGTTGAAGACCGCGCCGCCGAGTATGTTGGGCACCGGGATGCGGTCCTTCGCCTGGGCGATGGCGAGCGCGTCGGCATAGAGGCCGGGATAGCGCGGATCCTTCTCCAGCACGGGAAGGGTCTTCGCGTTCTCCGCGTTCACCCAGTCCATGGCCTTGGCGCCGTGGGCATCCTCCAGCCAGATGTAGGGATCGTCGGGGGAATCAGCCGCGATCATAGGCGAGGCGATAAGGAGGCCCAGGGCGATCGCGCGCGCGACCAAGAAACGATGCATATCTCTTTCTCCGGGTGATGGGGGCATGCCCCGAGGTAGAAGCAACTCGGACCCCAGTTCAACCCTCCTTCCGCCGTGTTGGGACGGAACGGCACCGATGGGCCGGGAACGGGGGCCGACCTGTTGTAAGTCCTTCCGGGTAAAGTGGTGGCAAGACTCGGAATCGAACCGAGGACACGAGGATTTTCAGTCCTCTGCTCTACCAACTGAGCTATCTTGCCGTCTCTAAACGAGTGGCGGGTTATCACACCTTCCCCGCCGGGTGTGACAAGCAATTTCGCCGGGGCGGGGGTGCTGCCTCGGTCAGTGGGTGTCGCCGGCCACAGGGGCCGTATCCCTGGAGAAAGTCACGGAATTCTTGTGCCCATATTGGGTGAGTGCGCCGGTGATGCGGTCGCCCCTTACGGTCCCCTCGAAGATCATTCCCCATCCGGGCACCTTTAGGGTCACATCCCTCCCGTTCAAGGTCACCCGAGCCGATGCACTCCAGTCGCGCGTCGGCTTCCCCAGGGTGCAACGTCCATCCTGGTCGATGTGGATCGTCAGCGGCGGCAGCGACCTCGATTTGCCCTGCCAATTTCCGACGACGGCCGACAGGTCGCCTGTTGGACCGTCCTCGGCCGCCGACGAAACGTCGAGGACCCTCGCGTCACCGATGTCGACCCGGCCCTCTGGCACGGGCTTCATGACCAGCCCGTAGCTGTCCTGGCCAAAGTAAAGCGAGGCAGACCGAGCCATGGCGGGAACCTCCCTCTCGAAGTCATGGCGGCGCTCGGACAGGCTGAAGCGTGTCTCCCAAAGGAGCTTCTGCTTCTTGTGCTTCCATGCTTCCTGGAAATCATAGGCGCGCAGGATCACGTAGTAGCGGTTCACCTCGACGGCGCTCATCACGTCGCCGTGGACGTGGTTGAGGAAGGTTGCCCGGAAGGTGTTGCCCATGAAGGCATGGCTCGGGTCCGCCGCCGGGTCGGACATCCCCTGGAACGGACCCTCGGAGTCGAAGCCGAGGAGCTTCGCGTTGGCATAGTTTATCTGGTCCTGGAGCACCCCGTCCTGGGTATTGATCCCGCCGAAGGTCGTGCCCCAGTAGACCATGATCAGCTGGTTGGTGTCCTCCGGGAGATCCGCGGCGTAGAACTTCTGGTTCGCGAGCGGCCCCGCGAGCATTCGCGTCATGTATTCAAATTTCACGCCGTCGAAGGTGGGGTCGGAACTGTTGAGCCCCCCGAGCACGCCGCCGTTGCCAAATGCAAACGTCTCCGGGCGGAAGGAGCCGTCCGCGAGCCGGGTGCGGACGTAGCCATTGTGGGCGCTGGAGGACACGGCGGTCAGCTTCTCGCTTTCCGAGATGCCCCCGATGTTTATTCCATCGAACTGGACCGCGCCCGCGGGGGTGGCCGCAATTGCCGCGAGGCAGATAAGGAGGCAGGCCTTCATGTTGGGCAGGGCGGGCTGAACAGGTCGGGGAAGACGAGTCCTTGAGCAGGCAAGACGTAGGGCCACGACGAAGGATGCGCAAGTCCCGCTATGCGTAGAGGGCGGCCACCTCGTAGTCGACGACCCCGGGGATCGTGAACTCCACCGTGCTCCCCTCCTGGGTGAAGGGGATGTCGCGCTCCGCGCGCAGAAGCTCGACCCGGGCGACCTGGCGGCCCGAGGGAAGCTCCATCCGCACCTTCTGCTCGCCGATCGGGTAGAATTCCCTGATCCAGCCCCGGTGCAGGTTGGGGTTCGTGTAGTTGAGCACGTGGACCGCAAAGCCGAGCCCGGTCTCCCAGGCGAAGCACTCCACGATCCCATCCCCGGCAACGGCGACGGGCCGGCTGCCGCGCGTTAGCCACGTGACGGTGTTCCTGATCAGGCGGGCGAGGTCCGTGTCGCCCGAGCGCCAGGAGGCGCGCTCAAGGTCGCCCGAGAAATACGCCAGGCGCGAGGCCCCCACCTCCCGCAGGATGACGGCCGGGCCGTCCGTCGTCGCATCGGGGGCGTAGGAAAGCTCGGGCGGGTAAGCGGTGTAGGCCGGGATGCTCGAGAGGATGGGCTCGCCCGCGGCCCGCACAGGAAGCCGGTAGCCGCCGCCCGGGATGAGCGCGGTGTCATCGAATCCCTCGAGGATCTCGTGGCGGCGCTCGATGCGCGCGTAGAACCCGTTGCCGTTGGGGGCCGCGACCTCCCCGACCGAGTCGATACCGAAGAGGTCGGCGAGCCCGGGCTTGGCGCGCCTCGCGCCCGTCCCGTCGTACATCCCGGTCTCGAACGAGGCCATGAGCGAGCCTCCGGCCGCGACGTAGTCGCGCAGCTGGGCGCACTGGCGGTCGGAAAGCCAGGCGATGTTGGGGAGGAGGAGCACCGCATATTTCCCGAGCGTCCCCGGGCCGAGGTCGTCCTCGTGCACGAAGTCGAAGAAGAAGCGGCCCTCAAGGAGCGTGCTGTAGAGTCCGGTGATGAATTCCCCCATCGCTCCCTCGCCCGGGGGCTTGTAGAGCAAATGGGAGCTCTGGCCCATGACGACGCCGATGTTCGCGATGCCGCGGGTCTGCATGAAGTGGCCCTCCCGCCGGGCGTGCCATTCCATGTACTTGCGGCCCACCTCCTGCCAGCGGCGGTCTTCTCCCATCCCGCCCTGCCCCCCGACCCAGTGGTACCAGACCCTCATGCCGCTCGCCACGGTCTCGTCCATCCACATCTCGGCCTCCTCGGGAGACTTGGCCGTGTTGCGCCAGCGGTAGCCCCCGCCCGTGGCGTAGGCTCCCGTGACATTCGTGACCGTGCGCCCCTTCATGACCGCGCTTGCCACCCTGCCCTGCTGCGAGGCGCCCCAGATCGGGGTGGCGTCCCCGCCCCGGCCCTGATTGTCGGCGTTGAACCACTGGCAGACCTCGGCGACGCGCATCAGGTTCGGGGCGGCGCTGATGCCCGCCCCCATGTTGGCTAGGAAGAGGTTGTCCGGCTTCTTCTCCTTCGCGATCGAGTCATAGAGCCTCCAGAGCTCCACCGTGCGGTCGCTGTACTGGCCCCAGTACTCCACGGATTTCGGCTTCGCGAGCTTGCGGCACACATCGCAGTGGCAGACCGGCAGGCCGTCGAGCGGCGGCCACGCGTTCGTGAACAGCCCGTCGACGTCGTAGCTCGCCTGGACCTCGCGCATGATCGCGGGAATGTGCTCGGTGAAGTAGGTCGAGAAGGAGCACGTCTTGTAGAGGTGCGGCTCCTCGCCGTGGGCGATGAAGCCGCCGGCCTCGTCGCGCATGAACCATTCCGGGTGCGGGGCGAGCGCGTCCTCCCACTGGAGGTCAGGGCTCAGGCGCGCGATGACCCGCAGCCCGCGCTTCTTCGCGGCCGCGGCGCAGGCCCCGAAGAGGTCGCCGTCGCCGAGGAACCTGCTGCGGCGGTGGAAGGGCACCTTCGTCGGGTAGAACGCGAGGATCCCCGTCACGCTCACCAGCACCGCATCGACCTTGAGGCTCGCCCAGTAGTCGGCCCACGCCTCGACGTTCAGCTCCACGGGGTCGCGCTCGTTGAAGTTCACCTGGCCGATGCGCCTGACGCGCTGGTGCCAGGGCGGTTCAAGCGCGGAAGCCGGCCCCCCTGCGTCCCCGGCCCCTGAAGCCAGCAGGCGCGCGGGCCCGAACGTCAGGAGGCCGCCGGGGATGCCTGCGGCCGAGAGGAGCAGGAATTTTCTCCGGGTGAGCTCCATGGATGCGTCCCGGGCAGGATCAGACGGGCTGGCGCCTCTCCGCAAGCACGCTGCGGATCACCGAGGCGAGCTCGGAGACGTCGTAGGGCTTGGCGACCATGCCGCGGAAGCCGTGCTTGCGGAAGTCCGCCATGGCCAGGTCGCTCGAATATCCGCTCGAGACGATCACCCTGACCCCCGGGTCGATCCCAAGGAGGACCGAGATCGCCTCCTTGCCGCCCATCCCCCCGGGGATCGTCAGGTCCATGACGACCAGGTCGAAGGGCCGGCCGGCCGCAAGGGCGGCCTTATAGCGCTCGATCGCCTGCGCGCCGTCCGCGACGCACTCGAAGTCGAGGCCCATGCGCTCCATAAGCTTCTCCGCCATCGTCCGGATCGGCTCCTCGTCGTCCATGAAAAGCACCCTTCCTCCACCCTCGGCCCTCTCGAACCCCTTGGACGGCTTCTGGGGAAGCGGGACGGTGGTCGCCGCCGGAAGCCAGACGGTGAAGGTCGTGCCTCGCCCCACGGCCGATTCGACCTCGATGTGACCCTGGTGCCTCTTGATGATCGAGTACACCGTGGCGAGGCCGAGGCCGTGACCCTGGACCTTCGTCGTGAAGTAGGGATCGAAAATCTTTCCAAGGTGCTCCGGCGCGATTCCCGCCCCGGTGTCCTCGACCGTGAAGCGCACATAGTCGCCCGCGGGCAACCCCGCATGGGTGCCGGGCTTTACGCGGGCGTTCGAGGCCGCGATCCGGAGCGTCCCTCCCTTGGTCATGGCCTGGGTCGCGTTGATGACCAGGTTCTGGATGACCTGGCCGATCTGGGCCTTGTCGACGTCCGCGGCCCAGAGGCCCGCCGGCATCTCAAACTCGATCTTCACGCCCGAGCCGCGGAGCGAGAATGTCGCCGCCTCCCGCACCACATCGGGGAGGTGGACGGCGGTCCTCACCGGGTTGCCTCCCTTGGAGAAGGTGAGCAGCTGGAGGGTGAGCTCGCCGGCGCGCTTCGTCGCGCGAACCGCCTCGTCGACCATGGCCGCCTGCTCGGGCATGCCGGAGAGGTCGAGCTCGAGGAGCGTAAGGTTGCTGAGGATTGCCGTCAGGATGTTGTTGAAATCGTGGGCGATGCCTCCGGCGAGGATGCCGATGGACTCCATCTTCGCGGCGTTCTGCAGCTTCTCCTCCATGCGCTGGCGCTCGGTCACGTCGCGCAGCACGACGACGGCGCCTATCCCGCGGCTCGTGGCGTCGGCCACGGGCACGATCCGGCCCTCGACCAGGCGCATGCGGTCCGAGCGCCCCTTCATGAGGGTCTGCGGGGGAAGCTCCGCGCTGACGCCGCCGCCCAGGACCTCTTCCACGGGGAGCACCGACCTGCGGCCGGTCGCGGCGTGGCTCAGGATGCAGATGTCGGAGATGTCGCGGCCGACCGCGTCTGCGGCCTCCCACTGGGTCATGTCGGCCGCCGCACGGTTGATGAAAAGGACCCTCCTGCGGGAATCGATCGTGATCACGCCCTCGCTCATGCTCTCAAGCGTCACCGCCAGGCGCTCCTTCTCGGACGCCAGCGCGAGCTCGGCATCGCGCTTCGCGGTGATGTCGACGATCACGCCGACGAGATTCCAACGCCCGGGGCCGATCTGGGTGATGGACACGTTCTCATGGAGCTGGAAGGACTGGCCCCGGCTCTTGATGCCGTACTCCTGCTCATAGTCGGGCCTCCCCTCCCTGAGGGCCCGTCTGCAGGTGAGCTGTATTTCGTCCCATTCCGTCACCATCTCCCGGGTCCAGAGCCGGTCGCCGGGTGGAGTCGCATCCTCGCCCATGACCCTCCTGAAAAGGACGGAAGGCGGGGTGAACACCCGCCAATCCAGGTGGCCGTCGGGGTCCCCGGTGACGCCGGCCTGCCAGAGGAGGCAGTCGGCGCCCTTCAGTATCTGCTCGAGCTGGCCCTCCGTCGAACGGCGGGCCTCCTCGGCCTCGCGGCGCTTCGTCACGTCGGTCACGACGCCCGCCAGGTTCCATTCCCCGGGGCCAACGGCCCGGATGATGACCTCCTCGCTCAGCCAGTGCACGCCGTCCGCCCCGATGATCCGGAACTCCTGCTGGTAGCCGTTCGCCCCCTCGGCCAGCGCCTTGGCCGAGGTCACCGCCATCCTCGCGAAGTCTGGGGACTGGTCCTCCCTCCAGAGCCAGCCCTGCTCGGACAGGGCGGCGAGCCTGAAAATGGGATTATCCCGCAGCTGCGGCGGCGTCCTGATCCTCCAATTCAGTTTCCCTCCCTCCCTCCACACGCGCGCCCACCACAGCAGCACGTTGGAGCGGTCGAGCGTGTCGAGGATCAGCTGGTAGTTCTCGAGCATGGCCCTTTTCAAGTCGTCGGCGTCCGCGCTTGTGCGCGCCTCGGCCTTTCGACTCCGGAAAAGGACCACTGCGGCGACGAGGAGGACCAGCGCACCCAGCAGCGCGATCAAGGCAGTGGGGGATGCGGGGGGCACGCTGGGGAGGGATATCCAAGGGACGGCACGGACCGGCTGCAGGACTGCCGACACGCCGGGCCCGGATCGGTTCGTTCGCCCCGGAGGAAATCGCCCGGGGGAAACACTGTCAATCGCTCAAGCCCCGCACGGAACCAGCCGCCATGGGGGCCAGGCCTATTCCTCGCCGTCGTGGTAGTCGAGGGGCTCGGAACGGATGAGCACCCGCTTGGGCGAGCGCACAAGCCACTTGCCGCTGTCCGGGTAGTGGCAGCTCTCGCCGATCGGATTGTCGGCCACGATGTAAAGCACGAGGTCGCACGAGGGGTCGCTTCGGATCTGGTGCGGGCTGCCGGGCTCGAAGATGAACGCGTCCCCCTCCGAGACCGGCGTGTCGCCGTCCCGGTCGCGGACGACGCCCCTGCCGGCGATAACATGGTAGAACTCCCACTGGGCGCTGTGCGAGTGGAACGGGCATGCGGCCTTTCCGGCCGGGATCCGGCATATCTCGACGTCAAACGGGTGGCGCGCCGTGAGGTCCGTCGACTCCGGGTTGCGCCCCAGCGCGATCGAAATGTTCTTGTCTGCGATTGCGAACCTCCCCTTGGGGGAAGTCCAGGGCTTCTCGGCCATCTCAAGCGTGTTGATCTTCTTCATGAGGGGTCTCGCGGATCGCCCGGGGAAAGCCTACCTGTCGTCGTCCACGTGGAACGCGTGGATGATCCGGTGCAGGATCGGCGACAGCACGATCCCGACGGCCGACAGAAAAATGACGCCGCTGAAGAGCGCGTAGGCCGAGGCGAAGAGCTTGGACGCCGTGTCCTTCATGGGATCGACGGGTCCCATCCCCGTGAGGATCATCGACGCGTTGAGGATGGAGTCTATCCACGAGAGGCCGGCGATCGCGTGGTATCCGACCACGCCCGCGAGGAGCGCAATGAACACGATCCCGAGCGTCACCGCGAGGGACAGGGCCATCCTTCGCGCGAACCTGGGCCACGGCAGGAGCTTTTCGCCAATTCTCTCGTACATGGAAGGATCAGCCCCGGGCTGCGCTTGCGTCACTCATGCACCAGTGCCAGGGTTCATACACGATGCCGTGCACATTGGAGCGCGGATAGGTCATTGAAAAGCCAAAGCTGCCTGCCCGGGCCTTGAGCCATGCGAATTCCGGGGTGTGCTCGAACTCCTCGGAGAGGGGCGCGGCGCCAGGCGCACCGAGATCGACCGCCCTGCCGGTATGGTGCTCGCTGTGGCCCGGGTAGGCGTTCACCCGCAGGACCTTCTCGAGGGGCATGCCCGCCTCCAGCTTCCTGCCGACGATCTCGGACTGGCGTTCGACGCTCCGGAACCCCGAGAGCAGGACGAGGCGGACCCCCTCCCCCTCGGAGGCAGCGCGCATCGCCCGCCACGCGTTCGCCGCGGCCGGGACAAGGGATACCTCGCGGCCCGAGGGATCGAGGCCGGCGACGGTGACCTCCGCCGCCACCTCGCAGCGCGGCATCTGGATCTCATAACCCGGCGGGGGCGGCGGAAGAACCTTCATACCGTGAGCGAGGCAGGCGGGAGCCGAGGCGCCGGCGCGGCTACTGCGGTCCCCCGGGACGGCGGTTCATGAGGTCCGCCATCGCCGCCGAGGCCTCGTCGCCGCGCCGCCTCAGTCCCTCCGCGGCGCCCTGCTGGTCGGTCGCGGTCCGGTTCTGGCCGGCCTTCCATTTTCCCTCGAGGCGCGCGATCGGGATCTCGATGCCCACGATCGCGCCGAGCATCTTCTCAAGGAAATCCGCCGGCGCGTCGGCGGGAGCCCAGGGGGCGGCCTGCGAGGACTCGTGGAGGCGGGTGAGCTCGCTCACGTGGGCGAGCAGCCAGTCCCTGTCCTCGATGGCCGCGGGCGTCCCGTGGGCGTGCACGACCGCGTAGTTCCAAGTCGGCACGACCTTGCCGTGCTCCTGCTTACCCGGATACCACGAGGGGGTGATGTACGCCTGGGGCCCTTGGAAGATCACGACGGACGGACTGGTCTTCGAAAAGGAATGCCACACCGGGTTGGCGCGCGCCACGTGCCCCACCAACGTGCCCAGGGGCCCGCGCCCCTCGTGGACCAGGAAGGGGATATGGTTGGCCACGAGGCCCGCCACCCCCGGGGTGACCCAGGCACCCAAGGGATGGGACCGGATCAGCGCATGCAGGGTCCGGGTGTCGGTCTCCTCAAAATGTTTGGGGATGTACACGGGAAGGACTTGACGGGGATGGCCGACGAAAGGCGCAAAGTCCCAAGACGGACGTTATTTCGCCCTGCCCTCGTCAAACTCATAGTACGAGAACATCGTCTCGATCTCGTCCCGTCCGGCGAAGCCGCTCTCCGCCTTGAACCGGTTCAGGGCCTCCGTGCCCTCGTCCTTCCACCCCCGCTTCGTCATGAAGGCGTTCCAGACCAGAATCTCCTCCTCGTTCGGCTTGCGTCCGCTCTCGAGGCACCACCCGAGGACCTCGTCGTCGGAACCCCCGGCGAGGGTGCGCTGCTTCACGCCCTCGTACTGCACTCCGAGGAACCGGCAGCAGCGTCCGTCGAACCCACCCGAAAGATTCTTGTGGTATTCCGGCGGAAGGTCCCCCGCCGCCATCAGGCGGATCTTGTCCAGCATGCGGGCAAAATAGACGATTCCTCCGACCTTGTCGTAGGCGCTGCGCGGGAATTTCTTCATGATTGGGGGATTTAGGCCGATCCTGGGTTGCAGGTCCGCGTTGCGCAAGACCCGCCCTTGTGTCCCCGGGTCAAGCGGCCCCCTTTTCCCACGGCCTGACACGGCCTGGGCTGATCCGGAAAAGGGGATGCGCCTCGGGCGCGGCCAGGCCGCGCCATTTCCGGTGAATATCGGGCGAACGCACCTTCAGTTTGCGCCTCAGGTGCCGCCATTCAAAAAGAAGCTGTCCCTGGGTCTCCGCAATCCGGCCCCGGGTCGGCCGTTCCAGGATCCTGCTCCTGTCAAAACGGTAGCCGCGCGCGTCGGCCTCGGCGGCAAGACCCGAAAGGAACGCGGAGATGGCGCCCATGGGGTTGGTCCGCTCCTGAAAGCGGATCAGCTGCGGGTGATGCCGGTAGCCGCGGGTGCGTCCCGCCAGGACCTTCTGGGCGAGCAGCGCCTCTCGCCAGGCAGCCACCAATCCCTGAGTGTCAAGGTACCG
>Ga0181537_10005124_pt1 | contig 10652 bp, 10 predicted proteins | sample PEATcosm2014_Bin_39_FD_119765 | JGI IMG/M metagenome (GOLD analysis project Ga0181537, IMG submission 119765) | Peatland microbial communities from MTU Mesocosm Facility, Houghton, MI, USA - PEATcosm2014_Bin23_10_metaG | ecosystem: Environmental > Terrestrial > Soil > Wetlands > Peat | place... | reverse complement strand
GAGGTTGAGGCGTCGAAGTTCAACCTGAACTACATCAAGCTGGACGGCTCGATTGCGTGCATGGTGAACGGCGCGGGCCTGGCGATGGCGACCATGGACATCATCAGCTACGCCGGCGGCAGCCCGGCCAACTTTCTTGACGTCGGCGGCGGCGCCAACCAGGAGCAGATCGAGAACGCGTTCGCCATCCTGCTCTCCGACCCGCACGTGAAGGCAATCTTCATCAATATCTTCGGCGGCATCCTGCGCGTGGATGTGCTGGCGACGGCGGTTGTGGCTGCAGCGAAGAAGCTGAACGTCAAGCTGCCAATTATCCTCCGCCTCGAAGGCACGAACGTCGAAGAAGGCCGCAAGATTCTTGCCGAATCGGGATTGAAGTTCCAGGTAGGCGCAACGATGAAAGAAGCTGCCGACCTCGCTGTCGCAGCAGCGAAAGGCGGCAAGTAATGTCGGTATTGGTAGACAAGAACACTCGACTCATTGTGCAAGGCATTACTGGCCGCGAAGGCACGTTTCACGCGAAGGGCTGCGCCGAGTACGCGAAACAATTTGGCAACGACCTGGTCGTCGGCGGAGTGACGCCGGGCAAAGGTGGAACGACGCACGAAGGCTGGCCGGTCTTCAACACCGTTGAGGAGGCGGTGAAGGCGACCGGCGCGAACGCGACTATGATCTTTGTGCCGCCGCCGTTTGCCGCGGACGGCATTTTGGAGGCTGCATCCGCGGGCGTTCCGTTGATCGTCTGCATCACCGAAGGCATTCCGACGCTGGACATGGTGCGGGTCTGGGAGATCGTCAAGCGGCTGCCGGTGCGGCTGATTGGGCCGAACTGCCCCGGCGTAATCTCGCCAGGCAAGGCCAAGATCGGCATCATGCCGGGCCGGATTCACAAGGAAGGGTCGGTCGGGATCGTGTCGAAGTCCGGCACGCTCACCTATGAGGCGGTCTACCAGCTCACCACGCGCGGCATCGGCCAGTCGACCGCGATCGGCATCGGCGGCGACCCCATCATCGGGACCACCCACATCGACGCGCTGAAGCTGCTGAACGAAGACCCGGGGACCGAGGCGATCATCATGATCGGCGAGATCGGCGGCACTGCTGAAGAGGCTGCGGCCGAGTACATCAAGGCCAACGTAAAGAAGCCGGTGGTGGGATTCATCGCCGGGCAAACCGCTCCTCCGGGACGGCGCATGGGCCACGCCGGCGCTATCATCTCGGGCGGCGAAGGCACGGCTGCAAGCAAGATGAAAGCGATGTCGGCCGCTGGCATCCACGTCGTGCAGTCGCCGGCGGACATCGGCAGCATGGTGGCCAAGGTGCTGGGCAACGCGTAAGGACAGTTGTCGGTTCTCAGTTGCTAGTTGGCAGCTAGCGCGGCTGGCGGCGATAGTAGAGCCCTGCGACCAGGAACATCAGCGCGACCATGAACGCGAGTTGCGCGTGCGGCAGCGCGTGCAGGCGAAGTTGAACAACGCCATCCACAAACCATGCGGCACATCCAACAAACCATATCCACGCAATTCTGCGCATCGCCTGCCTGTTTGACGCTGGCGTGCAGCTATTAGCTGCCACTCGTACCGAGACTAGTTTCGGGAACGGCCGCGGGCGTCCCGCGCCTGCGGCTGGAGAGGGCAGCTCCGAGAAATGCGAAGAAGCCCGCGCCGCCAACCGCCCACACGTACGGATCGAGAACGCGATAGCGGCGGTAGTGCCAGCCCGCGTGCTGCCCTTCAAGCTCGTCAATGGTCACCGGCACGTCGTCCCAGGTCCGATAGAGCACCCCCAACGTGTCTCCTTCGTGAATGGGCTGCTGCGACCTGCTATCGGCGACCGTATCGGTGGAGAACTTTGGCGAGAGTTGGCCGCCGTCCATCCTCAATTGGAAGTCATCGTCGATGCTTCCACTTCTGTGAGCGCTGGCGCTGACCCAGGTAACTGTGCCTACAATGAGCTGGCGCGGAGAGTGCCGGTCAGAGTTGCTTTCCTGCACATGCCAGGCAGCGCAGGCCAGAACGATACATGCGGCGTAGAGAAAGAGCATGACGGTCCGGGAGAGCACCAGACGATTGGTTCTAAGGACGAAGTAGAAGAACATCGCACCGGCCAGAAAGGCATAACTGACGTACTTGAGCCATACCAGATTCAACCGTGCCTCCGCTGTCGCGCCAACTGGATTCTAGCTCCGACAGGGCGTTGCCACGAGATCAAGATGATCGGCGGTTCCGAGCTAGTACACTGAAGGCAGCGCGCATTTCGCGCCCAGGAGAGCGATCTTGTCACAGCGCACATTCAGCATCGTCAAGCCGGACGCGGTCCGCGCGGGCTACACCGGGGCCATTCTGGCCGAGATTGAAAAGGGCGGCTTCAAGATCGTCGCCATCAAGCGTATGTCCATCTCGAAGGCGCAGGCGGAGGGCTTTTATTACGTCCACGCGGCCCGGCCGTTCTTCGGCGAGTTGACCGACTTTATGAGTTCGGGGCCGATCTTTCCCATGGTGCTGGAGAAAGACAACGCCATCGCCGATCTGCGCAAGCTGATGGGCGCCACCAATCCGGCGCAGGCGGCGGAAGGCACCATCCGCAAGAAGTTCGCCGCATCGCTCGGAGAAAACGCGATCCACGGATCGGACGCCGAGGAGACGGCGGCGTTTGAGATTGGCTACTTCTTCGCGGGCATCGAGCTGAAGTAGTTGCAGGTTGCCGCGCGCTGGTTGTCACCTACCGGCGATCGGTGCGGTATTCGGGCCATGCGGCAGATTAGGCGGATGAATAGACGAGGTGATCGCGATGGGCTGCCGATTTTCTTCCCTGGCGTGTGGGCTGCTCGCGGCAGCTATGGTTTCTTTTTCTACCCCGGCCACAGCGCAGAGTGCCGCGGTTGCCGCGCCTGCGACACCAGCCCCGGCCGCGCAGCCGTTGGAGGCGATCCCGTATTCGCCTTCGCTTGACCTGAGCGATCTCGACCGCAGCGTGGACCCGTGCGAGGACCTCTACAAGTTTTCCTGCGGGGGCTGGCAGAAGAACAATCCGATTCCTGCGGACCAGGCGCGCTGGGACGTGTACGCCAAGCTGGCTGACGAGAACCAGCAGTTCCTCTGGGGCATTCTGCGCGACGCGGCGGCAGCGAAGGATCGCACGCCGGTGCAGCAGAAGATTGGCGACTACTTCGCGGCATGCATGGACACCGCAGCCATCGACCGGCGCGGGTACGATCCGCTGAAGCCGGGGCTGGCGCGGATTGATGCGCTGAACACGCGAGCCAGGCTGATTGCCGCGATCGCTGGGATTCATCATGACCTCCTGGGCACGTATTTTTTCGGTTCCGGGACCGAGCAGGACGATGCCGATTCGAACACCATGATTGCGGCGGTGGACGCGGGCGGACTGGGGCTGCCGGATCGCGACTACTACCTGAAGACCGACGCGAAGAGCGTGATCCTGCGCGAGCAGTACGTGGCCTACATCGTGAAGCTGATGAGGATGATTGGCGAGCCTTCGGCGCGGGCGAAGACCGATGCGGATGCGGTGATGCGCATCGAGACGGCGCTGGCAAAGGCGTCTCTGACTCGTGTTGACCGGCGCGATCCGCACAAGGTGTATCACAAGATGACGGTCGCGGAGTTGCACGCGCTCGATCCGGCGATCGACTGGGCGGCGTATTTTGCGACACAGGGCGTTGCCGGAGTGGCGTCACTGAATGTATCGCAGCCGGAGTTTATGAAGGCGGTGGATGCGGAGTTGACGACTGAGCCGCTGGACGCGCTGCGGGCGTATCTGCGGTTTCATCTGGCGACTGCCGAAGCACCGTCGCTGGCGACGCCGTTCCAGCAGGCGCAGTTCGACTTTTTCTCGACCACGCTGCGTGGAGTTCCGAGCATGCCGCCGCGCTGGAAGACATGCACGCGCCAGGTGGACCGCAACCTGGGCGAGGCGCTGGGCCAGGAGTTTGTGCGCCGGACCTTTTCCGCCAGCATGAAGGCGGAGACGCAGACCATGACCGAGCAGATCGAGGCGGCCATGGGCGAGGAGATCGCCGGGCTCGACTGGATGAGCCCGGAGACCAAGCAGGAGGCGCTGCGCAAGCTGCATGCGATCCGCAACAAGATCGGATATCCGGAGACGTGGCGCGACTACTCGGCGCTGACCATCGAGCCGGATGATTATTTTGGAAACGTATTGCGTGCGAGGCAGTTCGAGGACGCGCGCGAGTGGCACAAGTTGGGCAAGCCGGTGGACCGCAACGAGTGGGGCATGACGCCGCCGACCGTGAACGCGTACTTCAATCCGGAGATGAACGACATCAATTTTCCGGCGGGCGTGCTGCAGCCTCCGCTGTATGACGCGAAGCTGGACGACGCGCCCAACTACGGCGATACCGGCTCGACGATTGGGCATGAGCTGACCCACGCGTTCGACGACCAGGGCCGGCAGTTCGACGCGCAGGGCAATCTGCGCGACTGGTGGACGGCAGCCGATGCGAAAGGATTTGAAGACCGGATCAACTGCATTCGCGACCAGTATGCGGGCTACGTGGTGGTGGACGATATCCATATCAACTCGAAGCTGACCAGCGGCGAGGACGTCGCCGACCTGGGCGGAACGCTGCTGGCGTACATCGCGTGGAAGAAGCAGACGGAGGGTATGACGCTGGCGAACCGCGATGGGTTCACGCCCGACCAGCGGTACTTTATCGGGATGGCGCAATGGGCGTGCGAGAATGACCGGCCGGAGGAACTGCGCGTCAGTGCTGCAACCGATCCCCATTCGCCCGGAGTTGCGCGGGTGAATGGGGTGGTGGTGAATATGCCCGAGTTTCAGCAGGCGTTTTCCTGCAAGGCGGGACAGGCCATGGTGAAAGAAAAAGTCTGCCGGGTCTGGTAAATACACGAGGGGAAATGAAGCTCAAGCTGCCCGAAGGCCCGTTCAAGGCCTATCTGTTCGACTGCGACGGGACCATTGTCGATTCCATGCCGCTGCATTATCTGGCCTGGAAGAAGGCGCTGGCGGAGTGGGACTGCGAGTTTCCCGAAGACCTGTTCTATTCCTGGGGCGGCACGCCGGTGCGCGAGATCGTGGCCAACCTGAACGCGCGCAACGGGCTCACAATCCCGACCGAGCAACTGGCGCGGCGCAAGGAGGGCCTCTACTTTGACAGCCTGCCGCGGTTGCAGGCGGTGCCGGAGGTGCTCGAGGTGATCGAGCGCAACTGGGCGCTGGGCGCGGCCCGCGTGCCCATGGCTGTCGTCTCCGGCAGCACGCGCGAGTCGGTGACGAAGTCGCTGGACATCCTCGGAATTCTGGACAAGTTCGAAACCCTCGTCTGCGCCGGCGACTACGCCCGCAGCAAACCCGACCCGGAACCGTTCCTCACCGCCGCCACTCGGCTCAACCTCACCCCCGCCGACTGCCTCGTCTTCGAAGACACCGACATGGGCGTCCAGGCGGCCACCGCGGCCGGGATGGCGAGCGTGAAGATATTGCAACCGTGGGAGCGGGTGATTCGCTAATCCAAAGGCGGCCGCAACGGCGCCGAGGCCTGCGAGCCCGCGACCGTCTTCCACTCGCGAACGTACCAGCGCTTCACGAGGCCGTTGATCACGTAGGGATCGGACCGCGCGAATCTTTCCGCGACTTCGGGTGAGTCGCCTTGAAAGAGCAATACCGCAGCGTCAGTGGGCTGCGTAAGGACACCGCCGAGCAGAAGCTCTCCGCAGTCGCTGGCAGCCCATGCCCTCCTCAGGTGCTCTTCGCGATATTGTGTGCGACGTTCCACATAATCGTCGACCGTTTCATAGAACATAAGGTAGTGCACTGCGATTTTTCCTCGCTGGTGGCTATTTTGTGAAGAGGTTCAGATCGATCGCATCCCCCATGGCCTTATACCCGGGATCGCTCGGATGCAGGTGGTCGCCGTGGTCGTAGGCGGGAAGGTACACGGCGGGGTTGGCGGGGTCGCGGGTGGCTTTGTCGAAGTCGATGAAGCCGTCGATCTCGTGCGTGGTGCGGATCCACTGGTTCAGCGCCTGGCGCACCACCTCGCCGGCGGGCGACATGTAACCGGCGCCGGTGTACGGAGTCAGCGTCCCGAAGTACACCTTGATGCCGTGCGCATGCGCGCGTTCGGCCATCTGGGAGTAGCCCAGGAGCAGGTCGTCTGTGGAGACAACGTCGTACGGACGCACGGTGGTGTAGGCGTGGCCGATGTCGTTGATGGCTTCGAGGATGATCACGTACTTCACGCCATCCTGCGCGATTACGTCGCGGTCGAAGCGGGCGAGCGCGCTGGGGCCGGTGTTGTCATGCAGGATGCGGTTGCCGCCGATGCCCTCGTTCAGCACGCCGATATCGGCGGTCCTGGGATCGGCCAGCAGGCGGCGCGCGAGCTCGTCGGGCCAGCGCGCATTCTGGTTCTGCGCGGCAAATGCGCCGTCGGTAATGCTGTCGCCGAACGCGACCACCGCGCCTGCCTTGGCCGGGGCCTTCACGTCAACGCCCTTGACGAACGGCCAGTTGCGTATCTCGGTGGGCGAATCCAGGGTCTTCGCGCCGACCACGTTGCCGGGCGCGGTGTAGCTGGTCTGGTCCGCGCCGCCATGCATGGAAAGATGGGTGATGGTCTGCTCCGGCACGAAGAAGCTGACCGCCAGATCGCAGCCCGGCGGCACGTTGACCGTGGCCGGGTCGCTGACCATCAGCGCGCCCGGCGGAATGCTGACCGCGGTGCGCCCGTCGAAGGTGAGGCCGGCGGAGGAGACAAGGTTGATGGTGCTGCCGCCCTGGCTCACGCCCACGTTGGCCGCGCCGATCAGCAGCGGCTCGGTGCCGAACTCGTTGGTGAAGATCACGCGCACCTGGGGTCCGCCGATGGAGATGTGCACGATCTCGCGCACCGTGGTGTCGGCCGTGCCATAGACGAACATCGGCGGACGCGGGCCGCGCGGATTCGCGCCGGGGGCGGCCTGTGCAGCGCCGGCCATCGCAGGCGCGGCAGTTGGAGGCTCGGGCGATACGGCGAGCGGCGCGGCAGCAGGCGCAGCCGCGGGTGATGCAGGCGCGCCCTGGACGCCGGGCATCATGTACTGCGGAGCAGGCGCAGCCGCAGGCGCCGCGCCCATCGGCACAGCCGTTCCCGGAGGCATTGCCGGACGGCCATTGTTGGCGGCGACCGGAGCAGTGGCCCATGTCCCCACCCAATGGTCCGGCGCGGGTGGCGCTGCCAGCGCGCAGGTCGTCGCCGCCAGCACCAGCAGGAGAAGCACGAAATGGGCGGTCCACACGGACACGCGAGTCGGATAGATATTCGAGCGCAGATTCATGGATTGGTTTCCCTCGATAAAAAAGATGAGAGTTTCAGCGGCACCATATTACGCTGGTTTGCCTGAAATCGGGCAGCCGGAGCCCTCGGGCGCGCCGCTGACCTTTATGCGCCGCTGATGAATCAGCATGTAATTTGGCCTTTAAAAGAGGAGATTTCCGAATGCTGATCCCACGAACCATCCGTGTCTTGCCAATTCTCGCCTTGGCGTGCGTTCTCACGCTCAAGGCGACCGCAGCCCCCGCCCAGGCATCCATTACCATCCCCGCATCGCAACCCGCCGCAGCCCCCAGCACCAGCACCGATCTCTTCATCATGGGCGGCTCCGACTTGGACCGCCCCGGTGTCCTGCCGCGGGCTAATTACAACATCGGCATCGGCCACACCTTCGGCTTCCTCAAGAAGGACCCCATCGGCGACGAGCTCACCTTCGGCTACACCTACGAGAACGCCGGCACCCACGGCTTTCTGCACACGCAGTACGGAGAGCACAGCGAACAGGTCGGCGTGATGAAGAACTTCGCCATTCACGGCACCCAGGTCGTCTCCGGATACACCTGGATCCAGACCGGCATCACCACCTACACCGGCTACAGCAGCCTCAGCAACCATCTCGACACCGGCCTGTCGATCGGCGCAATCGTCCATCTCAGCTTCCACAGCTCCATCTGGATCCAGGAGAGCTACAGCAAAGTCGTCACCGTGCCGTGGTACACCACCAGCAGCATCGGATACACCTACAGCTTTTAGCTGCCTTCCCGTCGCTATCGACACCGCGCCCCGCTTCTGCGCCGCCCGGCTTTCACGTATAGTGGGCGGTGCGGAAGTGCGGCTATCAGCTCTTAGCTGACGGCTAGAAGCTAATAGCTGCCAAAGGAAAAATGACAATGCGATTTGCGAGAGGTCTGGTGCTGGCGATGACAACAATGCTGGGAGCGCAGGGTGCGATGGCAGCGGTTACCGTGACGAAGGCGGATTTCGGCAAGCTGCCGGATGGCAGGGCCGCGGACGTCTACACGCTGCACAACGCCGATCTGGACGTGGGCATTACGACCTACGGCGCGCGCATCGTCTGGCTGAAGACCAAAGACCGCGACGGCAAGGTGGCCGACGTGGTGCTCGGCTACCCCTCAGTCGATGGATACGTGGCCGAAAAGACCGCCAAGACCTACTTTGGCGCGATCGTGGGCCGCTACGGCAACCGCATTCGCGCCGGCAAATTCTCCATCGACGGCAAGCAGTATCAAGTCCCGCTCAACAACAACGGCAACGCGCTGCACGGAGGCCCGCACGGCTTCGATGACCAGCTTTGGACCGGCAAGGAGATTCCCGGCGGTGTCGAAATGTCGCTGGTGTCGAAGGACGGCGACATGGGCTTCCCGGGCACGCTGGCGGTGCATGTGCGCTATACGCTGGTGGACAACTCCGTGCAGATTGTCTACTCCGCCACCACCGATAAACCGACCGTGACCAACATTACCAACCACTCCTACTTCAACCTTTCGGGCGAAGGCTCCGGCACCATTCTCGACGAGGTGCTGATGCTGAACGCCGACGAGTACACGCCGGTGGATGCCGGGCTGATCCCGGTGGGCGGGCCGAAGCCGGTCGAGGGAACGCCCTTCGACTTCCGCAAGCCGACGCCGATCGGCGCGCGCATCAACCAGCCCAACGAGCAGTTGAAGATCGCCGGCGGCTACGACCACAACTGGGTGCTCAACGGCAAGAACGGCGAGATGAAGCTGGCCGCCAAGCTCTACGACCCCAAGACTGGCCGCGTGCTGACCGTCACCACCACCCAGCCCGGAGTGCAGTTCTACTCCGGCAACTTCCTGGATGGAAGCTTCAAGGGCAAGTCCGGCGTGACTTATGCGAAGAACACCGGGCTGTGCCTGGAGACGCAGCACTATCCCGACTCGCCCAACCAGCCGGCGTTCCCCAGCACGCTGCTGAAGCCCGGCGAAACCATGCACTCGGAGACGGTGTTCGCATTTTCGACGGAGAAGTGACAAGCTTCTAGCCCTTAGCTATTAGCTTCTAGCTAAGGGCTAGAGGCTAGGAGCGAGAAGCTTTCTTTTCAAATCTTCCGCGATCAGCTTGCCGTGGAAGCGTCCGTTCTCGATAAAGATCTCGTTCGTCCGCTCGCCGGCCACGATCACGCCCGCCAGATAAATCCCCGGCACATTCGACTCCAGCGTCGCCGGATCGCACACCGGGCAGCGATCGTTCGAGTCGTCCAGCTTCACGCCAAGCCGTGCGATGAAATCGAAATCCGGATGGTATCCCGTCAGCGCGAACACGAAGTGGTTGGCCAGCGTCACCCGGCCCTTGGGCGTAGCCAGGGTCACGTCGTCCTCGGCGATATTTGTAACCGTCGAAGAAAAGTAGGCCTTGATCTCGCCATTCTTGATGCGGTTGTTGATATCGGGCAGGATCCAGTACTTCACATGCTTGTGCATCTCCGCGCCGCGATGCACCAGCGTCACCCGCGCGCCGTGCCGCCACAGGTCCAGCGCCGCAATCGCCGCCGAGTTCTTCCCGCCGATCACCAGCGCATCCAGCCCGAAGTACGGATGCGGTTCGTGGTAGTAGTGCGTCACCTTGCTCAGGTCCTCGCCGGGAATGCCGAGGTAGTTGGGCAGATCGTAATAGCCGATGGTGAGGGCGACCTTGCGCGCGCGATGCGTGAGCTGCCGGGCGAAGCGGTCCACGCTATGCACGGCAAAGTTGCCGTCCGAGCCGGTCACGCTGTCCACGGTCTCGTACTGGCGCACGTCGAGCGCGTAGTGCTCGGCGACCTTGCGGTAGTACTCTAGCGCTTCGCTGCGCGTGGGCTTCTGGTTGGGGCTGGAAAACGGCATGTCGCCAATCTCCAGCAGCTCGGGCGTGGTGAAAAACGTCATGTGCGCGGGATAGTGGAACAGCGAATTGCACAGGCAGCCCTTGTCCACCAGCATCGCCGAGAAGCCCGCGCGCTGCGCCTCGATGGCGCACGCCATCCCCGTCGGGCCCGCGCCGATAACCAGCAAATCATGGACAGGTTGTTCCGATGGTGCAGGGTTGCTCATGGCTCGATTCTACTGAAGGGGAAAGAGGCGGGCGCGCGGGCACGGAATCCCACATCTCAGAAACGAGATGCTCACCCCAGCCAGCAAGCTGGCCGGGGGCCCGAGATGTGGGGCACCCAATTTCGTGGCAGGAGCTAGAGTTCGACGAGCTTGTGCGCGATGGAGAAGAGGGCCAGCTCGAGCCGCGTGGACACGCCGGTCTTGTCGAAGACGTTCGACAGATGGCGCTTCACGGTCTCCTCGCTGATCGAGAACTGCTTGGCGAT
>Ga0181537_10005121_pt1 | contig 10653 bp, 12 predicted proteins | sample PEATcosm2014_Bin_39_FD_119765 | JGI IMG/M metagenome (GOLD analysis project Ga0181537, IMG submission 119765) | Peatland microbial communities from MTU Mesocosm Facility, Houghton, MI, USA - PEATcosm2014_Bin23_10_metaG | ecosystem: Environmental > Terrestrial > Soil > Wetlands > Peat | place... | reverse complement strand
ATCGTCATCCGTCAGCTTGGCCCACTTCTGTTTCAGCTTGCCCTTGGTGATGTTCCAGTCGCCCTTGATTTCGAGTGTGTTCATATCGGTTCGTGATGTTTTTGGGTTCTGTTTGCCGCAAGGCTCTGCGGTCAGCGAAGCAATAGAACCACAATCACGATGAGCAGCACGAGGCCGACCGAGCCCCCGCCAATCCAGATGGCACTGCCTAGCACGGGCGTGAATAATAAGAGATGCATGGTTTGTCTTTCATTTTTGATGGCATGTATTTGCCGTCGTTTTCTGAAATGAAGCTACGCGACGAGCCGTGGTGTGGCTATGGGGTGTAACCCGACCAGGGTAGATCAGCCAATGGCGCCGCCCATTGCATGCCGCCTTTTGTTCAGGAACGGCGATATATTGAAGTAAAGTGAGCGCCGTTCCCGATTCGGGCGTAGGTTGTGATATGCAGGACAACGCCCGGGAATTCAAAAAAATCAAATACGGTCCATTGCCGGTTTTGGGCGTGCCGGTGCAGGTCCAGTGCGAGGGCTTCAAGTGCATGGCCTTTCGTGACCGGGAGGGCCGATGGGTGGATCTTTTCAGTCACGAATTCGTGCCGCGGGTCCTGGGCGTGGTTTCCACTTGATGGCGCTGACCGGTTTAATTCAAGCGCGTGCGTTTTGACAGAATCAACAAAATGAACAGGATTTTGGATTCTCCCCAACTCCCATCCACCAACTCCTGTCTCCCAACCGCATTCTGTCATCCTGTCTAAAACTTACGGCAATCGCCATTCGCCACGACTGAGGTGCAGGAATAATCCCGCTGATCGCACCAATTTGCCGCGCCCAAGCTCAGCGCCGGCGGGAGCCCGCAACGCGGGAAAAGGTTGCACCGCGCTCCGTCTTATGAGCTTTTCGTGCGGAATCCGCCCATGGCCCAGATGATAAGGCACAGCAGCAGAATCAGGCCAAGCCCCCCTCCGCCAATGACGGGACCGCCAAAGTAAAACCCGCCACCACCGAACAAGAGAAGCAGAACCAGTACGAGTAATAATATATTCATGCCCACAAGATAACATACCGCGGCACGGTTCCTATGGGGTCTTCACCCCAGAGGCGAACGCCACGTCTCATTCAGGCCATACGGTGTTTACCGTATAGCCATCCGGCCGGAATCAGTTAATGTGGCGGCATGAAAATAAATCGACTCCGCTGGACGCTGCAGATGCTGATATTGAATGTGACCCTGGTGGTTTTAGCCGCCGGGTGCGCCACCCACGACGAGAGATCCTATAATCAGGATTTTAATCAAAACCTTCCCACCTCACCCCGATACACCATTGAGAATGTTGATGACACCCATTTTCAAGTGATCGTCCATCAAGGTTCGCCTCTGCCGGGAACCGAGCGCATCCTTTATGTGAAAAAAGTGGCCTCAACGGTTGCGGCCACCGAAGCCGGGCGCAGGGGCTGGCAAAACTGGGACCTTGATTACATTCAAGAACGCGATCAGGGCTGGATGCACATTGTGATAGCCAATGTCACCCGTAAAAACGCGGTCGCCATGACCTCCAGCCCGACCCAATAACAACCCCTGGATTTCAACCGCCAGGACGCCCGTCCTCCGTAGCACTACTGCGGAGGGTGGACAAAGAACCCCAAGGTTTCAGCCACAGATTTTCACAGATGTTTTTATCTGCGTTTCATCTGGGGCCCGGCAATTTCTCTCCGTACGCCGACGACGTTGCCTCGCTGGAATACTACGCGATCCTGCGCTGGCGCAACAGACGACGGGTCTTCACCGCGAATGGCAGCAGCAGTGCGCCCGCAAGCAACGTGAATGTGGCTGGCTCCGGGACGGCCACCGCAGCCACGTCCGAGAGGGTTGTGCCGACCCGGATCTCGTCGAGTTCCTGTCCGGCATTGCTCTGGTAGTAGAAGTCCTGCGCCTGGAACGCCGGACCCGGGAGCAGAACCGAGGCATTCGGCGGGCCGAGGACCAGGCCGGGATCCAAATACAGGTTCACCAGCGTACCCCCTCCGCTCCACTGAACCAGTTGCAGTATGAATAGATCGGCCCCGACGCCGGCCCCGGACCCGGCCGGCAGGCCGTTGAGAGTGATGGCGTTGCCGGCGGTCTTGCCCACCTCGATATCCGGGAGGACCGCGATCGGTTGTTGGATGTCCACTTGCGCGCCGGGGACGGCGCCGACGGCGTTCTGTTCCAGAAAGCTGACCCAGAGGTCACTCCCGGAGTTGCTCAGCGGCGCGGCAAAACTGCGGGACGCTGCTCCCCCCGCCAGCGTCAGGAGCGCGTCGCCGGTTGATGGCAGTGCCGTTGGGTAAGTCAGTGAGGGCGGTTGATCGACCATCCCGCCGCTGAGTTGCGTCCAGGGCCCGGGCGCCCAGCCGGTCCCACCGGTCATGGTCGGCAGCGGCTGATTGACAATATAATTGAAGCCTTCGTACGCGAGGATGCTCGCCACGGATTCGCGGGCCGGTCCCAGCACCAGCACAAGTACAAGCGTAACGGCCAGGCGATGTGTCGCGGCGCGGTAAACCATGGGGAATGAGGAATTCGTTTTCATATCGGGTATTGGGTTTAATTCGGAGTTTGCATTGGTTAGAATTCATCAGCCAACTGTCGCTGATGGTTTGTTTGCGTTTGAGGGTCAAAGGGTTTTCCAAAACTCAAACCAACAAGGCAGCACTGGCAGCCTTATGAACACTTCCTTTCCCGCTCTTATACGCCGACCTTCAGCCCTGTCAACGTAAAGTTATCCACCTTCCGGCAAACGCCGGACGCCGCGACCGGCGTGGAGCAGCAATCCCGACGGGATTCTCACGGTCGCCGCCATTCACCGCGCTCGATGTGCAGCTTTTTCGACAGCCATGGTAGGGTTATACCCCATATCTATTTCCTTCCAAAGGGTAATCATGATTCCCATGAACAAGCAGCCAACCTTGCCAAATTCCCGGGCAGCGTCTCCGGTGCGACGCTTGCTTTTGGCGGAATCCTGTCTGGTCAAAAGCTCTGGCCTGAAGAACAACCCCGGCCTCCATCAAACTGTGCCCCCATCGAACAGCCTCCCCGCCTTTCTCCAAAAAATACTTATGTCAACCGGTTACCGCCGCGGTGGCCTCAATGTTCAATTGCGGGGGGCGGAGTCACCAGACTTATCCCCAAGGAAATCAGAGACTCTTCGCGTCGTCTTCCGCATTTCTCCAGAGACCACGGTCAACGTGCAGCCATAATCCGGCGTCGCGGATTTGACCGCCAGGACGCAGGGAACGCCAAGGTTTAAGCCACAGATTCACATCCACCTTCCGCAGTAGTGCTACGGAGGACGGGCAGATTTTCACAGATGTCTTTATCTGCGTTAATCGGCGAAATCTGCGGATCAACTCCTTTGTGTGCCTGGCGTGCCGTGGATGAGAGCGGTCTGCGTTTGATGATCGCGGAGGGGGCGCGCGCGCGTCTCCACCCTCCGTAGCAGCGCTACTGCGGAGGACGGGCCGCGTGCGGCGGTCGGCGTCGCGCCGGACGCTCCGGGGAATGTTCGCAACGGGACGTTGCGAACGGCGACCGGGACGGTCGCGCTCCCCAGTTTGAGTTGATATCGCGGCAAATCCATGCCGGTAGTCTTTCTGATCTTCGCACGAAACCAGGCGGCACCGGTGGCTTTGGACTTGTCATTTGCCTGCTAAAAGTGCATAAATAACCCCATCAGAAGCCAACATTGGCCAAAAGAGGCGGGCTGAATTTTACACCCTTTATGAAAACCGGATTTCTTCGTTGCATCATCTGCATTCTATTGGCGTTGCCCGTGGTGGGGCGGGCCCAGTTCATTTTCACGACCAATGCCGACAATACCCTCAACGTTTACCAGTACACCGGTTCCGGCGGAGCGGTGACGGTTCCCGACACCACCAACGGCCTCCGGATCACCACCATCGGGAATGATGCCTTCAGCCTCGTTTCCGGTTTGACCAGCCTGACGTTCGGCACCAATGTCGCCAGCATCGGGACGAACGCCGTCTTTCAATGCGTCAATCTGGCCGGTGTCTCGATTCCCGCCAGCGTTACCAACATCGGGGTCGGCCCGTTCTTTGACTGCCAGAAGCTGACCGTGATCTCGTTGAACGCCTCCAATCAGGATTTTATCGTCACCAACGGGGCGCTGTTCAACAAGGCCCTGACCTCGCTCATTCAATTTTCCGGCGGCCTGGCCGGCAGTTTCACCATTTCCGCCATCGTCACCAACGTCGGCGAGGCATTCATCGGCAACTCCCTGACGGCACTGGCGGTAAACTCGACCAATGCGTATTACAGCAGCACGAATGGCGTGTTGTTCGACAAGAGCCAAACATACCTGATTGAATATCCCGGCGGCCTGGCCGGCGCTTACACCGTGCCCCACAGCGTCACCACCATCGAAGGCGCGTCCTTCGAATACTCCATGGGTGTGACCAGCGTCACGATCGACACCAATGTTACCAGCATCGGTTACGTGGCGTTCTATGACAGCGCCGGCTTGACCGGGATATCGGTGAGTTCAACCAACGCCTATTACAGCAGCACCAATGACGTGTTGTTCGACAAGGCCAAAACCACGCTCATTCAATATCCCTGCGCGGTCGGCGGCAGTTACACCGTTCCCGGCACCGTCACCAACATTGAGGACGGCGCGTTTGGCGATTCCTTCAGCCTCACCGAGGTCGTCATTCCCGGCAGCGTCACCAGCATCGGGGTGGAGTCGTTCTACGCCTGCTTGAACCTGGCCGGCGTGTCCCTGGGCAATCATGTCGCCAGCATCGGGGTGGAGGCGTTCTTTGAATGCACCAACCTGACCGACCTTGCGATTCCCGACAGCACCACCAACATCGCACAGTATGCCTTCTATTACTGCCCTGCCCTGGCCAGCGTCACGTTTGGCAACGGCATCCGCAACATCGGTTTTGAGGCATTCGCCGATTGTCAGAGCCTGGCCGGCGTTTGTTTTTCCGGGAACGCCCCGGTGGATGGCGGCAGCATCTTTTACTTTGATTTTTCGCTCGGCACCATCGACTACGTGAGTAGCGCCTCGGGTTGGGGGCCCACCTACGATGGCATTCTCACCACCCCCGTCGCCAACTGTGGTGGCGCGGTGCCGTTGCTGGCCATCAGCCAGGCCGGCGCCAACGTGATTTTGGCGTGGCCGGACACGTTCACCGGGTACACGTTGCAATTCACCACCAACCTCGATTCCCCGGCCGGCTGGACCAATGCGCCGCCGCCCGCGCCCGTTATTGTTAATTCGAACTACACCGTGACGAATGCCATTACCGGCCCGCCGAAATTTTACCGGTTGATGGGCCCGTAACCGGGAGGGTTTCGCGCGAGGAGCGCGAAGGAAACGAAGGAAGGCGATCCTTGTTAAAAACCTTCGCCCTCGTCGCGGCCTTCGCGCGACCCCGGTTGCTCACGGCAGACGCCCAAGGCCGCGCACTTTTGTCGGAATCATTCCCTTCCGCCCCTTGAACGTCCTGGCCGGGTTGAACGGGTTTCTATATTGTGGTAGGCTTCCAGCTAATGTTTGGCGTTTACAAGGAACCTTGTCAACGGAATCGTGATGGGGGGTTCACTCTCATTGAACTGCTGGTCGTTATCAGCATTATCGCCCTCCTGGCAGCTCTGCTGCTTCCCACGCTGGCCATGGCAAAGCAAAAAGGACAGCAAACGGCTTGCATCAACAATGTGCGGCAACTGACCCTCGCCGTCCTCATGTATGCCGATGAGCACGAAGACACTCTTCCGCCCACCGCGTACAATGATTCAAATGGCAATGAGGTGGATTGGCCGTCCTTGCTGGATCCCTACATTGGGCACGTTGCCAAAATCCATCTTTGTCCAACCGACCGCCTTTCCCAGGTGAACTCCTATGGCCTGAACGAACTGGCTTTTGTTGACCTGACGGATCCCAATCCCGGCCCATTGACACATCTGGCATCTTTCCATCAGCCGAGCAGAACGGTCATGCAGGGTGATATTGGAACCGAGGATGATTTTATGACGCCGCGCCCGGACACGTTGAAGTTGACGGCTCCCGGCTCTCCGCTTAACGATGATGAAGATGCCCGGCCTTCAACCCGCCATGCGGGCCGGTGTGATTTGGGTTTTATGGACGGGCACGAAGAGCATTGGTTTTTGTACCAATTCTATGCCAATCAGATTCCCACGAATGCATGGTTTGCGCCCTAGGCCAGTGGCGGTCAGGACAAATGCCATTCACCACGACCGACGTGGAGCAATAAACCAGCGTCGCGTAGGATTCCGCATTGCGGGACTGCTGGTAACGCGTCGCCAAACATGGCATCCTTCACCGATTGGAAAGTCCACCAACCAAAAACCTCCTGCCGCGCTTGATCAGCTGGGGTTTGGTCGGCCAAATCGTCCTGGCCGTTTGTTTGTTTGTCCCCGGCACCGTCCATTTCTGGCAGGCCTGGGCATTTATGGCCGTAAATCTCGCGGTCACGATTTTCTTTTGCGCTTATTATTACCGGCGTGATCCCGAATTTCTCGCCCGCCGGCTGCTGCGAAAGGAAAAAATCGGCGCGCAAAAATTCATCATGTTCTTGTTGAAAAATGTCTCCGTCATTTTCTATGTGTTGTGTGGTCTGGATCATCGGTTGGGCTGGTCGCAGACCTGTTTGGCGCCGGTGCCGTGGTGGCTGACGTTGCTGGCATTGCTCCTCTATGCGGGCAGTTATCTTTTATTTATTCCGGTGGGTAATGCGAACCGCTTCGCCGCCAGCATCATTCAAGTTGAAGCCGGCCAGACCGTTGCCGACCACGGCCCTTACCGTTTCGTGCGACATCCGATGTATTCAATCTCGCTCCTCATCTGGCTCTGGATTCCGCTGGCGCTCGGCTCGTTCGTCCTGCTGCCGGCGGTCGCGCTCATTGCCCCCATCCTTGTGCTGCGCCTGCTCAACGAAGAAAAAAATTTGCGGCGTGACCTGCCCGGCTATTCCGAATATTGCCAGCGCACTCCCTGGCGGCTGATTCCTTTTGTTTGGTAAGACGGAAGCCGTATTAACCGCCAAGGCGCAAAGGACGCCAAGGTTCGGATTTCTCTTTTTCGGGACTGAGCGCACTTGGCGATTCTGGCGGTAAAATTGGGGCATGTATAATCACTGGCCGGATGGCCCGGCTCCAGCCAGGCTTGTCTCGGCGACCCGTTTCACATCCTCTCGCCCCGCGATTGAGCGGGATCAAACAAGCGGCTATACTCGCGCGGTGAAGATTTCCATCGTCGTCCCGGCCTTCAACGAGGAAAAACTCCTGGGTGAAACCCTGGCGCACATCAAGTCGGCGGCCGGCGCGCTGACCAGAATTGGATGGGATACTGAATTGATTGTCTGCGACAACCATTCCACCGACCGCACGGCGGAAATCGCGCGGGGAGCGGGCGCGAAAGTGGTGTTCGAGCCGGTCAACCAAATCTCCCGTGCGCGGAATTCAGGCGCGGCAGCAGCCGGCGGCGATTGGCTGGTTTTTGTGGACGCCGATTCCCATCCGAGCGCGGAATTGTTTGCCGACATGGCAGAAGCAATCCGACCCGGCAACTGCATCGCCGGCGGTGCCACCCTTGGCTGGGACCAGCCTTTCCTCGCCGAGCTGGTTACGCCGGTGTGGAATATTGCAAGTCGCTGGCGGCGATTGCTGACCGGTGCGTTTATGTTCGTCGAAACGGCGGCGTTCCGGAAGCTCGGCGGCTTCAGCCTCGACGCATATGCCGGCGAAGAACTGGATTTGTGCCGGCGATTGAAACTCCTGGCTGCAGAAACCGGAAGTCGAATAGTCATCCTGCATCGGCATCCCATTGTCACCTCCGCCCGCCGGATTCGGCGTTACACCGTGCTCCGGCAGATCTGGATGATATGTCTCCTGTTGTATCACATTATTTTCGATCCGCATCACGTCACCACCAGCCGCGAAGCCGCCGGCCCGTGGTATGACGGACGAAGGTAAAGAGATGAACCAGATCATGGCAGACGCCATTCGCCACGACCGATGTGCAATAACAAACCAGCATCGCGCAGGACTTGAAGTTGCTGGCGGATTTTGTCCCACAAGACGCGGGTTTTTTGTTTCTCCCAGAATCAGGCGAAGACCCCTTTCCCTGTTGCGCCGGAATTGCTATTCTTCCCTTTGCTTATGAAAACCATTGCGCCGGTCGAACTGCAAAAAATACTGGTCGTTCAACCCAACCTGCCCCTGCTGGATGTCCGCACACCGGCGGAATACGCCGAGGTGCATGTGCCACAAGCCCGCAACGAACCTCTCGACAAACTTCAGCCCAAGGCGCTCTACGCTGCGGGCAGCCTGCCCAAGGATTGTCTCGTTTACATTCTCTGCCGTTCGGGCGGACGCGCGACCAAGGCGGCGGAACTGTTTGCACGGGAAGGATTCGATCAAGCCGTGGTTGTGGAAGGCGGCACGCAGGCATGGTGCGATGCCGGTTTGCCCGTGAGCCACGGCGGCGTTAAAGTCATCAGCCTCGAACGACAGGTGCGGATTGCCGCCGGTTCAATCGTGCTGATTGGAATCCTGCTCGCATGGCTCATCCATCCGGGCTTCATCGGAATCTCGGCGTTTGTCGGGGTTGGGCTGGTTTTTGCCGGCATCACAGATTGGTGCGGCATGGGAATGTTGCTGGCAAAGATGCCGTGGAATCAATCCACCGGTCGTGCCACGGTTTGCAAACCGACGGGACTTGAAATTTCACGGTAGACGCCAGACACCGCACTCGATGGGTGTCATTGCCTTGTCTTGTTGTTTGACAGGGATGGATATTTTTTACGGCAAGGAGCTAAAAAACAGATGAGGAAGTCCCAAACTCAGCCGGGGAAGTCTGAAAGTCGCTCGCGGAAACCTGAACCGGTGGCGGAGAAGTTCACGTTTTGTTTTTGGAAATCATGGACTTGCTGACGAAAACCATAAGGTCGCCAGGTGAAACCTGAACCTCCGTCAGGGAAACCATAAGGTCGTTCATCTTACTTTGCGTTTCCGTCGGGCAAGTTCAGGTTTTGTTCCTGAAAACCAGGACTTTGCTCATCCTAACCATCCTGTCGGACGCGGAAACCTGAACTTCCCTGCCGGTCTCAACGCCCGGCCTTGGAATTTTCTGTTGGCTTTCAGTTATTTACATCCATCGACGATGATTAATTAGCATGTTTTATCGTGACGGCACCGTTTTTGCTAAGGTGTTTTCTTGGGCAGGGGAATGGCTGGATCGGATGATTCAGCCAAAGGACGTTCGAAACTACAGAGGGCTAGAAATATTAATTCCATGACTACCAATTATAGGGTCTCGAGGGACTTTGTGACTTATTCCGACAGTGATTTGGATGAGTTCGCAAACAACACGAGCCAATGTATGGATAAAAATCCGTCGTTCCCTGCTCCACCAGTGAAGTCAGCCGACCTCACGGCACTGAACGACACGTTTCGCGGCGCGATTGCCGCGGCTGCCACGGGCGGACAGCAGGAAACCGCCGCAAAGGTGAAAGCACACGATGCCGTTGTGGATGCGTTGCGCAAGAACGCCAACTACGTCCAGACCATCGCCAGTCATGACCTGGAAATGCTGTTGTCGTCCGGGTTTTCGCCGTCCAGCACCAACCGGGCGTCGGCGCCGCTGGACCAACCGGCGGTGGTGACGCTGGACAATGCCGGGACCACCAAGCTGCTGCTGCGGCTGACCCCGGTGCTCAATGCCAAGTCGTATCAGGTACAGACCAACACCAATGGCAACGGCACCTGGACGGAAGCCGGCATCTACACGCAGGCCCGCCGCATCACGCTGGAAGGCCTGACCCCGGGCACGACGTACAGTGTTCGCGCCCGCGCCGTGGGCGGAGCAACCGGCTACAGCGATTGGTCCGCGCCGGCCTCGCACATGGCAACGTAACCGCAACCGCGCCGCGACCGCGGGCTTTATTTGGAGCGGGGGCACAAGGTTGAGGGCCGTGAGTAATGTCCGGCCCTCAACTCAAACCCCGAATCGAAAACCGATCTTTTTAATTTTATTCCGGGTGACGGTCCCATCCCAGCCGGTGACGCCTTTTGCGCCGGTCCCAACCGTCGCCCGGAATGTTTTTCCGAAGCACCGTTACACATTGATTATGAAAACGCCGAATTTATTTGTTTCAACCGTTCTTATGTCCGTCTTGCTGTCGGGCGGCTGTTGCACCACCAAAACACTGGTCTCCGCCGACGGCAACGCAGCGACCGGTGTCGTGGGCGGCTCCATCGAGGTGACCGCCTGCACGCCCATGGAAAAGGAAGTGGCCAGCCAGCTTGCCCAGCTTTCCGACTGGTACCGCGCGCATTGGGACGGCTGCGGCACAAACTCGGACGCCGCCGCCTGCCGCGCCGAAGTTTCCAAAGCCTATCAGGAACAGCAACAATTGTTGCTCAACGTGCTGGCGTCAATGAATGGCAAGCCGAAGGCGGAACAGGAGCAAACAAGCTACGCGGAGAAAAACTCGACTGGCCCGAAGACTGTTCTGGAACTTCTGGCAATCTGGATGGCAACGCAAGGGTTGCCGGTTCGAGTCGAAAACGGTTGAATCGACTAATTTGTTGGGCGCAACGCATTACAGACGAATCATAGTCCAACTT
>Ga0181537_10005120_pt1 | contig 10654 bp, 8 predicted proteins | sample PEATcosm2014_Bin_39_FD_119765 | JGI IMG/M metagenome (GOLD analysis project Ga0181537, IMG submission 119765) | Peatland microbial communities from MTU Mesocosm Facility, Houghton, MI, USA - PEATcosm2014_Bin23_10_metaG | ecosystem: Environmental > Terrestrial > Soil > Wetlands > Peat | place... | reverse complement strand
GCCGCGCCTGCAGCATTTTATCCGGCGAGAAGCCTATGCCCGGCACAACATTGGCCGGCGAGAACGCGGCTTGCTCGATCTCGGCGAAGAAATTCTCGGGATTGCGGTTGAGTTCGAAGAAGCCCACTTCGATCAAGGGAAACGCAGACTTCGGCCACACTTTGGTCAGATCGAACGGATTGAATGGGAATGCCTTCGCCTGTGCATCGCTCATTACCTGGATGAGCAGGGTCCAGCGCGGAAAACGGCCGGCCTCGATGCTCTCGAACAGGTCGCGCTGATGAGTCTCGCGGTCCTTTCCAACCAAGGCCTCGGCCTCGGCGTCCGTCAGGTTTTCGATACCCTGTTGACTGCGAAAATGAAATTTTACCCAGATCCGCTCATCGCGGGCGTTCAGGAAACTGTAGGTGTGGCTGCCGAATCCATGCATGTGCCGAAAAGAGCGCGGAATGCCTCGCTCGCTCATGACGATGGTCACTTGGTGCAGCGCTTCGGGCAACAGGGTCCAAAAGTCCCAATTGTTATCGGCGCTGCGCATGCCGGTACGCGGATCGCGCTTGATGGCGTGATTGAGATCGGGAAATCGCAGCGGATCGCGAAAGAAGAACACCGGCGTATTGTTGCCCACCACGTCCCAGTTGCCTTCTTCGGTGTAGAACTTCAGGGCGAAGCCGCGGATGTCGCGCTCCGCATCGGCGGCCCCGCGTTCGCCGGCCACTGTGGAAAAGCGGGCGAGCATGGGTGTCTGCTTGCCGACTTCCGAGAAAATCTTCGCCTTGGTATAACGACTGATGTCGTGCGTGACGGTGAAGGTCCCATGGGCGCCGGCGCCTTTGGCGTGCATGCGACGTTCGGGGATCACCTCGCGGTCGAAGTGCGCGAGCTTCTCGATCAGCCAGATGTCCTGCAGCAGCGCCGGCCCCCGAGGGCCGGCGGTCTGAATGTTGAGATTATCGGTGACCGGTGCGCCTGTGGCATGAGTCATGTGCGGAGCGGCGGGATTTTGCTTCATGTGCGCCTCGTAGGGAGTTCTGGTTGAGTGACCGCCGCCGAGCTCACGACGGCCACGCGGATGCGCGGATCACGCCGCAGAAGTTGCCGCGTTTGAATGTCGGGTCCTTGTCCGCAAGGACGTCAGCCTTGACATTGCCGAACGCGGTCTCCGGCTTGCGTTTGATGCCTTCGTAGAAGGCCTGGATGATGTCTTCCTTGAAGCGATTGCCGCGCGGATGCGCATGCACCACCGCCTCTCGCTCGGCATCGCTGTACTCGGCGTAGGTCAGGCCGAGCACATCCATCTCCACGCCCGCTGTGACCAGGGCGATGACGGGGTGCATGTGGGGCGGAATTCCGGGGGTCGTGTGCAATGCGATCGCCGTCCAAACGGTATCGATATCCGACTGGGGGATGCCATGGCGTCGCAGGAAATCCCGGGCGGCGTTTGCGCCATCGACCTCGAAACGCTCGCCCGCGCTGCTGTACTGCGGCGTAAGTCCCATGTCATGGAACATCGCGCCGGCATACAGAAGCTCCGGATCGAACTTCAGGCCGCGGCGCTTTCCAGCCAGGGCGCCAAAATAATAAACCCGGCTCGAGTGGTGGAAGAGCAGCGGCGGCGTGGTGTCGCGGACCAGTTCTGTTATCTCGCCGGCCAGTTTGCTGTCTGGAACTCGCACGCCCGGCACTGTCAAGCTCATCGTAATCCCCTGTCCGTCCTATGCGGATCCTACGATGGAGGTCTACGGTTGCGCGATGGTTTCGGCGGGGGATCGCTGCGTTACGTTTGAAACTCGCGGGTGAGGCTCGTCAATTGCGGTCAATCTTCAGCAAAGGTGCGCAATCCTTCCCGCCCGGAGAGCGCTACGCTAGTTGTTCGAACGGCGGCTCAAGGCATGCTGGGATCTTTCCGGCGCTCGCCGCGCGACAAGGAGTGGCAGCCATGTACGTCTTCTTCATTACGACACTTTTGTTGGCATACGTTGCCCTCGCGATAATCGGCCTGCTCAGCGTGGCGAAGAATCTTTGGGGAAGACCCTGGTCACCGGTGCCTTCATTCTCGGAATCGGACAATGATCTGGAGACGAGAGAGATCTCGATGACGACGGAGGCCTGGGCGACGAGTGGAAACCCGGCGCGGAGTGGCGCCTGTCGGCCTTGCGCCGCAGGATGCGCGCGCACATCATCGGCACGAGCGTCAGGGAGACCACGGCGGATATCACGATGGTCGCGGCGAGAGTCACCGCGAATTCGCTGAACAGGCGCCCGATCACTCCGCCCATGAACAACAGCGGAATGAGCACCGCGATCAGCGAGACCGACAATGACATGATGGTGAAGCCGATCTGCCCGGCGCCTTCGAGCGCCGCCTGCAGGGGTGTCTTGCCGGCCTCCAGATAGCGCACGATGTTCTCGATCATCACGATAGAATCGTCCACGACGAAGCCGGTGGCGACGATCAGCGCCATGAGCGAGAGGTTGTCGATCGATTAATGCAACCCGTACATCACCGCCAACGTGCCGATCAGGGAGACTGGGACGGAAATGCTCGGGATGACGGTCGCCGGCACGTTGCGCAGAAATACGAATATCACGAGCACCACCAGCGCGATCGCCAGCAGCAGCTCGATCACGGCATCGGCCACTAGTACAGAAGATCGAGCTTGTACTGCGCGATGTTGGCGTCGTCGGCCTTCACCTGGGCTTCATCCTGCTTGACCAGGAACTCGGTGTCGGTGACGGTCTGTTCGGCGATGGCCTTCTGCGCGCGCAATTCCCGGTAACGCGCCAGGTCGGAGCGGGCCTGCTCCAGCGCCGATTGATCCTTGAGAAGCGCCGCCTGGGCTTGCCGCAGAGCTATCTCGTATTGACGCGGGTCGATTTGTGCAAGGAACTGTCCCTGCGCCACATCCTGGCCCTCCTGGTAGCCCACTTCGGTGAGATAGCCGCTCAACTGCGGCAGTACGGTCACCGTGGCGATCGGCGTCTCCGTGCCGAGTTCCGTCAGTGTTACGGGCATGTCGCCCCGGGCGGCGTGAGCTACTTTGACCACTTGCGCCGCCGCGCCATGGGTGGCTGGTTTTCGCTCGAACAAGCGCACCAGCACGACGCTGAGCAGCGCCCCGGCCAACGTTGCGACGATCCACGCCCTACGATGCGGAGCCGGGCGGGTCGTTTTTCGGGCCTGGGATTCGCTCATACCGCCTCTATGCCGCGTTATCCTCCCAGCCGCCGCCGAGCGCCCGGATGAGGTCGACGCTGGCGGTCAGCTGCAGCGTGTCGAGATTGAGGGCTTCGAGCTGTGTCTGCAGCAACGCCGTCTGCGAGGTGACGACGTTGAGGTAGTCGGTTGCACCCTGCTTGTAGAGGGCCAGCGAAAAATCCAGAGTGCGCTGCGCGGCGTCGACGGCGGCCTTTTCATCGATGCCGGCGTCGTGGAAATGATTGAGTATGGCGAGACTGTCCTCGACCTGCTGAAATGCGCCAACGACGGTCATTCGGTAGTTCGCGGCGGAAGCGTCGAATTCGGCGCGCGCTTGGGCGACCTGCGCCCGGCGCAGACCGCCGTCGAACACGGCGAGCAGGGCATTCGGTCCGACCGCCCAGAACGTGCTCGGCGCAGTGAGCCAGTTCGAAAAGGCCTGGCTCTCGTAGCCGCCCTGGGCGCCGAGCGTGAGGGATGGGAAATACGCGGCCCGCGCCACACCGATGTTGGCATTGGCCGCAAACATGCGCCGCTGCGCACCGGCAATGTCGGGACGGCGCTGCAGCAGCGTGGCTGGAATACCTGTGGGTACCCGCGGAAGCCGGATGTCGACAAGCTGAGGCTTGAGCGAGAACGTGGAGGCCGACACACCGAGCAGCGCGGCGATTGCATGTTCCATCAGCGCGCGCTGAGCGAGGGTCTGCGCCGCCTGGGAGCGTGCGGCATCGAGCTGCGTCTGCGCCTGCGAAACATCGAGGCCGGGCGCAATGCCGGCTCCGTGGCGCTGCCGGGTGAGCTCGAGCGCGCGCGTGTAGGCCTGCACCGTCTCATCGAGGATGGCGGTGTCGCGGTCCAGGCTGCGCAGCTGAATGTAATCCCCGACCAGCTGCGCGATCAGAGACAGACGGGCATTCTCGAGGTCCGCGGCCGACGCGGCGGCGTTGGCCGCGCCCGCGGCGACTTCGTTGCGGATCCGCCCCCACAGGTCGAGTTCATAGCCGACGCTGGCGCTCAGTGTGTTGGTATCGTAGTAGGCGGGCCCGGTCGGTAGTCTGAGCGGCCGGTTGAGCGAATCACGATTGCGCGCGACGCCGGCGCTCAAGCCGAGTGTCGGAAACAGTCCGGCGCGCGCCTGATCGGCAATCGCCCGGGCCTGCGCGTAGTTCGCCAGTGCGGCGGCGAGCGTGGGGTTGCCGTCAATAAGCCGTTTCTGCAGCTCGTTGAGTTCCGCACTGTCGTACAGCGTCCACCAGCTGTCGCGCGGCAGCCGATCGGCCGGCTGCGCTTGAGTCCAGGGACCAAGTTCCTTGTAGACATCCGCAGCGGGAACGACCGGAGTCTTGAGCGGCGGCGCCAGCGAACACGCGCCGAGCAACAAGGTCAGCGAGAGGCCGCCGGACCAACACAGGCACTTAGCCCGCTGCATTTTTGTTCTTCGGCTTAGTATCGGCGACCGCGCGCCCCGCAGCCGCACCGGCGAGGCGCACCTCATCGCCGTTGCCGATTCCATCGGGCGGATTTTCGATCACCCGGTCGTCCGGCGCGAGGCCGGAGGCAATTTCGACGAGCGCACCCTGATCGCGTTGGATCGACACGGGCTTGAGCAGCACGCGGTTCGCCGTGTCGACAGTGGCGATGGAGAGCCCTTTGGCGTCGAAAATCAACGCGCTCGACGGTACGCTGAGCACATGGGCCGCGGCGGCGATTTGTAGATGGATGCCGGCATAGTCGCCCGGCATCATCTCACCCGCGCTGTTGTCCACGATGAGCTGCATCAGGGTCGTGCCGCTGGCCGGATCCACGGCCTGGGACGAAGCTTCGACCGTTCCGAGATAGCTCCTGCCCGGGTGTTCCGGCACGCTGATCGTCGCCCGGGTGCCCGGCGGCACACTGGGAACGTAGTTCTGCGGCACGTTGACATAGACGCGCAGCTTCCCGGTTTCGGAGACCACGAACAGCTGTGCGCCGCCGGCGGCCCCCACGTTGATCAATGAGCCGATGTCGGTTGCGCGCGCGGTGACGATGCCGTCGAACGGCGCGATCAGGCGTTTGAAGCCTTCCAAGGCCGCCAGGTGTTCGACGTTCGCCTGCGCCGACTTGACCTGGGCGATATTGGCGTTCCACGTGAACGTGCGTGTATCGACGTCTTGCTTGGCGACGGCGTCGGTGCTGGCGAGCGATTGCCACCGCTCAGCGCTGATCTGCGCGAGTTTGGCATTCGCCTGTGCGACGTTCAAATCGGCGCGCGCCTGCATGAGTTGCTGGTCGAGATCGGGCGTGTCGATTTCGGCAAGCACGTCACCGGCCTTCACCTTGTCGCCGATATCGTGCTTCCAGCTCTTCAGGTAACCCGGCACGCGGGCGTAGATGGGCGCCTGGATATAGGCCTGCAGGCGCCCGGGCAAATCCAGGCCCGCGTCATTCTTGACGCTTGCGGGCGTCACCAGGGCAACGACCGGGGCGGCCTGCGCTTCGGTCAAGTCGTGAAGGCGGGAGTTTTGCGCCGCGCGCGTGCCGAGACCGTAAGCGGCGACGCCGATGGCGAGCAGTGCGAACGCCGCCCCGATGAGGACAAGACGACGTGGCACAGGGTGGCTGGTATTTTGATCAAGCGGTGGCATGGGCTGCTCCGAAGTGGCTGGTCGGCGCCGGCTTGGGGAGGCCGTTCCGGTGGATAATGCTGAACATCACAGGGACGAAGAACAGCGTGGAGACGGTGGCGAAGATCAGACCGCCGATCACGGCGCGGCCGAGCGGCGCATTCTGCTCGCCGCCTTCGCCGAGGCCGAGCGCCATGGGCAGCATGCCGATCACCATCGCGAGGGCGGTCATCATTACGGGGCGCAGGCGCACGAATCCGGCCTCGAGCGCGGCTTGGGTCGCATCGCCTATCTCATTGAGCTTTTCGCGGGCGAAACTGATCACCAGCACGCTGTTCGCGGTCGCGACACCCATGCACATGATGGCGCCGGTGAGAGCCGGCACCGACAGCGTCGTATGGGTCGCAAACAGCATCCAGACGATGCCGGCGATCGCCGCGGGCAGCGCCGTGATGATGACGAAGGGATCGCTCCACGACTGAAAGTTGATCACCACCACGAAGTACACCAGTACGATGGCGCCGAGCAGGCCGAACAACAGGCCGGCATAGGCGCTGTTCATGGTCGCCGTCTGACCCACCAGGGCGACGATCGAGCCTTTCGGTTTGTCCTTGTCGTTCCTGGCCATGATCTTTTCGATGTCGGCGGACACCGCGCCGAGATCCCGCCCTTGAGTCGTGGCGTAGATCTCGACCATCGGGGCGATATCGTACTGCGAGAACACCGCGTCGGTCTGAGTGCGGCGGATGTCGGCGATGCCGCCGAGCACGGTGGTTGGCGTGCCGGTGGCGTTGATCGGCAGATTCTGCAGCGCCGGGAGAGTATCGATCTGGTATTGCGGAGTCTGCAGGGCGATCGGATAAGTCACGCCGTTCTTCTCGTTGAGCCAGTAAGTGGGCGCGACCTGGCTCGAACTCGCCAGGTTCACGACCAGGCTATTGGTCACGTCTGCCGCGGTCACGCCGGTGTATTGGGCCCGCGCGCGGTCCATGTCGACATTGATCGTCGGCTGCCGGGCCGACTGCTGGATGCGTGCATCGGCGACGCCCGGGACGTGCCGGATCTGCGCCAGCAGCTTGTTGGCGTAGGCATAGTCCGCGGCGAGGTCGTTGCCGCGGACCTGCAGATCGATCGGCGCCGGCGCGCCGAAGTTCAGGATCTGGCTGACGATGTCGGCGGGCAGGAACGAGAAGGTCGTGCCGGGAAAACGGCGCGGCAGCTCATCGCGCAGGCGCGCCACATAATCGGCGGTCGGCGCATGCCCTGGCGAGAGCGAGATCTGGATGTCTCCGTCGGACTCGCCGATGGTGCCCGTGTTGTTGTAGATGGTATTGATGGCTGAAATGTAAGTACCAATGTTGTCCGCCACCGCGGCCACCTGGGCGGGAGGAATCATCTCGCGGACGGCCTTCTCGACCTCCGCGAAACGCGCGGCGGTCGCCTCGATACGCATCCCCACGGGCGTCCGAACATGCATCAGTATCTGGCCGCCGTCGACCTGCGGGAAGAAATTGCGGCCGAGAAACGGCGCCAGCAGGAAAGAGACTGCGATGAAGCCCGCGAATCCCACCACAAAAAGCCTTCGATGTTCGATGGCCAGGGCGAGCAGATCGTGATACCCCGAGCGCAACCGTGAAAAGGCCGCCTCGAAGCCGTGCTGGAAGCGCACCAGCGGGTTCTTGGAGGAAGGTGGCTCAGAATCGCCGCCGCCCGCGTGCCTCGCCTGCATGCGCAGCAGGTACTTCGCCATCGTCGGCACCAGCGTGCGCGACAGCAGGAACGAGAATACCATGGCGAACATCACGCTCTCCGCCATCGGCACGAACAGGAAGCGCGCGACACCGCTCAAGAAGAACATCGGAATGAAAACGATGCAGATGCAGAGCAGGGACACAAACGCCGGGATGACGATCTGGGAGGCGCCGTCGATGATCGCGGCTTCGACTTCCTTGCCCTGTTCAAGGTGGTAATTGATGCTCTCGATCGTCACCGTCGCCTCATCGACCAGTATGCCGACGGCGAGGGCGAGGCCGCCGAGGGTCATGATGTTGAGCGTTTCGCCGATTGCCGACAGCGCCCCGATCGCTCCCAGAATTGCCAGCGGAATCGATGTGGTGACGATCAAAGTCGAGCGCCAGCTGCCGAGAAACAACAAAATCATCAAGCTCGTGAGCGTCGCCGCGATCACCCCTTCGCGGATCACGCCTTGGATGGAGGCACGCACGAATATCGACTGGTCACCGATGGGCTTGATCTCGAGGGCGTCCGGCAGCGAGGGCTTGATGGTTGTCAGCATATTCTTGATGCCGCTGACGATGTCGAGCGTCGACGTCGCGCCATTCTTGAACACGCTGATCAGCACCGAGCGGTTGCCGTCCACATGGACGATATTGGTCTGTACCGCACTGCCGTTGTGCACGTGGGCGACGTCGCGCATGTAGACCATTGCGCCGCCCACGCTTTTGATCGGCAGGTTGTCCAGATCCGAGATCTTCGACAGCGCGCTGTTGAGATTCACGGTGTATTCGTCATTGCCGATCTTTTGGCTGCCCACCGGAGTGATCAGGTTTTGCGCGGCAAGCGCGTTGGCGACATCGAGGCCGGTCAGGCCGCGCGATTGGAGCGCCGCCGTATCGAGGTCGAACATCACCTGCGGCGTCTTGCCGCCGAACGGCCAGGGGATGCCCGCGCCCTGCACTGTGACCAGCCGCGGCCGCACGAAGTTCATGCCGAGGTCGGCCAGGTTGCCCTCGGTCAGGCCCAAGCCCGACAGCGCCAGCTGAATGATCGGCACCGAGGAGGCGCTGTAATTGAGGATCAGCGGCGGCGTGGTGCCCGCCGGCATTTGCTTGAGCAGGCTTTGCGCAATCGATGTGACCTGCGCGTTGGCGGTGGCGATGTTGACGGTGGGGTGAAAATAGATCTTGACGATGCCGTACGTGGTATAGGAATTGGCCTCGAAGTGCTCAATGTCATTGACCGTGGTCGTGAGCGCTCGCTCGAACGGCGTGATGATTCGCCCGGCCATCTGATCGGGGGGCAAGCCCTGATATTGAAAGGCCACGCCAATGATCGGGATATTGATGCTCGGAAAAATGTCGATCGGCGCACGCAGAGCGGCGAGCGTGCCCATGAGGAGAATGAGCAACGCCGCCACGATGAATGTGTAGGGCCGGCTGAGCGCTATGCGGACTATGGCGAGCATGTGCTTTCCTGAGGGAACTTACCGGGCGGAGGCCGTTAGTGCCGGCTGCGCGCCGGGCGCGTCCCCGGCATCCTGAGCGGCCAACCCCCCGAGGGCCGACCAATCAAGCTTGTCGCCGCCCTGCGCCAAGAGCCGCAAGAATCGATCGTGCAGCAGGCTTGCGAGGGGCATCGGCACGGCGAGGCTTTCCGCCGCGGCCAGCGCCAGGCGGATGTCCTTGTATCCAAGGGGTGCGGCGAAGGCTGCCGGCTCAAATTTGCCTTGTGCGATGAGACTGCCGTAGGTCTTGTATGCGGGCACATTGAAGATGCTGGATGTGAGGAGATCGATGTACGCGCGCCGGTCGATGCCGGCCTTGCCGATGAGCGCAACCGCCTCGCCGAGGGCCTCGATGGCGGACGCCATCAGAAAATTGCCGCTGAGTTTCACGAGGTTCGCCGTCGACGGCTCCACCCCTATGGGGAAGGTCTTCTGTCCCATGGCGCGGAACAGCGGCTGGCATGCTTCGAGCGACGCGGGATCGCCCGCGGCGACAATGAACAGCTTGGCCGCGGCCGCCATGTCCGGGCGCCCGAATACCGGCGCGGCAACGTAGCGTTGTCCCACCTGCGCGTGCGTCCGCGCCAGGCTCTGCGAAAGCGCGACACTGATGCTGCTCATCGAGAGATGAATCGCGCCCTTGGGCAGATGCTCTATAAGACCTCCGTCGCCAAAGGTGATGTCAGATGCCGCCTCATCATTCGCCAACATCGTAATCACCGTCTCGCTTTCGCACGCCGCGGCGATGCTGGCGGCTTCACGGGCGCCGAGCTTGATGAGCGGGCCGCTTTTTCCGGGACTGCGGTTGAATACGGATACGTCATGTCCGGCCCTGACCAGGTTGGCCGCCATCTCCGAGCCCATGCGTCCTAGACCGATAAATCCGATTTTCATACAGTGCTCCGTTGTGAGGGTGCCATGAACTCCGGTCCGACCGGATCGACGACCGCCTTGTCCACCATGCTCTCGATCAGCTTGCGATCCGCGCTGCTGAGCGACCAGCCGGCAACTCCGAGCGCCGCCTCCACTTGGTCGGGGTGACGGCCGCCCCACAGTGCGACGCCGATTCCCTGGTCGAGCATCCACCGCACAGCCAGATGAATCACACGCCGCTGAAAGCGCCGCTGGGCGAATTCATCGAGCTGCCGCACTGCTTCCAGGTACTGGGTGTAACGCGGAGCTTGGAATTTGGGGTCGAGACCGCGCAAGTCGTCGCCTTCGAACTTCGTGCCCAGCAGCATCCGGCCGCTCAGCAGGCCCCGGCATAGCGCGCCATAGCCGAGCGTGACGATGTGATTGGCGCGGCAGTACGGCAGTATGTCCGCCTCGATGGCGCGCTCGAATAGATTGTAGGGCGATTGCAGCACATGCAGCGGGGCGACTTGGTTGAAGCTTTGCATCTGCGCGACCGAGAAATTACTGACGCCGATGGCGCGAATCTTTCCTTGATTGTAAAGCAGGCGCATGGCCTCGGCGGTTTCCTCCACCGGCACGAGAGGATCGGGCCAATGAACCTGGTAGATGTCGATGTAGTCGGTGCGCAAACGCCGCAGTGAAGCATCGATCTCCTGCATGATTCGGGCGCTGGTTGCATTTCGATAGACCTTG
>Ga0181537_10005118_pt1 | contig 10655 bp, 7 predicted proteins | sample PEATcosm2014_Bin_39_FD_119765 | JGI IMG/M metagenome (GOLD analysis project Ga0181537, IMG submission 119765) | Peatland microbial communities from MTU Mesocosm Facility, Houghton, MI, USA - PEATcosm2014_Bin23_10_metaG | ecosystem: Environmental > Terrestrial > Soil > Wetlands > Peat | place... | reverse complement strand
GGGAGCGACCTGGAACGAGCACGCCAGCGGCCTATATCGCTGCATCTGCTGCGACACGGCGCTGTTCGACTCGCGCACCAAGTTCGATTCCGGCACCGGCTGGCCGAGCTTCTGGCAGCCGATTTCCAGACACAATGTCTACCAGCAGACCGACAGCAGCCTGTTCATGACGCGCGATGCCGTGTCCTGCCGGCGCTGCGATGCGCACCTGGGGCACGTATTCGATGACGGCCCGAAGCCCACCGGGCTGCGTTACTGCATGAACTCTGCCGCGCTGAAGTTCGTCGCACGCACCTGAAGCCGGCCGGCACCGGTTGGTGACGGAGTTCAATGATTCGAAGGTTCGCGCCGCGGCGCATCCGGACCCTCGAGTACCATAGGCCGCCCATGGCTGCACTACTTCATGATTGATCAGATAACCAGCCGGGTTGGAAGATAGCTTTGCGTGCGCCAGCGTTTTGCAATATGCCGCTATACGCGGTCGCCCTCCTGATGGCGGCCCACAGCGGTGAATGCAACGCGAGCGCTGCTACCGATGCCGCGCGCCAACTTATTGCTGCGACGAGCTCGGGCAACATCCTGCGTATAGATGCTGAGCAAGCTTCCATGATCGTAGAACAATTACCCGAAGAATTGCCCGCACAGCTGCGGTCAGATCTTCGTCGAGCCATTGATCAGAACCTGGGATACGTTGAAATGGAGGCCGCACTTGCTGCGACTGTCGCCGCAGCACTGGATTCGTCCACGCTCGAGAGCAACCTTCGCTGGTGGGCCTCGAGCTCTGGCCGTGCAGTATCGGCCATGGAGTCAGGCGCTTACGCATCGATTGTCCCGGGCAGCACGTTCAACGCGTACAACCCCACCAAGCAATCACCCCACGACGTAAGTTCGGCCGACATTGCAGAACTAACAGCATATGGGCACTTCTCCGAGTTCGTCACCAAATTGCGGACTTCCACCGAAGCGTCGCGGTCGTGCCTGCTGCTGACCGTAGATATAGGTCCGCAATGTCCACGCTTCGCTTCCACTAACAGCGAACCTGACGCCCCGCTGTTACAGCTCAGCGCTACAGCCACGAATGACGCGTATTCGCGAATTGCGACCGGAGACCTGGGCGCGTATCTCGCCTATCTACGATCTGCGTCAGCACAGGCTACCCTCAGGGCATTGCACACTTCACTGTTAACGGTTGAGCAGAAGAGTTGGGCCGATGCTCTGAAGCAGGCAGCAGATGCAATCGACATTTACGCCAAGACGACCTTCGGTTCTACAGAGGAAGTGGCATTGCGTCGGGTAACAGCCGACATCGACCGTGGCGAGAATCTGTCGAACGCCCGAATAACATTGGAGCTCTTGAGGCGCGCGGCACCATCGGATCCGGCTGTTCTGGTGCAGTTGGCACGTGTCGTTCTCGAGCAGGGGCCAAACCTGACAGTCTATGACGGTGCGCCCTCCATACCACGCATCGATTCACACGTCCTGGACAGCGCCCAAAGCTTACTGGATCAAGCCCTGGTGCTGGATCCCCGTCGCGCTGAGACACTGATGTTAATGGGGCATGTGGCGTATCTGAAACTGCAATTCGAACGAAGCGTCGAGGTTCTGCAACAGGCCAAAGCGATCGGCATCGACAGCCCGTGGCTTGCAATCAACACGGGAGATGCCCTCTGGGCGATGGCGCTTCGACCACCGACGCCAGATCACACTTTGGCCCGGCAAGCTGCGGACGAATTCGAAGCCGCCTTGAGTACCAATCTGTCAATCGGCGCGGAATGGCGCGCGGTGCATCAGCTTGGCGACATCTATGCTGAACTGGGCGAGATTCAGAAGGCGGACGCATTCCATCGCCGCTACGTCTCGCTGGTAGAGGGGCCTGACAAAGCATTTGCTTTGCAGCGCTATGCGCTCTTTCTGCTGGTGGATGCCAATGACATCGACGCATCCATAGTCGCCGCGCGTCAGGCGGTTCAAATTGAGGATTTTCCTCTCGGCCGGAGTTTCCTGGTAGATGTTCTCGTCATGAAAGGCGGAGAGCTGATAGCGGCAGGTCGAGCGCGCGATGCGGCTCCATTTTTCGCGGAGGCAAAGCAGATCCAGCCAGATCTCGAGTCGATATGCCCGGATCTTGCGAGGTTTCAAGCCATGCTGCCCGGAGTATTTGGCCTTCACGCTGAGGGCTTGATAAAGGACTTCTCCGGGTCAATTGGCGGCCAGACACTGGTGTATGCCAGTAGGTACGCGACCGCCGATGAGATCAAACAGCTGCTGGCGTGGGGAGCGAACCCAAATTATTTCGATTCCGAGGAAGGTGCGCCGCTCCACCAGGCAATACTATTCACTAACGTCGCAGCGGTAAAAGTGCTGCTCGACCACGGGGCTAATCCCTTGACGCCCTATGTGAATGGGAGTCCCCCCAGCCAGCTGGCTGACCATGCTCCAGATGTCATTCGCCAGCAGATGCAAGCCCTGGTTGCCAAGGCTGCCGCTGGTCGCACTTCAGTCTCAGGCCCAGTGGGCACACCCCTCAGGGTTGGCTACAGATACCGTTTGAAGAAGCCCATAAGCGGGAATCGGTTCGGATATGAATTCGCTGCTGGTGAGCAAATTACCTATGTGAGCGAATGCCAGTATTCGGACTCGGCGATGGCCTGCTTCATTGTAAACAGTATGAGGTACCAGAATCAGAATCGAGATATAGCCATTGCCAAGGATCAACTCAGCTCCTGGACCGACTGGTTTGAGGAACTTGGGCCTGCGGACAATGTCGGAAAAGTCCATTAGGAAACCGGCGCACGTCTACCCGACCGGGACCTGCTTGCCGCGGGCGGTACGGCGCGGGCCGCGGGCGGCACGCCGCGACCGCGCGCGCGGCGCCGCGGCGACCAAGGGCTGCATCGGCGGCAGCTGCTTAAGGATTTCGCTCTGCCCCTTGAGACAAAGAAATTGTTCGAAGGCTGCGGCGAGCTTCGGCAACGGCCTCGCGGTCAGATGGACCACGTACCACTCGCGCTCAAATGGGTTGCCAGGCATGGGCAGGAGTGCGAGCAGGCCCGCCTGAATCTCGAGCACGCAGGTGTGCAACGACAGGTAGGCCGGTCCGAAGCCCGCCGCACACATCTGCTTGATCGACTCATTGCTCGAGAGTTCCGAGCCGATGCGCAATCGCAGCTCGGCCTCCTTGAACAGCCGTTCGAGCGTGGTGCGGGTACCAGAACCCGGCTCACGTACCAGCAGACGCTCTTCTGCCAGCAAGGCAAGGCTGAGATGGCGCTGCGACAGCAGCGGGTGACTGGGTGCGGCAAGGAAGCCCACCGGATTCTTGGCGAAGACCGCCGCGGTGACTGCCAGCTCCGGCGGCGGCTGTCCCATGACCGCAATATCAAATTCTCCGGCAGTCAAACCGCGAATGACCTCGTCGCGCTTGCCCACCTGAAGCTTGACCTTGAGACGCGGATTCTCGTTCACGAACATCACCAGCGGGCGCGGCAGCCAGTAATCAGCGGTCGAGACGGCGCCGAGGCGCAGGGTTCCGGAGAACTCCCCCAGGAAGCTCGCCATCTCGTCGCCCGCGTCTGTCCACAGGCTCAACATCCGATCCGCGTATCCCTGCAGCAGCAGGCCTGCCTCTGTCAGAACACGATCAGCGGCTGAGGTCCGGTCTGCTGCCGGAGGTATTCTCCAGCGCGCCACCGCCGAGCACCTTGTACAGGATCACCAGATTGTCCAGTTTCGCCAGGCGTACCGTGATCAGCGCCTGCTGCGCGGTGTAGAGCGAACGCTGCGAGTCGAGCACTACCAGGAAGCTGTCGACGCCATCGCGGAACACCCGTTACGGTCATGTTCTTCAAGGGGAAGGGCGTCCTGACAGAGCCAATGAGCCGGCAGGTTATGGAAATTGCACAGGTACATCTGTGCGTTGGACAACATAGCAGGCTAGCGCACCGACACCTCGGGCATGGGTACCTGGTGCTCCTCAACTGATCTGGATTCAATATTTCCGGAGCGCCAGCACCGGTGAAGCATCACCTGTCATGTGCTCCGGCACTCGCCAGCATGAAGGTCTTCGCATGCTGCAATTCCGATCGAGACGAGTGAGCACCTTGGCTCGTAGCGTCCAACAGGGCGGCGTAGTAGTCACCGGCGGCCTGCCTGTCGCCCAAGGCCTCGGCCGCCCGCCCCGCATTGTAGAGACCATTGAATCGGTTGGGGCTCAGCGTCAGTGCCCGCCGGTATTCGACCAGCGCTTCGCGCGGGTGCGCCGTTTCGAGCAACATGTCGGCGAGCATTTCCCGAGCCGGAATGTCCACCTCGCCCTGGCCCACCTTGTCCTGCAGATCGGCCGTTTCGCGCATCTGGGTCAGCGAATGATCGATGTCGCCTTGCGCAAAGGCGGTCCAGGCAAACATTTCGCCCTGTTGAATACGTGCGCCGGTCGAGCGAGCGGAGTACAGGTGCGGGCCGCTTTTCCACTGGGCCATCAGTGCAACGTAGGCGGCGCCGTCGCTGCGTACCTGTTGCGACCGGTGCAGGTGTCCGTCGGCCACGATGCGCGCCCAATACGTCAAGATCCGTACGTCAGGCGGCGCGCCCTCGATGGGCGGGAGCGCGCTCGCCACATTCCAATCCCGGGTTTCGAGCGCGAGAAAGATCGGCAACTTGGTCCGAAAGTAAGGAAACATGCTCACCATATAGCGGCCGGACATGGCCGGCATCGCTGCGTAGCGATCGATCAGGGCCGCGGACTCATTGACGACCGTGCGCGCCGCATCATCCTGACCGCTTTGTAGATAGGCATAGAGAAGAAAATCATCGGCATGGAATTGATCCATGGCGCCGCTCTGATGACGAGCCTCGGCCGCCTGCGATGCGGCGACCGCGGCCCGATTGGCATCGATATCCGCCTGCCACATGCCCAACCGCGCGAAGATGTGCCCCGGCATGTGTACTGCGTGGGGCGCCGATGCGGCCAAGTCGCCGTACCGTTGGGCCGCGGCGAGACCCTGGGAGGCCATCGACGGCGTGTCGCAGGCGTGAATGATGTAGTGAACCACCCCTGGATGGTCGGGATTTCGATCGTACAGCGGCCGGAGCACGGCCAAGGCCTGGGACCTGCGCGTCAGGCTGGTATCATTTGGCGCTTCAGCCGCTAATATCGCCAGCGCATAGAACGCCCCCGCATCCACCTCGTTGGGGTGATGGCCGTAGAGCGTGTGCATGGATTCGGCGTAGTGTTCTATGCGCGCTGGGTAATCCCGCGCGCCGGGCCTAAAGAAATCACCCAGCGCGGCAATGTACTCTCGCTCCAGAGCGGTGGGCGCCGATAGCGATTCAGCGGCTTGCATTTCACGCCATCCCGCAGCGAGCGTCGCGTCATCGGGCCGCTCCCAGAGCTGGCGAAAGACACTCATGGCGATGGCCCAATGGGCCATCGCGCAGCTGGGGTCGAGGGTCGCGATTTGCTCGAACTGGGCGCGAGCTTCGTCGTACCAGAAGTCATGCAGCAGGGCGACGCCGCGATTGAAACGCGCGCGCACAGAGGCTGCGCACGACACCGGAAAGTCCACCGTACCTACTCGCTCGCCAGGGGACGGCGCGGACAAGTGGCTAGACGGATGAAGGCTAGTCGATCGGATCGCGGCGAACGCCACGAAAGCCAACAGGCACAGGACGCCCAACCCGAGTCTTTTCATAGGTTCGGATTACGAGATCTCTGTCCGAGCGCCGTAGGCCTCAAGTCCGGGTATCCCGGATCCGAACTCGAGGTCGGCGGGGCGAACCCGAACTATTCCCCGCTGCCGCGTGTCTTGCGTCCGCGCAGTATTGCCAATCCGCCGGCGAGCAGGGTCAGTGCGGCCATCAATGATGACGGATCAAGTTCCGGTGCCGGCATCGGACTACCCCCGGTTTCGCAGACAAGCTGCGCCGACGCGGCTCCGGCAATCGTCAACATCGTCGCGGTGAGCATGATTTTTCTAAGCATGATTGGTCCCCCAGGAAGATGCGTGATTACTGCTTGACATTAGCGATAGGGTCGCCCGTTTGCAATGCGCAAACGTGTGTAGGTTCCTGATGAAGGCAATATGTAAACTCACTGCATTCCGACTAAGAATCGGAGGGATTCAATTCGCGCCCCAGCAACGTGCTCAGGCGTCCACGTTATTAACACGGTACAGTCAGTTAGTTGTAGCGAATGCGAATTCCGGCCCAGATCGCCCGCGGCGCGCCCGGGGAGACGGCATTTTCATTGGTCCAGGTCGCCGGATCGGCGCGGAAACTGCCGTTCGGGTTGAAGCTGTCGCTGGTCAGGAATCCTGCGGTGGCATAGTGCCGGTTCGCGACGTTGGCGATTCGAGCGAAGACTTCCGCGTGTTTGCTGGCATGCCAGGTGCCCAGCAGGTTGAGCACGGCGTAGCCGGGAATCCATCCGGTGCCGGTAGCGGAGATGGAGGCGCCTTGCGCGTTGGTGCCCCCGGCCTGATTGGCGTTGTTTTCATCGCCGTGCAGGAACGAGCCTGCGGCGATGATCAGGTTGGCACCCAGATCCAACTGCGGATTGACATCATAGTCGAGCGTCAGTCGCCCGGTGTGCCTGGGCACCAGCGGAATCCGGTCGCCGGGCCGGACCGTGATATTGCCGTAGGCATCCGCGGTGCTATTGGATGTGGCGCTGACGTCGAAGCTCGACCGGTAGGTGGCATCGACATAGCTGTAGGCCAGGTGCCAACTGAGCGCATCCTGCTTGCCGCCGAGCGCCAAGTCCAATCCCTGGCGGCGCGTACTGCCGACGTTATCGAAGTAGCCCTGGTTGGTGCTCGCGGCGATGAACTGGATGTCGTTGCTGTTGAGAGTATGGAACGCATCCGCGCTCCACAGCAGGCGCTTGTCGGCGAGGTTTCCCCGCAAGCCCAACTCCAGTGTCCGCGCCACGACCTGCTTCAGGCCCGGATCGCTGGCGAAGTCGTTCGGCAGCCCGCACGGCGCGGCCGGATCGGCGCAGCCCAATTCGATGACGGTCGGCGCGCGGCTCGCTTCGTTGTAGTCGGCGTACAGCGTCAACAGGTCGGTCGGTGTCAGCGTGAAGCCGAGCGCCGGATTGACGCGCTGGAAGCTGTGATCACCGGCCAATGGAGCACTCTGGTCGAATCCGGCGCCGACATCGCCAACATCGGTGTCGACGCTGTAGCCATTGAGGGTCTCAGTGCTGTTGTTGTAGCGCGCCGAGGCGGTCACATGCAGCAGCGTGCTGGGTGAGACGGTATCGGTCAGGTAGACCCCGACAATCCGGTTGCTGCCGCTCAGGGCAATGACCGTTTCGTTGTTGAGCGGACTGGGCGTCTCGATCAGCGTGCGGTCAGGCGCCAGCGCTCCGAACTCGAACAACTGCTCGAACCGGTCCTGGGAATTATCGTAGTCGGCGCCGATGATGGCCTGGTTGTTCCAGCCAAGCAGGTTCTGCGAGTCCGTCAGCTGCACGCCGATGCCCGCCGTTCGCTGCAACAGCCGCGAGACCTCGTCGACGCCACTCGAGCAGAAGGCGATGTCAGCTCGACTTTCGGGCGGCACACTGCAGTCGATCGGTGGCCCGCCATAGTCGCCGGAGACGTAATCGTCGTTGATGCTGCCATTGTTGCTGCCGGTGAGCAGGTGACGATAGTAAATGTTGCCAGACAGCAGCAGATGCTCGGTCAGGAACTGGGTGGCAGTGAGATTGACGAAATCGAGCAGATTGTGCGTGAAGTCTGGCGTGTAGCTGCTCTCGCGCCGGTAGTACAGCATGCTCAGCGGTACCGCGCCGTTGCCGTACAGGCTCGAATCGGCGTAGGTATAGCTCAGGTCGACATCGGTCTTGTCGTTCTGCCAGCCGATCTTGCCGAAACCCTGGTAAACCCTGGTGGACGAATCGTCGCGCCATCCGCTCTCGTCGAAATACTCCCCGGTGGCGAAATAATCCCACGCTCCGGACTCCCCGCCAGTCTGTGCCTGGAACGAGCGGCGCCCGAACGAGCCGCCATAGGCCTCGAGCACCGTGCCCGGATTATCGTGACCGCTCTTGGTCTGCACCGATAGCGCACCGCCCAGCGTGTTGAGCCCGAACACCGGATTGGAGCCGGACATCAGCGTCACGGTGGAGATCGCCGATTCCGGGATCAGATCCCAGTTGACCGTATCGCCGAAAGACTCGTTCACGCGCACGCCGTCGACGTAGACCGACAACCCTTCCGGTGTCCCGAGCAGCGGCGAAGCGGTGAAGCCGTGATAGTAGACATCCAGCTGGAAAGGGTTGCTGGCGCTGTCGCTGATGCTGACGCCACTGAAATTGTTGTTCAGGTAATCCGCCAGACCCAGCGTCTGCTGGCGCTCCAGGTCCTGGCTGTCAGCGGTCTGTACGTTGGCGGGTATCTGGTTCAACGGCAGGCCAAGGCCGGCCAGCGGCGTATTGGCGATGACGGTCACCTGCGGCAGCTCCATCACGGTGGCGGCGTTGCCCGGGGCCGTGGAGGCGGGCGCATCGGCCGCCGCGGCCGGTGCCACCCATGCCACAGCCGCCAGCCACGACAGGCCGCAGCACGTCATTCGCCGCTTGCAGGTCGACAATGGTTCCCCCCGGTTCCGCATTGGTTGTTACAGTGTAACCCGTGCTGCTATTGCGTCAGGAATCCAGGCACCGCGTTCCGATCCGCTGGCGCATCTTTGCGCTGCTGTTCGGCATTGGATTCATCGCTTACGTGCAGCGCGAGAGCCTGACGATCGCGGCGCTGCGGATGATGCCCGAGCTGCAGCTGAGCCAGTTGCAGATAGGATGGATCGAGCAGGCATTCGTGCTCGGCTATGCGATCTTCCAGCTGCCCGGCGGCATCCTGGGGCAGCGCTGGGGCGCACGCCGCACGCTCACCGTCATGGGTGTGCTGGCGTTCCTTGCCACGGCGCTGACCCCGCTGGCGCCGCAGCTGCTGCTGGGATCAGGAGTGTTCGTTCTGCTGCTGAGCCTGCAGTTGACGCTCGGCGTGGCGCAGGCGGCGATCTTTCCGGTGTCCACCGGTGTGTTCGAAGCCTGGTTCCCGCCGCAGCGCTGGGCACTGGTCCAGGGGCTGCAGACCATGGGGCTGGGATTGGGCGCGGCCGCCACACCGCCGCTGATCGCGTCGATCATGGCCAGCGTCGGCTGGCAGCAGGCACTATGGTGGAGCAGCCTGCCGGCGCTGCTGCTGATCGCGGCGTGGGCCTGGTACGGACGCAATCGCCCGTCCGAACACGCTTCAGTGGACGCCGCAGAGCTGGCGCTGGTGGCCGAGGTCGCGGCTGACCAGTCTCCCGAACGCGTCGATGCCCGGCAGCTGTGGCGCGCGCTGATCGACCGCAACGTGCTGCTGCTGGCGCTTTCCTATATGTGCATGAACTACGTTTTTTTCATGCTCTCCAACTGGGTATTCCTGTACCTGGTGCAGGAGTTGCATTTCTCCGAGCTCGCCAGCGGCTGGCTGGCCACGGTGCCGCCGCTGGCGGCCGCGCTGGGTGCCGGCGCCGGCGGCGTCATCACCGCCGGGCTGTTTCAGCGCTACGGCAGCCGGCGCGGCTTGCGCCTGCTGCCATTGATCAGCCTGCCCGCCGCCGCGTTGTTGCTGCTGCTGGCGGTGCACGCCACCAGCCCCTACTGGGCGATCGGGGAGCTGGCGGCGTGCTTCGGCTGCGTGGAACTGTCGGAAGGATCATTCTGGGCGGCATCGATGACGCTGGGTCGCAGCAACACCATGGTCGTGGGGGGCCTGCTGAACACCGGCGGCAATCTGGGCGGCATCATCGGCATACCGATCGTCGCCGCGCTCACCGGTCATGGCGACTGGAATGCGGCCTTCCTGATCGGCGCCGGCTGCGCAGTGGCCAGTGCGGCCGCATGGCTGTTCATCGATGCGAGCCGCAGCGTCGGCGCGCACCAGGCGCCGATGACGGCCTAATTCGGATGCAGCAGCAGCTTCTGCACCCGCCAGTTAAGCAGTTCACCGACGTACAGTTCATTTTCCGAAGGGCAGGCGAGGCTGTGAATCCAGCCGAATTTCTTCAGCACCTTGCCGCCTCCGCCCAGCCAGCCGAGCAATCTGCCGTCCAGCGAGAGCTTGTAGATCCGGCCGGGGTAGGCATCCGAGACGTACAGGTACTGCGTCGGGCCGGGCGTGATGCACATCGCCCACGGCGAGCCGGGCTGCATCGTCAGGCTGGCGCCGCCGGCCCTGGCGCTGTCGCTGATTTCGGCCGGGCGATTGCCGATGGCGACTGGCGCATCGGGGGGTGGAAACGGCACATCGATACGGATGATCCGCAGCAGCTTGCCGGACGTGTCGAACACCTGCACCCGGCCATTGCCTCGATCAGCGACATAGATGTGGTCCTGCCGGTCGGCGACGATCGCGTGTGGGGTGTTGAACTGGCCCGGGCCTGAGCCCGGCTCGCCCCACGATCCGATCCAGTTGCCGTCGCGATCGTACTTTGCAATGCGCGAATTGATGTAGCCGTCGCTGATGTAGATGTTGTCGTCCGAGTCCCAGGTCACATCGGTCACCTGGCGAAACATGCCGTCGACCGGGGGCAGCGGCGGCTTCGGATGTTCCAGCGGATGCGCACTCTCATCGGAGGCTTCGGCCTTGCGCCCGAACACCATG
>Ga0181537_10005117_pt1 | contig 10655 bp, 9 predicted proteins | sample PEATcosm2014_Bin_39_FD_119765 | JGI IMG/M metagenome (GOLD analysis project Ga0181537, IMG submission 119765) | Peatland microbial communities from MTU Mesocosm Facility, Houghton, MI, USA - PEATcosm2014_Bin23_10_metaG | ecosystem: Environmental > Terrestrial > Soil > Wetlands > Peat | place... | reverse complement strand
GGATACTGCGGCACGAGCAGCGCGCAAAAGCGTATGCGCCAACCCTGCTCTTCGAGCGAAAAATCGCGCGCAAAAGGCAACGCCCGGCCTTTCATGTCGATCAGATTCGAGCAAACCAGGGGATGCCGCATCTGCGCCACGCGCGCGCGAACGACGCCGAAGGCGTAGTTGAACTCACGATTTCCCATGGCCTGCAAATCGCAGCCGGCATCGTCGAGCTCGCGAATGATCGGCTCGCGTTTGAAGAAGATCGTTTGACTGCCACGCAACGAATCGCCGCAATCGACGTATAGCCCGGGCTCGCGCTCGCGCAGCGCACGGATCTTCGGAGCGATGCCGCGGTGATCGTGCAGATCCGAGGTGTGATAGATCCGGATCATCGCTGCGCCTGCGCAAGCACGAAGGTAGTGATCTGCTCGAGCGCATCCGCCGGCCCGAGCGCCGGCCGCAATGCGTCGAGCTGCGCGAGCTGCTTGCCGGGATCGAGCAAGACCTTACGCAGCTCCTCAACGAGCGCCGACGGCGTCACGTCTTCTTGCCATAGTTCCGGAATGACGCTGCGCTGCAATATCAGATTCGGCAGCCCGATCCATTTGCCGCCCATACGCGCGTACATCCGTCGTGCCATTCGCGCCTGCGCCGCCGACGTGACGTAGAACAGCACCGACGGAACGCCGAGCAATGCTGCTTCGAGCACGGCGGTTCCGGATGCAATCCAAGCCGCATCCGCTGCTTCAAGTGCAGGGCGAGCGCCGTCGACGACACGCAAATTGAGATCCCTCGCGTGCGCGATTCGTTCATCGATGAGCGCGCGTGCCTCGGCGTTCGCCGCACCTACAACGAATTGGAGATGCGGTCGCTCGATTGTGAAACCGCGCGCCGCATCCAAGAGCGGACGCAAGTGACGCTCGATCTCGGCGCGCCGGCTTCCCGGTAAGATGGCAACGACGCCGGCATCGGGCGGCGGCGCAGGGCGCGGTGGACGCTGCGCGATCAGCGATGCAAGCGGATGTCCGAAGAATTCGACGCGCAAACCAAGACCCGTATAGAAGTCGCGCTGATGCGTGAAGACCGTAACGGGCGTGGTTGCTTTCGCGACCATGCGCGCGGCTTTCACGCGGTCGAGCCACGCACCCGGCGGAATGTAGTAGACGATCGGGCCGCGATATCCGGTGCGTCGAAGCTGGCGCGCCAAGCGCAGATTGAACGCGCCAAAATCAACGAGCACGACGAGATCGGGCGGATTCAGCCGCAGCCGCAGCGCGGTCAGCAGCATGATGGTTAGGAGCGGCGGAATTTTTGCGATCGCTTCGAGCCAGCCGAGCGACGCCCAGCCGCGTGTATCGACGCGTACGCGAAATCCCGCCTCGCGCATGCGCTCCGCGCCTATTCCTTCGCACGTCAGCTGCGGTACGCGACGGCGCATCGCGCTCGCGAGCTCGACCGCGTGGTATTCGCCGGATGGTTCGCCGGTCGAGAAAAAGACGCGCATGCGCGCGCTTACTTCAGAATGCCGCGCGCCGACTCAGCTTCGACGAACGCTACGAGGTGCCGGCCTGCTTCGGTCTTGACGATTTCCTTGAGCGCAGCCAGCGCCTGCGACGTATTCTTATCGGAGTGATACATAATCTTGTAACACTCTTTGAGCTCGGAGAGCTCCTCGGAGGGAAAACCCGCGCGCCGCAGCCCGACCGAGTTCAGTCCGTACACGCGCGCCGGATTACCTTCGACCAAGAAGAACGGCGGAACGTCACGCGTGAGCTTCGTGAGGCCGCCGACGAATGCATACCGCCCGACGCGCACGAACTGATGCGTTCCGGAGACGCCGCCGAAGCCGGCGTGATCCTCGACGATGACGTGGCCGGCAAGCTGCGCGAGATTCGACATCGTCACACCGTTCCCGACGCGGCAATTGTGTGCGATATGCACGTACGCAAGCAATAAACAATCGTCGCCGACGCTCGTGACTTCGCCTTCGCCCGTTGCGCGGTGAATCGATGCGTATTCGCGGATCGTCGTGCGGCTGCCGATCGTCGTATACGCGAGCTCTTCGCTTGCCTTGCGGTCTTGCGACGGAAGCCCGAGCGTACAGAACGGATAGATGGTTGTGTCTTCGCCGATCGTTGTATAGCCGTTGACGACGACGTGCGAGAGCAGCTTGCTGCGCGGACCGATTACGACGTGCTCGCCGACCAGACAAAACGGCCCGACTTCGGCGTCTTCGGCGACTTGCGCGCCTGGATGGACGATCGCGGTTGGGTGGATCGTTGCCGGCCGCGAGCGCCCCGCGGCGTCGAGAATCCGCTTCATAGGTGCAGAATCGACGCGTCCTGCGCAAACGAGTGACCGGCGACGATCGAAAACATCAGCTCGCCGCTGCACACGAGCGTATCCTCGATGCGCCCTTCGGCTTCGACCCAGCCCATGTTGCGTTTTGCACGCAGCATTTTCACGGTCATCATCAAACGATCGCCCGGAATGACCGGCTTGCGAAACTTGAGCTTGTCGATGCCGGTGAGATACGGCGTGAGGTGCGAGAAATCGCCGGCCGCCAAGATCATGGTTCCGCCGAGTTGCGCCATCGCTTCGATCATAAGCACGCCGGGCATCACCGGATTTCCCGGAAAATGGCCTTGGAAAAACTCCTCGTTCATCGTGAGATTTTTGTAGCCGACAGCGCGCTTGAGCGGCTCGAGCTCGAGAATGCGGTCGATCAGCAGCATTGGATACCGATGCGGCAAGATATCCATGATCTGGCGAATGCTGAGGTCAGGCATGGGCGCGAACGTGATGACGTGTCTCGCAGCAGCTTCCGACGAGGAGCGGAGCCAGGATGGCGAGAGCGACGAGCGGGGGCGCAGCAGCAAGATTCGCACGATGCGAATCTTGCAGCGGTGCTGCGAGGCATGTCATCATGTCCGCGCCTGAGATACGCGGTCGGCTGCGCGTAACTCTGCCATGACCGCCGTGTGCAGCTTGTGACCGCTCTTGAGTGCCACGACTTCGCACTGCGGATACATTCCCAAGAGCGCAAAATCTCCGATCATGTCGAGCACTTTGTGGCGCACGGGCTCATCGGGCCACTGGAGCGGCTGCATCGGACCATCCGGTGCAAAGACGATCGCGTTGTCGAGCGTTCCGCCGCGCGCGAGTCCACGCGCCCGCAGCGCTTCGACTTCGTGCAGATACCCAAACGTGCGGGCCGGCGCAATTTGTTCGCGGTACAGCTCGGGCGTAATCTCCGCCTCGAAATACTGCGTTCCGATCGGCGCCGGATACACGACCGTGAACTTGATGCGCCATGCGATTGACGGGATGATCGCTACCGTCTTGTCGTCGTCGCGAAATCCCATCGCGCGATCCGGACGAAAGATTTTTCGCGGGACGTCCGAAGCGACGACGCCGGCCGCGTCGATTGCATCGGCGAACGTCTTAGCGCTGCCCTCGATCACCGGAATCTCGCCGCCTTCGACCTCGATCCGCGCGTTGTCGACGCCCATGCCGCGCAACGCAGACAAGAGATGCTCGACAGTCGAGACGCGTGCGCCGTCTTTGCCGAGCACCGTTGCGCGGCTGGTATCGACGACGTATTCGGCCAGCGCCGGAATCGTAACGCCGTTTTCCAGGATGAACACGAGTCCCGTATCGGGATCGGCCGGTTCGACGGTCGCTCGAGTTTCGTTTCCGGTGTGCAAGCCGACGCCCGAGAAACGCAACGGCTCGCGCAACGTGCGCTGCGCGTTCACGAAGATTTTCGCTCCAGAGCGTCCACTCGTTCGATCAGTTTTGGTACCTTGCGCAGGCTGGCCTGCCACCGCAGCTCGTCGCGATGGTTTTGCGCGGGATCACCGCTAATGACCGCGCCGTCCGGGATGTCACCCCACACCATCGAGTGTCCCGCAATCGTTACGCGCGAGCCGACCGTGATGTGTCCGCGGAAGGCCGACATGCCGCCGACGCGCGTGCCGTCGCCGATGGTCGTCGACCCGGCCAGAGCCGTATGCCCGGCGAGCGCGACCGCGCGTCCGATACGGCAGTTGTGCCCGATTTGCACGAGATTGTCGATCTTCGTGTTGTCGCCGATTCGCGTCGCACCAGTTTGAGCGCGATCGACGCAACTGTTAGCGCCGATCTCAACGTCGTCGCCCAGCACAACCGTTCCGACTTGCGGAATCTTCACCCAGCCCTCGTCGCCGAAGACGTAACCGAATCCGTCGCTCCCGACGACCGCCCCGGCGTGCAGCATCAAACGATCGCCCGCGATGCAACGGTCTAAGAAGGCTGCGCGCGGAGCGAGCACGGCATCGTCCCCGATGCGCACGTCGGCGCCGACGATCGATCCCGCGCCGAGCGTCGCGCGCGCACCGATTTTCGAACGCGCACCGACGACCGCGTGCGGCCCGACGATCGCATCGGGTCCGAGCGTCGCCGACGGATCGATGACCGCCGTCGGGTCGATATGCGTTCCGGGCAGGCGCGGCGTGGCGTAAGAATGCAGCAGCGCGGCAAGCGCGCTGCGCGTGGATGCAACGACGACCAGCGGTTTACGCGGTTCTTCGCCCAGCTCTTCGAGCGCACGCGTTTCGGTCAGGACCGCGGCCGCTTTCGATTTGAGCGCGACGCGCAGATAGCGCGCGTCGGTTGCAAACGTCAACACCCCGCTTTGGGCTTCATCGATCGCGGCAATACCGAGAATTCGCACATCCGCGTTGCCAACGACACGTCCGTCCAGACGCGCCGCAATTTCTCCGAGCGTCCCTAGATCGCGCGCGGCGACGTCGGGTTCGCTCGAGCTCACGGCTTCGGCGTCGCCTTCTCTGTAATACTCAGCACTTTCTCGACGTCCGAGGTGATGTCGACGCCACCGTAGCCGACGCCTTGCCGCGTGAAAATAAGCTTGATATTTTTCTGCGTTGCGACTTGCTGCGCAGCGCCGTGGATGTCGCCGGTGATCTCCACTTGATACTGCTGAAAGCGCTGCTGGAGCTCGGCGCGTTGTTTGGCCTTTTGCGATTCGGGTTCTTTGGATTGATCGATCGCGAGCGCGTCGGACTGAATCTGGTTGTTGTAGTTCTCGAACTTCGGCCAATTCGCCATGATGCGCGTCAAATCGACGATGCCGATGTCGCTCTTAGGCTTGCCGATGCCGCAGCCGGCCAATGCGGCGGCTCCTATTAACGCGGCGAGCGCTATCCCATGTTTGATGTAACGCCTATTCATGCAGGCTTTCGATCTCTTTCTTCGCGGCTTGCGTCAGATCAACGCCGGAACCATTACCAAGGACCCCGGAGATGACCGTACTCACGCCCTGTTCCTGGGCGACGATCCGAACCTCACGGTTGATCTGATCTACGATCTCCGAGTACAGCTGATCGTGTTGCGCTTGGAGCGACGCCAGCTCCTTGCGCAGGCTCGACGAGGCGCCCGAATCGACCGCATGGAGCTCGTTGTAGCGCTGCTGCAGGTCGTCACGCGTCTTGTTGAACTGCGCGATCGTCGCGTTGGCATCGCGCATATAGCGGTCCTGATACTCCTTGTGCAGTGAATCGATCTTGGCTTTGAGGTCCGGGGGCAGATTCGTCGAGGCTGCCGTGCTGCCGGGGACGGCGCCCGTACTTCCGCCGCCGGCCGGCGCGCTGAGCTTGACACCGTTTTGCGCGCGAATCTTGACGATGCCTGAATCGACGTCGCGCTGCGCCTGGCCGCGCAGCTGCGCGCGAAGCTGAGCGAGCGTTTGCTGATCGCGATTGCGCATCGCGGCGACTTGATCGGATTCACCCTTTTCGAGCGCATCGAGTTGCGCTTTCACTTGGTCGCGCGCGGCCTGATCGAGCGCCAGATTGTTCAGACGCGTGCGCAGCTCGAGACGCTCCGAGGCATCCTTGGTTTGGAGCGAGAGCTCGAGCTCCGACTCCTTATTTTGCAGCTCGTTAGTTTTGGCTTGCAGCTGCCGGTTCACGCGATCGGAGACGGCCTTTTCGTAGCTTCGCTCTTGCTGCTGCTCTTGCTGCGAAAGCGTGCGACGGTATGCGTTTACGTCGCGATTCATCTCCGCGCTGACGTTTCCGGCTTGCTTTCCGGCGGTGGCACCGACGTTCGCACCGACGCTGCCGGCCGCTGCCGCATGACCGCCGGCGGCTAGCGCCGCCGAAATGGCTGCACTTTCTTGACGCTGATAATCGGCCTGTTTCTGTTTGATGAGCTGGTTAGTGCGATTGCTCGCATCGGTCAGCTCTTGCTGCAGCTCTGCGTCTTGTTTTGCAAGACTCGAACCGGTTGAAGCGACGCCCGGACCGAGGGAACGCAAGTTGAGCGCATCCATGCTGAGCTCGATTTGTTCAAGCTGCGGATAAAGCGGATGGGCGTGCACCAGCGCATCGGTGTCGACATAGCCGACCTTCCCGCCGCCGCTTGCAGGCGCCGCCGCTTGCTGCCCCGGCTTCGTGCATCCGGCGAGCAAAACGAGACAGAGCGCAATGGGCGCGAAGCGTTCCCTCAGCGTTTATTAGCTCTTTTTGAGCGCGGCAAGGACGTCGGCCGTGACGTCCGTCCCTCCGAAGATCAGGTTGCTTCGATCGATGACGAGCACCAGACCGCGTTTCTTCGCGATGCCCTCGATCGCCGAACGCGTTTGATCGACGAGCGGCGTTACGATCTTGGCGCGTTGATCGTCGATCGCTTTCTGATACTCGGCCATGATCTTGTTGCGATCGTCGGGAGTCTTTGCGCCTTTCAGTTTATCTTGCACGCTGCGCTGCTCGTCTTGACCGAACTTCAGGAACTGCTGCTGCGCGCTCTTGAATTGATCGAGCTGATCGATCTGCGTTTGATCGACCCAGCCGACGGTCGACGGAGGCGGGCTGCTCACCGGCGGGACCGGCGCGCCGGGGCTGCTCAACAGATCCATCACGTTTTTGGTGATGTCTTGGCCGCCGACGATGATGATGCGCCGGTCGACGACGACCGAAAGCTGTTTGCTGGAAGCGACCGATGCAACCGCGGTTTGCGCGGCACGAAAGAGCGGTCCGAACAGGCGCGCCTGCTGGTCACTCAGCTGGCTCTGGAAATCTTGCGCGAGCTTGGCCTGATCTTGCTGGGAGCGCGCCTTGCGTGCGCGTCCGATGAATTCTTTTTGGAGATTGGCACGGAACGACGCCATCTGCTTGTTCGCGTTCTGGAACGACGGCAGATTCGCCAGCGCTCCCTGATCGAGGAACCCGATGTCGGAAAGATCCGCAGCCAGCACCTGGGGCGCGCCGATCGTTACGACGGCCAGCAGCACGGCGAGGGCGAGCTTGTAGGCTCTAAACGTATGTAATCTCAAAAGCTTTGTCCGATTCCAAAAGCAGTGTGGAAGCCCTGGTTACCCCGGGCGAAGTCGAGACGAAGGGTGCGCAGGCCCAGCTGCGGGACGTCGAAGCGCAATCCGATGCCGGCATCCGGATAGAACGTAAATCTGCCCGGGTTCTCGAGGATCTCGCCGAAGGCGTTGTAGACAGGCGCAGCTCCGCGGATCAGCACGCCGCCGTCGTCAACGAAGGTCGCAAACGTGAACTTGCGATCTTTCGTGATCGGAAGACGAAGCTCGGCTTGGAACAAGGCTTCGTCGGTGCCGTAAAACACGGTGTTGTATCCGCGTAGCTGCTGGTCGGAAAACGTGTAGAGCCGGTTGGGTGGAATCGCCCCCGTGCTGACGCCGAAGGCGCCGTGCACGCCGAACGTCGCGTTGTGCAAGATGGGAAAGAACTTCGCGACGTCGAGCGTCGAGAGCGTGTAATTGAACTGCGAAGTCAATATCGAGCTGCTGATCTCTTCGGTGAACGAAGCGTTGAGGCCGCGGCGCGGATTGAAGACGTCGTCGCGCGTGTCTTCATTCATCCCGAGCACGACGCTGCGCAGATTGTATGGCGCAGTCGAATTCAGGTTGGCAATCGACGGTGCGTTGACGCCCAGTGCTTGCGAACCCGAGACCGTGCCTCCGAGAAGATCATTGACGGGCGTAGTAATGCCGGGCGCGAGCGTCGTCGTTCCGTTCGATGAGAAGAAGTACGGCGCGGCGACGGTGACGCTCGAGCTGACTTGTTCGATGTTGAGTCCGCCCGTCACGCGGAAGTAATCCGAGAAACGGCGTCCGACATTGAACGTGACGCCGGCCGAGGATGCTTTATACGTGGAGACGACGCCGCTCACGATCTGGGGGTTGCTCGGGTCGAGCGGGACAAGCGTGACAGGGATGGCGCCGATGATGCCGCCGCCGCCGCCGATCAGAGTCCCGCCGCTACCACTGCCGATGATGTTCGAGCCGGCTCCGCTGGGAAGCCCGTAGACAGGATAGTAGTTCGTTTGCGCGTTCGCAAAGATCGTTCCACCAACCGAGTAGCGCTGCGATTTCGGAGTCTTCCCGAAGTATGGGATCGAGAACGAGATCTGCGCGTCGCCGTAACGCGCGCCTTTTTCAACACGGATGCTCGAGCCGTCACCGGTACCGTTGATGTTGTTCTCGGAATACGAAACGTTGCCGGTCAAGCCGGTTCCGGTCAGACCGCCCGAGTAGCCCGCTCCGACGGTTGCCGTGCCGGTACGCTGCTCTTTGACGTTCCAGTCGACCGTGATGTAAGCCGGCTTCTTCGGGTCAGGTCCGGGCTTGGCCGCGAAATCGACCTTCTCGAAAAAGCCAAGATTGTTCAAACGCTCGTAATCGCGCTTAAGCGTGTCTTGCGTGATCACGTCGCCGATGTGCATGCGCAGTTCGCGGCGGATGACGTCGTCGTGCGTCTTGGTGTTGCCCGTGATCTCGATGGCGCCGACGCGTGCAACCGAAATGCTATAGCGTACGTCAGCCGTGCCGGTTTTCAAATCGACGGTCGATGGGTCGATACCGGCTTCCATGTCGCCGATCTGGAAATCGAATTTCTCGTAGAGGCTCTTCAGGTTCGCAAAGTCTTTGTCGCGCAGGTCTTCCGAATACGGCTGGCCCGGCTTGACCGAAAGCACCGGCAAGATCAGACTCGTCTTGAGCAGCGGATCCGCGTTCGGCGGCTCGACGATGATGATGTGGCGAACGATGAGCCCTTCTTGAATCTTCAACGTGAGCACGCCGGCCGGCGTGATCGAGAGATCCGGGACGTGCGTTGCAAGCTGTCCGCCGTAGCCGATCTTGTTGTAGTACGAGTTGATCTTGAGAACGTCTTGATGAAACGTGTTGCTGTTGAAGACTTGACCGACCGACGTGTCCATCAACGCCAGCAGCGTATCCGACGGCACGTGTGCATTGCCGTCGAAGAGAACTTTGGTGACGACGGGATTCTCGATGACGCGGTACGTGATCGCGATTCCGTCGGGGCGCTGCTGAATTACCGGCGGGACTTGATCGGTAAAGTATCCGAGCGCGAAGATATTCGCGAGGTCCTCCTGCACCGTGCGCTCGTCGAACGGCTCGCCGACCTTCGTCTTCACGACGCCGAGAATGCGGTCGGTCGGTACGTGGACATTGCCGGTAACGGAAACCGCAACGACTTTCGGCGCGTTCGAGGCCGGCTGCGCGTCAACGACAAGCGTCGCCCGCGCGAGAATCGCGATCATGGCGACGACGAGGAGAACGACGCGAAGCGCGCGCACGCGCACTATACGATCAATCAAACGAATGCATTCTAGTGTGAACGACGCTGGATATTCACGGTGAAGCCGTAGGTCCCCCCAACGTCCGCTGCGGATCCTAGCAACGGGTTTGCGCTAAGATACGAGTCGAGCTTTACCTCGCCGAACGGATAGAGTCCCTGCTGCGTGAATGCGGTGAATACCACTGAGGTCTCAGGCGTCGGACGTGATTCTAATCCGAATGTCATGCGATACGGATATTGAAGCGACGTGCCATAAATCGCCGAAATATTGTTGCCGAGCAGCCGACGCGCCTCTACGCCGACATTGCCCGTCGGCGCGACATTAATAGAAAGATCAGAGAGGCCGAACGCCGAGCCGAGGCCCTGTTCGATCGGCGCCAAGAGACGCGCGGTGAATTGTGCGTTGATCAAGCTCGAGGCTTCCTGTGAGAGTGCGAACGTACCAGATGGCGTCTGTTCGAATGCATTCGGCGGTAAGAGAATGTTCGTGGTCGGCGCGAACGCGTTGAGCGTTCCGACTGATGCACCGAGCGCGGTTGCGTTGAAGAGCAGCCCGACGATAGTGCCTTCGTCGTAAGGCGGGTTCGAGGCGTACGAGAGCTTCACGTCCGGAATCAGCCCCTGCGCGGTCACGGTCACGTCGATTGGTTGAAGGCCGGCGGCGGGCTGAATCTGCGTGGTGGCGCGAGCGTATAGGGCCGGCGCTATACCGTTTGTGGGCGAGAAACGAACGGATGCCTCCTGTAATTTGAACGCGCGGTTCAAGAACAGCGAGCCGCCGGGGGTAGCTGAGAGCTCGCCGTCCAGCGTCGGATCGCGCAATCGCCCCGCGATCTCGACCGAACCCTTGCCGCCGATATCGAGGATCGGAGAGCGGATCCGGACATTGTTGCCGGCCTCGATGCGCAGGTTGAGTCCAAGGTCTCGCAACCACTCCGGAATGGGAAGCGCCGCCACGACGAGGGATGGGCCCGAGGGCGCCTTGACCGCCATGGCTTTGGCGACGCTGAAGGGGTTGCTGGCCGGCGATGCCGC
>Ga0181537_10005116_pt1 | contig 10657 bp, 8 predicted proteins | sample PEATcosm2014_Bin_39_FD_119765 | JGI IMG/M metagenome (GOLD analysis project Ga0181537, IMG submission 119765) | Peatland microbial communities from MTU Mesocosm Facility, Houghton, MI, USA - PEATcosm2014_Bin23_10_metaG | ecosystem: Environmental > Terrestrial > Soil > Wetlands > Peat | place... | reverse complement strand
CCCAAGACGATCGATTCGGGTCCGGCTGGTCCTTTACCAGAAACCCTCTTGATCGACGTGGTACTTCTCGGCCTATTCGCCGTTCAGCACAGTGTCATGGCGCGGCAAGGTTTCAAGGCCGTCTGGACGCGAATCGTTCCGCGCCTGGTGGAGCGGAGCACGTACGTACTGATCTCAAGCCTGTTGCTTGGACTTATTTGCTGGAAGTGGCAGGCAATTCCGGCGGTCGTCTGGGATGTTCTTTCGCCCGTGTTACGGGGGCTCCTCACGACGTTGTTCGCGCTTGGCTGGCTGGTCCTCCTGTTCTCGACGTTCCTGATCAACCATTTTGATTTGTTTGGCTTGCGGCAGGTATACCTGCGGCTGCGTGGGATTGAGTACACACCACTGAATTTCACCGAGCGGGCCTTATACAAATTCGTACGCCACCCGCTCTACCTGGGATTCGTTATCGCCTTCTGGGCCACTCCGCACATGTCACTTGGGCACCTCGTATTCGCGCTCGCGACCACCGGGTATATCTTTGTCGGAATATTTCTTGAAGAACGCGACCTGATGAAATACCACAGTGTCGAGTATGGCGCCTACCGTGCGCGGGTCCCGATGCTGCTGCCGACGGGCGCTAAACGCAGGCGAGCGGGAGTCTGACTGATGGACCTGCGATGACTTATCGGGCGGTCTGGCGGCGCGCAACAACTGGCGACCCACCGAAAGTGGCTGTTACGGAGCGTCGCGCATCCGGATCTGCAGCTCCTGCCTGCGGTAGTCGATGATCAGCGTGTCGAGCAGTCCCAGCGCGTCCATGCCGATCAGCATTGCCGGCTCGTTGGTGAGATGCCAGTGCTCGAAGATTTGCATGTTGCCAAAGGTGACGTCGGCGTAGCGGATTTCGACCGTGCCGCCCTGGTCCGCCGCGACCATCTGCAGCGGTGGCGTGCGGGCAGCGTCGCCCTCCTGGACATCGGTAGTCACGCCCATGATCGTATCCGGCCGACTCAGGGGCGGCGAGTGTCGCCGGTCCAGTGCCTGCCGCAAAGCGAGGTTGGCGATCGTCACCTGGCCGCCGGTGTCGATGATCGCCGTGGTGCGTATGCCGCCCACCGAGGCGTCGACTGCCAGCAGGTTGCCTTTGATCAGCTGAAAGGGGATGGTGCGAAAGCCCGCAGCCGCGCGCTCGCTGTGGGAGCGCTGGATGGTGATGCGATCGTGACGGAAGTCCACCAGTATGCGACGTCCGGTCATGCCATCCGTTCCCAGCACACCGTCGGCGCCTCCGAGCGCGTCGGTCACGATGGGCAGCCGCGACGTCCCCAGGGCGATGTCGCCGACGGTAAAGCTGTCGATACGCACCGTGGACACGGCGACCGAACCGGTGACACCGCGCAGCAGCATCTGGCGCGACTGGTCCGGCGGCAGCCCGAGCATTTCGGCGACATGCGTATTGATGCCCGAGTGGCTGGCGCCGGAATCGAGCACCAGGCGAAATGGCCCCTGCTCGTTGATGTAGACCGGCGCCCAGATGCGACCGATACGATCGCGCCGCGTCGGTGCGGCGTAGCGCGGTTCAGTCGCCGTGACGACCACCTCGCTGAGCTGGTCCGGCTGCTGTTCTGCAGGCGGCTCGAACGGCGGCAAGCCTTGCGGCTCAATCGCCGCGTGCAACCCGGAGCCGCACAGAAGCCACAGCAGTGCTGCCGCGATGCGTCGGCCGTCGAGGGTGTCGATGAGCGCTGACACAGTTACCTATAATAGTGCCAAAAGCAGGAGTGCAGCGTGGCCAACGACTTCGAATCCGGGCGCGACATCATCATTCGGACGCCGTCCTGGGAGGATGCGCTTCAGTTCTACGAGTCGGTCCTACGGTTACCGATTGTGCATCGCGATAGCACGCTGGTGGGCTTCGAAACCGGCTCGTTCCGGCTGTATGTGGAGAAGGGCGCCGCGCACGGCCCGGTGCTGGAATTTCTGGTACCCGACGTAGCGCTCGCTAGGGCTCAACTGCTGGCCGCAGGCTGTGTCGTAATGGAAGAAGACCCGTCGGTGCCGCGCTGCTATGTGCGCGATCCACAGGGGCTAGTGTTCAATATCGGCCGCAAGCGCGCGTAGCAGCGCGTGCACAAGGGCGCATGCACAGCAGCGCCTGATCAGGTTTGCGGCCGCCCGATCGCACGGCGGTGGCGGCCGGGTTTGAGCTTGGAACGCCCGGGACTCAGGAACTCGACCAGCGGCTCGCCACGAGTGCTGTGTTCGGCGGCGACTTTCAATGCCACCAGACCCGGCACTGCAATGGTGATGCCGGCGATGCCCCACATCCAGCCTCCGAACCACACTGCCAGGAACACCAGCAGCGGGTTGAGTTCCAGGCGATGTCCGACAAACAAAGGCTGTACGACCTGGCCCTCGATCGTGGCGAGCGCCAGGTAGCTGGCCATCACCGCCGCGATGCGGCCGACGCCGTCAAAACTCACCAGCGCGACCACCGACAGGATCAACAGCGTCGTTGCCGAGCCGACGTAGGGAACGAAGTTCAGCACCGCCGCCATGGTTCCCCAGAGAAACGGGTTTGGCAGCCCGAGCAACATCATCGCGACGCCGGTGGCGATTCCCAGCGCCAGATTGATCAGCGCAATGGTCCAGTAGTAGCGGCCGAGTTCGCTGCGAATCGCCTCGATTACCTTGAGCGCGTGCGCGGCATAGACCTCGGTCGCCACCGCGGCCATCATGCGCGCCAGCATCGGCGGACCACCAGACAACAGGAACAGCGTCAGGACGATGACCGTCACGGTACTGACGATTCCGGAGCGCGTTTCCACCAGGACATCGGCGGCGCTGACCGGGGGACCCGGGTTCGGGGCGGCGGCCGCCGGAGCGTTGCGCTGCGGCGGCGGGTTCGCCGACCCCAGTGCGTCGGCACGGCTGGTCAGCTGCTCGATCCGACTCAGCACCTGCTGCATCGGTCGCAGCTTGCGCTCGATGGTCTGCAGCGTCTGCGGCAGGCCAGCGAACCACGCCTGCGCCGGGCCGGCGACGGCGCTGAGCGTGCCGCCGATGATCGTCAGCAACAACAGCAACATCAGGATCGCGCTGAAGACGCGCGGCAAGCCGCGGCGATGCAGCGCCTCGACCGCGCTCGACAGCAGCAGCGCAAACAGCAAGGACAGTGCGACCGGCACGAATACCTCGTGACAGACATAGAGAAGTGCAGTGACGGCACACGCGGCGAGAGCGACCAGTGCGCGCGCCTGCAACCTCAGATGCTTCGCGTTGCCGGCGCCAGTCGTGCCGGCCGCTGTCTCATCCTGTTTCATGATTTCTGTGACGCTGCGACCGCCTGCCAGGGCCGTGACAGGCGCAATATTCCCACATACTAGTAGCTGGCAGGCGCGCTCGCCAGCCGTGTCGGAGTCGCCTTACCGCGAGCGTTCGCTCCAGTCGCTTCCAGCGGCGCCGGCGAATAGGGCAAACTGCCGCGCCTGCCCAACGATAGCGACCGCCACACGACAACCATGAAAGCATTTCACTGCGATCACTGCCAGAATCTTGCGTTTTTCGAGAATACCCGCTGCACCCGCTGCCTGCGGCAACTGGCGTACCTGCCGGACCTTGCGGCGATGGCATCACTGGACCAGGCCGAGGACGGGACCTGGACGTCGCCCTGGCCGCTGGCCAAAGGCCGGGCCTACCAGTTGTGTCAGAATTACAATTCAATGGGCATCTGCAACTGGGCGGTGCCGGTAGACGACCCCAATCCGCTGTGTTCATCGTGCCGCCTGACGCAGGTGATTCCGAACCTGAGCCGACCGGGATCGATCGAGCGCTGGCAGAGACTCGAGGCTCCCAAGCGGCGCCTGATGTACGGTCTCGGGCAGCTGTTGCTGCCGGTACAGAGCAAGACCCAGGACCCCGAAAACGGCCTGGCGTTCGAGTTCTGCTCGGATGAGGACACCGCGGACGACAAGCCGGCGCTGACCGGCCATGATGCAGGCGTCATCACGGTGAATATCGCGGAAGCCGACGATACCGAACGCGAGCGGCGTCGTGTGCAGCTGCACGAACCATACCGCACGTTGCTTGGCCACTTCCGCCACGAGATCGGGCATTTCTACTGGGATCGCCTGATCCGCGACAGCTCGCAGATTGAAGCGTTTCGCTCGCTGTTCGGCGATGAGCGCGCCGATTATGCGCAGGCGCTGAAGGATCACTACAGCAACGCCAATCCGCCGGCCGACTGGCAGCAGCGTTTCGTGAGTGCCTACGCGGCAACCCACCCGTGGGAAGACTGGGCGGAGACCTGGGCGCATTACATGCACATCACGGACACGCTGGAAACCGCTGCCGCCTGCGGATTGTCGCTGCGGCCGCCGCACGACAACGAGCCGGCGCTGGAGCAGATTGAGCTGCAGAGCGCGAATCGCCCGATCGCCTTCGATCAGCTGATTGCCGACTGGTTCCCGGTCGCCTACGTGCTCAACAACCTGAACCGGGGCATGGGCCTGCCTGATGCCTACCCGTTCGTGCTGTCGGGGCCGGCGATCGAGAAGCTGCGCTTCGTGCACGACGTCATCGCCACCGCCCACATTGAGGCGCAGCCGGCGCCGCAATCGACAGCGCCGCCGGCGCCGCCGTCGGCGCCCCAATCGCAACCGCAATCGGCACGACGACCGTAGTGCGGCAGCGATGGCATACGGGGGCGATGCAGCTCAGGTGTTCTTGCCGTCATCCAGCAGGTCGGCGATGTCCTCGGCGTGCTCCTCTTCCTTGGCCAGGATGCCCTTGAGCATGCGTTCGGTGGTCGGGTCGCGTTCGCCGACGTAGGCGATCATCTCGCGGTAGCTCTCGATGGCTACGCGCTCGGCAATCAGATTTGCCTTCAGCATGCCCGCGAGGTCGGTGCTCTCGTCATATTCGGCGTGGCTGCGCGCGGTCAGCGTCGAAGGATTCAGATCCGGGTTTTCGCCCAGCTGTACGATACGCTGCGCGATCTCGTCGGCGTGTCCCTGCTCATCCTGGGCATGCTCCAGGAATTCCGCGGCGGCCACTTTGGCGCGAATCCCCTTGGTGGCGTAGTAGTGGCGTTTGTAGCGCAGCACGCACACCAGTTCGGTTGCCAGCGCCTGGTTGAGCAGCTGGATGATCGTCTCGCGGTCCTTGGGATAGCTCGAGGTCACCGCGCCGTCCTCCAGGTGAGCGCGTGCGCGCTGCCGCAGAGCGGCTACATCCGAAATACCATCCGCGACGCGCGGCGCCTGTCTTGCAGTGTCATTCGCCATAACAGAAGTCTCCTCAACACTCAGTGGTCTGTGGTGCCAGTGGTCTATGGGGTGCGGCGCGGCGTGCACTGCCACGGCGGCATCGCTGCCGAGGGCGCCGCCGGTGGATCGCCTATCGGCGCCGGCGTCGGGTCATGCGGCGGCTGTGGCGGGGTCGGTGTCGGTGTTTCCATACCGCAGTGTGGCCTGAACAGCGCTTGCCGTTGTGTCTGACAGCGGCGAGTGGAATCGCTCACAACAGCGCAATCAGCGGTAATGCCTGTCCTACACGCATTGCGGCCGCCTGTCCGACGCCGGCACGGGGCGGACAGGGGCTGCAGGGTGCAGGCGCTGCGCATAGGCTGGATAGCGGTAGCGATACGTCGCGGCCCTGAGGGGGCGGACAACATGAAGCTGAAGACACTCTGGCAACTGGGGCGCCAGACCGCGCTGGAATGGCACCGGCATGAAGGCACGCGGCTGGGCGCCTCGCTGGCCTTCTACGCGGTATTGTCGCTGGCTCCGCTGGTTATCCTGGCTGTCGCACTGGCCGGGTATGTCGTGGGCGTCGAGGCGGCGCAGGAGCAGGTGCTGCTGCAATTCCAGGAGCTGCTCGGCCCCGCAGGCGCCAATGCGGTACGCAGCATGATCAACCACGCGCAAAACCTGCACGCGACCTCGCTGGTGTCGGTGCTGGGCGTGCTGACGCTGCTGTTCGGGGCGTCGCAGGTATTCTCCGAGCTGCAGTCGGCGCTCAACAAGATCTGGGAGGTCAACTCATTCAAGATCGGCGGCATCCTGGCGCTGGTCCGGCAGCGGTTCTTCTCGGTCGGCCTGGTGCTCGCGATCGGCCTGCTGTTGCTGGTGTCGCTGCTGGCGAGTGCGGCCATTGCCGCAGTCAGCAAGTTCATGGGCGGTGCGCTGCCGCTGCCGGAATGGGTACTCGGCGGATTCGACTTTGCGCTGTCGGTGATCTGCACCTCGGCGTTGTTCGCGCTGATTTTCCACTACATGCCGGACACCCGAACCCGGTGGATTCACTCGTGGATCGGCGGGCTGGTCACCGCGCTGCTGTTCAGCCTGGGAAAATCCGTGATCGGCCTGTACCTGGGCAAGGCCAGCATAGGAACCGAGTACGGTGAAGCGGGCTCGCTGGTCGTGGTGGTGGTGTGGGTCTACTACTCGTCGCAGATTTTCTACTTTGGCGCCGAGCTGACGCACGTGCTGTCAGAGCATCGGGCAACCCGCAGCCGCAGGGCCGGCATCACCGACGCTCGCAGCAGCCTTCTGCAATCACATTCAGTTCGCCGCGCCGTCAAGTAGCGCCGAGCTGTCAAGCAGCGCGGCGCAATTCTGGTCCTTCGCCAGCCCCGGATCGATGAACGCCAGCAGCGCGGCCACCGGTGTCAACAGCACGCCGGCGGCCGCGGCGATGCCGCCCTGCTCCAGCAGGCTCGGCACCGACAGGCTGACCGAGGGATGGCGCAGCGAGCCACGCAGGTTGATCGGAGCGCGGATGCGCGAGAAACCGATCTTCTTGGGCTTGCCCGCGATATTCATGTCCACCTTCTCGTCCGAGAGCGTCACGTGTCCATTGCCGGTGATCAGCACCGGTTCGGTATCGATCAGCAGGCGCCCGGCGCGTGCGTCGCCGCCGGTGACCTGAAACTCGGCGATGCCGCAGCGGATCGGCACGGTGTGCTGGTTTCCGGTCAACAGCAGCCCGAGACCGCTCAGCACGTTGATGCCGGTGAGTTCGGCGAGTGCCTGGCGTATCTCCCCGTGTGGAATCGCCGCCGCCAGGGTGCCGTTGGAATCCGCGGCGATATCGTGCACAGAATTGCCGTGACCCTCGAGATGCGCATGCATGTCCAGGATGCCGCTGAGCGGCGCCTGGGCCGCGCCGGCGCCCTTGAATTGTTCCAGATCCACGTCGGTGAGGCGCATGTCCACCGTCGCCTGCGGCGGCGGGGAGCGCGTGTCCAGGTGCACTTGCCCGGTGAGCTTGCCCAACGGCAATTCGAAGTCCACCGGATCGATGTCAAGAACCCCGTGGTCGAGCTTGAGGCTGAAGGTCACTGCCCTGATGGGCAGCTTCAGTGCCTGCACCGAATCGGCGTGCAGGTTGAAGGTGGCGTCCATGATGGCCAGGCGGTCGAACTGGAACTGGAAGGTCGGCAACAGCAGCGGGGAGATCGGTTCCTGCGCCGGTGCCGGCTGCTGTGGCGCGCCGGCGGTCTGGGTCTGCTGCGCGGCGCCGGCACCGAATGCGATGCCCAGATCGCCCAGATCGAGCGACTTTGATATCAAGGTCACCTTGAGATCCGGGCGGCCGTCGACCGCGACATCAAGGGTGGCATGACCGCTGATATCGCTGTTACCAATCTTGCCGGCGATGTCGCCGAGCGCAAAGTGCATGTCCGCGCGCTGTACATGGGCCGAGATCCGGTAAGCCGCCGTCAACGGCAGCGCCAGCCCGGTCAGGTAATACAGGTTGGCGAGGTTCTGTCCCCGGACCTCGGCGTTGACATCGAACTTGCCGAGATCGAACGGCTTGGTGATCGATCCATCGAGGGAGGCGCTGGTCGCACCGGCAGTCACTTTCAGCGTCAACGGGTACGGACGATTGGGATTGACGTTCAGCAGCGCGCCGCCCTCGAGCTTCAGGTCGAAGGGCTCCATGTTGAGCGTGCCGCGGCCGTCGAGCCGAAACGGTTCGGCGCGGGTGCCGGCGCCGGTTTCCTCGGCTGCGACGCTGCCGTGAAAGCTGAGCTTGCGAATCGCATCGTCAAGATCGAGCGTGCCGCCGCGCAGCACGAAGTGACGGATCAGCGGCAGCCTGGTGGGGTGGGCGGTGGCGCTGCCAGGCTTGCCGAAGTCCCAGTTGGCGCGTTGCCTCGCATCGCGCCGCAGTGCCAGCCGCGGCTGTTCCACCTCCAGCGTACGCAGCACCAGGCGGCCGAGGAACAGCTGCGACAACTGCAGCTCGATCTGCAGGTGCGGCACTTGCAGCATGTCGCCCCCGCCGGCCCAATCCGGATTGGCGATGCGAAGGTCGCTGACCGAAAAGCTCGGCGCCGAGGACAACAGATGCACCCGTAGCGCCCCGTTGATGGAAACGGTGCGATCGAGCTGCCGCGAGGCCACGCGGCCGACGAAGCCGCGAGCGAAATTCCAGTCGGTCACGCCGGCGGCGATGATCAGCAGCAACAGCGCGATCACCACTCCGCCAAGCCATCGGAGCGGCTGCGGGATCCGTTGCCACCAGTTGCCGCTCATCAGGGCAACCTAGCCGCAGCCGACGGTGCTGGCAGTCAGACAGGTCTGATATGGAGGCGCGGCCGGGCTCGGATCAAGCGCCACCGCACCAGCGCCTGAAAGTTCAATCGACGCGTTGCCAGGTTTGCGATCGCCCGAACAGCGCCACGCCGATATAGCCGCGCATGATGAGTTTTCTGCCGCCGTCGATGAGCCGGAACCTGCAGCCGAAGATGCCGCCGGTGTCCGGGTAGAGTATGTCGCCGCCGCTGTACTCATTGCCTTGCAGCCGCATGTTGCGCATCAGCAGCAGTCCGATGATCGGCTGGTTATGGCGTTCGCCGGTACATTTCGAGCACAGGCGCGAAGTGTCGTCAGCCAGCGAACTCGGCTCGATGCGCCCGAAAAACGCCCCTTTGTCCTCATAGATCCGAATCAGGCCGAGCGGCTTGCCGGTGCTGTCATCGATGGGTTGCCAGTGGCCGGCCGGCGACGACAGGTCAACGACTGCCGCGGCGCACACCGGGTGGATGCAGGCCAGGGCGCCGATTATCAGCGCCGGGAACTGTCGTAGAATCGCGATCCGCATGGTGACCTGCTTGTCGCTGGTTGGATCAAATGGAAGGCACGGCATGAAAAAAAGAGCCAGCGCCGCGATCGTCGCTGGCTGCGCCGGCCTGGTGTTCACGGTGTGCGCCGAAGCCGGCGCTCCGTTCTCGTTCGATAGCGCTCCGGGCCGTCTGCCGAAGAATGTCGTCCCACTCAACTACACGCTGGCCCTGGTGCCGGATATCGACACGCTCACGATCGCCGGCACCGAGTCGGTGACGCTGCAGTTCCGCACCGCCAGCGATACGATCACATTAAACTCGCTTAATGAGACTCTGACCGATGTGCGCCTGGACCACAAGCTGGTTGCGGGCGTGGTCTCGAATGACCAGCAGCAGCTGACGACGCTGACGCTGGCGCAACCGGCAAGCGCGGGCCGGCATACGCTCAGCTTCTCGTACACTGGCCGGATCGAGAGCCAGCCGCACGGGCTGTTTGTGCAATCGTACCTGCGGCCGGATGGCGTCGAGGGGCGGCTGCTGTCCACGAAAATGGAGAGTACCGACGCCCGCCGCATGTTCCCGTGCTGGGACGAACCGGCGTTCCGCTCAAGCTACCAGCTGAGCGTCACGATACCGGCCGGCTGGCAGGCGGTATCCAACATGCCGATCGCCCGGCGCCTGGTTGCAGACGCGCTCAGCACGGTCACGTTCCAGCGCTCGCCGACCATGCCGTCCTACCTGGTCGAGTTTTCGGCCGGTGAGCTGGCGCGAATCAGCGCCGGCGCCGATGGGGTCGAGCTGGGTGTCTGGGCTGCCCGCGGCCGCGAGCAGGACGGGGCGACAGCGCTGGCCAATGCCAGGCAGATCCTGGCCGACTATGACGACTACTTCGGCTATCGCTATCCGTTGCCGAAGCTGGATTCGATCGCGGTACCCGGCGGATTTGGCGGTGCCATGGAGAATTGGGGCGCGATCACCTACAACGACCAGCTGCTGCTGCTGTCCGCGACCAGCACCATCGCCAGCCGGCAGAGAGTGTTCAGTGTCCAGGCGCACGAGATGGCTCACCAGTGGAATGGCGACCTGGTCACCATGGGCTGGTGGGACGACCTCTGGCTCAACGAGAGCTTTGCGTCGTGGCGTGCCGCCAAGGAGACCGACCAGCGCAATCCGAGCTGGAAATGGTGGCAGTTGCAGGACGCAGACAGGGAAGTCGCGATGAGTGCCGATGCGCGCCTGTCGTCGCACGCGATCCAGCAGCATGTCACCGACGAGCTGCAGGCGGCCAATGCCTTCGACCCGGAGATCACCTACAGCAAGGGCCAGGCGGTATTGCGCATGTTCGAGGCGTACCTGGGCCCGGACCGTTTTCGCAGCGGCGTGCGCCGTTATATCCGGGCGCGGGCGTTTTCCAACGCCAGCAGCGCGGATCTGTGGAACGCGCTGAGCAGCGCCAACGGCGCCAGTATCGACGCGATGGCGTCGGCCTGGACCGAACAGCCGGGCTTCCCGCTGGTCAGTGTCGTGGCCAGTTGCGATGCCGCCGGCCGGCGTACCGTCAGCCTCTCGCAACAGCGCTTCCTGCTGCGCGGTTCAGAT
>Ga0181537_10005115_pt1 | contig 10657 bp, 9 predicted proteins | sample PEATcosm2014_Bin_39_FD_119765 | JGI IMG/M metagenome (GOLD analysis project Ga0181537, IMG submission 119765) | Peatland microbial communities from MTU Mesocosm Facility, Houghton, MI, USA - PEATcosm2014_Bin23_10_metaG | ecosystem: Environmental > Terrestrial > Soil > Wetlands > Peat | place... | reverse complement strand
TCGCGCAGGACGGCGGCACTGTCCAGCACCTCGCCCAGCAGCAGTGCGCGGCCGTCTCCCAACTGCGGCACGAACTGCCCGAATTGATGTCCCGCATAGGCCATGGCGATCGGCTCCGCGCCCGGCGGCAGGACGTTGCCGGAAAAAAGCGCCGCCGTGCTGATGGCGTCGCGGCCCTCGATATCGAGTCCGAGGTCCGCCGCCAGCGCGTGATTGAACGCGATCAAACTCGGCGCCTCGACCCGTGTCGGGGCGACTCGCGCGAAGAAGCGGTCCGGCAGGTTCGCGTAGCTGCTGCGATTCATGAGCCGCTTCATCTAGACACCGATGGCATCGATGACCCGATACGCGAACACCGACGGCGCGAGGAACCACGGCGTGCCGTGATAGTAAGGACGCGAGGGAAAGGGCAGCCCGTCGAACGCGGTGCGTCCCTCCTCGAGGCCGAGCATCTGCTGGCCGATGCGCGTGCCGAAGTATGGCGCGAGCGGTACGCCCTGACCGCAATATCCCATGCAATAGTAGATGCCCTCGTGCCGCCCCAGGTGCGGCAAGGTATCAAAGGTATAGGCCACCCATCCCGCCCATGCATGACTCACCTGGGCGGATTTCAATTGGGGAAATATTTGCACCAGCATCTGCTTCAGACGCGGCACGCAGGCGAGCGGATCTTTTTCGGCGAGCGCGGCCCGTCCGCCGAAGATGATGCGTTCGCCATCGGGGGAGGGCCTGAAATACACGACCACCCGGCGCGAGTCGACGATGTTGCGAGCGTGGGGAATCAGCGTGCGCACCGTATCGACCCCTAAAGCTTCGGTCGCGATTTGGTAGCTGCCGATCGGCATGACACGCCGTCGGTGCCATGGCGACAAGGGACCCGAGTAGCCATTGGTCGCGAGCAACACCTGGCGGGCGTGCACGATGCCGCGTGCCGTCAGCACATCGAATCCCTCGGGGGATGTGTTGATCGCGGTGACCGGGCAGTGATCGATGAGGGTGGCCCCGCTGTCGATCGCCCGCCGCCACAGCGCGAGCAGCAGACGCGTCGGATCGACCGATGCATCGTCGGGGTACACGCAGCCGCCGTGATAATAATCGCTCGCGATTTCGCTGGCTTGTTCGGCCCTGGGCACAACGCTGATCCTCTGCTCGAGACCGCGCGGCTGGCTCTCGGCATCGCGAGCCATGATGGCAAAATGCCGCGGCGTGTGCGCCCCGAAGAAGCAGCCGTGTTGCTGCCAGCCGATATCATGGGTCGACAGCGTGCGCAGATACGCCATGGCGTCCAAGCCCTCGCGGCAGATTCGAAACGCCAGCGCCGCGCCGAATCGTTTGGCTAAATCCTTGAATGTCGGCTTGATGCTATACGCAACCTGCCCGCCATTGCGGCTCGAGCAGCCGGTCCCAAGGCCGCCCGCATCCAGCACCAGCGTCGAGCGTCCGGCCGCCGCCGTCTCGCGCGCGGCGGACAGTCCCGTGTAGCCGGCGCCGATCACCAGAACGTCGGTACGATTCGGCAACGGTTGCTCGGAGGGCGGCGGCAATGGCGCATTTTCCATCCACAACGGCGCCGTCGAGATTGCGTCAGGCATAGTGAACGCAGTATACCCGCGGAATTCCCCACACACGCGCGCCACGATTTGAAACAATGCCGCCATGAGTACTCATTCCCCGGGCGTGCCGCTCGATGTGCGCCTCGATACCAGCCTCGAATTGCTCCTCGAGCGAGCACCCGCGGCGGTGAATGCGCGGGTGCTCGCGACCGTCGTCGCCACCGCGGGCTCGACTTACCGTAAACCGGGCGCGCGCATGCTCATCATGGAGGACGGAAGCTACCTGGGACTGCTCAGCGGCGGCTGCCTCGAAGCGGATCTGAAAATTCACGCGCAGGAAGTGATGGCTCGCGGCGTGCCGCGCGCGGTCGAATACGACATGCGCGGTCCCGACGATATCTTGTTCGGCATCGGCGCAGGCTGCGAGGGCGCGATGCGCATCCTGCTGGAACCTGCGGGTCCGGGAACTCCCGCAGCGGCCGCGCTCACCGTCGCCGGACTCGCCACCCAGGCGGGCCGGCCGGCATCCTTGGTGTCGGTACACGAGTCCGCCGATCTCGCGCTCGGTACGTATTCCGCCGCCGCGCCGCTGCCGCCCGTGCTCATCGACGCCGCCGCGCACTCGCTCGCGCAACGCGAATCGCGCGGCATGGAGGTGCAGAACGACGGCCGACGCTCACGGGCATTCGTGCAATTCCTCGCACCGCCGCCGCATTTGTTGATCTGCGGCGCGGGACCGGATGCGCAGCCCGTCGTGAGCTTTGCCCGCGGCCTCGGCTGGCGCGTGTCCGTGGTCGACCATCGGCCGGCCTATGCCCGACCCAAGGACTTCCCCGGCGCCGAGGTCAGGCTGTGCGATCCCAAGTCACTGCGTGGGGAGGTCGCGATTGAGGGTTGTCATGCCGCCGTGGTCATGAGTCATCACCTCGCCTCGGACACGGCTTACTTGCGCGAACTTGCCGTCGCCGGCATCCCCGCTTACGTCGGGCTGCTGGGACCGGAGGCGCGGCGCATCCGGCTTGCTCAGGAGTTGGGGCCGGCCGCTGCGCAACTCGAGTCCAGGATTCGCGGCCCGGTCGGGATCGACATCGGCGCCGTGACCCCGGAGGGCATCGCGCTCGCCATCGTCAGCCAGATTCACGCATGGCTCGCCGGCCGCGGCGGCGATCATTAATCAGACAGGCTCCTACCGCGGCGGCTGCGAATGCAGGGGATCGATCCAATAAACCTCCTCCACCCGCTCGGCGGCATCGATATTGAGGTTCACCACCACCGATTCATTGTCGCTGCGCACCAGCACACACTCGAGAGGCGCATCGCTCAAGGCGTTGATTTCCTGGTGCGGTACATAGGGCGGCACGAAGATGAAGTCGCCCGCATCGGCCTTCGCTTCGAACTCGAGGCGCTCGCCCCACCGCATGCGCGCCGCGCCCCGGACCACATAAATCACGCTCTCCAGCGCGCCATGATGGTGTGCGCCGGTCTTGGCGTTCGGATGAATGAGCACGGTCCCCGCCCACAGTTTGCGTGAGCCGACGCGCGCAAAATTGATCGCCGCCGCCCGCAACATTCCCGGCGTCTGCGCGGTGTTGCTGTCCAATCGATCGCTCTTGATGACCCTGACGCCTTGGGTGCGCCAGTCGCTGGGCGGTGGATTAGACATTCATTGCTCCTCAGTTGCTCAACTGCGCGCCGCGACCTCATCGATGTGCTTGAGCAGATCCGCGGGATCCTCGTAAACTCGAAACGCGCCGGCGCGGGCGAGTTCCTCCTCGCCATAGCCGCCGGACAACAACCCCACACCGAGTGCCCGTGCGCGCTGCGCGGCAATCATGTCCCATATGCTATCGCCGAGCACGAGCGAATCGCGGATGTCGACACCGAGACGGTCGGCCGCGGTGATGAATAGATCGGGATCGGGCTTGGCGTACTTGACCTGATCGCGGGTCACGACCGGCACTTTGGCTGGATCGACGCCGAGCGCCGCGAGGTTGCGCCCGGCGGTCTCCATGCGACCGCTGGTCGCAATCGCCCACGGTGTGCCCTGCGCCGTCAGGTAATCCAGCAACTCGCGCGCACCGGGCAGCGGCTGCACGCTCGAGGACAACGCGGCGTACGCTTCGGCATGACGCACGCGCAGCCTCTCCAGCCGCTCCGGCGTATTGTCGAATCCGGTCTCACGCAGCAAAATATTCGTGAACAGACCGCCGCTCATGCCGATCTTGCGATGGATCCTCCATACCGAGAGCGGAATGCCTTCCTGATCGAGCGAGGACTTCCAGGCGAGCACGTGCTGATAGACACTGTCGATCAAGGTTCCGTCGAGATCGAACAGAAACGCGGTTTTATTTCGGCTCACCGGCATGCGCACATTATGCGCCAGCCTGCCCCCGATTCGGTAAGATGCGCCACAGACGAACGGCCAGAGCGAAGGGCCGGCCATCAAGGGCCAGGGACAAAGGGCCAGATTAAAAGGGGCGACGATGAAATACTTCCTGGCAGCCTGCGTGGCACTCGGCCTGTGTCTGGGAGCCGGCCGCGCTTCGGCCGACAACCAGAAACTGCGCCTCATCACCTGGGCGGATTACGCGCCCGCCGACTTGATCGCCGCCTTCAAGAAAGAGACCGGCATCGACGTGGAAGTCACGCTGTCGAACAACGAGGAGATCATCTCCAAGCTGCGCGCCACGGGCGGCGCGGGCTACGATCTGGCGCAGCCGTCCCAGGATCGCATCACGGCGGCGCAAAGCGAATTCGGCATCTACAAGCCCTTCGATCTGACCAAGGTAAAATTGGACGAGTTCCAGCCCGAATTCCTGGAAATCGCGCGCAAGAACACGACGCTCGACGGCAAGGTCTACGGACTGCCTTATCTGTGGGGTACCGACGGCCTCGTCGTCAACAGCAAGCGCGCGAAGGTGGCGGACTACATGGATCTGTGCCGCGCGGATCTCAAGGGCAAGACCGCGATCCGGCTCAAGCGCCCCACACTGATGGCGTTCGCGTTCGCCGCCGGCAAGGACCCCTTCGCACTGTATGGCGATCCGAAGGCGTACGGCGCGCTCATGGATCAGGTCGGCGCGACGCTCATCGCCTGCAAGCCCTCATTCAAGTTCTTCTATGACAACAAGGATCAGTTGTTGAACGGCATGCGCTCCGGGGAAGTCGTGGCCGCCATGATGTGGGACACCGGCGGCTGGACACTGAATCGGGAAAATCCGGATATTCAGTTCATCGTGCCCCGCTCGGGTGCTCTCGGCTGGCTCGACACCTTCGCGCTGCCGGCGCGCGGCCGCAACGACGCCGCGGCGTATGCCTGGATCAACTTCACCATGCGCCCGGAGAATGCCGCGCGGGTCATCAAGTCCGTGGGCAGCTTCGCGACCGCGAAAGACACGGCGGCGCTGATCGATCCGCGCCTGAAGGCGCAGTTCGCGGCCGCCTTTCCCAATAACGATCTGAAAGGCATCCACTGGTATCCGGCCATCCCTCCGGGATTGGAGGAAATGGAAGGCAAGGTCCTCGACCGCATCAAGGCCGCCAATTGAGCGCGCCCGACCTGGTCGCGGACGCCGTCGTCAAGCGCTTCGCCGATCATGTCGCCGTGGATTCGCTGTCGTTCAGTGTGGAGCGCGGCAGCTTTTTTTCGATCCTGGGCCCGTCGGGTTGCGGCAAGACGACGTTGCTGCGAATGATCGCCGGCTTCATCGCACCCGATGGCGGTGACATCAGGATCGGCGGCAACAGCATGCGCGCGATCGCGCCGAATCGGCGCCCCGTGAACATGGTCTTTCAGCAGCTCGCCCTGTTTCCGATGATGTCCGTCGGTGAAAACGTCGCCTTCGGGCTCGCGCGCCGCGGCGTGGCCCGGCCGGAGAGGATTCGGCGCAGCAACGCCATGCTGGAACGGGTGGGCTTGGGGGGCGCGGGCGCAAAACGCGTCGACGAACTCTCGGGCGGCCAGCGGCAACGAGTCGCCATCGCCCGCAGCCTGGTATTGGAGCCCACCCTGCTGCTGCTGGATGAGCCCTTGGGAGCGCTCGACCTGAAGCTTCGCGAGCACATGAAAATCGAGCTCAAACAATTGCAGGCGGCGTTCGGCACCACCTTCGTGTACATCACCCACGACCAATCCGAAGCGCTGGTGCTCTCCGATCAGGTCGGCGTCATGAGCCAGGGACGATTCGAGCAACTCGGGACGCCGCAGGACCTGTACTACCGGCCGCAAACCCCGTTCGTGGCGGCCTTCGTCGGCGCGAACAACCGGATCGCGGGGCGCGCCACGAACAAGGACGGCGAGCTCATCGAGGTGTGCACCACCGACGGCTGGAGCGTGCGTGCGCGCGGCTCGGGCGCGATCGCCGCGGGCGATGCGGTCGAAGTATTCGTGCGTCCGGAAGTGTCGACCCTCGCGCGCCGCGCGGCGGATCTGCCCGCGGATCAGCCCGGTCATGCGGGCGAGGTGCAAAGCGTCCTATTCGACGGCGCGAATTCCGCGGTCTTGCTGCAGGAAACCCGGACTCGCCGCGAGTTTCGCATTGCGCTGCCCCAGACCGGGCAATTCTCGGATTTGAAACCTCAGGAGAAAGTCGCGTTCAGCTTTGATCCTGCCCGAGCGGTCTGCTTCCCGGCGCGCGCCGGCGCGGCGGGACAGGACGGATCCGGACGGGATGGATAGCGCGGCCGCCGACAGCCGCTGGCATGGCCGTCTGGTGCTGGGGTTGCTGCTCGCGCCGGCCTTGCTGTGGCTCGGCGCGCTGATCGTGCTGCCGCATGTGGATCTGGCGATCCTGTCGCTGCGTGAGCGGGTCGGGCCCCGTCATTACGTCGTGAGCCTCGCGCAATACAGGACGTTCTTCGCCGAACCCTTGTATTGGCATGTCTTCGTGCGCACGGCCGTGATGTCGGTGATCGCCACGCTCGCAACGCTGTTGCTGGCATTCCCGGTCGCCTGGATCATCGCGAAGCTGGCACGCGGGCGCGCCGGTTCTCTGCTCTTCATCGTGTGCTTGATTCCCTTTTGGGTGAGCGAAACGGTGCGTACCCTGGGATGGATGATCCTGCTGCGCGAATCCGGGGTCTTGCCCGCCTTGCTGGTGAAATTGGGACTGACGGCGATGCCGGTCGAACTCTTGTATCGGGACGCGACCATCCTCGTGGGGTTGGTGTACACCTCGCTGCTGTTCATGGTCGTGCCGTTGGTGTCGAGTTTCGAGAGCCTGGATAATTCGCTCATCGAGGCGGCGTACGACCTGGGCGCCGGCGGATTCGCGATTCTGCGCACCATCGTGATTCCGCACGCCGCGCCCGGCATCACGGCCGGCTGCATCGTGGTGTTCATGCTGACGCTCGGAAATTATCTGACCCCGACGCTGCTCGGCGGCAAGAACTCGCAGTGGTTCACCGAGCAGATCTACACACAATTCATCACCCGCTTCAACTGGGAACAGGGCGCCGCCTTCGGCTTCTTGCTGCTGGGTCTATCCACCGCTCTGGTCGTCATCGGACTCCGATTGAGCGGCCAGCGATTCGGCGATGTGATGCGCCAGACATGATCCCCACCCTGCCACGGCCCGGCTGGCTGCGCGCGGCGACCGTGGCGTATGTGATCGCGTTCCTCATTTTCCTGTTTCTGCCGCTCGCGGTGGTCGCGGTGTTCGCCTTCAACGATGCGAATTACCCGGCGCCGCCCTGGCGCGGCTTCACCCTCGACTGGTTCTTGGGCAACGCCGCGCTCGGCCGAACCGGTCTGTTCGCCGACGGCGAACTGCTGCAAAGCATCCTGACCAGCTGCATGGTCGCCGTCTGCGTGACCGTGCTGTCAGCGGTGGTCGGCACCACGAATGCGTTTCTGATCGAACGCGGCCGCTTTCCCGGCAAACAGGTGCTGTCGGTCATGATGATGGCGCCCTTGGTGATCCCGGGCGTGATCCTCGGCATTTCCATTCTCGCCTTTGCGAGCAGAATCGCCGAATTCGCGGACGACACCTGGGGACTCGAGTGGGATTTCCTGCGGCCCGGTCTGCCCCTGGTGGTGCTCGGCCAATTCTCGTATATCGCCACCATCGCGACACTCACGATCGGCGCCCGCCTGCGCCGCTTCGACCGCACGCTCGAGGAGGCCGCGTTGAATCTCGGCGCCTCGAAAGCGGCGGTGTTTCGCACCATCCTGCTGCCCTATCTGCGCCCGGCGCTCTTGGGCTCCGGCGCCATTTCCTTCCTGATGTCGTTCGCCGATTTCAATACGACGTTGATGCTGGTCGGCGCCGATTCGCCGCTGACGGTGACGATGTACGGACGGATGCGCGAGGGCGCAAGCCCGGTGCTGAATGCGGTGAGCTTGTTTCTGATGCTCGCATCGGCGGTGCTGGCGCTCACGCTGCTGCGCCGGGGCCGGACCCCGCGCGGCGCCGCGGGCGCAACGGGCGCGGCGACGTGAGTCTTCTGCGCCAGCCGGCCGCGCGCCGCGCGGCGATCATTTGAATTGCGCCGTCAGTCGCACGCCGAATGTGCGGGGCCTCGCATAGAAATACGTATCACCCGGTTCGAGCGAGCCGGGAATCTCCGCGCCGATATTGACGATCTTGTTGCCGTTCGTCAGGTTGCTGCCGAACAACCCCACTTGAAACGCGGGCATCTCGTAGGTCAGCGCCGCATCGAGCGTCCGGGAAAGAGGGATCACTCGATAATTGTAATCCGTGGGATTGAACGTCGTTCCGGCTCTGCTGCGGTAGGAATAGTTGCCGGACAGACTCAAGATATCGTCCCCGACGGGCACGTCGTAGGTCGCGGCGAGGTTCGCTATCCACTTCGGATCGAACGGCGTGGGCGAACCGCTCGGCGCATTGAGATTCTCGATCAGGCCGTCGGTCGTGGCGTTGGTGTAGGACCCGTTGAGCGATACGCGAAACGCCTGCGTGATCCGCGCCACCGCTTCCAGTTCCGCACCCCGGCTCTCGATCTTGCCCTTGTTTTCGATGAAATAGTAGGAACAGGCCAGGTCCCGGGTCGTCTGCACGTCGGTCCAGTCGATGAAGAACCCGGTCAGATTGAGGCTCACGCGCCGGTCCAAGAAGCTGCTCTTCTCGCCCAGCGAATAGCTCCAGAGTTTATCGGGCCCGAATGTCAGAGGCGCCTGGGTCAGGCCCAATTGAGCCAGATACGGCGCACAAATGCTGATGGGAACCGGCTGGTTCACACCACCGTAGCGGAACCCCTTGGCCGCCTCGGCGAAGATCATTGCATCCTCGGTGAAGTGATAGTCCAACGCAAATCGCGGATTGACTCCGCTCGCCTTCGCGGCTCCCGATTCGGTCAACGGCACACCTGGGGAAGTCGGCGAAGTGGCGAACGGCGAGACACCGAAGACGCCGCCGAAATACAGCACGAAATCCTGGTGCCAGTCGAAATAGCGCAGGCCCGCGGTCACATCCAAATCCGGAATGGGCGTGTAGGTCGCCTGGCCGAACACCGCGACCTGGCGTTCCGATGAATTCTGGTCTCCGGAGAAATCGTCGTTGGCGTGAAATGCGCCGTCATCGAGCGAGCTATACGTCGGAAAGCCGATCTCGTTGCCCCAGCGCGTATCGAAATTCGTCGCCGGTTGATCCTGGAAATAATCCCGGCGAAATCGCTCGAAGAACACTCCGCTCGTCCACTTGATAATGTTGCTGCCCTTGGAGACCACACGCAGTTCTTCGACGAAGTCCTTGGTGTTGTTGCTGACGATGTCGAGTGCCGGGTCGAGCGGCAATTGCGCACCGAACAGAAACGCGTTGACCCCATATTCGTTGGCCGCGAGATTCGCATTGTTGCGGTCGAGAAACGACGTGGATGACGTCAGCACCGCCGCGGCGAAGTCCTTCTCCACGGTGACGTTGAATATCTTCAGGCTGTCCTTGGTCAGTTCCGGCTCGAGGGAGGTGAATTGATACGGGCCGAGTCCGCTGAAGCCGTCGTGCACGCCGGCGTCCAGGTCCTCGTAGGTGATGCTGCCGTCGATGATGAGGTCCTCGCTCGGTTTGAAGCGCACCGCCAATCGCGCCTGATTGGTGATATCGGCGTGGGCTTTATCGCCCTGCCCGATGTTCTCGATGAAGCCCGAGTCATCGCCGCGATAGACGAGCGCGCGCATCGCAAGCTCGCCGTCGATGATCGGGATATTGACCATCTGGCGCAGGCTGTAGTTGAAGCTGCCGTAGCCTGAGTCGGTGTCGGACAGATTCACGCCGCTGGAGGCGGAGAATTGCTGCAGGTCCGGTTTCTTCGTGATCAGCCGGATGGTTCCCGACATGGCGCCCGCGCCATAGAGCGTTCCCTGGGGCCCGCGCAGCACCTCCGCGCGCTCCAGGTCGAACACCTTGATGTCGGGATTTTGGGCTTGCAGCGAGATCGGCGTATCGTCCAGGTACACGGCGACCAGCGGCCGGTCTTGCACGTCGGTGTAGTCGATGCCGCTGGTGGTGATGCCGCGAATGTCGATCTTGTTGATGCCCGGTCCGAATTGCTGCAATGACAGCGACGGGACCATTTTCGCGTAGTCCTCCAAGCCGCCGAGTCCGAACTTCTCCAGGCTGTCAGGATTGATCGCTGATATCGCCATCGGGATATTTTGGATGTTCTCCTCGCCCTGCCGGCTCGCGGTCACGACGACCTGCTCGAGTTGATTCGCGGATTGTTGAGACTGCCCCTCCTGCGACTGCGCCTGCGCCGCTGCGGGCGCCGACACCAGACACGCCAGGGCCAGCGCGGCCGTGATCCCGAGCCATTCCTTCTTCATGTAGGCGTTCTTCATGTAGGCATTTTTCATGTAGGCATTTTTCATGAGCGGCGGTCTCCCCTAACCTGCGTCAAATATCATTCTGCGTATCGAGTATCACCGTTATTTCGCGGCTCATTCAGCAAGAAAACTCATGGTCCCATCTAAAAAAAACATTTGAATGTGCCCGCCGGGGCGTCAAGAGTGCGCGGATGAATGCGGGCTCAAGGTCCGAGCTGAGGTTGCCTATGAATTATTCCCGTCGCGAAGTTCTGTTGAGTTCCGCTGCGCTGTTGTCGCCGCTCGCAATTCTAAGCAGCAGCGAGGCGGCGGCGCGCACCGAGCC
>Ga0181537_10005113_pt1 | contig 10660 bp, 8 predicted proteins | sample PEATcosm2014_Bin_39_FD_119765 | JGI IMG/M metagenome (GOLD analysis project Ga0181537, IMG submission 119765) | Peatland microbial communities from MTU Mesocosm Facility, Houghton, MI, USA - PEATcosm2014_Bin23_10_metaG | ecosystem: Environmental > Terrestrial > Soil > Wetlands > Peat | place... | reverse complement strand
CGAGTTGGCATTCTACGGGGCCGAAGCCCCGGCAACGCCGCTCGAAACCTCTAGCGCTCATCTGTTCGGCGGGATCGGGCTCATGTACGAACGCTGGACGCCGGCCGGGACGGAGCAGGGGCGCACCCTGCTGCTGGTCGCAGGTACCCGGGCGGAGATTTCCGGTCAAACGATTGAATCTCATGCCGAGCGCCTGGGTCCCATCGAAGACGAGGTGTTGACGCGCGACGGCCTGGTTGTACGCCACTACTACCAGCGGCTCGCCTACAATTACCGGAGTATTCCGCCGGAGGCAGCGCAATGAAACGGACGATTTTCGGGTGTCTTGCGGCGGCGGTGTTCGCCACGGCCGTCGCACAAACCCCGGAACAGACGAAGATATGGGAGGCGCAACGCGCCGAGAGGCAGGCGGCGGAGAAGGCCAAAGCGGATCAACTCGCCGCGCAACGAGCCGCGCGGCGCGCGGACCCCATGGCCTGGGTGCGCACCCTCGACCCCTTGTCCGCGGGCGGCTGGGTGTTCAGGGCGGTTGCCCCGGACGGATCATGGGCAACGTTCAGCACCGAGCATCAGTTGAAGCGCTCGGGCCATCTGGTGACCTCATGGCTGAGACAGGAGTTTCCTGAGCCGCAGCACAGTCCGGGAGGCGAGGCGTACTGGAGTGACGTCGAAAAGGTTCAGTACGACTGCGCCAAGGAGCGCGCGCGGGTGCTATTGATCATCTACTACACCGGGAACAATCTCTCCGGCGGCCAGCAGACCGAGGAGGCCGACCCGAAGCAGATCGACTGGGACCCGATCGTGCCCGGCACGCAGAGCGAATCCATCTTTCACTGGACTTGCGGCTCAACAGGGTCGCGACCATGACAGATCGATCGTTGCGACCAGCAGCTGCGATCGGTCGGCGCACGGCCCCACCAGGATTTCGACTTCGCCGGGCTCGAACACCGGCTGCAGATCCAATCCCAGAAAGCGCAGCTCCGTTGCGCGCAGCGACATCGAGACGGTGCCGGTTTCGCCGGGCCGCAGGTCGATCTTCGCGAAACCCTTGAGCTCGAGCATGGGCCGCGCCACGCTCGCGACCCTGTGATGCGCAAACAGGAACACGGTCTCCTGCGCTTCGCGCGCACCCACGTTGCGCACATCCACGCGGATCTGCATGGTATCGATGTCCTCGACCGGGCGCGGCGTCACCCGCAGATCGGTGAGGATGAATTGCCCATAAGTGAGGCCGTGGCCGAACGCAAACAGCGGCTCGTTCGGCACGTCGAGATACTTGCTGGTGTAGTGATCCAAAGGGTCCGCCGGCCGCCCGCTCGGGCGCTCGCCGAAGAAGATCGGAATCTGCCCCATGGCCCGCGCCCAACTGACCGGCGTTCGCCCGCTCGGCGACACGCGTCCGGTGATCACATCCGCGAGCGAATTGCCGGCCTCGCTGCCGAGGAACCAGGCCGCGAGCACGGCGTCCGCTTTGTCCACCAGCCACGGAACCACCAGCGGCCGACCCGAAAACAGAACTACGATCACGGGCTTGGACGCGGCGCGAGCGCGCTCGAAAACGGCCTCGGCGAACTGCCGCTGCCTGCCGGGAAGGCCGAGATGAGCGCGGCTGGCGGCCTCGCCGCTCATGGTCGCCGCTTCACCCACGCACAGCACGAGGACATCGGCTGTGTCGGCAAGATCGAGCGCCGCCGCGACGCCTGAGACATCCGCATCGTCGAGTCCGACGCCCGGCGCGTGCAACACCTGCGATGCCGGCAACTGTGCGCGCAGCCCGGCGACCACGCTGACGTGGCCCTCCTTGCCCGCTGCCCCCCACCATGGGCCGCTCATCTGGTCCGCCGCATCGGCGAGCGGCCCGACGACGGCGAGCCGCAGCGAGGACGCCAGCGGCAAAGTGTCGCGGTCATTTTTCAGCATCACGATGGCCCGCGCGCCGATGCTGCGCGCGAGCTGCCGGCGATGCTTCACGGCAGCCGCGGTTTCGGGCTTCGCGCCGCGCCGATAGGGATCGTCGAACAGGCCCAATTGCTCCTTGAGCGTCAGCACGCGACGCACCGATTCATCGATCTCCATCATGCTGACCTGTCCGCGTTCGAGTGCGATCGGCAGTCCGTGGCGATAGGCATCGGCCATCATGTCGATATCGACACCGGCCTTGAGCGCGAGAGCGGCAGCCTGTGCAAGGTCGGCGGCGATGCCGTGGTTCATGAGTTCCGCGATGGCGTGGTAGTCGCTGACGATCACGCCCTTGAAGCCCCAGCGCTCGCGCAGCCAGCCTTGCATCAGCTGCCTGTTTGCCGTCATCGGTACGCCGGCGAGATCCATGAACGCCGGCATGATGGCGGCCACTCCGGCGGATACCGCCGCTTCGAACGGCGGCATGTACACCTCACGCAGCGTTCGCTCGGAGATGTCGGCCGACGCATAGTCACGTCCCGCGGTGGCCGCGCCATACGCGCAGAAATGCTTGGCGACCGCCGCGAGCGTATCGGCCGCCGCGAGGTTCGCGCCCTGAAAGCCGCGCACCTTCGCTTGCGCGACCCGCACCGCGACGTACGGGTCCTCGCCCGGTCCCTCGGAGCTGCGCCCCCAGCGCGGATCGCGGGCAACATCCAGCATCGGCGCGAAGGTCATGGCCAATCCCTCCGCCGCGGCTTCCCGGGCGGATTCGCGCGCAGTGAGTGTCCATGCCTCCGGATCGAACAACGCCGCTTCACCCAACGGGATGGGAAACAGAGTGCGGTGCCCGTGCACGATATCGAAGCCGATCAGCAGCGGTATTTTCAGGCGGGACTCCTCCACCGCGATCCGCTGCATCTCGCGCACGTGCTCCGCCCCGACCATGTTGAGGAGATTGCCGATCGTGCCCGCCTTGATGGCAGCGGTCGAATCGCCGGCGATGACGGGGCCCGTGACCGCGTAGCTCGAGGCGGTCATGGTGAGTTGGCCGAGCTTCTCGGCCAAGGTCATGGCGCCGATCAATGCATCGATCCGGCTCATTTATTTGCGCTCCGCGACGGAGCATTACCCGATAATGGCGTGATCACAGTCCTCCAGAGATTGCCATGATGAAATCCGAATCGACTCCCGAAGAGATTGCCAATTCCCGCCTCGTGCCGCAACTCGGCACCATGGTGCGGGCTCTGTGGGCGGCGCCGGTGCGCAATACGCTGTTCATGCTTGGCGGCGCTCTTTTCTTCGACATTGCGGCGACCTCCTACGGACAGATCCGCCTCAATAGCTGGAACCAACCCTTCTATGATGCCCTGTCGCGCCGCGACTATGCGCAATTCCTGGCGCAACTCAAGGTCTTCGGCATCATCGCCGGCGCGCTGCTGGTGTTGAACGTCGCGCAACGCTGGCTCACCGAGTCGCTGAAGCTGAGACTCCGCCAGGGATTGGCCCAGGATTTGATTGAGAATTGGCTGCAGAAAGGCCGCGCTTTCCGTCTCGCCAATGCGGGCGCGATCGGCGTCAACCCCGACCAGCGCATGCACGAGGATGCGCGCCATCTCACCGAGCTGTCGGCGGATCTCGGGATCGGCCTGCTGCAATCCACCATCCTGCTGTTCACCTTCGTGGCGGTGCTTTGGTCGCTGTCGAGCGATTTCGTGTTTCACATCGGCGGCCGCTCGCTTGCGATTCCCGGCTACATGGTGTGGGCCGCCATCATCTATTCCGGCTCCGCCTCGCTGTTGAGCTATTGGGTCGGCCGAAGTCTCGTCGAGCGCAACGCGCAGCGCTATGCGCGCGAGGCCGACATACGCTTTTCGCTGGTGCGCGTCAACGAGCACATCGACGCCATTGCGCTCGCCGGCGGCGAGGCGGACGAAAAGCGGCGCATCGAGATGGACCTCGCGGCCGTGCTCGCCGCCACCGGGCGGCTGGTCATCGGCCTCACCAATCTGACGTGGGTCACCTCCGGCTACGGCTGGTTTACGCTGGTCGCGCCGATATTGGCCGCGGCGCCCCTGTATTTTGCGGGAAACATTTCATTCGGCGGCCTCATGCTCGCCTCCGGCGCATTCAATCAAGTGCAGTCCTCGTTGCGCTGGTTCGTGGACAACTTCAGCACCATCGCCGATTGGCGCGCGACCTTGCTGCGTGTCGCGAGCTTCCGCCGCGCGGTGATCGACACCGATGTGCTGCACGATGTGGAAAGCCAGATCGCCTTTGTCGATGGCGATCCGGGCAGGTTCAGCATCGACGATTTGGAAATCGCCTCCTCGGCGGGCGCCACCATGCTCGAGGAGAAAAAAATCCAGATCGATGCCGGCGAGCGGGTGCTGATCGTCGGCGAATCCGGCACGGGAAAGACGTTGCTGTTTCGCGCGCTCGCCGGGTTGTGGCCATGGGGCGCCGGGCGTGTCACCCGCCCGCGCGGCGAAGAGATACTGTACATGCCGCGCAGTCCCTACCTGCCTCCCGGTACACTGCGCGAAGTGCTCGCCTACCCTTCCACGGTCGACGCATTCGAGCCGCCCGCCTATGAGGCTGCGTTGCGCCGCCTCAAGCTCGATCGGCTGGCCGACAAACTCGATGACACCGAACGCTGGGATCGGGAAATGAGCGATGACGAGCAGCAGGCACTGTCTTTCGCGCGCGTCGTGCTGCATGCGCCGCCGTGGCTGCTCATCGACGAAGTGCTCGACGCATTGGACGCGAATGTCCGGCAATGCATCCTTGACATACTTGCCAAGGACCTGGCGCACACCGGCGTCATCCATATCGGCCGCAACGATGCCGATACGCGGCACTTCGCGCGCGTCTTGCATCTGGTGAAGGATCCGAATCTGCGCAGACTCGCCGCCAACGCGCGCGCCGCCAACGCGCCGGCCGCGGCCTAGCACCGGCATCTATCGCATCAAGAGCACCACGGCCAGCGCCGTGATGAAGGAGACGAACACGGTGGTGATGAAACCGAAGACGCCGTCCTTGTTGTCGCGGAACCATAAATCCGCGCGTCCGCGCCGCGTGTGCAGGCGGATGGCCCGGTCCGCACCGGCAAACGTCACCGCGATGGTGAGTGTCGCGTTGCTGTTGCGTTTGTACTTGATCAAGCGGCGATATTCCAGGTAGCGCAGCGGCAGTTCCAACTTCGAGGTGACGAGCTTGGCCTGCACGTCGTTGGGAAATTCCGAGGTGTCGACGCTCTGCAGCTGGCCCTCGCGGCACCAGGCGTCGGCTTCGCGCAGCGAATGCATCGCGAGCCACAGCAGCTGCTCGCCGGTGGCCGATACTTCCTCGTCGACATTCTCGCGAAAATAGTACAGGCCGTGCAGGATGCGGTCTTCGTCTTCTCGACTCATCGGTGAATGGGCTGGCTATTGCGCTTCAGGGTGCGCTATTTTACCAACAAGTGCACATACGCATAAAGCTCTTCTCTCTGCTGCCCGCTCTATGCTTGGCTGCGCACTCGGCCGCCGCCGTGAGCATTCTGTTCATCGGCAACAGCTTCACCTTCGCGCAGGGTTCGCCCGTCCGCTTCTATCGGCCGGACAGCGTCACCGATCTTAACGGCCAGGGAGTCGGCGGCGTGCCGGCACTGTTCAAATCGTTCAGCTCGCAAGCCGGGCTCAGCTACGATGTGTATCTCGAGGCCGAGTCCGGTGTCAGCATCGACTGGCACCTCGAACACAAACTGGGCGTCATCGACCAGCGGGCATGGGACGTTGCGGTCCTGCAAGGCTACAGCACGCTCGATATCGAGAAGCCCGGCGATCCCGCCGCTCTGATGCGCGCCGTGCAGCGAATGGCGGCTGTGCTGCGCGCACGCAATCCGGCAATCGATCTGCGGCTGATGGCGACCTGGTCGCGGGCCGACCAGACCTTCGAGCCCAAGGGAGCGTGGTACGGCAAGCCGATCGAGGCCATGGCGCACGACGTGCGCGTGGGCTACGACCTCGTCGCGAAATCCACCCCCGGCGTCAAGTCGGTGGTGCCCGTCGGCGAGGCGTGGACTCGAGCCATGCAAACCGGGGTGGCCGACGCCAACCCCTACGACGGCATCGATGCCGGCAAGGTCGATTTGTGGACTTATGACAACTACCATGCGAGCACCTACGGCTATTACCTGGAAGCCTTGGTGGTGTTCGGCAGCATAACTCTGCGGGATCCTCGCTCCTTGGGCGAGACCGAGTGTTCGGGATTTGAATTGGGGCTGTCGCGAGCGCAGATCGCAGCCCTGCAGCAAGTCGCTTTCGATCAATTGTCGGCGGAAGGCGCGGTGCGCGCCGCGCAGAAACCCGCCGCCGCCGCCGCGCCCGCGCGCTGCGCGCGCTGAACCCATCGGCCCATGAGCACGCGGCTGCGCCCCGACAAAGTATATATTGCACCTGGTGAAGCACCGGAACCAACGACTGCGAACCGGGTCAACATTGACCGTGGTGTGGAGAATTTGTCTGGGCGCATTGCTGCTCGCGGCCGCAGTGCTCGCCGAAGCGCAGCCCTACGGCCTCGAGACGCGGGTCGTGTCGCGGCGGTACCTGCATATGCCGCCGCTCGCGAGCGGCAAGATTCCGAAGCTGCTGTCGCAGACGGGCGCCTTCAGTTCGATGAGTGCGCTTACCCCCGCCCCGGGGCTGATTCCCTATGACCTGGTGGTGGCGTTTTGGTCCGATGGGGCCGACAAGACGCGCTGGGCTTCCATACCGGCCGGCCGGATCAAGTACTCGCCGATCGACGACTGGTACTTTCCGAAGGGCACCGTGTTCGTGAAGACCTTTGAATTGTCCCTCGATGCAGCCCATCCCGAGGTGAAACGCCGGCTCGAGACGCGCGTATTGGTGGTCGACAGCGCCGGTGGCGTGTACGGCGCCGACTACAAATGGCGCGCGGACTCAAGCGATGCCGACTTGCTCGAGAGCAGCCGGACAGAATCGATACCGATCAAGACGGCGGCCGGAGAAGTGCGCCAGACCTGGTACTACCCAAGCCGCGCGGACTGTCTGACCTGTCACAATACCCACACGTCCGGCGTGCTCGGCGTGAAGGCGCGTCAATTGAACCGTCCCTATGCCTATCCCGGCGGAGTGACGGACAATGAAATTCGCGCGTGGAATCATCTCGGGTTGTTCGCGCCCGCAGTGACGGACACGGCAAGCGTGCCGACGCTCGCCGCCGCCGGCGACACGTCGCGAAGCGTGCAAGACCGGGCGCGATCCTATCTCGATGCCAATTGCTCGCATTGTCATCGACCGGGCGGCACGGTCGCCTACTTTGACGCCCGCTACGACACGCCTCTCGACAAGCAGGGACTCATCGACGGCCCGGTATTGATCGATCAGGGCATCGACCGGCCGCGGGTCATTTCGCCGCACGATATTTGGCGCTCGATCGCCTTCATGCGCGTGAACACGGTCGGTGACATCCGGATGCCGCCGCTGGCACGCGAGACCATCGATCGGAACGGCGTGCAGCTGTTGCAAGAGTGGATCACGAGTCTGCCCGGGCGCTCGGTATTGGATCCGCCCGCCATCTCGCCGCAAGGCGGCACATTTGGCGGACCGACGGCGGTGACTTTGAGCGAGCATGAGCCGGGGGCGGACATCCGTTACACCCTGGATGGCAGCGTGCCGGGACCCTCCGACCCTCGCTACGAAGGACCGATCACGCTCACGGGGCCGGCGGTGCTACGCGCGCGCGCCTACAAGGAAGGCTTCACTCGCAGCATCACGACGCAGGAAGTGTTCATCATCGGACCGTGACGACGGCCACCCCCCATGGGCTCGCGCCTGCCTTGACGCGCGCAATTTCCTTATTGGCCGCAACGTCCACGACCGACACATCGTTCGAGGGGCCGTTCGCCGTGTACAGAAACCTGCCGTCGGGTGAGAACGCAATTCCCCACGGTCGAGTACCCACCTGAATGGTGCTGAGGAGCTCGTAGGTGCGAGCGTTGAGCACCGCGACCGTTCCGGCGCGCCCGGTGCTGACATAGACCTTCTGACCGTCGGCGGAGACTTTCACACTCATCGGCCGCGACCCCGGCGGCAAGGTGATGACCTTGGATACCTTGAGATTCACCGTGTCGATGACGTTCAATTCGCCGGTCGATTCCGACGGAATGAAGCCAATCGCGCCGCCCGGTAAGAAGTCCATGCTGCGCGGACGGACGTTCACCTTGAAATGTCCGACGGTCGTGTAGCCGGCGGTCTCCACGGCATAAACCTCCCCGCCCGCCTCGCAAGTCACGTAGAAGCGCGAACCGTCCGGAGCCGTGGCGACCCCCTCGGGCTCCTGACCGACTGCGATGATGTGTTCGACCTTGCCGCTCGCGATGTTGATGACGCTCGCGGCCTTCACGTCCTCGTTCGACACGTACAACCGCGTGCCGTCCTGGCTCAATGAGAATTCCTCGGGATCGGATCCGCCGCTTATTTTGCCCGTCAACTTCCGCTGTGCGACGTCCACGACGGCGATGGCATCCGCCGATTTATCGGACTTGACGCTGTCGTCGTCATCGTCGTCCTTGCCTCTTTCGAAGATCGGATTGCCTTTGGCGTCCAATTTTGGCGGTGCCGCGATCGGGGTTCCGCTCAGCGCCACGTAAACCGTCCTGCCGTCCGGGCTCGCGTGAATGCCACGCGGACGCTTGCCGACCGGAATCGTGGCGAGCACCTGATTGCCGCCGCCATCGATGAGGGTGACATCGCCGGATTTCTCGTTGCTCACGTAGACCTGATAATTTTGCGCCGCCGGTACGGCCGGCGGCGACAGAGCCAGCAGCAGCGCACCCCACAGTTGAACACGCATGGACATCGGCATCCTCCACGTAACTCCCAGCCCGGGAGTATAGGACTTTAGCGTGATCCTTGGGCGATGGGGGGTTTCTGCTGAACGCGGGGGCGCGCTTGCAGGCTTCTTTGCACGTCATCCTGCACCAACGAATACGCGATGTAATATTTGTAGATATTGCTGACGTATTGCACCGTCTCCCGCCCGATATGCTCCGCCGCCACGCGCTCCACATTGTCGAACCAAACATTGGGATTGAGGTGCCGTGCCGCCGCCTCTTTGCGCAGACTCCTGATGCGTTCCGGTCCGGCGTTGTACGAGGCGAAGGCGAAGAGCACCTTGTCGAGCTCATCCATGGGTTCGTTTTTATAGTACGTGTCGACCATGAAGCGCACGTACTTGACGCCGGCATGGATGTTCGCGTCGAGCTCGGTGATGTCGCCCACCTCCATTTGCCTGCCCGTCGCCGGCATCAGCTGCATCACTCCGATCGCGCCGACGCCGCTGCGCCGGGCCTGGTCGAGTTGCGATTCCTGATAGCCTTGGGCGGCCATCAGCAGCCAGTTGATGCGGTACTGCTCGCCGTATTTTTTGAACAGCGTCACCATGGTATTGAATTTTTTCAGTTCCTCATCGGAAACCGCGTTCTTGGCCCAGCGGGTCTGCTGCAGGTACTTCTGCAACGTGACGTTGCCGAACAGCGTGCCCTCGCGATGAGTCGCCGTGAATGCGTCGAGCTCCGCCTTGAGCTGCGGACTATTCTTGCGGATGGCGAATGCGATATCGCCCGCCGATCGCAGCACCAAATCATCGCGCACGGTCAGATTCGGGTACACCTGGCGCCAGAAGCGCGCCAGATAATCGTCAGCGACGACAATCGGGACCAGGCCGGCATTGACCATCTCCAGCAGGTCCTCGGTTTCGAACTGCTCCGGTGCGGCGCGCAGCCGGATCGGCGCCAATTTGCGGGCACGAAGACTTGCATTCAGCATGACCAGGCTCTGGTAGTAACTCGAGCTCGAGCGCACGTAGATCTGCTGGCCCGCGAGATCATCGAGCGAATGCAGCGGCGGCGCGTTCGCGCCGGTCACGATGATTTCCTTGACGCCGCTGGCGGCCGGCGTCACGAAATCCACGATCCGGGAGCGATCGGGCGTAACGGTGAGATTCGCGGCCACGACGTCGCCCTGCCCCGCCACCAGCATGGGAATGAGATGATCGCGCGAGGCCGGGATGAAGACGACGTGGATTCGAAGCTCGGTGCGCTGCAATTTCTTGTTGAGCGCATCCTCGAAGGCATGCATGAAATCGTAGCTGATGCCGCGCTGCACGCCGCCGAGGTCGACGAAGTACAGCGTCTTGCTGTAAGGCACCAGCACGCGAATGGCGCGATGCGACGCCAAGGCATCCAAATCGCCGGTCCACGACGTTGCTTTGAGGTCGATGGACAAGGGCTGAACGTCCTCCGCGGCGGCGGGCCTTGCGACCGCGAGTGCCGCGGCGGCAATCCACACAATGCTCCTAATGACCATCGGCGCGCTCATCCGACTTGTGTGAATCCGTCGGCGCTCCATGCCTCGCTACCGACGCCGTGGTGAACGAAGAACAGTCCCTGCGGGTCGTACTTGGACTTGACGGCGCGAAGCCGCGGATAATTGCCGCCCCAAAAGGCGCGCTGCCACTCAGCCTCGAAGAAGTTGCTCTCCGCGACATAGGATGCGGCATCCGGCGCCGCTTTACGCAGCTCGGTCATCGCTCGCCGAATTCCCGCCGCATCCAGGCGCGCCTGCGCGGTGTCGGGCTCATGACCCGCGATGCCGGGATAGGCGGGCGGCCCTTCGGCGCCGAGGATGGCGAGCGCGAATGCATCCAGAACCGCGGGGTTCATCGCCGTATTCCGGGCTGCATCGAGCGCGCCCTG
>Ga0181537_10005112_pt1 | contig 10663 bp, 7 predicted proteins | sample PEATcosm2014_Bin_39_FD_119765 | JGI IMG/M metagenome (GOLD analysis project Ga0181537, IMG submission 119765) | Peatland microbial communities from MTU Mesocosm Facility, Houghton, MI, USA - PEATcosm2014_Bin23_10_metaG | ecosystem: Environmental > Terrestrial > Soil > Wetlands > Peat | place... | reverse complement strand
GCCCCGTGAATGACCGTCGCCGCGAGCCCTGGCGCCGCCGTGAGCAGGTGCTCGGCATAGAATCGTACTGTCGCCAGCTTGGCCTTATAGAAGGGCGCTTCGGCATGGCCGGCAGCGAGCTCGCGCACGGCCACCTGGGCGGCGCGCGCCATCTGCCAGCCGCCCGCGACCAGGCCGAACAGCTGCAGGAACGGGACCGCGCCGGCGCTCGCGCGGCGCGGGTCAGTGCCGTAGCTCGTAGCGACAAAGCTGATCGCTTCGGCGAGCGCATCGACGCCCGCCTGCAGCGGCTGCGCAACTGCCCGCAACTGCTGATCCGGACTCGCCTGCAGTTCCGCGAGCACGGCGCGAACGCGGGCGATGAAATCGGCTGCCGCGCGGCCGCCGTCGCGGGCCACCTTGCGACCGATCAGATCATTGGCCTGGATACCGGTCGTGCCCTCGTAGATCGTCGTGATCCGGGCATCGCGCAGGTGCTGTGCAGCACCGGTTTCCTCAATGAAGCCCATGCCGCCGTGAATCTGGATGCCCAGCGAGGCAATGCTGACGGCATTCTCGGTGTTGCAACCCTTGAGCACCGGGATCATCAGGTCCGCAAAGGCCTGCGCACGGGCGCGCTCCGCCGCGTCCGGCTCGGCATGTGCCGAATCAAGCGCCGCGGCGACCGTGCAGGTGAGGGCGCGCATCGCTTCGATCTGGGCCTTCATCATCAGCAGCATGCGCCGTACATCCGGGTGGCGGATGATCGGCACGCGCTTGGCATCCTTCGCGCCCAGTTCGCTGCCCTGGATACGCTCGCGCGCGTACTGACGCGCACGCTGGAAGGCGCGCTCGGCGATGCCGACACCTTCCACGCCGACCCCAAAGCGCGCCGCGTTCATCATGATGAACATGTACTCGAGGCCGCGATTTTCTTCCCCGACGAGCCACGCCGTGGCGCCCGCCGGTCCGGCGCTGCCGGCGGCCGGATGTCCGCCCCAGGAAAGCACGGCGGTCGGACTGCCATGGATACCGAGTTTGTGTTCGATCGACACGCATTGCACATCGTTGCGCGCGCCGATTGAGCCGTCGGCATTGACCAGGAACTTGGGCGCGACGAACAGCGACAGGCCGCGCACGCCAGCGGGTGCCTGGGGCGTGCGGGCCAGCACCAGGTGAATGATGTTCTCGGTCAGATCGTGATCACCATAGGTGATGAAGATCTTCTGCCCGCTGAGCCGGTAGGTGCCATCCGGTTGTGGCACGGCGCGCGTGGCCACGGCCGCCAGGTCGGTACCGGCCTGCGGCTCGGTCAGATTCATCGTCCCGCTCCACCGGCCGCTGACCATCTGTCGCAGGTAGATATCGCGTAAGGTCTGGCTGGCGCGCGACTCGATCGCCGCGGTGGCACCGCGCGCCAGCATCGGGCACAGCGCAAAGGCCATGTTGGCGGCATTCCACATTTCCTCGACCAGCGCCGAGATTACGTGCGGCAGGCCCTGGCCGCCGTACTCCGGATCAGCGCTGAGTCCACACCAGCCGCCTTCGGCAAAGGCCTGGTAAGCGGCCTTCCATCCCGGGACCGTCGTGACAATGCCATCCACGCAGCGCGCCCCCTGCTCATCGCCGATACGGTTGAGCGGTGCCAGTACGCCACTGGCGAACTTGGCCGCCTCCTCGAGGACCGATTCGGCCAGCTCCGGCGTGATCTCGGCATACGGGGGCAGGCGAGTGCTCGATTGCAGGCCGCCCAGCTCGTTGAGCACGAAGCGCATGTCGCGCAGTGGGGCAATGTAGTCACTCATCGTCCAGTTTCCTTATCCGCTCGTCGGTAGCAAAAATTCAGCGGGCACTGCGCACGCGCCTTAACCGCGCAGGCGCAAGGTTGCTGGCGCGCGCGGCGCGCCTGGCCGCGGCCCGCGGCCGCAGCCCGGCGGCGAAGACTTCGAGGAAGGCGCTGGCGATCTGCGGTGCGCTCATCGAGCGATCCTCCCGATACCAGTGCGCGATCCAGTTGAGCGCGCCGGCCAGCGCGAAGGCGGTCATCTTGGGATCGCACGGCGCGATCGAGCCATCCCGCATGCCTTCACGCAGCAGGCGCCGGATCCCCTGGTCAATCTCGGACTTGAGCAGCTTGATCTTGCGGCTCATCTCGGCACTGAGATCCAGATCCTCGGCCCGCACCATGCACCAGCCGTACTCGGAGGCAATCGCCAGTGCGTAGTCTCTGATCACTTCATCGAGTCGCTCGCTCGCAGGCCGCTGCGCGGATTGCGCGCGGCGGATGGCGCCGCGGATGCGTTCGAGCCCGGCCATGAAGCACTCAAACAGCAGCTGTTCCTTGTTGGATACGTAGTAGTAGATCGTGGGTTTGGACACGTTCAGTGTCGCGGCGATCCGCTCGATGGTCGTGTTGTGATAGCCATGGGCGTGGAATGCGTGCGCCGCGGCGCGGATTACTGCCTCGCGCTTGATCTCGCGGTCGCGCGATCGGACCCGTCGTGCCGGCCACGGAGACGCGCCGGCGACCGGGGTGGGCAGTGCGTCATTCGGTTCGGTATCGGGCATGGGCAACGGGGCGCGTCCAGTGAGGGGTTTTCGCCGGCAGCGGCCGCCAGAGGCCGCTGCCCGTATTGCCAGTATCCTACCAACGAGTAGAATACTACGCAACGGTAGGTTATTGCCCTTCAAGCTGTGTCCGATGGCCAGCGCGGGCACGCCGAGGGGATGGCAGCATGAGCAATACAATGAAGCGGGCGGTGACGCTGCGGGCAGTGCCAACGGCAGAACCGAGCGTACCGCTGCGCATCGTGACGGCAGCTTCGCTGTTCGATGGCCACGATGCAGCGATCAACATGATCCGCCGCCTGCTGCAGGCGCACGGCGCCGAGGTGGTGCACCTGGGCCATAACCGCAGCGTCGCCGACATCGTGCGCGCAGCGATCCAGGAGGATGCCGACGCACTCGCCATATCCTCCTATCAGGGTGGCCACAACGAATACTTCCGTTACCTGATCGATCAGCTGCGTGAGCACGGTGTCGGTCACGTCCGCGTGGTCGTCGGCGGCGGTGGCACGCTGGCGCCGGAGGAAATCCGCGCGCTCGAAGCCTACGGTGTGGAAAAGATCTACACGCCCGAAGACGGCCGCCTGCTCGGGCTCGATGGCATGATCGAGGACGTCCTCAGGCGCGTTGCGGCCGGGCGCGAGCGGGCTGCGGCCGATGCCGGGCCGTTTGATCCGGCCCGGCCGTTTCAGCTGGCGCGTGCGATCTCGGCGCTCGAGACGGCCCCCGAGGGCGATGCCACCGTGGCGGCAATCCGCCGGGCGATCGCCGCGGCACGCCCGCGGACTCCGGTCATGGGATTGACCGGCACCGGCGGTGCGGGCAAGTCGAGCCTGAATGATGAACTGCTGCAGCGCTTCCTGCGCCAGTTCCCGACGCTGCAGATCGCGGTGGTGGCGATGGATCCGACCCGGCGCCGCTCCGGCGGGGCGCTGCTTGGCGATCGCATCCGGATGAATGCCCTTGCGAGCGATCGGATCTTCATGCGCTCGCTGGCGACCCGCCGCCAGCATCTGGCCACCAGTGCCGTGCTCAAGGACGTGATCGGTCTGCTCGGGCTCGCCGGCTTCGATCTGATTGTCATCGAGACCGCTGGCATCGGGCAATCGGATTCGGAAATCGCCGATCTGGTCGACCTTCCGGTCTACGTCATGACCAGCGAGTACGGCGCCGCGAGCCAGCTCGAGAAGATCGACATGCTCGATTTTGCCGAGCTGATCGCACTGAACAAGTTCGAGAAGCGTGGCGGCGAGGATGCGCTGCGTGATGTGCGCAAGCAGTGGCGGCGCAACCATCCGGATCAGCGACAGCTTGCCGATGAGCAGATTCCGGTTTTCCCGACCATCGCTAGCCGCTTCCACGATCCGGGCGTGAACCAGCTGTTCAGCGCGATCTGTGACTGGCTCAGGCGCCGCGCGGATGCCGGCGCCCGCTGGCAAGGGCGGGACTGGCAGGGCCCGCCAGCCACGGCCGTGCAGACCCTCGCGCGCGAGTCACTGATACCGGCCAGCCGCAGCCGCTACCTGGCAGAGATCGCGGCGAACGGGCGGCGTGCGCACGCACAGAGCCTCAAGTCGGCCGCGGCCGCGCACCGTGCCGGAGCCGTGTACGAATCCTTGAAGCTGCTTGAGGCGCCGGGGCTTCCCGCGCCGCTTGAGCCGTGCGTCGATGCGAGCGATGAGGCCAATGCCGTGGATGCCAGCATCCGGGCGCTGCGTCGGGGCTACAACGAGGCACTGACGCAGGTCGGCGCCGAAGGGCTGGCCGAACTCAAGGCGTGGCCCGAGCGCATGCGCAGCGTCCAGCAGGAGCACTACAGCTTCACCGTGCGCGGACGCACCGTGACCGGAGATAACTACACCTCGAGCCTGAGCCATTCGCCGGTGCCGAAAATCTCGGTCCCGACCTCCAGTGACTGGGGCGAGCAGGTGAAATTCCTGCTCACCGAGAACCTGCCGGGCCACTTCCCGTACGTGGGCGGCGTTTACCCGTACCGGCGCGAGGAAGAGGACCCGATCCGGATGTTCGCCGGGGAAGGGGATCCGGAGCGTACCAACCGCCGCTTCCACTACCTGGCGCGGGGCCACGCGGCGACCCGGCTCTCGACCGCCTTTGATTCAATCACGCTCTACGGCGAGGATCCTGACACCCGTCCTGACATCTATGGACGGATCGGCAATTCCGGCGTCTCGGTGGCCAGCGTCGATGACATGAAGAAACTCTATTCGGGCTTCGATCTGTGCGCGCCGGCGACCTCGGTATCGATGACGATCAACGGACCGGCGCCGATCATTCTGGCGATGTTCATGAATGCGGTCATTGACCAGCGCATCGAGCGCCACCTGCGCCAGAGTGGCGAGTGGACGGCTGTTGAGGCTCGCATCGCTGCACTGCGCGCGGCCCATGCGCAGCCCGGCGAGGGAGCGGCCGGCTATCGCGGCGAGCTGCCCGAAGGGCACGATGGCAGCGGCCTTGCGCTGCTCGGCGTCAGCGGCGATCAGCTGGTCGATGCCAGCACCTACGCGCGCATCAAGGCCGAGGCGCTGGCGCAGGTCCGAGGCACGGTGCAGGCCGATATTCTCAAGGAGGATCAGGCCCAGAACACCTGCATCTTCTCGACCGAATTCGCGATGCGGATGATGGGCGATATCCAGCAGTACTTTATCGAGCATCGGGTGCGAAATTTCTACTCGGTGTCGATCTCGGGCTACCACATTGCCGAAGCAGGCGCGAATCCCCTGACGCAGCTGGCCTTCACGCTGGCCAACGGCTTCACGATCGTCGAGTACTACCGCGCCCGCGGCATGTCGGTCGATGATTTTGCCCCGAACCTCTCGTTCTTCTTCTCCAACGGCATGGATCCGGAGTATGCCGTGATCGGGCGCGTGGCCCGGCGGATCTGGGCGCGCGCGATGCGCGATCTGTACGAGGCCGGGCCGCGCAGCCAGATGCTCAAGTACCACATCCAGACCTCGGGGCGTTCCCTGCACGCCCAGGAAATCCAGTTCAATGACATCAGGACCACGCTGCAGGCGCTGTATGCGCTGTTTGATAACTGCAACTCGCTGCACACCAACGCCTATGACGAGGCGCTGACCACGCCCACCGAGGAGAGCGTGCGCCGCGCGGTGGCGATCCAGCTGATCATCAACCGCGAGCTCGGGCTGAACAAGAACCAGAATCCCTGGCAGGGCTCGTTCCTGCTCGAGTACCTGACCGACATGGTCGAGGAAGCTGTATATAAGGAGTTCGATGCCCTGGCCGAGCGCGGCGGGGTGCTGGGCGCGATGGAGACCATGTATCAGCGCAGCAAGATCCAGGAGGAGAGCCTGCACTACGAGCAGCGCAAGCATGACGGTTCGCTGCCGCTGATCGGGGTCAATACCTTCCTCGCCCCGCAGGCGGGCGCCGAAGCGCACCAGGGTCCTGCATTGATCCGCTCGAGCGATGGCGAAAAGGACGCGCAGGTCGCGGCGGTGCACAGTTTCCAGCGCATGCATGCTGACGAGGCGCCCGCGGCGCTCGAGCGCCTGCGCAACGTGGCGGCATCGCAGGGCAATGTGTTTGGCGAGCTGATGGAGGCCGTCAAGGTCTGCTCGCTGGGCCAGATCAGCCAGGCGCTCTACGATGCCGGCGGCCGCTACCGCCGCAATGTCTGAAGCCGTTCAAGTTGCGGATTGCGCGTGAGCCACACCGATGGAATTTCCCAGATGCCTGATCTGCTGCAATCCGAAGTGGTGGTTTCGCCCTGTATCGGCACCTGCAAGCTGAATGCGCGTCAGGTGTGCGTCGGATGCGGGCGCACGATCGAGGAGATTGGCGCCTGGTTCCGTGCCAGCAACGAGGAGCGCCGCTCGATCGTAGCGGCTGCCCGGGCCCGTTTCAGCACCGGGCTGACCCAGGCCTAGGCCCGCGAGGCTGGATTTTGGCTGCTGGCGGGAGCAGCAAGCTCAGTGCTGCGTCACCTGGAATCCACGCTTTTGCAGCAGGTCGACCAGACCACCGCTACCGACCAGGTGCAGTGCGCCGACGACCACCAGATAATCCTCACCGGCATTGAGCATCGGCAGGATCTTCTCAAGCCAGCGCTGGTTGCGATCGATCGTAAGCCTGCGGCGCAGGTCGGGAAAATCCTTGAAATCCTCCTCCAGCAGCTTCTCGAGGGCGCCGCTATCACCCTGGCGCCACGCGGACACAGTGGCCTCGATGTCCGCAGCGGCACTGTCGAGGCTGGCAAGCGAAAAGCGCACATAGCGACGCTGCTCATCGGGCGACAGCTGCGAGAAGACGCTGAACTGGTCCTCCACGGTCTCGAGCCCGATCAGCGGCTTGTTATCGCTCTGCGCCCGCGTCGCCAGCTGCTCATCCACACCGGCGGAGGCGGCAAAGCCGAGCTTGGCCATCTGCGCATCATCCAGCATCAGCGCCGCGAACCATGGCTGAAAGCCCGTGAGCACGTCGGGGTCGACGCCCAGCGCGTTCGCGTGCGAAACAAAGCTTCGATAGAGCTCGGGGCCGAGGGCATCGGCCAGCGTCTGCCCCTCGGGCAGCGAGGCATACTGGATGCTCGCACCCAGCATGGCAGCGCTACTCAGATCATTGAGATTGACCTCAAGTACCAGGGTCTTCGACTGCGTGTAGGCGAGCTGCACTTCGGCAGGTAGCGCGCTGTCCTCGGGCTTCAGCACGTGCACGGAACCGAGCAGGTACACGGTGTTGTGCGCGCCGCGCACGCTCCAGAATGTGTGATGCGCGGCAGCCGCCAGCGAGGCGTAAGCCAGACCGACTATCAGGCAGAGCACCATTCTTCGCATCAACTACTCCGTGACCCGATGGCGTGTGCTGGCTCGGCCCGCGGATCCCGGCACCCGCAGGCACCGTGGGTATATCACGAACGCGGGCGGATCGGTTCCAGCTCATCGGCGTGGCAACTGCAATGTGCCAGCGCCGGGCGCGGGCCAGCCCCCGGCCTCCATAACGGCCCATTGCCTGGCTGGTGTACAGTTCGCCGCAGCCGGCGTCCGCCGCACAAGGCGCAGAGGAGTCATGGCATGCATCCCGCATCGATCAGCGACTATCGTGAGCTCGCGCGCCGGCGCCTGCCGCATTTCCTGTACGAGTACGTTGATGGGGGTGCCTACGGGGAAGTCACACTGCGCCGCAACGTGGCCGACCTGGAAGCGCTCTCGCTGCGTCAGCGCGTACTGCGCGAGGTCTCGCAGCTGGACCTGTCCAGCGAGCTGTTCGGAACGCGCTGCGCGATGCCGGTCGCACTGGCGCCGGTCGGCATGGCCGGCATGTGCGCACGACGAGGTGAGGTACAGGCCGCGCGTGCGGCCGAGCACGCCGGCGTGCCGTTTTGCCTCTCCACGGTATCCGTTTGCCCGCTGGCCGAAGTGGCGCAGGGACTCGCGCGGCCGTTCTGGTTCCAGCTCTACATCATGCGGGATCGGGAATTCATGCGCGATCTGATTGGCGAAGCCATTGCGCTCAAGTGCTCGGCGCTGGTGTTCACTGTGGATTTGCCCGTTTTCAGCACCCGCTATCGCGATATGCGCTCGGGCCTGTCCGGCTCCCCGGGGTTGCGGCGCTCCGCGCGGCGACTAATGCAGATTGCCCGGCGTCCTGCCTGGGCCTGGGATGTCGGTGTTCAGGGGCGTCCGCATGTGCTCGGCAACCTGGTGCCGGTGCTCAAGGGGGGTGGTGGCATCGAGGATTACCTGGGCTGGATCGGGCGCAACATGGATCCGGCGATCCACTGGAAGGATCTGGCCTGGGTACGCAGCCTCTGGCCCGGACCGCTGATCGTGAAGGGCATCCTCGAAGCCGAGGATGCGCAGGCCGCGGCGGACTGTGGTGTCGATGGCATCGTGGTGTCAAATCATGGTGGCCGGCAGCTGGACGGGGCGCTCTCGGCGGTGCGAGCGCTGCCGGACATCGTGGCCGCCGTCGGCGATCGCCTGACCATCATGGCTGACGGCGGTGTGCGCTCGGGGCTCGATGTCGTGCGCTTGCTGGCGCTGGGCGCGCGCGGCGTGCTGGTGGGCCGGCCCTGGGCCTACGCGCTAGGCGCCCGCGGCGCTGCGGGCGTCACGCACATGCTCGAGCTGCTGGCCGCCGAGATGCGGGTTGCGATGGCGCTGACCGGTTGCACGCGAGTGGCTGAAATCAACGAACGCATCCTGGCGCGAGACACCTGAGCAGCGCCGGCAGTTAATGCTTGCCTGCGGATCCTGGTTCGGCGCCTCCGCGATCTCCAAGTGTCGGCCGGTAGCTGTTGGGCAGGTGCAGGCGGTCGAGGCAGTGATCCTCGAGCATGGCCGTCTCGGGCAGGCGATTGAAGACCAGCACGGTATCCCAGGCCCGGGTGAAGGTGGCCGGATCCTCGAAGTGGATTCTCGCCTCGAGCTGTTGCCCGCCGTTGATCAGCCGGAAGCGCTCGATCATTTTCATATCATCGCTATGGGGCAGGCCCGATGTGTCGAGGGCAACTTCCTCGCGCACGCCGATGACATGGGCAACAAGCGTGTCGCCTTCCCAGGTGCCTGAGGAGCGCCCGTAGAAGAATGGACCGTCGAAATCAGGCAGCTTCAATCCCATCTCGATGACGCGGACGTAGCGATTCCACTGGAACATGAACACGACGCGCTCGGGTGACTGACCGATCTGGAATGGCCAGCCCATCTCGAACAGGCTCCGGGGTTCTCCTGGCGGCTTGCACTTGGCGGTATCGTCCCAGGAGTTGTCACCGGCGCGACTGGCCGTCAGTCGCTGCTGGTAGAGTGTCTGGGCCGCCGGCAGCAGCGGTGGCGCCTCATGCGTCTCGGTCTGCAGAGCGCTCAGCGGCTGCGCAATCTGCCAGACGCCGCTCAGGTCCGGGGCTCCCGGCTCTGCGGCCGGCACCGGATGCTTATCGGAACTGCAGCTGGCGCTGGCAAGCAGCAGCGTAGCGAGGCTGAGGATCCGCGCGCGCTGCGTGAGCATGGCCATCACTTGTGGCCCGAGCGGCTGATGTCTTCGGCGTAGGCTGGCCCGAAGCGATCGTTCCCGTCCTCGCAGAACTGTTCCAGATAGGCGCCGGCCTTGCCGAAACTGAAGATCGCCTGCATCGTATACGGCGTCATGCCGGTGGCGGGATCCTCGTAGCTCAGATCATCCTCGAGCTGCGTACCGTTGTTGATCTTGTGGATGCGCTCGATCACATGCAGCGTCGGCGTGGCCATCACGATTTCATTCTTGAAGTACTGGGTGGGCGGCGGCAGCTTCTGGCCCGGCCGGGTGACCTGGTCATAGATATCGGAGCCGGGCCGGTGAAAACTGGTGCCGACATAACCAAACGTGCCCTGTAGTGCAACAGTATCGACGACGAGGGTTGCGCCCTCCCAGTGCCCGATCGAATGGCCTGCGTACGTGGGCTTGATATCCCTGGTGTGTTCGACATTCAGATAGATGCGCCGCGCACGCAGGTCGGTGTTCTTGAGCCAGGTGATGACCGCGGGAGTCTGGAAAATTTCCCCGCCGCTGGGTTCGACGCCCGGATCCACAAGGCACAGCAGGGCCAGCTCGTACTTCGAGCGTGTGCGCGGTCCGGGCCGGTCATTGGCTGCGTAGCTGCGTTCCGAAGCGCCGCGGCCGAACCAGAAGCCACGCAGATCCTGCGGATCTGCCGCCGAAACCATCGGCGGCCCTGGCGGTGCGGCGCCGGGTGGAGCACCGGAGGCACCGGGTGGTGGGCCCGGCTGGCCCGCCGGACCGCGCCTGCCCGCATCGTTGGCATTGCGGCCGCTCAGGTTGCCACCCACGGGACCCAGTTGACGCGCTATATCCTGATGTCCGGCAGGCACCGCATCCAGATCGGCCGGCGTGACCGGTGCGATCTGGGCGCCCGTGAGTGCAGCGGCGCCGAGGATCAGCCACCCCGCTGCGACTCGGGCGGCCAGGGCCCGGAGCCTAGAATTTGAGCTGCTGGCCATCTTTGAAGATCGCCATGAACTCACCACGCTTGCTGCCGTCGCGGTATGGGGCCACGACCACCTTGATCTTGTCGCCTGGCCGCAGCGTGTGGCCGGTCCAGCCACTGCGCGACATCCCATTGAGACCTGGGCCCTCCAGTTCGTAG
>Ga0181537_10005111_pt1 | contig 10663 bp, 11 predicted proteins | sample PEATcosm2014_Bin_39_FD_119765 | JGI IMG/M metagenome (GOLD analysis project Ga0181537, IMG submission 119765) | Peatland microbial communities from MTU Mesocosm Facility, Houghton, MI, USA - PEATcosm2014_Bin23_10_metaG | ecosystem: Environmental > Terrestrial > Soil > Wetlands > Peat | place... | reverse complement strand
GTCAGCGTGTTCGAATCCGGCGCCATCCTGATGTACCTGGCGGAGAAGACCGGCAAATTCCTGCCCAAGGACTTGCGCGGCCGTTACGAGGTTCTGCAATGGCTGTTCTGGCAAATGGGCGGCCTCGGTCCGATGGCCGGGCAGAATCACCATTTCAGTCAATACGCGCCGGAGAAGCTGCCTTACGCGATCGAGCGCTACGTCAAGGAAACCAGCCGGCTCTATGCCGTGCTCGACAAGCGCCTCAAGGATCGCGAATTCATCGCCGGGGCCTACTCCATCGCCGACATGGCCTGTTATCCCTGGACCGTTCCCTATGAGCGCCAGGGCCAGAAGCTCGAGGATTATCCCAATCTGAAACGCTGGTTCGAGGCGATGAAGGCGCGGCCTGCGGTAAAGACAGCCTATGAAAAGGGCGAGGTCTATCGCAGCCAGGCCATCCCCAACACCAGCCCGGAGGCGCGCAAGGTGCTGTTCGGTCAATCGGCGGAAACCATACGCCGCGGCTGAAATCCTGAAATAACGCGGGCCGGCAGATCCGGCGCAAACAAAAACCCCCGGTCCAAGGACCGGGGGTTTCGTTTCAGCGCCTGAAGCGCCGATGTCGGTTACAGGTTGGCGCCGACCGTGTTGAACGTGGTGTTCAGACGGGTGCCAATGGTCGAAACGGCCGACACGATAACGACGGCGATGAGCGCGGCGATCAGGCCGTACTCGATGGCGGTCGCGCCGGACTCGTCACGGAAAAGCTTTGCGATGGTCTTCATAATCAAGTCTCCTGGAGAGCGGTTGTTGAACGCATTCGATGGTGACGGGGAGGATTTTCTGCCCAAACTCTTAAGCCGTGATTAAAGCCGCCGACAAAATCGCTGAATACTGGCCAAGAGAGTCGTTATTTTGGGGAAAACCCCGCCTAAAAATTCGCCAAGTCGTGAAATTTATTCGCGTAAAATTGAATCTATCCTGGAATCATCGAAGAAGGCGGATGGACCTTTCCCGGGCCTAAGCCATATGTTGCATTTCGTAAACCATGTTGGTATTCGTCGGTACCCGCCGCCCAATACCCAATCGACGTTGCGGGTGTCGCGTTCATCGCCCGGATGCATCCGGGTCCACCGCCGGCTTTCAGGAGTACGTTTATGAAGGCGTTCATTACCGCTTTTGCCCTACTTTCCTTCGTCGCCGCCTCGACCCTTCCCTTCGTCGCTCCGGCGCAGGCTCAGTCGTCAACCACCGACCAATCGACGGCTAAGACAAAGACCACCAAGAAGAAATCCACCACCAAAAAGAAGAAATCGACCACGAAGAAGAAAAAGTCGACCACGACCACCAGCGCGCCGTAATCATCGCGCATTTGGTTCGGGAATCGAAAGGCCCCCGGGATCACTCCCGGGGGGATAAAACAAGTAGCGGGGGCTTGAACGGTTCTGACAACACCGCTCAGGCCCTCATCACATTCTGGAAAGTTGGAATACTCTGAACTACGATTGGTTTAGTATTTTGCAGTGATCCCCGCAGTCCAGGACTGCTCGCGTATGGCAGACTGCTCCAACAGTCCGTTTTTGTATGAGACGGTCAACGCCAGCACGTTCTGATTCCCAAAATAATAACTGAGCGAAGACTCGAAATCGTTGAGATTTTTACGGCTACCTGTGAAGCCATAAAGATAGGTATGAGTGATCGCCAGTTCGTACCAATTCTTCAAGGATACATCGAGGCCAAATTTGCTACCCAATCGAGCAAAATTTTGGTTGGCAGCATAATCTGTCGCGTTTCCCCGATCTGTATAAATTCCCAGATCGGAGCGGACATCACCCAAAATCATTACGTAAGGCCAGGACGTCCCACAAGGCTTGTAGTTCTGTGCCGTGCAGATATGCAATGCATCACCGAGATTCCATGGATCATTGAGGGCATAGACTATATGAGGTGTTGCGATGGGATGGAGGCTGGCAAGATTAGAATCATCTTGCAGATTAAGAAGGTAGTCCGGCGTCAAACTTAAAATCCAACCACCAGATGGAATATCAAGCGCACTGCCGGCCACGCCAAAATCAACTGTCTCGACATTGTACTTAGTGGGTTTGCCCGTAACATTGCTAACATTACGGTTTGTTGCGATATAAGGGACGACAATATAGCGAGTAGCCGCGCCGGCTCCGCTATCCAACGAAATAGCATAGCCTATTGCGGCTTGCAGCTGGTCAGTGCGCGTTTTGCTTGTGCCATTGTCGCTAAAATTGATGGTTGCTTTCGATGCGCCTGTGAATCCCTGGTCACTTTTAAGATAAATCAGATCATCTGGTGTTCCGCGAATACGCAACCCGTCTGGAGATTGTGAGGGTGGCAAATTCCCAGACGCCGATGTCGTCTTACAGCTGATTGTAACCTGATTGGCGCCTGATTCTGGTTTCTGAAAATAGTCTTGATACGTTGGGGAGCCGCCGTTTGTAGGATAGTATTGATCGTAAAGCTTATTGAGCATGTTTTGAGTTTCCTGCTCAATACCAAGAAGATTTGGATCATCCCGTTCATGTTGCATCCGAAGTTTGGAATCCGCTAGGTCGGTAAGTGCGTCCCTAGGATCGAGTTTTTGATCGTTAAAGTCTGTGAGTAGATACGTCACTAGGTTGAGCTGGTCTACCTTACCATTGATACAAGCATCGGCGGGCGCTACGAGCGGTGTCCCAGCTGCGAAGGCGGTACTGTCGATAAGAAATAAACTTATAAGAGTACCCACGCAGGCTATCCCTGCCACAGTATATTTCTTCATCGATTCTCTCCAAAATAAATTTAGTTAAATACCCAGGTCTCATGCCGTCCTTGGCAGCGATAAATAAATGTAATTTTCAAGATCGTTCACCGTGCTAGTCATGCATTTTCCAATATCGAGAGAATCTACATTTAGTGTTGCTGGCGGATTATCAGTGGCAAGTTCATGAGCAACATCGAGCAAAAAATCTCTCATCATGTCAGGTGTAATATAGCTGTATGGGCTGGCATTCATCACTTGGGCAGGGTCATAGACCTTGTCATCGTTATAGAGCGCGTTCATGACTGCGATATGCACTGAAGATTTGCTACCCATAATATCCCCCTCATATATTTCTAATCTGAGAATAGATTTTGATTCACAATTCGATTATCCAAGAATTGAAAATCAGAGATCAGACTTAGACGAAACAATGTTTACAAAAACTAGTTTGGGAATATGACAACACTATTGAAGAACCACATCTGCGATGCGAGCAGATGTGGCAACAGCAACTTCAGCTAACGTGTGTTGAAATAACCATACGGAACCCCCCGGACCCGTTTAGTTCAGCTTATGGTTCCAGATTCACCAGAATTTTTCAACTAATTATATTATAAAGAAACAGTAGCTCACAGCTAACTTACAGTGGACCGATATCTGATTGTTATTGGCCTTACGCTATCACTTAGAACCAGCGCCACTGACCTATTACTCGCCCTTGAATATCGGCTTTATCCAAAGCGCTCTCGTATGCTTCGTATTTAGCATTCTCACAGGATATTTTTATCCGCACTGGTTGGCTTTTAGGAACGATTTGAACTCTGTTGATGGCAAGCCCGTTGCCGTCACGTAGCACAAAAATCCCAGGAGGGCTTGGCATTCGATCAGCGGTGTCGACAAGCAATCTTTGCCCAGTTCTTAAAATAGGTTCCATACTGTCTCCGACCACAGTCACGAATCGTAATTCTTTTGGAGATACGTTGCTGTAACCTTGTAGGAAGCTGTTCGGAAGATTCCATGTCGTAATAGGTTTATCAGATTTACCAGTCAGAGCGGATGCGGTTCTCAAATCAATCTCTTCAATTCTCATTCTGCCATCTTCAATCTGAATTGAATCTAAAAATTGTCCCGATGGAGTGGGAAGTTCACCTGAACCATCTACCCCTCCCAAGGCATAAATGTCCTTCGGGTGAATACCCCCTTTGCCCAATACTGGTATTAGCTTCATCACCAGATCGAGCGGGAGGAATGGTCTTTTGTAGCGATCTTCGTAGTGCTGATAAGAACTGCCGTATTTCATGCCAAGCGCGTTTGCTATATCCCGAATCGAGAGGTTGGCTTGCGTACGCAGTTGCTTAAGCCGACGCGAAACAGGGGAAAGAGGGGCCATGTACGAAGATTATACGCAGACGACGTTTGTCTCAACGCTTTCTGCATGTGTCACGCGGAAAGACATTTTGAGGATTCGATTGGGACTACCGATGTTCTTTAGAGTCAGGAATTTAAGAAATCATCGTATTTGAAGATCGGATTGCTACTTCTTTGCACTCACATAATCCAGCTTCTTGGTCTGGGTCTTGATTGAATGCTCGCGTTGGCGCGCGATCTCTTCTTCCGACAATTCCTTCATCAATGACGGGTCCTGAAGCCGCGTGTCCTGGCCCTTCACCGGATTCAGGATCGCCTCTTCCACGCTATGTGCCCATTTCCATTCCTCGCGCGGCCGCGCCTTCTGCCCCGACGCCAACTGATCGAGGCCCCAGAAAATCTCCAGCCGGTGGTTGTCGGGATCACGGAATTCGACCGCGATCTGCGCCCCGGCCCGCCGCCGGCCCTCGAAATCGAGCGGCACGTCGTGCTTTTTCAAATGCTCACGCGCCTTCAACACCTCGTCCAGCGTGTTGACCTCAAAGGCGATGTGGTTCAACTCGTAATTGGAACTGGGCGCGCTCTTGTCCATTGAGCCGACCAGCGCGATCGAATGATGGTCCGGCCCGCAGCGCAGAAAGGCCATGCCGCCCGGCGCCATGTCGTCGGTATAGATGTCCGAGCACTCGAAGCCCATCACCTCGGTATAGAATTTGAGCGAGCGTTCGATATCGGCGCAATTGATCACGATATGCCCGAGCTTGCCGATCTTGAACGGCAAATCCTGGGGTTTCTTGTATTGTGCCTTCAGCTTTTCAACCTTCGCGAGATCGAGCGCCATGAAGCCAACTCCCTATACTTGAAGGCCGTAAGATTAGCTCCGGAAAGGCTCAGAGTCAGCTATTCCTTGGGCGGCTCAGGCAGCGTATCCGGGGGTTTTCCCAGTTTCCACTGCACTTTGCCCTTTGATTCCCTAGGCATAGGACTCGATAAAGTCAGCCGACAACTTCGGGGGAGTCCCTTGAAGACTTTTGGATGGCCAACTGCAGAAGCAATCCTTGAACCAGTCGCCTAAGGGTTGCATAGCGATAGGCACGTAGCTCTGGACGTAGATTCTCAGTCAGACACATGAGAGTAGATTGGACCATTTCTCTGGGAAGTAGGAGGTAGTCGAGTGACTTTTGATTCTGAAAGTCCAGACGCATTACTATCGTAAGTTCGGTAACGGCTATACGAGCGGTGTGCACAACCCACCTATGCCTTTGATAATGGGGCGTCGGCTTATATTTTCCTATTAAGATTCCAAGAGACAATGAATCTTCTATCAAAAGATGTCTTCTGTAGGAATTCCAGACACAACGATATCCTTTGTCTCTCAGAAATTCTGCCAGATTTCTAAATATAGCTCTCTTAAGATCGGTTGATTTATCTCGCTCGGACTTATCGTAAGGGGAGACATATCCAATTCGTTCATAAGCCCGACCTAGTTTCCCAAAATGTTTTACATATACCCATAATGGCGGCCCCTCTTGATCGGCCATGATGATGCTTTGATCTAGACGTCCATGTGTTTCCAACAGGCGTTTGAGGTGATTGAGTAACGAATCATCACTGCGCTTTGATATACCAGACGTGAATGACATGCTGATAGAACCTGACAAATTTTGTAATGGGCTATTAAATTTTTCACCTCCTGATATTCGTTCTCTAGATGCAATCAGATCGGATTCTGAAATAAGCGAATATTGTGCTAAGGTGCGGTCATTGCTCGATGGGTTCTCATCGGATGAGAAACAACGAAAAATATTAAAGGCAATGTCGGAAGCTCATGAGAAGTGTGAGTTTGGTGAGCGAACCGAGATGGCTTTTGAAACTTTAAGCTGGATAATTAAACCTATTCACTATTTTCCAATTGCAGGAAATGTGCTAAACGCGGCGGAAGATTTAAAAGATATAGCGATGAAATGGGCGGATCGAAAAATCTCAGATCAAGAATGGTACCTTTTGGCTGCAAAGATGCAAAACATCGCGACTAAAGAATACCTTCGGCGGAAAGGTAACGTGATTTGATTTTTCGAAGTTTGATTCTCCGTTATGCAAATCAGGACTGAAGGTTACCGATCTCCAGAGTCGTCTTCGTAAAATCAATCCTTAACCCAGAAATGCAACGAGGGCCTGAGCGGTGTTGTCAAATCCGTTCAAGCCCTCGCTACTTGTTTTATCCCCCCGGGATCACTCCCGGGGGCCTTTTTCCGTTTCGGCGTGACGGTCGCTCTAGAACTCTTTGCCGAGTTTGTGGTCGACCGAATAACGCCCGCCGCCCTGGAATAGAATTCCCAGCGCGATAAGCGCCATCAGAGCGTTGTACTCTGCGCCGTGTTGGCCCCACCACCACACCGGCAGCAACAGACCGAAGGCAATGACCAGCATTTCGATGAGGACGGCTGCGGCGGCAATGCGGGTGAACAACCCCAAAATCAGCATCGCCCCGCCGAAGAATTCGACGCCGCCGATGAAATAAGCCCAGGCGATCGGATCGGGCAGGCCGAGGGCAACGAAATTATGCAAGGAGTTCTGGGCGTCGTTAAAGAACAGTTTGTTGACGCCGTGCGGAAACAGAATCAGGCCCAGGCTCGCGCGCATCAGGGGGTAACCCAAGGGCGAGAGCAGGCCGTAGATACCGCCGAGGCCGGGAATGACCAGCTTAACGGGCCGGGCGACGTCGCTTTTCACAGAATCCTCCTTGCGATATTTTCACTGCCGGGCCGGCCGATCCGGCCGGTTTAGAACGCCTTGCCGATCTTATGGTCGATCGAATAACGCCCGCCGCCATTCGCCGCGAACATCGCGGACATCACCAGCAGCATCACGACGTATTCGACGTTTTCGCCGTAACCACGGGGCAGCTGGACGCCGAAAGTGACGATCACGAATTCGACCGTCAACATCAGGGCGATCGGCCGGGTCAGGAACCCGACCGCCAGCAGCGCGCAGCCGAAGAATTCAAGCGTGCCGAGGAAATAAGCGAAGACCAGCGGCATCGGCAATCCCAGCGGAGTCAGAACCTTGTCGGCCACGATCGGCGCAAAGCCGTTGAACAGCTTGTTGTAGCCGTGAACCATGATGACGCAGCCCATCGCGACGCGGGCGACGGCATAGCTGACCGGACCGAGCGCGTGGTAAATCTTGCCCAATCCCGGAATGATGAGTTTCGTGTCTTCGTGCATGATTTCCCCCAAGTGTTGTCGTTATGGTTTTGTCGAATTACGCCGGTGCTTATGTGTCCGGTCGACCGAGCATAGCATCGCCCGGTCTCCGGTAAACCATCACATCCGCGCTAGCCGGAAGATCGGCCGGGAGATTAGTGTGCGCCGCACACAAAGGTGGCGCGAATGGGCGTTAACAGCGGACAAGAATGCAGATCCCATTTCTGCACCAATAGGCCCGGATTCTTGCCGGGTCCGCATTCCTGTGCCGCGACGGCGATCACCTGTTGCGGTGTAGAACTCAGCCGGCTGTAGCAAACTGAAACCGGCACGCTCGACGGATCGACGGCGGCGGCGAGCGCGGCCGAATCCTGCACCGGGGTCATCCCGGTGGCGGGTGACTGTTTCTCCAGATGGCGGTTGGGGGAATCATCCGGCGTCCCGGTCTCGAACGGGTCGAGCATGCCGCAAGCGCCCAGGCCGAGCAGCAGTATGAACGCGCCGACGATGCGGCAAAATCCCAACATGGCGGCTAAGCTGCCTCAAGCGGCGGCGCGGCGCAATCCCCGCTGGAATCGCGCCGCGCAACCCCGGTCAATGGGCGCCCGTTTAATGAGCGCCGGTTTAATGAGCGTAAGTCGCAACGATGCTGGTTGAACCTAGAACATGTCCGGCCAATCCAGCCACCATCTCTTCGTGGGTGAATCCCGCCCGCAAGGCGCCGGGGTCGAAATCGGTCGCGACGATGTTGATGACGTAGTGATGCGGCCGCTGATTATGCGGCGGGCACGGGCCGAAATAGGTGTTCAGGCCCACCGTATTGGTGCCACCGACAATGGCGGGGGTGGCGGCGCTGGCTTCGCCTTCCTTGAGCGAGGTTTTCGAAGCCGGAATTCCATAGGCGACCCAATGATCCACACCCAAGCCGTTGCGGCCGTCCGGATCAACCATGAAGATGACGAAGCTCTTGGTCGCGGCGGGGGCGTTGGACCAGGCAAGCGCCGGCGAAATGTTCTGGCCGTCGCAATTGGGGTTGCTCTTGAGGTTGCCGGCGAATTTCTGCCCCAGCTTGCCGCCATCCCTGAAGTCGGAGGAGGTGATGGTGAAGGGCGTGGGTTTGGTGTCGGCATAAACCAGGCTTGCCGAAGCCAGTCCGGCGCAAAGCGCCAGCGTGAGGGCGGCGGCGCGGGGCAGGCTGCTATGCGTCTTCATGAAAATCCTCCCATGTGCTGTTTTTATGCGCGCTATGGCGCGATTGCGGGTGAACTCTACATCGAGAAATTCCCCGCCGTCGATACCGAGGCTTGACGGGACCGCCCTTCTGTCCGGATACTGAGGGCGATTCCAAGGGGAGCCCCGCCGAGGGGCTGAGACACCGCCAATGGCCCGGCATTCCGGGCGGCACGGGAACCCTTTGAACCTGATCCGGGTCGTGCCGGCGTAGGGACAGGAACGCTTTTCGATCATCCCGCCGCCGTACCAACCGGACCAGCTAGGTCGCTGTCGCATAAGGAGTCCGTCATGCCCGAAGGCACACTGAGCCAGAACTTCAAAGTCTCGACCGGTCCGCTTCCGGCCTCGCGCAAGGTGTTTGTCGCGGGCCAGATGCACAAGGACATCCGCGTTGCCATGCGCGAGATCGAGGTTGCCGGCGGCAAGGAGCCGGCGGTGCGGGTCTATGATCCTTCCGGGCCTTATACCGATCCCGCGGTATCGATCGACATTCGCACCGGCCTGCCGCCGTTGCGGGAATCCTGGATTCGCGTGCGCGGCGATGTCGAAGAAAGCCCGGGCCGCGCGGTGCGTCCCGAGGATAACGGGCTGAAACCGGGCGAGACCAGCGCGGTGCCGATCTTCGATCGCGCCGGGCGCGCGCCGCTGCGCGCCAAGACGGGCAAGGCCGCGACGCAGCTGGCTTATGCCCGCGCCGGACTCGTCACGCCCGAGATGGAATACATCGCGATCCGGGAGAATTTGGGCCGTGCTCGCGCCTTGGCCGAAGCCAAGGACGGCGAATCCTTTGGGGCATCCATTCCGGATTTCGTCACGCCCGAATTCGTGCGTGACGAGGTGGCGCGGGGCCGCGCCATCATTCCCGCCAACATCAATCACCCGGAAAGCGAGCCGATGATCATCGGCCGCAATTTCCTGGTGAAGATCAACGCCAATATCGGCAATTCCATCATCACCTCATCGGTGGCGGAAGAAGTCGACAAGCTGGTCTGGGCGATCCGCTGGGGCGGCGACACGGTGATGGATCTCTCCACCGGCAAGAACATCCATACCATCCGCGAATGGATCATCCGCAACGCGCCGGTGCCGATCGGCACGGTGCCGATCTACCAGGCGCTGGAAAAGGTCGAGGGCGCGGCCGAGGAACTGACCTGGGAAATCTTCCGCGACACGCTGATCGAGCAGGCCGAGCAGGGGGTGGATTACTTCACCATCCATGCCGGCGTGCGCCTGCCCTACATCCCGATGACCGCCAAGCGCGTTACCGGCATCGTCTCGCGCGGCGGCTCGATCATGGCCAAATGGTGCCTGTCGCATCACAAGGAGAATTTTCTCTACACGCACTTCGAAGAGATTTGCGAAATTATGAAGGCCTATGACGTGAGCTTCTCGCTCGGCGACGGATTGCGTCCCGGCTCGACCCGCGACGCCAACGACGAAGCCCAGTTCGCGGAGCTGAAGACCCTGGGCGAACTCACCAAGATCGCCTGGAAACACGATGTGCAGGTGATGATCGAGGGTCCCGGCCACGTGCCGATGCACAAGATCAAGGAGAACATGGATCTCCAGTTGAAGCATTGCGACGAGGCGCCGTTCTACACCCTGGGGCCGCTGGTCACCGACATCGCGCCGGGCTACGACCACATCACCTCGGCGGTGGGTGCGGCGATGATCGGCTGGTTCGGCACGGCGATGCTCTGTTACGTCACCCCGAAGGAGCATTTGGGATTGCCCGACCGCGACGACGTCAAAGCGGGAGTCATCGCGTATAAGATCGCCGCCCATGCCGCCGACATGGCCAAGGGCCATCCCGGGCAGCGCGAACGCGACGATGCCTTGTCGAAGGCGCGGTTCGAATTCCGCTGGCGCGATCAGTTCAATCTCTCGCTCGATCCCGAGACCGCGGAAAAATTCCACGACCAAACCCTGCCGGCCGAGGGTGCCAAGCTCGCGCATTTCTGTTCCATGTGCGGGCCAAAATTCTGCTCGATGAAGATCTCGCAGGAAGTGCGCGACTACGCCGAGAAGGGCATGGAAGAGATGTCGGAATCCTTCCGCAAGGAAGGCGGCGAGATCTACAAGGTGCTCGAAGGCAAAGTCG
>Ga0181537_10005110_pt1 | contig 10664 bp, 10 predicted proteins | sample PEATcosm2014_Bin_39_FD_119765 | JGI IMG/M metagenome (GOLD analysis project Ga0181537, IMG submission 119765) | Peatland microbial communities from MTU Mesocosm Facility, Houghton, MI, USA - PEATcosm2014_Bin23_10_metaG | ecosystem: Environmental > Terrestrial > Soil > Wetlands > Peat | place... | reverse complement strand
GAAAAAATTCCAATGAGCAAATTACAAAAAGCCCTCCATAGTAAAAATACCGAAGTGCGCAACGACGCCATTCGGGCTAAAACTATGGAAGGCTGGAATCATTCTGGGGCCAAGAAGAAACCTTCTCGTTCCCTTTATCGGAGTTAAGTACCATGGCAAAGGAAGAAGAGAAGAAAGCGGGCCGCAAAAGCTTGTATAATAAGCCCAGCGATAAGCCGGGCCAAAAAATGAAAGAAAAAGAAGAGCCCTCAGTAATGAAGAATGTTGAGGACGCCTCGCGTGACAATAAAAAGCCCGCGCCCAGTAAAGATGGGCCGGGCGGCGGCATGTTAGAGCGGCATGGTTTTGAGCGCACGGCGATGAATAAGCGGCACGAAGATGACCGCCGCAATATGCATGCCATGAACCGCGAAGAACACCGCACCGTGGCCGCGCGCCATGAAAAAGAGTACCACGAGGTCAAAGAAGGTGATTCCAAGGAAATGATGGCAATGCATCGCCGCCATGAACTTGAACACCATGAAATGCATAACCGCCACATGAAGGCCCACGCTGAGATGCATTCCAAGCATATGGAAGAAATGCATAAGATGCATGCGCGGCATGAGCAAGAAATGGCTGGTAATGACGGCCAGACCGAAGCTCCGATCGGTGCCGGAGAACAGCCCAGTGGCGGTAATCCTACCGCGTCCCCTTCTGCACCGCTCGCGGCCCCTACAGGAGTATAAGCCATGGCCTTCATGGAACTTCACAATATGGAACTTACCGACGAAGAAAAAATCGACAACAGCCCGTGGCTCTTCCCCAAAGACCCTGAAGATAAAGCCATGGAAAAGTTGGCCACACCTGAGTATCCGTGCGGCCTCCGAATTTGTCTTACTCAGGACGAGTTTGCCAAACTAAACCTCGACCCTACCGAGGCTTTCGTGGGCGCCATTTTCCACGGCCATTTTATGGCCCGCGTTACTTGCTGCTCGCACTCTGAAACGCCCGAGGGCAAAGTCTGCCGAGTAGAAGCCCAAATCGAAGACCTTTGCATTGAGTCTGAAGACGAAGAAGACAAAGAATACGACAATGCAATGTAAAAATCACTTATCTTTTACCCCTTTCCAGCTTGCCGTAGTCTGCGCAGTCGCACGGAGATGAGTGTTGACTTGCCGAAGGTGCCCGCAGACTACTAGCGAAGGGCGGCCGCCGTAGGCGGGCGACCCGTAGCGACGTAGGAGCGGGAAAGCACCGCAGGCAAGTCAAGGTGCCCGGTTAGAAGTTGCGCCGTCACGATGCGTCTACCGCAGCCTAGTGAGCCGACCGGCAAGGTCGGCGAACTTGGCGAAGGTTAGCATCGTAGGCGCAATCTTCTCCGAGGCACCGACACTCAGCGAGTACGGCGAGCAAGACGAAGGCAAAAAAGGCAGTACAACCCCTATCATGTCTCTAACAAGAATAAACCCTCCAATACCATTACTAACTCCAAAAGGCCCAGGTCTCGCCCATTTCATCGATGACCAAGGAATTGAAAATCACTACTTTTGGGTAGTATTTTTAGACCATTCAGGCGAATGTTGGACTTTTAAAAATCCAGAAATAAGAATAGCAACCAATATCACCTATGGTAGAAATAAGTTATCTAAAATATTAAATAATGGAGTTTAAAAAATGAAAAACAATCTTTTAAATAAAATTGTATTATTTAATATTTTACTAACTTGTCCGGCCATTTCCTTTGCCCAATCTCCGCTTCTTCAGGCTGGTCCTTGGTCACAAGGGCATGTCCCGCAGTATATTGGCCAAGGTTCTGGTTCACCTGCCATGCTCGATTCCGGCCCTGCTTCCGGTGGTGTCTTTGGTGTAGGCATTACCGAATTAAACCTAACCATTCAAGGTCTTGGCCTTCCTCCTTTTGTAAATTCTGGTACCGGCCCTTTCAACACTAACTTTTGTGATTATGATGGGCCTATTACTGGCCCAAATCATTTTCTCTGCTTAAGTCCTAATGCTCAAGGCGGCGGGCTTTTAGTTTATGGCGCCCAGGGCGGCGCGGCCCCCTTGCCGTTTCAGATCGATGTTAATGGTGTTCTTCAGCCTTTGGCTGTTCTTCCTCTTGCCGCCACTAACCAACTTTACGGTGGTACAGGTATTGCCGGAACAGCCCAGCCAATTAATCTCGGCACAAATCTCTCAATTACCGGAAACACTCTAAACGCCGCTACAACTTCCGGCGTTACCTCGGTTGGTATTGCCTCTCCCAATGCTACCTTAACCCCTTCCGGCACAAATCCAGTCACCTCTTCCGGCACAATTAACCTAGACATAAACCTCGCCAAAGCAAACACCTGGACCGGTACTCAAACCTTTCCAAATGGTAGCATTACCAACTCAGAATTAGCAAACCCCTCAACAACAGTAAATGGCCAAACTTGCACTCTCGGAAGTACCTGCACAGTATCTTCTTCACTTGCCGTTGGCTCTACGCCAATCACCGGCGGCTCCGGTAATTTACTTTCAGACACTGCTGGCGTCCTTTCTGAAACGGCGGCCAATACTATTACTTCCGGCGCAACAAATGCATTAAAATCAGCCACGACTACTATTAATGTAAACTCAGCCACAGCTCCGACAGCCGGACAAGTATTAACCGCAACCGGCCCGAGCGCCGCAACTTGGCAAAACCCTTCTGGCCCTTCTGGCCTAAACTTAATCTCCACCCAAACTGCATCAGTTTCTGCTAGTCTTTCTTGGACAGGACTTGGCACTGCATTTAATAACTATCTTCTTAATTGTGCAGATATTGTTTTATCTTCAGGAACAGCTTCGGCAGGTGTGCAATTTGGTATAGGTGCAACTCCAACGTTTGAAACTTCTGGTTATGCTTGGTCAGGTTTAACTGTTAATACTGTTCCAACATTGACAGCAAGAGGAGAAGCCAATACTCAAAGCTTTTTTATGGACTTTGGTCTTCAAAACTTAAATTCAGCAGGATTTGGACTTTCTTTTTCTATTACAATTTATAATATTCTAATGACAAATTCTGTTAATTTGGCAATGTCAGGAACCGGTTATTATTCGCCTCTAACGTTTGCTTTATTTATGGCCGGTGAAGCTACTGCATCTTCAACACCAAAAACTGCAATTCGTTTAATTCCAACAACAGGCACAATAACAACTGGAATTTGTTCCCTCTATGGCATTAGCAATTGAGAAACCCATGAAAAAATTAGCACTAACTTTTCTTATCACCCTTTCCCCTTCCATCCTTCACGCTCAATCTGTAAACGATTTAGTCCTCCTCTTTCTTTCCCAAAACAATATCACTTTTAAAGACTACCAAACCTGTGATCCATCCCCAACGCCGGTAATCTCCACCGATGGCATATGTTCTTGGGGAACTGATTTAGGCCCCCAACCCACATCTTCCCAACTTCTTTCTTTAATTCCTACTTTTCAATCTCAACAAACTTCCGCAATAAACTCCACCTCCGCACAACTTGCTTACAATTCCCAAATCTCCCAAGGATTAACAATTACTTGCGCTTCAAATTCCTCCATCTGCACACCCGCAATCACCGGAACCTATACCGTAGCCACAACTTTCCAACGCCCCAATATCGATAACGCTTCCGCCCAAACAAACATAACTGCAATAGAAGCTGCCATCGCCGCTGGTCGTGGTTTCCCCGGTGGCGGCACCACTTTCAACTACTTTGACATGTCCGGCGCTCCCCACACCTTCACTATGTCCGCATGGGCCGAATTTGCCACCGCCATGTATAATTATTCCTATTCCCTACAATCTGCCCTAATAACCCTCCAACACGGTGGAAGCGCAACCTTTCCTTCCAGCACTGTTCAACTTCAGTGAGGATTACTATGACCATCCGTACATTATTATATATCTTCATATTAACTTTATCCCAATTCCCAACCTTCGCCCAATCCCCAAGTGAAAATGATCTAATTAACGCCTATCTCAAACTTAATAATATAACATCTAACCCTGGCGATTGGTCTACTTGCCAAATAGGCGATGGCCCTGTACAAATTTGTTCTTGGAACACAACCGATCTTGGCACCCAACCATCCCAAACCACACTTAATACATACTCAACCGCCGCCTTAAACATCGATCAAGCCAATAACTTTCAAAGCATTATCAACTCAAACATAACAATCACCTGCACCCCAGGTGACGCCTACTGTAATTCCTCAATAACCTACACCTATCCTTTTGGTCTCTCCTACCTCGCCCAAATCTCCACAGAAGTAATTTCCCTTACCACTCGTGGCATTTTCTCCACAGGCGCTACCACAATTGACTTAACCGATATAAACAACATCAATCATACCTTCACAATCCAACAATTTCTTGAATATGCCACAGCAATGTGTAATTATTACACAAGTGCTGTTTCGGCCCGAGACACATTTTTGACCGGCGCAAATGCCTCATACCCAACCTTTCCTTCTTTAACTTCTGTAAATTCTCTAACCCTACCCTCTCCAAATACTTTAGCAATTTACAACAACTTTAATCTTTTAACCTATTCATCTTCTCTACCTTCATCCACAACAGTTCCTTGGGCTCAACTTACCAACACCCCCACAACCTTATCCGGTTACGGTATAACTTCAGTTCCTTGGTCTGTAATAACCAATACCCCCACAACCATTTCCGGTTATGGCATTTCCTCAATTCCGTATTCCGCAATTACCGGCACACCTGCCGCCCCGCTCACAGGCACCGTATCCATCCCTGGTGGAACTCTTGCCATTGGCGGTTGTCTTTCTACAGTTACCGCAACAATTACCGGCGCAACCACTTCCAGCAAAGTAATCGCCACCCCCGCATCCGACCCCGGCCCATACATCATCAATGCTTGGGTCTCTTCCGCCAATACCATAAGCCTTCGCGTCTGTGCTGGCGTTGCTGGAACTATCAACACTGAAACCTGGAACATCGCTGTTCTACAATAAAACCCAAAAGGTACTATTATGAAAAAGATTCTAACCCTTGCACTATTCTCCTTTCTCTTCTCAAATAGTACCTTTGCCCAAAGCCCTGTTCTCCAAAATGGTCCTTGGGTTTTCGGCCATTTAGCCCAATACAGCAATAGAGGATTTGGCCCGCCGACTATTAGCGACGCTGGGGCCGCGCGCGGCGGCAACGTCGGCACAACCCCAAATGAACTCTCCCTTACCGCCATCGGCACCGGCACCCCTCCATTCATCGCTACCGGTACTGGCCCTCTAGGAACTAACTTTTGTGACTATGACGGCCCTGCAACAGGCACAAACTACCATTTCCTTTGTTTCTCCGCTAATTCCCAGGGCGGTGGCCTAATCGACTATGGGGCTGCTGGCACCGCCACTCCCCTGCCCCTTCAATTCATTGTCAATGGCGTAAAGATCCAATTCCCCTTCGTAATCGGCGGAATTGTCGGCCCTTCAACTTCCGTTGTTGGCGATTTAGCTTGTTGGGCAAACACAGTTGGAACCCTTCTCTCAGATTGTGGCACCGCTAACACAATCATCCCCGTCTCAGTCACCACAACCGGCACCTCAATCACCCTAACCCCTTCCAGCTATTTCGTAGTAATAAACAAAGCTGTAGGTTCTCCAACCACAGTCCTCTTACTTGCCACTCCCGCCACTGGTCAAACTGTAATCATCAAAGATGGCAAAGGCGACGCTGGAATTAACAACATCACCATTAACGGCAATGGAAAATTGATTGACGGCTTTACAACTTTCGTATTAAATCAAGGTCATCAGTCAATCAATTTAACCTTCAATGGTACCCAGTGGAATACTTGGTAATCAGGAGAATCAAATGGCTTATCCAAATACTTATCCTTTAGTTACCCCGCAGACTTTTGGCGCGGTTGGAAATGGTATAATTCTTGACGACGGGACCGGCTCGGGCGTTAATTTTTCCAGCGCGACCGCTGTTTTTTCTATTAATGATGTTGGCAAAGTAATTGGAATTGTCGGCGCGGGAGTTTCTGGCGCTACTCTAATCACCACAATTGCCACATTCACTAACACTAATAATATCACCCTCACCAATCCAATTTCCGGCACAATTTCCGGCGCGCATTTCGTCTACGGCACAGACGACTCTGCCGCCCTTACTGAATTTTTTACCATTCAAAAAGGCAAAGGCGGAACCTTTCTCCAAGGCTTTGTCTACATCTCTACAACCAAACAAACTTGCCAACTCAAAAACCTAAACGCCAACAATAGTCCAATTGTCTTCTTAATCCCCAACAACACCGACAATTGCTTCACCGCTCTACCGCCTCAACCCGGTGCGGCTAGCCAAATCAATAGTAAATTCTTCCATACTCAACTCTACCTTGACGCCATGGCCACTGGCTTTTGTCTTCTTTCTTGTCCGGACGGCAGCCCTGATTTTCTTGGCCTTACTCTAGACAATTCCTTCAATTCCGCCTTTCTCCTAAACCCCCAAGTTTCCCTGGCCCAATTCATTGAAAACCTAACCGGCTATGATTGGTGTTTCCGCAACGTCGGCTTCCACGGCATGGAAGTCCATCTCCAAGGCCCAAACACCGCCACATCCGCCGCATTCATGAATGAAACAAACATTTGGGCTTGGGAAATCCGAGGCTTAGGTTTACGTTTTGGCTCCGGCACTGGCGCAACTGCCGCCAACGCCATTCGCTTAACCTTTGACAATATTTCCAATATCGGCCAATCAAAAATCAGCCACTTCTTTATCTACGGCTGCAACTGGGACTGCGCTGTTGCTGGTTCCCTTGGCGGCGCTGCCATTGGCGACGTCATCTATATGAACTCAATCAACGGCACAACCGCCCGCCGAGTAGAAAACTTTCAACTTGAACCCGGCGGCATTGAATCTACTAACGGAATTGTCGCCGGCACTCCGATGATGATTAACGGCAACGTTTTCAACACGGGCGACTGGATTGAAAGTATTATCAACGAAGGCCAAGTATTTGGATGGGCGACTGGTGTAAATGCCAATTTTCTTGCTTCTATTGAAGACGCCAATACTTACTTTCTAAACAGCCCCGCTCCGACCCGCGGTCAATTCTATCTTTCCGCTCTTCCACGCGGCACAGTCGGTGTATCTTCTCCAATCGGCCTCCCTTCCGGCACACAATCTCCGACAAAAAACTATATAGACCCCAACTTCACTAACAGCCCGACCGTCTTCATTGCCAATGCTGCAATGGTAGCCTCTACCAACCTAACCTTCAGTATTCCAATCTTTCCTGTAAACCCCGCAGGTGGCAATTTCAACAATGCCCCGTGGCCGATCAAAGTAGTTCTCTACCACGCCCCCTTCTTCAACAGTTTCACCCAAACAACCTATGCTGAATACACTGTCCTAACCAGTTTCAATAATTCCGACACTTCCGCCCACGTAGAAGGCATCCTTGGCTTAAACCAAATCAGTTCCCTTCCTGCATCCAGTTTCATTCCCCTTAACGTATCCTTTACCCTTTCCGGCCCCAACCAATCCATCCTCAACGTAATCATTCCCGCAGGCGCCAATGTCGGTACTGGCGGCGCTGACGTAATAGTCCAACTCGCGGCCAGTCGCTGGGGTATGGTCATGGGCCAACAACAAATGTCTGGCGATTCCGATAATCCCAGTCTTCAAATTAACATGACTTTGTGAGGTAATAAAATGGCTTCTATTCCTGGCGGCGTTGACGGCATTAACTCAGCCACAACCACAGTAGTTACTAGCGGGGCGGCTGCACCTTCTGCTGGTCAAGTCCTTACCGCTACCGGCCCTAATGCCGCTTCTTGGCAAAATGGTGGAGCTTCTGGTTTCGTCCTTTTCAAATATATCGCCGGATACCTAATCTTCAACGATAACACCACGCCAAACACAATCTTAGACATCATGCCCGGTGTCGCCGCCGATAGCACTACTTCCGTCTACATTACTAATACCGTAACTTTCAAAAAGACAACTGGCGGCTCTTGGGTTGCTGGTTCAGGAAACTCCGGTTTTGGTGTTGGCGTAACTCTCATGGTAAACACTTGGTACCATGTCTACGCAATCATCAATAACGGCAATTTTGACGTCTACTTTGACACATCAAATTCCGGCGCAAATGCCCCTCCCGGCACAACTGCTTTCCGCTACATCGGCAGTATCTTCACCGATGGTTCCAGTAACATCCGGCCCTTTACCCAATTCGGCCAAAAATTCATTTGGACAAATGAAATATTAAACCTTTCTGGCGGCGTCGCTACAACCCCGACCCCGGTTGTTGTTGGCACTCCCCTGGGTTTCATCACCTATCCAATTCTCCAATTAACTTTCGCAAATGGTGGTGTTCTTTTCGATAATGTGAAAATCTTCCCCGGTGGCAATGACCCTAGCACTACCTCAAGATTTGACATCGTAATCGTCAATCCCACAACCAATGCCTTTGAAATCGGCGGCCTTCAATCCGCCACAAACTCACTAAGCCAAGTTGATTACGCAGTATTTCTCGGCTCAGGCTCAATGACATCCATCACCATTGAAACTCTCGGCTACGTTAACATCAACGTCGCAGCGGTAACCTAATCATGCCCGTCACCTCCAACACAATTGCTAACCAAGCAATTCAACTCATGGGAGACAACCAGCCCGCAGTAACCGGGCTGGCACCCAACTTCGACACCTCAACCGCAGGCATTGCCCTTCAAAATCTTTACTTTCCTTGCGTCCGCACAGTAGCCCGGCAATTCGGCTGGGACTACGCCCGCAACACTGCAATTCTTGTCCCTTCTGGCAACGTCGCCCCTTTTCCCTACCTCTTTGAATACCTCTACCCTCCAAATGGTATTCAAGTCCGTCAAGTAATGCCCCAAGGTATCCCCGATATAAACAACCCGCTCCCAATTAATTGGGCCGTAGGCAACGTTATCGTCGGCGGTAACCAAGTAAAAGTAATCTGGACCAATCTCCCCGCCGCTCAAGTAGTCTGGACAAACATGCCCAGCGAATCCACTTGGGACCCGCTCTTCCAAGAAGCTGTCGTCCGTCTTCTTGCTTCAGAACTTTCCATCGCACTTGCTTCTCGTCTCGATACTTCCAGAGAACTTATGTCTTCCGGCCAAGCCTTTGAACAAGTTGGTGAGGGTAGGGATAGTTAATGGTTTCCAGCGTTCAAAATGTCGAAAATATCTGCAACATCGCCCTTGGCAAAATCGGCTATCCGCGCCGCCTCGGCGACATGTTTGAAGGGTCTAGGCAGAGTAAGTTCTGCCTAGATATCTATGCCCAAACTCGCGATGAACTTCTCCGCGCAAATGACTGGGGATTTGCTGAAAGAAACGTAATCCCCACTTTACTAAAACAAGCGCCCCTAAACGGCTATTCACCTTTTGTTCCCTGGACGCCCGAGTTCCCTCCACCGCCTTGGTTTTTTGAGTATACTTACCCGAGTGATTGTATTAAAATTAGAGCAATCAAATCCTCTCAAATATTCATCCCAAATTTTGCGCCCGTCCCAAATGTATTTGACGTAATCAACGACAACTCTTTTACCCCTGCCGTCAAAACATTTGTATGCAACGTGCCCAATGCCATTCTTGTCTACACCGGCCAAGTAACCGACATGACAACCTGGGAACCTTTATTTGTTCAAACTTTAGTTGACGCCCTCGCCGACAAGCTTGCGCCCGGCCTTGCCAAAATTGACCAAAGCGGCGATGCTGGTAAAAAGGAAGAAATGCAAGATGAAGCTATGGATGAAACTATTGCTGCTAGGATGCAAGGATAATGGCTAATCTTCCCGCAGATATTATCAACCAAGCATTAGATGCGGCTGGTGTTGATATTGTCATTGGTGATCCTGAAGAAGGTACGCGCGAGGCCCAAGTTTGCTTGCGCGCATATGTTGAGTGTGTGCGCCAGCTTCTCCAAGCGGCCCACTGGGATTTTGCCAGAAAGCAGGCTCCTCTGGACCTTCTCGCCTCTTCCCTTCGCGGCGAAGAAAATGGAAACTTCACAAACCCCGATATCGGTTCTTTTGAACCTAATACCAACCCAAATGACAATAACTTCTTCACTCCAAACATTGGCTTTAGGGTACCTTTTCCTTGGGTTTATGAATATAGCTACCCTACCGATTGCTTAAAAGTTCGTTATGTTCCTTGGAACAACCATCTAAATAATAACGAATTTCCTGGCAATCGCTCAATCCCCAACACTCCACTTGTAACCGGCTTTATCGGAAGCCCAGCCACAACTCACATCCGCATCATGCCCGCCCCGTTTCTTGTCACCATGGATTATAACTACCCCGTCGATACAAATGTTGCCGACGGCCAATGGTGGGAAATTCCTGGTGCGAGCCCGATTGGCCGCAAAGTAATTCTTTCCAATGTGCGGCGCGCTCATGGTGTTTACACCGCTTACGTTCCTTACCCTAACATGTGGGACCCGCTTTTTCGCGCCGCACTTGTCTCCTACCTTGCCAGTGAAATTGCTCTTCCGCTCGGTAAAGATAAAAAATTCGCCCTAACCATTCGTGGCCAACTTATCGCTACAGTTAAAAATAAATTAGAACTCGCCCGCATCACCAACGGCAATGAAGGCTTCTCTACTACCGACCATTACCCGGATTGGCTCAAGCGTCGTTACACTGGTGGCTGGGGCAATGGCTGGGGCGGCG